>Ga0182024_10000835_pt1 | contig 80642 bp, 51 predicted proteins | sample P32metaG_FD_120480 | JGI IMG/M metagenome (GOLD analysis project Ga0182024, IMG submission 120480) | Permafrost microbial communities from Stordalen Mire, Sweden - P3-2 metaG (Illumina Assembly) | ecosystem: Environmental > Terrestrial > Soil > Wetlands > Permafrost | place: Sweden: Stordalen...
CGCATGGTTGAACAAGTTGAAGAAGTCCAGGCTGAATTTCACGCGGAAGCGTTCCTTGAATGTCCAGTTCTTTGCAAGTTGCGCATCAACGTTGCGATAGTTAGGACCGAAGCAATAGCCGCGAGGGGCGTTTCCGACGGTGCCGATGGCGTAGCCGATCAAAGTGAAGGCAGCAGGGTTCAGAATCTGCCTGCCGTTTTCACCCGAGTTGCAGCTCACACCGGTGACGTCTGGGCGGTTGTTTTGGTTGAAGCCCGAACCTTGCAGCGAGTTCAGCGAACTTCCGAGCGCGCCACCTGCGCCGTTGGAGAACACGCTCACTGAAGAGCCGCTGCTTACGCTGATGATGCTGTTGAGTTCCCATCCGCCGATCGTCTGACGAACGATGCCATTCTGTTTGGCGAGCTTGGGCAAATAGAACACTTCGTTGGCCACGAAAATGTTCGGCCGGTTGATGTTCGTATTTCCCTTGTCGAGGAATCCGGCACCCTGCTCGGTGACCGCTTGCGAGTTCACGCTGCCAGAGGAATTGTCCAGCTGCACGTTTCCAATCGAATGCGAATACGTGTAAGACGCCTGGAAGGTGGAGAAGTCGCTCAAGCGAGAACGGAACAATGCCTGCAACGAGTGATAGTCCGATTTCCCGTTGTGCTCGAACTGAAGGATGCTGCCAAAGTTGTCAGCGGGACGGAATGCGTTGAAAGCCGAGCCACTCAAGAACGCGGTTTGAACCCAGTCAGCCACAGGAACGGCATTGACATCGATACCTGAAGTCAGATGGATGCCGCTGTTACCCACATAACCGAGTTGTAGGGCGGTGTTGCGGGCAAGTTCCCGTTCGATGGAGAGGTTCCACTGCCAGCTGTTCGGAATTACGGCACGGGGGTTTTCTGATCCGCTGGGCGAAACCGAAGGACTCGTTAGCGGCGCAGGCGTCCCGAGCGTTCGAACGTCGGTGGCGGTGATGGCAAACGGCGCGGTGAAGGCTAACTGCTCCAACAAGCCTACAGGCTCGCGCTGGAAGAACTGTCCTACGCCAGCACGGACGGCTGTCTTGCCATCACCCCTGATGTCCCATGCAACGCCCAGGCGGGGAGCAATAGCGTGATTGTTGTTGTTGACCAGTGCCCGGTTCGAGCCCGGCGTGCCGTTTGATAGAGGCAGGTTGACGCCCAGCGCAGAGAGTTGCGCCACCGCGTCCGCGCAAGGAGACGTGCCCGACACGATGATCACGCCGTTGCAAGCGTCGGCGGGATTTGCTGCCGCTTCCGCTGGACTCCAATCGGCCAAGCTGAAGTTGGCCCAGTGGTTATCTCCGGCGTAGGGCTCGCGCAAGAACGACCATCGGAATCCGTAGTTCACGGTGACATTGCGGCGAATCTTCCAGCTGTCGCCAATGTACCACTCGATGTCGTGCCAATTGACCCGAGCGGTTGCGTTGACGTTCTTTTCGGTGGTGACGTATTCCTGTCCAGGCAGCAGGAGGTTAGCCAACTGGTTGCCCAACCCAACGCCCACTGGGGCCCCGTTATTGGTCGTACACGTGGGGTTAGAGCTGGGGCAGAGGTTCAGGCCGCCGTTGGAGAAGTTGAAGGCCGGCTGATCGGAACCACCCGCACCATCTTCGATTTTGGCGTTGGTGCTGTAATACGCGCCAATTTTGAATACATGGTTCCCATGCACCTTGGAAATGTTGTCTTGGACGGCGTAGAGGTCTTCGTGGTTGGCGTAGGGGGCGATATTCCACATGGTCTGGCCGCTGCCGTAAGGCTGCAAGCCGCCCCAAACCGCGCCGCCACTCCCGAACGCGTTCGACTGCTTCAGGGAGGCTGGCCAAGCGGTCGGAACGGCGGTATTGATTTGGCCGACGACTCCTGCCTGCGTGCCTGACAGCGTGGTGATGATGGCGTTGTGTCCGTAGCCGAACTCCACGTCGTTCACCATCGTGTTAGACAACTGAGTCGTCAACTTCGCCATGACGCTCTTGGAAGGCTGACTCCAATCCGAGTTGATGGTCGGAAATTGCGAAACTCCCCAGAAGGCCGTGTTGTTCGGCCCAGGGCTGGTCCAAGAATCGTCGGTATAGCGGAAGGTGATGCGGTTCATCTTGCTTACATCGTAGTCGCCGCGGATATTCCATTCACTCCAGCTCGGCACGAGATTTTCCGATGCCGCCCAGTTGTCGCCGTTGTGGATAGCCTGGTTGGGCAAGGGGTAAAACTTCTCAATGAGCGATCCCGCGGGATCCGGGTTGGCGATCACGAAAGGATTGGTAGCTGATTGCTGAGCCACGGGAATGAGCGACGTATACACTGGCGCTCCGCCACCCGTAGGCGTGACCCACGCACCAGGCTGCGTAGCGCCGCACTGATCGGTGGCCAGCGTTCCGGTCGGATTGCCCGCCGTCGGAGGCGCGGCACCCGAAAAATTGGTGGAGAAGTCACCGCCCTGTTCGGCGGCGGTAGGAACACAAGCTGCTACGGATTGTCCGCGAACTTCGCGATTCCATTCCTGGTTCCACCAGAAAAACAACTTGTTTTTCAAGATCGGACCGCTAACGTGATAGCCCCAGTCATTGCGGCGTAGTTCCGCTTTGCCGGTGCCGTTGAAGTTAGAGAACCAGTCGTTGGCGTCAAGCTTGTCGTTGCGGCCGGCGTAGAACAAGCCGCCGTGGAATTGGTTTTCGCCGGAGCGCGTGGTGATGCTGATGATCGCGCCAGCGGCCTGACCATATTCCGGTCCGTAGGAGTTACGGATCATCTTGAATTCAGCAATGGCATCGACCGACGGGTAGATCAGGATGGTGCGGCCCGAACCGACGTCATTGTTATTTACGCCGTCAACCAGGAACAGGTTGTAGTTATAAGGATTACCGTTAACGGAAAAGTCCGCGCCGCCAGTCAAACCTTTGTCGCGGCTGTTGAAGGAATTGGCCGTCGACACGCCGGGCGACAAGGTAACCAAGCCCATAAAGTTTTCGCCGTTGAGAGGCAATTCTCGAACCTGCGTGCCGGAAACCACTTCGCCGACTTCTGCGGTCGTGGTCTGCACCTGGACATCGCTGGCTTCGACCGTTACGAGTTCGCTGGCCGAGCCCATTTGCAGCGCGACATTCGCTTCCGTGACGGAAGAGGTGTGCACCTCGACGCCCTTTGAAATAAATTCCTTGAAGCCGGTCATCTTCACGACCAGGTCGTACGTGCCGATCGGAAGCTGAGCGAAAGTGAAAACGCCCAGATCGCTGGTCGTGCTGTCGTACGAAGCGTTGGTTCCCACGTTCGTGGCGGTAACACTTGCTCCGGCAACAGCTCCGCCGGCCGGATCCGTCACCGTGCCGGTGATGGTGCCGGAATACTGCTGGGCGTACATAGCGCCCGGAAGCGCCACGGCCAGCAATAAGACAAAAACCAATGCACGAAATACGAAGCGTGCGTGGCCAGCAGTATTATCAGTGAATCTAGAGTTCATACGTTCCACCCTTCGAGAATATTTTCTGCACCGACGCAAAACAATCGATACGAATACAAAATTTGCTTTTCCAGCTACGTGACTTTTTTGAGAGAAAGGAACAGCCCCTTACATCCTCGACGGGTAATACTTTTGTACTAGGTTTATAAATGGGCCAGCAAGGCTTGTCAAGCAGAAATATTGATATTCTACATAAAAAATACTGTTATTCTGCAGCCCGGCTTGCCTATCGGCCTCGGTCTGCGAGACACAGAATGTATGGTGTACGGTAGCCTTCTCGCGGAATTAATAGGCGATCATGAGCCCATCCCATACCAATTAGACGAAATTGCGGCGGGGCGAAAAGCCACTCGTAAGACTGTCGTGGGCTGTAAGTCTAACTCCTAGTGTGGTTTCCGCTGCACTCAATGACGCTCCAGCAGCGCCTTCTACTTCCGAAGACACCAACAAACGAGCCTGGCAGCGACACAAGAGCTGAATTATCTGCCAAACTACTTTGCCCGCTCCCTGCACCTACCACACCCTCACGCGATTGGAATTCTTACGGAGATCGGCGACGCTTACGGTGCCCTCGTCATCAGCGAAATCGAGCAATACCTAAGCAAGCACACCACGTTAGCAAGTACCGACTGATCGCGCGCGCCAAGCTCTTATCCTCACATTAGTGTTTGATTTTGCGGTTTCTACACTCCACACTAGATCGCGTCGCACTTCTGACCAGCCATGGCCCGTTTTTGCAAAGTGGTGTTCTACATCTTCGCCGTTGTTCTAATTTTATTTTGTTCCCCGCCGTGCACTCGGGTCATTGCCCAACTTTCGACCAGCGATCATCTTGCTGAACCGGGTTTTTGGCCAACCCAAAACGCCGTTTCGCGAACAGATTTTGTGGGGGCGGAGACTTGCGCTTCCTGCCACGCTTCAATCTTCGCTTCACAAAAAACAACCCCGATGGGCGCCACCGCCATGCATGCCGAAAATTCCGACATACTGCATTCGCATCCAAAAATGAATTTCAATTTTGGTAGTTATCACTACGAAGTAAGAACCGGGGGCAACCGCACGGCTTACTCGACTGCGGACGGAAAAGAAACCGAAACAGCCTCGCTGCTGTGGGCATTCGGAACCGGACGCGTAGGGCAGTCTTACCTCTTCAAAAAACAGGACGAAAAGTTTTACGAAGCTCGCGTTACTTTTTTCAGCTCGCTTCAAAACCTGCACTTCACACCAGGGCGCGCGATGACTTCGGCGAAGAATCTAGAAGACGCGATGTATCGCGAGGTGAGCCCCGGAGAAGTGGGCAGATGCTTCGCCTGCCACACGACCGCGTCAAACATTGCCGGGAAGTTCGATGAGGTCAATCTCATACCGGGCGTGAGCTGCGAAGCCTGCCACGGGGCTGGCGCGGAACACGTCGCGGCCATGAAAGCCGCCAAATTGACGGGTGAAACTGGGGGCAGTACAGAGATATTCAATCCCCGGTCGCTGCACCCGCCTGATTCCGTGGATTTCTGCGGAGCCTGCCATGCGACTACATGGGATGTGAAGCTTTCAGGGAACAAAGGAGTTTCCAATACGCGCTCGCAGCCTTACCGGTTGGAGAAGAGCAAGTGCTGGGGGCAAGGGGATCCCGCGCTTACGTGCATTGGGTGCCACGATCCACATAAACAACTTCAGACCGAACCGGCTTCTTATGATGGGACGTGCTTAAGCTGTCACGCGCCCGGCGCTAAAACGGCAAGTGGCGCCAACGGGAATCAGATTGCCGTCCATGCGTGTCCTGTGGCAACGAAAAATTGTGTCACATGCCATATGCCAAAGCTGGAAGTGCCGGAGATGCATCACGAATTTACGGACCACAAGATCCGTGTGGTTAAACCCGGCGAACAGTACACCGATTAGTGACCAGTACACCGATTAGTATTGATAGCAAAGTGCGGCGCCGTAAGATGCTGCTGGTGTGCCAGCGTTGGTGTTCACAATTGCCATGCGGATTGGCTCCGTTTGCGGGCCAGTAAATCGCTCGTAACCAGATGCTTGCCTGATTCACATGATGCAGTGGTATAAAAGTGGCGCGTTAACGCCAAGTGCGTAGCGCCTTCTGGAAAAAGGACTGTGGCAATGAACATTTCGAAGCGGCTCTCATTTTTTATTTTTCTGGTTGGCCTGAGTTTGTCTGGTTCATTGCGCCCGACACTCGCGCAAGAACGTTCCGCCATGGTGGTGCTTTTTGAATCTGGTTTTATTCCCGCCGATTCGGCCGCGCCTTCTCAAGCGCAGTTGGAGAAAATGTTACCTGGCGTGCGATTCGCATCGGCGGAACAACTTAAGACCGAGCTGAGCGAGCCGTCTGCGCGTTTGCTGGTGCTGCCTTACGGCTCGGCGTTTCCGGAAAATGCCTGGTCTTCTATTTATGGCTTCCTGCAAGGCGGCGGAAATTTGCTGGTGCTAGGGGGAAGGCCATTCACGCGGGCAGCTTATCGCGACGCGACGGGTTGGCGCCTGCGCGACTACAGCGTGCGATTCACACGGCCATTGATGATTGACCAGTATCAGAATACCCCTGGCTCGGACGGTTTGGAGTTTCAGACAAATCCAGAGCTCGACCTTCAGCCAAAGGCTTTTGCATGGAAGCAGGGATTCAGCCCGGTAATACGATTGAGCGCGGTCGATTTGTCTAACCGCGGCGGATCCGCTGGATACATAGATGCGCGGGTAGATACGTTCGCGTGGGGCGTCAAGGATCAGCGGCGCCTGGCAGCGCCGCTGATACAGATCGACCACTTTCGAAATATTTTTGATGGGGGTCGCTGGATTTTTCTAGATGCAGAGGTCAACTCAGATTTTTATGGCAACCCACAAAATAGCGCTTTGATGGCCGCGCTGGCACAGCGGGCCCTGGCGGGCAGCGAAGAGTTCACGGCGCGTCCGGTGTGGCCCCTTTATCTTCCGGGCGAACCGGTGCAAGTGGACATTCTCTGGCATGCTGCGAAAGCTGCGGCCGCGGGGCCGGCGGTTCGCATCTCGACCTACGCCGAAGGTGAAGAAAACAACGCCGCTGTGACGACGGTAACTCTAAATTCGGCGCAAAGTGTCGTGCTGCCCGCGCCGAAGAGCAAAGGCTTTCACATTATTAAGGCCGAGTTGCTCGAGGGAGACAAGGTTCGCGCGATTTACCATTCAGGATTCTGGATCCGGGACGAAGAATTTTTGCGCGCCGGCGCTCGCCTGACCACCAACCACGATTACTTCGAACTGGATGGCCATCCCTTAGCGGTGGCGGGCACAACGTACATGGCCAGCGACGTCCAGCGTCTATATTTCGAACATCCCAATGTGTATGTGTGGAACCAGGACCTTGCGCTGATTCACGACGCCAATCTCAATATGATTCGCGCGGGATGGTGGTCGGGCTGGGAAAAACTTTGCGACGAAAACGGTCAGCCGTACGAGCGCACGCTGCGAACCATCGAAGCGTATCTCATGACCGCTCATAAATACGGGTTGCCGGTGCAATTCAATTTTTTTGCATTTCTACCTGAAGTACTCGGAGGCACAAACGCCTATTTGGATCCGCAAGCAGTGCGGCGGCAGCAAACCCTGGTGTCCACGGTAGTCACGCGATTTCACGATTTGCCCTATCTGGCGTGGGACCTGATCAATGAACCGAGCTTCTCAAAACATTTGTGGACCATGCGCCCGAATGGCGACCCATTGGAAACGGCCAGATGGAATCAGTGGCTGTCGCAACGCTATCCGGACCGCGCGGCGCTGGTGGATGCGTGGAGAGTTTTGCCCGGCAGCGTCGAAGGCACGATTCCGCTTCCACAAGACATCGAATTCACTAACCACGGGATGTATGTAGGACACAATTCGCTCAAACTTTATGACTACTTTCTTTTTGCGCAAGAAAGTTTTGCCGGTTGGGTGAAAACAATGAGAGACACGATCCGCGCAACGGGATCGCAGCAACTGATAACCGTTGGTCAGGACGAAGGCGGGTATGCCGACCGCCTTTCACCGGCATTTTTTGGAGCCTCGGTGGATTTCACCACCAATCATTCGTGGTGGCAAAACGATTCGCTTTTGTGGGATTCGCTGGTAGCCAAACAGCCGGGCCAAACGCTGCTGATTCAAGAGACCGGCTTGCAGCGCGAGTTGAATTTGGATGAAACAGCGCGGCGCACGACGGAAAGCGAAGCAACCCTGCTGGAAACCAAAATTGCGATGTCTTTTGTGCAGGGCTCTGGAGCGATTGAGTGGTTGTGGAATACGAATTCATACATGACCGAAGGGAATGAGACTCCTATCGGAGCGGTGCGCACGGATGCAACGGAAAAACCGGAAGCCACGATCATGCGTGGCTTTGGTGCCTTCGCAAAGTCGATCCAGGAACACTTGCAAAAGCCGGAACTGCCGGCGGTAGCGATTGTCACCTCGCAGGCGGCGCAATTTTCGGCCATTTCGGAGTTTCAAATTGAGGCGCAACGAAAGTCCGTCAGGGCGCTGGCTTACGGCGCGCGCGTGACGCCATACATCATCGCGGAGAATCAAATTGCGAAACTTGGTTCCCCGCGGCTGGCGATTCTTCCTTCGCCGCAAGCTCTGACAGAAAACTGCTGGCAAGCCCTGCTGCGATACGTAGATGCTGGTGGAAATTTACTGATCACCGGGCCGGTGGACCGCGATGAGCACTGGCGCAACGTGCCGCGAATCGCAAATTTAATTTCGGAAAATTTGATCGAGCCGCTAACGTTTCGCGACGCGACGATGATGCTGAACGGGCGCCTCGTCGCGCTTTCTTTCGACCAGCAAAAACAGTTCTGGCTGGATACGCTGCGCTTCAAAGACGGCGCGCCTATCAAGGAAGTCCCGCGCGGCAAGGGAAGGATTTTCTGGGCGGCGTATCCGGTGGAGTTGGCGGAGGGAACTGCAGCCGCAACTGAAATTTACGGCTATGTCTTGGGACGTGTAGGCCTGAAGCCTGCGTTCACCTTGGCCACGGCGGTGTCTGTGGGAGCGCTGATTTACCCCATTGTCTTGCAAGATTCCGTGATGTACGTGATGGTTTCGGATTCGGCGCAAGACGTGAATATCGATTTACGTGACGAGAAGACTGGCGCGCGCTTAACACTCGCTCTGCCGTCGCAACATGCGGCTATTGCATTGATTGGGATGCAAAGTAAAAAGGTGATTGCCAAGTATGGATTTTAGATTGGCCGCGGCGATTACTTCCACTTCCCTGCGCCTTCCACAATGGTGATGTAACGATTGAGCGGCAGATCCGTGAACCGTGCGACGGCTCCGCTTGGCTGCGGCCATTTTATTTCGAGCCAGTCGATTTTAGGGCGTTTGCCAATTCCCAACACCACCCGCGGGTCATGCGAGGAAAGAAAGCTGCCGCCGCCGACTTTTGTGCGGCTGCGTTGCAAGTCGCCCGCTTGATAGCTTACGCGCACGCCAACCGCGTCAGGATTGCATTTTCGGCCGATCAATTTCAGACCCAGCCAGTTATTTTCCTTCCCAATATTGTTTCGCAACAGCAGCGGGGCTCCGTCGTTATTGGAAATCAATACGTCAACGGCGCCATCGTTGTTGAAATCGCCAATCGCTAAGCCGCGCGCGGGAAATGACTGCGAGAAAATGGGACCGCTTTGCACGCTAACATTTTTATATACCGCGCCTTGCTTCTGGAACAGCAGCAACGGCTCTTTGTAGGTGACCTCGTGCGAAAATTCGTCGACGAGATCGTCCGGAAAGCCGTTAGCTAAAATCAGGTCCATGTTGCCATCATTGTCGTAGTCGAAAAATTTCAGTCCCCAGCCGCTCATCCAGCGAGTGGCCATGCCGATTCCGGCGGGCATGGCTACGTCATCGAAAGTTTGGTCGTGATTATTCTGGTACAGCGAGAAAATTTCCTGATCGATGTTGGCGACGAAGAGGTCCATCCAGTCATCTTCGTTGAAATCCGCGGCGTCTACACCCATTCCGGAGCGCGCGCGGCCGTCGGCGCTGTACGCGATGTCTGCGGCAAGGCCGGCCTCTTCGAAGCGGCCACCGCGATTGATGAACAGAAAATTTGCGATGGTGTCATTGGCCACGAAGAGATCCATTTTGCCGTCATTATTAATGTCGGCGGCCACCACGCCCCAGGCTTTGCCCGGATGACTGGCGATGCCGGTTTCTTTGCTGACGTCGGAAAAAGTGCCGTCGCCATTGTTGTGAAAAAGCCAGCTGGGGCGGGGCTTGAAAATGCGTGGAATGCAGTAATGATGGACGCCATTGCTGTCGATGCCGCAGCCTAGCGACTTGTCGAATTCGGCGAACTGGCAGACGAAGAGGTCGAGGCGGCCGTCGTTGTCGTAATCGAACCAGACAGCGCTGGAGCTCCAGCCGGGGGCGGCAACCCCGGCGCGTTCGGTGACATCGGTGAAAGTCCCGTCACCGTTGTTGTGAAAAAGGATGCTGCGATCGTACTGGGTGACGTACAGATCGGGGAAACCGTCGCCATCGTAATCAGCGGCGGCCACGCCCATTCCGTAGCGATTGCCGCCCACACCGGCTTTCTCGGTGACGTCGGTGAAGGTGCCGTTGCGATTATTGCGGTACAGGGCGTTACGCAGCGGTTTGGGCGGCTGGTAAAAATCGCTGGGGCCGCTGTTCACTAAATAAATGTCCATCCATCCGTCGTTGTCGTAATCGAGGAAGGCACAACCGGCGCCGCTGGTTTCGGGAAGATATTTTTCTGGGGATTTGCCGGCCGTGTGGACCCAGGTGATACGGCTTGCGGATGAGGGTATTTGTTCGAAGGCAGGCGGTTGCGTTTGGGAAGCGGTGAGAAACTCAAATACCCGCGATTTGAGCGGATGAAAACCGGCGAAGAACGGAAGGCTCCTGAGCAAATCGCGGCGTGAAAACAGAGATTTTCGCGAGAGCAAGTTTTTCGGCCGCCTCCGGCGAGACATACGGAAACGATATCACGATACGAAAATGGTTCTGTAGCCGCGATTAGGTGGTTGGTGCGTAACAAGGCTCGCGCGAGGCGCTCACCGGCTATATCATATTTGCTGCAGTGCAAATTTGCGCAGTCATAGCCTTCTATTCATGCTGACATTTTTCCGATTATTTCCGCGCCTGGCAGGATTCCTGGTCCTTCTGTCTGCGGCCATTTGCTTGCCGGTTGACGCGAAAGATCAGAAATCTTCCACAGATCTCAACTCATTAGAGCAAGCTGCGGCCACCGCGCGCGACCAAAATAAAATTGAGGAAGCCATTCAAGATTATCGTGAGGCCTTGAAATTGCAGCCGGACTGGCAAGAGGGGTTGTGGTATGTCGGGACGCTCGAGTATGAACGCGATCATTATGCGGATGCTATTCCGGCGTTGCGGCGCCTGGTGGAACTCGCTCCTGAATCAGGAGCGGCCTGGAATTTTCTGGGACTTTGCGAATTTGAAACGAAGGACTACCTGCTTGCGGCGCAACATTTATCCAAAGGACAGAATTATGCAGATGATCCCGAAATTTTGCGGGTCGCCAAATATCATTTGGCGCTGCTGGATCTTCGCGATGGACACTTCGATAGCGCGAATACCACGCTGCAGTCGCTGATCGTTCAGGGCGCGGTGGGGGCGCAGTTAAAAACTTTGCTGGGCCTAGCGGCGCTACAGGTGCCGCTATGGCCCGAGCAAGTGGACCCTTCGCAAGAAGCACTACTGCAAGAAGCAGGGAACGCGGTAGCTTTGCACGCACAGGGACAAGATTCCGCGGCGCTGCGGAGTTTTGCGACGCTGCTGCAGAAGTATCCGGATACGCCCTACTTGCATTTGGCGTATGGCTCCGCGCTTCTGGCGGCGCGGAAATATGCGGAAGCAATCGTAGAGTGCCGCGCGGAGATCGCGGTGTCGCCGCAATCTTTTGCGGCGCATGAAATGCTCGGCAAGAGTTTAGAGGCGGCAGGCGAAGCGGATAAAGCTCAACGCGAATTTATGACTGCGAAGAAATTGCAGCCGCAGGACGCGGAGGGGCGGATCGTCCAGCGTTACGCCAATCATTCGGCACCAATCACTGGGACACTTGCGCCAGGCCCGGCCGATCATGGCGCAAATACCTCGCTGAGTTTTGCAGAATTATCGCGACAGGCGGAGAGTGCGACGCAAAAGGGCAATGTTGATTTGGCGATGCAGAGCTACCAGCAGGCGCTGGCTTTGCGGCCGAACTGGCAGGACGGACTTTGGAACCTGGCGATGTTGTCCTATTCGGCCCAGCACTATGCGGAAGCGATCGCGACGTTAAAGCCGTGGGTGGAGCGGGCGCCTAATGTAGGCACAGCGTGGGCAGTGATGGGGCTCTCTGAATTTGAGTTGAAGGACTACGACAATGCCTTGATTCATTTGCAGCGCGGACAGCAGCTGGGGTTGAGCGGGAATCTAGAGAGTGTGCAGTTGGGGCGGTACCGGCTGGGGATTTTGCTGAATCGAAATAGGCAATTTGAAAACGCCGAAGGGCTACTGATGTCGGTGGCGGTTAGAGGACCATTGGCAGGTGAGGTTCGGTTTGCTTTGGGAATGAATTTGCTGCGGATGGCGGCGCTACCGGACGAAGTGGAGAACAACAAGCGAGCTCTTGTTTCCGCGGTCGGTGAGATTGCCGAACTCTTAAAAGATAGCCGCTACGATGAGGCCTTTCCGAAGTTTGAGGCGCTTATCCGGCATTATCCAGAGGCGCCTTACTTGCATTACGTTTATGGAACGGCGCTGGCTACGCTTTCTCGCTACGATGAAGCGGAACAACAGTTCCAGCAGGAAATTTCCCGCTCTCCGGAGAGCGAGTTGCCCTATCTTCGGCTCGCGGCTATTGCTTTGAAAAGCCATCGCGCTGACGCCGCGTTGGATTCGGCACAGCGGGCGGTGAAGCTTGCGCCTGGTTCGGCGGAAGCACACTACTTGTTGGGACGCGCGTATTTGGAGATGGCGAACGAGAAATTATCAGTCGCGGAATTGGAGAAGGCCAGCGCGATCGCTCCGGAGAGCGCGCGGATCCATTTCAATCTGGCGAAAGCTTATGCGAAGGCGGGTGACCCGGAAAAGGCTGCGCAGGAACGGGCGATCTTTTCGAGGTTGAATGCCTTGGAGGAACAACAGAGGAGTTTGCAGGGCAGTCAGTCTTATGGGGCGCATAATGCGGCGGATTCGGCTTTTTCGCAGATTGGGAATAAAAATGAGTCGCCGGAGCAGAGGCAGGATGAGTAAAGGGTTTTTGAAATGACGAAAAACATCGAGCGAAAAGATGTTGCGTGCGCTTGTTGCATCGCTTTTTTTACTGCAGGCTACAGGCACGCCCCCAATCGAGTGGGTGCTGCGGCGCAGCAAACGGTTGATGCTCCAGCGTGCCGGATGAGATGACTCGGCCTTTTTTGTCAATGAGAAGCGCACGCGTACCGGTGGTTCCAACGTCGATGTCGAGAAAGAGCTTGATGATCGCCTCCGGTGAATCGATTTCGAGTGCAAAATATATTTGCCGGATTGGCCTCCATGTCCAGTGGTAGTTCTTGGAAATTCAAGTTGAGCGCCGAAGAACGCTGGAACCTTTGCTGAAGTCGGTCGGATTAGTAACTGACAAAGGCCCTACTGTTTACCGAACCGATCGACTCTTGGACGGCCCGAAGTTGGCCGGAAACGCCGGATCGAAGAGATGCAAGCGCACAACGAGCGCTTCCTCGAACGGGATTCTGGATGTCGTTAGTTTAGTGCTCCAAGCACACACAATGCTGACTTTGCGCTGAAAGACCCAGCAGGTATCTTATTAGATTCGTTGACCTTTCCCGCGATATCCGAGGAGGCTTTAGGTGCGTGGACGGTTCCTGGCCATGTCGATTTTACTCTTGCTTGCATTCGTTCCGCTCGCCTCGGCCCAGACGCCGCAGAAAGTCGCCGTGGACGAAGAAGGCCATCCGTGGTGGAAGCACGCCGTCTTCTACGAAATTTATCCGCGCAGTTTTGCCGACAGCAACAACGATGGCATCGGTGACATTCCTGGCATCACTGCAAAGCTCGATTATCTGCACTGGCTCGGTGCCGATGCGATCTGGATCGCCCCCATGTTCCCCTCTCCGCAGGTCGATTGGGGCTATGACATCTCCGACTACTACGGTGTGAATCCCGACTACGGCACTCTCAAAGACATCGACGACTTGTTGGCTCAGGGCAAGCAGCGCAACATTCGCGTCCTATTCGATTTTGTTCTCACCTACACCTCCGATCAAAACAAGTGGTTCCAGGAGTCGCGTTCTTCGCGCATCAATCCACAAAGAGATTGGTATATCTGGCAGGACGGAAAAGCTCCCGGCCAGCCGCCCAACAATTGGACGTCCAACTTCGGCGGTTCTGCTTGGGTATACGATCCACCCACCAGCCAATGGTATTACCATTATTTTTATCCTCCGCAGCCCAACGTCAATTGGCGAAACCGTGAAGTGGAAAAGGCTATGTTCGACGTCACACGCTGGTGGTACAAGCGCGGCGTCGCGGGTTTTCGTCTCGATGCCGTCGATGTCATGTTTGTCGACCCCCGGTTTCGCGATAACCCTGTCGTCGGCACAGAAACAAATGCTTTCGGCGATCGTGTTGAGCGCGAAATCTACGACAAGAACCAGCCCGAGCTCCACGGCGTTCTCCGCCGCCTGCGCAGCGTAGCCGACGAGTACAACGCAGTATTAATTGGGGAAACTTGGACGAACGACATCGCGCAACTCAAGGCCTACTACGGTGAAAACGGCAATGAAGTGAACATGCCCATGGATTTCATGTTCACCATGGTGAACAAGCTCTCGCCCCCGGATTTTCGTAAGCAAATCGCGTGGGTCGATGGTTCCGGTGGCTGGCCCGTCTACGTCCTTAGCAATCACGATATTCGCCGCGTCTATGATCGCTACGGCGATGGCCACCACAACGATCAAATTGCCAAGCTCATGGCCTGTCTCTATCTGACCCTTCGTGGCACCGTCGTGATGTATTACGGCGAAGAAATTGGCATGGAAAACAACGATCCCAAACGTTCCGAAGACGTGAAGGACTCCATGGGCAAGCTCGGTTGGCCAAAGGAAAAGGGCCGCGATGGCGAGCGCACTCCGATGCAGTGGAATGACAGCAGCAATGCCGGCTTCAGCGCCGTCACGCCATGGCTACCCGTCGGCGAGCGCTACAAAACTTACAATGTGGCCAGCGAACAAAAAGATCCGGACTCCATTTTGAATTATTACCATCAACTACTATCCCTGCGGCACACCAACCAGATGCTACTCGAAGGCAACTACATCGCCTTGAACGAAGACGACCCCAACGTGCTCTCCTACGCGCGCAGCTACAAGGGACAGAACGTACTTGTCGTTCTGAATATGAGCAGCGTAGCGCATAAAGTGAATCTCAATCTTGTCTCGAAGGGTGTTCACGCCAGTTCGGCAAAGACGCTGGTGTCATCTTTTGCCGTCCCAACCCTCGTCAATACCAACGAAATTTCAGTCGAGCCATTCGGGGCATGGGTTGGAGAGACGGAGTAGGTGGAAATTAGCCCATTGTCGACACAGGAGATAGAAACAATGAAAATGGAGATCTATGTGAATTTCTCTGGCAGCTGTGCGCAGGCCTTCCGATACTACGAGAAGCATCTGGGCGCACAAGTTGGCATGATGCTGACCCATGCGCAATCGCCCGAGCAAAGCCGCGTCAACCCGGAGTGGAAAGACGCAATTCTGCACGCTCGTATTTCGATTGGCGGCATGGAACTCATGGCGGCGGACATGGAGATGGCTGTGAGCTATTCCACGGCTAGGGAAGAATTTTCGATAACCCAACGAAAGGCAGAGAGGCTGATAGCAGAGCTAGTGAAGCTGGAACTAGTTCGCAAGTCTGAATTCCAGCCTGAGAAGAACATCGTCCGCTACGAGACAACCATTCAGGGGAATGCGCTAGCACTGGCAAAAGCCGGTAAACCAGTTTCACGCGCGTCCGCGGATCGCGTTCTTCAGGAGTTCTTAGACCGAGTGAAGAGGGTGAACGAGCAGTCGGAATTGAATCATCCAATTGATGCCAAGCGATCCTGTACCTGTCCGAGGCGGAAGGCAAAGAACGTCTCTTGGATCGGCATCAAGACTCGGCCACCATCGGCAAGCGCGGAAAAAGCCCGCTCAATCTCCGCATTGCTATCCATTCTAAGGGTCAGGTAAGCGCTCCGCATGGGCTCAGCGTTTTGGATGGCGGGCGATTAACTTGCGTCCGTTCAATAGTTTCTGAATAGCACTCCTGCCTCCGTGTGTTTCTGAAAATTTGTCATGTGGCGAACTCTTTCGCATTAAACGACTTGTGAATCGAGGCCTCCTGCCTGCGAGAATTCCACAGGTTAGTTTTAGGTGAAGTTAGCTTTCGATAAACTATGGAAAACACGCGAGATGTTTTGGTCGGGGCGCCGAGATTTGAACTCGGGACCTCCTGCGCCCAAGCCAGCCGGGCTATCTCTTGGAAGTCCTTCCTTTTCAATCGCATTCTTGAAAATAAAAGGGTTATCACAAAATTTGGTAGTGGCAACGTGTACGAGTATGTGGCTCCGCATGCATGGAGTCCCCCCAATTTCCCCCGCAGCGAAGATGAGGCGAAATATCTCCAAATGTTTCGTGCCTCTTAACCGAAATCAAACCCTTCAGTTCTCTGCCTAATCGTCCACATTCGGTTCGAAACCGAATGCTCGGCCAACCTCGCAGGTAGGTAAAAGAGACGCATGGAGCATCGTCCTGCTCAAAGTCAAGAATTGATGTAGACGACTATTCGTGCGCAGATAGTTCAGTTAGGGGGTCTTGCGCTGCAACTTGAGTCGGCGAAGCAGCTGCGCGTTTGCGGCTACGATGATGGTTGACAGGCTCATCGCGATAGCTCCCACACTCATGGGAAGATCGAATCCCCAGTGGACGAAAAGGCCTCCAGCGACCGGGATGGCGACTAGGTTGTAAGCGGTTGCCCAAACGAGGTTTTGGATCATCTTTCTATAGGTAGCGCGTGAAAGTTCAATTGCCCCGACAACGTCGCGAGGATCGCTGCGCACAAGTACTATTCCAGCAGATTCAATCGCTACGTCAGTTCCTGCACCTATTGCGATTCCTACGTCTGCGGTCGCTAACGCTGGTGCGTCGTTCACGCCGTCGCCAACCATTGCGACCTTCTTGCCTCCCCTCTGAAAGCGTTTCACGGCTGAGGCCTTGTCAGCGGGGAGAACCTCGGCAGCGACCTCATCGATTCCGATACGCCGGGCGACCGAATCGGCAACCATCTTCGAATCTCCGGTGATCATCGCGACCCGGATACCCAATCGATGAAGTTCGGTGATGGCTTTGCTGGATTCGGGCCGAATCTCGTCTTCGACGGCGAAAGCTCCGAGTAGCCGGCCTTGAGCCACGGCATAGAGGACCGTCTTCCCGTCTGATGCCCATGCGGTTGTCAGTTTTTCAACTTCTGGGGCGACCGATACCTTGCGTTCGCTCAACAGGCGCGGTCCGCCGATTTCGACACCGGTGCCTTCCACGAGCGCCTTCGCTCCTCGACCAGGCAACGCCTCGAAATTCGTGGCCGACAATTGGGTCACGCTTCGGCGCTTGGCTTCGGCGACGATTGCCTTAGCGAGTGGGTGTTCGGAGTTGGATTCGACAGCGGCAGCACGCCCAATCAAATCATCTTCAGTAGTGCCAGGTGCAGCCGCGACTCCCGACACTGCCGGAGAACCTCGTGTCAGGGTTCCGGTCTTATCGAAAATGACCATATCCAAATTGCGAGCACGTTCGAGTGCGAGTCTGTCCTTAACGAGGAGACCGCTTTGAGCCCCTAGTGATGTCGAGATTGCGATTACGAGCGGAATCGCCAGCCCAAGGGCATGGGGGCAAGCAATGATGAGGACCGTCGCGGTTCTAATCAGGGCGTGTTCTTTGTCGCCTGAAAACCACCAGTACGTGAAAGTAATCGCGCCAGACGCGACCGCCACGTAAAAAAGGATCGCGGCTGCACGGTCGGCAAGAGCTTGCGTGCGAGAGCCTGAAGCCTGTGCAGTTGCGACGAGCCGCATGATTCCGGAGAGAGCGGTCTGGTCCCCAATCGCCGTAATGCGGACGCGAAGGCTTCCGCCGCTCGCAACTGTGCCCGCAATAACTTTGGCACCTACCGCCTTCGGTACCGTTTTGGACTCGCCGGTGATCATGGACTCATCAACATCGGCGGTGCCCTCAGCGACAGTGCCATCTGCGGGAATACGGGCACCGGGCCGGACGAGAACGATGTCGCCAACGCGCAACTCAGAGAGTGGAACAGATTGAGTGTGTGAGCCGTTTACGCGTTCAGCGGTGTCCGGGAGCAGGGCGGCGAGTGCATTGAGCGCGCCACGAGCCTGGGAAATGGCTCGCATTTCCAGCCAATGGCCGAGGACCATGATCGTAATCAGTGACGCGAGTTCCCACCAAACGTCAATCTCGAAGAGGCCAAATGCCGCAGCGAGTGAAGTTCCGAACGCGACTACGATCGCCAAGCTGATGAGAGTCATCATGCCGGGCTTTCGATCGGCAAGTTCGCCCCATGCACCGCGGATGAAGACTAGGCCGCCATAAACGAAGACGACCGTTCCGAGGATGGCGGGGATAAACTTCGAGCCGGGGAAGGAAGGCGCGGTGTAACCAAGCCAGCGTTGAACGTCGGTCGACCAAAAAACTACCGGAATTGTGAGAGCGAAACTCAGCCAAAACTTGTCGCGAAACATAGCAACGGAGTGCCCGGCGTGACGGTCGTGGCTCTCGTGAGTTTCTGACATTTTGTGACCGGCGTGTGGGTCTGACGCCTGTCCGTGATCATTGTGTTTCGAGTGGTCCATTTTGAACTCCGATCGCGCCCGAGAGTAGTCCCGTATCCATTGATTTCGAGCCTTTCGCGTCGACGCTATTTGCGTGGCGCCCAGGGACGATGGAAGAAGTTCTGAATCCCCCGTTTCCGCGCTTCTCGATTCCAGTTCTATTCCTGACCTGTTTTGAAACCCAGGGTGCCAGCCCGAAGCGCACGCTCCTTCATGAAGGCAAAAAAGACGGGAACGAGAATCAGGACGTGAATCGTTGAAGTGATCATGCCGCCGACCATTGGCGCAGCGATGGGTTTCATGACATCCGAACCGATTCCGCTTTCCCAGAGGATTGGGATCAAACTGGCGAGGACTGCCGTCACCGTCATGAGTTTCGGGCGCAATCGCTGGACGGCGCCTTCGATTACGGCCCCCTCGATATCCTCGTGCTTGAGTGGTACGCCGGATGCAAGACGTCTGTCGAGCGACTCATGGAGGTACACCACCATGACTACACCGGTCTCCACGGCAATTCCAAACAACGCGATGTAACCGACCCAGACGGCTACACTGAAGTTGTAGCCAAGCCAATACTGGAGAATCAGGCCGCCAGTCATGGCATAAAACGTGGGGAAAATAAGGACAGCAGCTTCCGTGATCGAGTGGAAGACCATATAGAGCAGCAAAAAGATCACAAAAAATACGATGGGTACGATGAACTTCAGCCTTTGTTTGGCGCGCACTTCGAATTCGTACTCTCCGGACCATTTGTAGGTGTATCCCGCGGGAAGGCGCAATTTTTCGCTGAGGAGTCGGTTAGCAGTAGCAACGAAACCACCGTAGTCCTTTGTGGCGAGGTCTAGATAGACATAGCCAGTGAGTAGGCCATCCTCATCGCGGATCATCGCGGGTCCACGGGAAAAATAAACCTTCGCAACTTCCGAGATAGGAATCTGCGCTCCAGTGGGTGTAGCAATAACGACCCGCTGCAGCTGCGCGATGTCATCACGAAAGTCTCGGCTGTAGCGCACGTTGATGGGATAGCGTTCGCGACCTTCGATATTTTCGGCGACATTTTCGCCGCCGATGCCGGAAGTCACCGCGCGCTGAACATCGGCCACGGTAAGTCCATAACGGGCGGCTTCGGGGCGATTAACTTCCACGTTTATATAAAATCCCTCAGCGACGCGCTCGGCAAAAATAGAGCGGATTTCAGGAATTCCGCCAAGGACTTGCTGCAATTGCGCACCCGCCTGCTGGATACCCTCGACATTGGGACCTTGGATCTTGATTCCCACGGGTGTCTTGATGCCGGTTAGCTCCATATCAAGCCGGTTTTGTACAGGCATCGTCCAGGTATTTGTTAGACCAGGAAATTGAAGCTTCCCGTCCATCTCGCGAATGAGTTTTTCGTAGGTCATGCCCGCCCGCCACTGCTCGCGTGGTTTGAGCATTATGGTCGTGTCGTACATATCGAGCGGGGCGTTGTCGGTGGGGCTGTCGGACCGGCCTACGACGCCGAAGACGCTTTCAACCTCGGGGAAAGATTTGATGATGCGGTCCTGTTCCTGGAGCAACGTCGAAGCCTGTGTGATGGAGATACCGGGAAGAGCGGTCGGCATGTAGAGCGAGGAACCTTCGTAGAGCGGCGGCATGAATTGGCTGCCGATGCGCCACGCAAGCGGAATCGTGACTGCCAAAAAGATGAGGTTGAGAAGCAGCGTCGTCTTGCGGTACCGCAGACAGAATCTGAGGACCGGGAGATATAAGGCCTGCGTCCATCGCGAGAAAGGATTTTCGGACTCCGGTCTGAGATGGCCGCGAATGAAAATCACCATCAGGACGGGAACGAGCGTGATGGCAAGAATCGAAGAGAAGGCCACGGAGAGAGTCTTAGTCCACGCAAGGGGACGGAACATGCGGCCTTCTTGTGCTTCGAGAAGGAATACCGGCAGAAACGACACGACGATAACGAGCAAGGAAAAGAAGATGGCTGGCCCAACCTGTTTCGCCCCTCCCATCAGAATGCGCCGTCGTTCCTTCTCTGTCAGCGTGGTTTCCGATGCCCCTGTTGTGGCAATGTGTTCCGATAGGTGGCGGTAACCGTTTTCGACCATGACGATGGATGCGTCGATGAGCACCCCAATGGCCAGCGCCAGTCCACCGAGCGACATGATGTTGGAACTGACGTGCAGAAAATACATCGGGATGAAGGACGCCAGGACAGCAACGGGCAGAGCCAGAATCGGGATCAGCGCCGAACGGAAATGGAACAAGAATGCAATCGTGACAAAGCTGACGATAATGGCTTCTTCGAGGAGATCGCGTTGTAGCGTCTTGATGGATGCCTGAATCAATCCGGACCGATCATAACCGGAGACAATCTCAACGCCGGAAGGAAGCGTAGGTTTGATATCGGCAAGTTTTTTCTTGACTCCATCGATGACGTTAAGGGCGTTCATTCCGTAACGCATCACAATGATTCCGCCAACGGTTTCCCCTTGGCCGTTCCACTCAGCGACACCCTCGCGAATATCAGGACCAAATGCGACGGTCCCCAGATCGCGGACGAGGACCGGGGTGCCGTTCTTCGTGGCGACAGGAACAGTTTCGAGGTCTTGTAGCGAACGGAGATAGCCGAGCCCGCGAATCATGTATTGAGCGCCGCCCATTTCAAGCACCCGGCCGCCAACTTCGTTCGTACTATCACGGACACGGTCTATCACCATTGAGAGCGGAATGTTGTAGGCGCGAAGTTTGTTCGGGTCCAGATTCACCTGGTATTGGCGAACGAATCCTCCGATGGAAGCGACTTCCGCAACGCCCGGGACAGTCTCCAGCTGATAGCGGAGATACCAGTCCTGAAGACTCCGCAAGTCTGCGAGGCTGTGCTGGTGGGAGCGGTCAATGACCGCGTATTCGTACACCCAGCCGGCTCCCGTCGCGTCGGGGCCGATCATCGGAGACACGTTTTTCGGCAAGACTCCTTGGAGTTGCTGGATGTATTCAAGAACCCGTGAACGAGCCCAATAGAGGTCGGTACCGTCTTCGAAAACTACGAAGATGTAGGCGTCTCCAAACATTGTTTGGGCGCGGACGGCCTTTACGTGGGGAGCGGCGAGCAACGTCGTGACGAGGGGATAGGTGACCTGGTCTTCGATGATGTCAGGCGGTTGACCTGCCCAAGGGACGTGCACAATCACCTGGACATCGGAAATGTCTGGCAGGGCATCAAGCGGAATATTCTTGAGCGACCAGATGCCAGCCAGAACCAGCAGCAAGGTCCCCGTGAAAACGAGGAACCGGTTGCTCGCGCACCAATCAATCACGCGGGAGATCATGGCTACTTTCCCCCTTCCGCGTTGGGACTAATTTGCTTGGTTGCGAGGACGGCTCCGCTCTTGATCGCCGTGACGGTGAGTTGCCACGCGCCAGCACTATCAAGCTTTGATTGGCCTTCGTAAACGCCGCCGCCCTTCTCGCTCAGGGACATTACGACATTCATTGCGGCCATACCCATTTGCGGCATGCCGGGCAAGTAGCTGCGCACGCTGACTTGCGCGCCCGTGACGGGAGTGCCGTCGGCTGCCGCAAGTTTGACTCGGTACAGATTGGAACCTTTCCGTGGCGCCGCCGGTTCCGAGGAGAATTGGACCTGGGTCGTAGCTTGAGTTGCGGGGCTGTTCATTGCGGATGGCCCGCCTGCTCCCGGCGGTGGAGGGGCGAAGGAACCGATGGCGGCTTGGAGCTGGCTTTCCGAGTCGATCAGGAAGTTGGCGGACGTGACGATGCGCTCGCCGGCCTTCAGTCCTTTCAGAACGATGTACTGGTCGCCTGCTTGAGGTCCCAGTTGCACTTCGCGAGGCTCCAGATAACCCGCACCTCGGTCCACGAAAACAATCTGCCTGGTCCCAGACTGTAGAACTCCGCTCACGGGGATGACGAGTTGATTCCCGAGCGGCACTTGCAGCGTCACGTTCACGAACATCCCAGGCGAGAGAGTGAGATTAGGATTTGAAAAGAGGAGGCGCACGCGTGCTGTGCGCGTGGTCATGTCCACATCCGGGTAAATGAAATCAATCTTTCCTCGAAATGCGCGCCCAGGGTAGGAATCCAAACTGAGCGAAGTTGGAGCGCCGATTCTTATGCGCGCCAGGTCGTTCTGGAAGATCTGAGCCAGCACCCAAACGGCGGAGAGGTCGGCGATAGTGTAGAGGCGCGTTTCCGGCTGCACGTTCAAGTTCGGAAGCGCGTTTCGTTCCGTGATGTAGCCGGAAACGGGTGAGACGATCTCCAGGGCTTCGACGACCTGGCCTGTGGATTCGAGCCGGGCAATCTCTTGTTCCGGGATGTTCCACTGCTCGAAGCGCTCTCGTGAAGAATCGAGCAGGGATGCGACACCCTCGGCCACGCCCGGAACTGTGCTTTGTGAAAGGTTTTTGGAATTTTGTTTCGCGAGCAGGTATTCGCGCTCGGCTACGACGAGTTCCGGGCTATGAATCGTGAAGAGTCGCTGGCCTTTGCGCACGTACTGATAGGTCGCATCCGCGAAGACCTTCTCGATGTGGCCGGAGATTCGCGTCTGAACGTAAGAAAGCCGTGCCTCGTCGATGGCGACAGTTCCAGTTGCGCGGATTTCGTCCTGCACTGGTTTCCGTTCCACGACCCCAAACTTGACGCCAATGGATTGCAATCGTTCGACGGAGAGCTGGACGGGCGCGAGGGGAGTCTCCTTCGGGGGCGGTGCCGAACCGACAGAGCTGCTCTGAACCGGTTGTGTTGCAGAATTCGACGCGGCAGTGGCCGGGTGTTGCTTTGCGGCAGACCTTCGGGCGCTCCACCAGATTCCGGCCAGCGCGCCGATAAAGACAACGTTTCCGACCAGCGCGAGGAAGAATGCTTTTCGATAGCTCCTCATGATCTTGCCCCCTGGCTGCGTCAATCAGCGCAGCGACAATCCCGTTACTGCCTCGATTTGAGCCAAGGCCATCTCGTGTTCCGAAAGCGTCTGCCAGTACTCCTCGTCGAGCTTGAGCACGTCGACGAAGGAAGCGAGCAAGGCCTGAAAATCCTGGCGATTCGATTGATACGCAGCCATACCGGCTTGCAGTTCTGCGCGCGCCTGAGGAATTAATCCTTCGCGGTAAATCTTGAGCAGCTCGGCCGATTTTTCAGCCCCTAAGAACTGCTGCCGAAGCTGGAAAGCAATCTGTTGGGTCTGCGCTTCGTGATCGCTCTTCGCACGGCTCTGATCCGCTTCGGCCTGAGCTAGTTCGGGCTGCTGACGTCGCCCTCGATAGATTGGGATACGGACGCCGAGCGTCACCACGTAATAAGCGCGGAACTGAGCGGGGTCGGTCCGCTGCCACATATATTGAAGGTTGAAGTCCGGGTAGAAGTCCTTCTTGGCAAGGTCCACCTGCAATCCCTGCTTCTCGATCATTTTTTGTGCACCAGCGATTTCGGGATTGTTCAGGTTCGCGGCCGCCAGCAGCTGGTCATAGGTGTAGGCAGTGGTGGTTTCTGAGAGTTCGGTGATCTCGATGTCAGGCGTTGATTGCGAACGGTTGAGAAGCAGTTTGATTTCCGCCTGAACCTTTCCGGCTTCCAGCTGATTTGTCGTAATTTCTCGAAGCAGCTTGGTGCGTTCAAGTTGCGCCTGCAGGACCTCCTGCTGGTTTCCCATTCCGTTTCGATACCGAGATTCGGCAGACTGTTCGACTTGCTGAAGTAATTCTCCGTCTCCCACCAGAATCGTCTGCCGCTTGGCGAGATAGGCGATCTTGAAGTAAGCCATCTTCACCGCTGCCAGAATTGCCCTGCGGACTGATTCGTATTTCTGCTGTGTCACATCGGCATCTTTTTTGGCAATCTCCCCACGCAGGCGGAGTTTCCCTGGGTACGGAAGATCCTGCGAAATACCGAGGCCCACGTATGCGAAATCACTATTGGTATATCCCGCGAATGGCCTTGGACTACCAACATTCACTTGTTGCAGAACGAATTGCGGATCGGGCAACGTCGAGACCTGCGTCGGAACCTGCTTCGCCGAATCCCAGCCATGCCGCGCTGCCTGAATCTGCGGATTGCTTCGTTCGACCTCCGCAAGAAGATCAGCGAGCTTCACAGGCTGACCAGGCGGAGGTGCCTCCTGTGCCCGCGTGAGTGAGGACGGCGACAAAAACAGAAGACTTGCAAGAATCAGTGCGTAACTGAACTTCATAAGCGGTCCTTTCCCGATTCGGGGCCAATACCCGAGTTGCGCTTCGAGGCATCTGGCAAGGACTTTGCCAATTCATTGCACAAAATAGAGACACAAGTGCGCACTACGAGAGGCGATTAGGACAGCTTTAGATCAGGAATGTGCAGAGAAGGGACTGAACCGAGGGAGGTGAGATGTCTTGTACGATGAGGACTGGCGGCAGGCGCTGGAGGCGGGGAGTGTCACCCGTTGGGTCGAGAGCCGTGATGGGCACTGCCAGAGAAAAACCAGATGCCTTGTATTGTGACTGTGGGATTGGGGCCTTAGAAACAATGCAGCAGGAGATATCCGACGCTGCGACGAGTTGAGTGCCGCTCCCGTCCCTGTTCATCTGGTCGCATCGGGACTGAGTCCTTGGCGTCGCGCATTCTGTCAGTTTCGAAGTAAGTAGTGCGCAAGCCGAAAGTGACCCCGACAACAGCCCTATAAGGCTCAACGCCAACGCGAAAATAAGTGTTCGTCTCACCAAATGTCACTGTAGCACAGCACACGGGCTCTTCGAGTGCTCGGTCCATACAGTCTCCGTTTTCTTCCGGTCAGGCGCTGTGATGCTCGTCACCTCCCGATGTGACTGAAGCCACGCCTTTAACCAGATTGATGCCCAAGAAGTGCTCAGGGTCCCCTCAATTTTCCCCTCACCCTCCGCATGACGTCCTTTTAACTTACGTCGATTCAATAAATTCTGAATGGCACTCCTGCCTTTTTAAGTTCTTGCTTGCTCACAGGGGCGCGAAGTCTTGGGGATTGGATGGCTTGCAAAAACCGACCTCCTGCGTGCGAGAAATTCACAGGGGCAGTAGCAAAAAAACAAGCATCTATAAGTGATGGAAAACAAAAAACTAAATTGGTCGGGGCGCCGAGATTTGAACTCGGGACCTCCTGCGCCCAAGCCAGCCGGGCTATCTCTTGGAAGTCCTTCCGTTTCAATCGTTATTTTGAAAATAAAAGGCTTAGCAAAAGAAATAGTAGTGGCAAGATGTATGAAAATGTGGCTCCGCATGCACGGAATCCCCCCAATCTCCCCCTCAGCGAAGAAACAGCGAAACACGTTCACCCGTGCCCGACTTTTGCGCAACACCAACCCTTCGGTTGAACGCCAAAGGGCCGAGTATTACTCGGCACACGAGCACTTAGGGTAGTAACTGCTGAATGAGAAAGCCCGAACTGCTCGCAGCGGTATCGGTCTGCAACACAAACGCCTGCGAACTATTGAGCCGGTAGTAAGACACGTCAAAGCTCGGAGCTGCCGCTGAAATAAACGGATAAGCTCCAGCGGTGGACGGTGTCGGTATCGTGATACTTCCTGTAACGCGTCCTTGGTTAAGAGTATCCTCAACGAATGAGCCTGCAACGGACGCACCAAGGACCGCAACAGGAGTGGAAGAATCGCTCCCATCGTAATCGGCTGAACCTAACAAGTGTGCGATGCCGTCAGCCGGCACGACACCGACTAAATCCAATTCGTTTGTTGTTGTCGATGTCGTGATCGCATCCGTCAGCTGCAGAGCGTTATTACCGAGAAACGGAGCAAACCCAGGCTCGGTGTTCCTGATCATCACTCCCGTCCCGTTTACGTTCACATCGGTGTGCAACATCAAAGCATTGCCTCCGCCGGAGAAAAAGCCTGCAGGGGAAGCGCCGGGATCCAGGATATTTACATTTTTATCCACAACGTAAAGATTAAATGTGGAACTTCCCGCGGCGTCCACAAGCGTGAGAGTGCCAGTGCCGGCAGTTGATGAATCATAGGAACCGCTTACTTTGACGGCTGATTTTGGATTGGCCGGGGAACCACCGGCGTTCGAATCGGATATTCCCGCCGATATGTCGCTGTCGCCCTCGTTGATAAGAAACTCACCGGCCGTAATGGTTCGTCCGGCGGAACTCCAGCCGGAATGTTGATAAAAATAATTATCGCTCAGGAAAACAACGCTGCCGCCTTGTGCATACGCGCTGCCGCCCATCAAATTGAGATTGTCGGCTTCGAAGATGCGGAGTGCCTTCGACGAAATAACGTAGTAGGTGAACGATCTACCTCCACCCAGCTGCAAAGTTCCGCGCCCGTTGGAGTCCGGCACGCTGAAAGACCCGCTGAAAGGCGAAGTGGACAGGATCGCTGCAGTATTGATGTCCAGCGTGCCGCTGGTCAGGCTTCCAATTCCATCGGCGGTAAAGACGCCGCCAAACGATACTTTTGTTGCCGCATTAGCTTTTGCTGTTCCTGTCATCGTGAATGAAAAACCACCGTTGACTTGAGAGGCGCTGAAACCGCCGGCCGGATGTTGCTGCAAATCCATCGTGCCGCTACCGGGGTTTCCATCAATTTCTGCCAGTAAGGCATGAGCGGGGGAAGTCAATGCGAAGCTAAAGCCAAGCTGTTGTCCACTCGCCGTTCTAACTTTCATCGTGCCATGCCCGGTGGTGTCCACCGTGTAAGAGGAAGTGTTCGGCTGCGGATTTGCACTTGTCGGCAGTATCTGATCTTGCAAGTCGAGGACTGAGGCAGAAATAATGTCAACGATTCCGGCCGTCACCGTTCCGTCACCATTCAAGCTCACGCTCCCAAGCAGAGACGCGGTACCGCGGTTCCCCGTCGGGGATGTCAAAAAGAAAGCGTATTGGCCGCTGAGCGTCGCGTTCGAGGCGATTCCAGAAATCAATGCACTCGCAGTGGCGCTCTTGCCGCTGTCGGTGACGGAAGTAGCAGTAATGCTGATCGCCGCGCCAGAAGCCGCGGAAGCTGGGGCCGTATAGCTCGTCACGACTTCGTTGCCCGTCGATGCCGGGCTGAAAGTGCCGCAGGCCGCCGCGGGAGAGCAACTCCACGTCACTCCCGCCGTATCGTGGGAGACACTGGCGCTGATGCTCACGGTTTGGCTCGGCTGAATCGTTGGAGGTGGGGGCATTTCAAACTGTACCTGGGAAGCGGAGTCGGTGATCATGAGGGTGGAGCTGGCACTCTTCGAATTGTCCGTGACGGATTTAGCTGTGACTGTGACCTGGCCACCGGTTGGCACCATCGCGGGGGCCGTATACATCGTTGCCATTCCGCTGGCGGTTGAGGGCAGGCTAAATAATCCGCAAGCGTCTGCCGGAGCGCAGCTCCAAGCCACCCCAGCGTGCGTGCTGTCATTCGACACGGTTGCCGAGACAACTGCAGTACCGCCAGGAACGACGCTTGACGACAGCGGAGACAAGACAACCGAAATGGATCGCGATTGTGTTCCTGGCGGTGTCCCTGACTGTGAGGCGCTTCCGCCGCAACCAGAGCTGAACAGAGCTAAGATCATAGCCACTAGCGAAAAAAGCGACTCGCCTCTAATCCCATTCTTAAAGTTCATTGGAACCCCCGAATTCGGGCGCGGCACGTTTCCGATGACTCTGGGAAACTGACGACCATCGCGCAGACTATGAGTTGCGGCGGTTCTGAGGGTCAATGCCCGCCCGAACATTTCTGGGTCACGGGCGAAGGCACTGAGCGTAGTGAGTTACAGGTCTGAACTCTCGAGACGACAGGTCGTATAAATCCGAAACTGGGTCAATGCTTTAAGTGCTCGCATCGCATTCCAGAACAACAGGATTCAACTTTCTGATTGCCGCGACTATCGGCATTGAGTTCGGACGAGCCCGAAAGCTCGCTTTTCCGTTCGAGCAATGTGCGAGAGACGCGATGCGACCAACCCTGATCAAATGTTCTTGTCGTAGAAATGCGGGCCGAGAGGTTCAACGACCGAGGCATGGCCAAAGCGGGCTGTACCCTCGGGAGTAATCGTAGGCTGGGAGGTGGAGCCTCCCAGCCCCGGTAGTTATCCGGCGAGACCGTTACCTCTTGCGAGGATTTCTTGCGCGGGATTCCAAGAGTTGAACGATGTGAATATGCGGGTTACTTTCTCTCGCTCATTTCCCCACCGCTGGTCGTCTTGTAGACCGAAGAGTTCGTCGAGACGTACAAGATGTCGGGTGAGTCTGAGTCTAGTGCAATGCCGAAGACGCCCAAGTCGTCCAGTCCATTATTGATGGCTGTCCAGGAGTCCCCGCCATTCAGGCTCTTAAAGACGCCTGCGCCCTCGAATGCAACATATAACACGTTGTGCCGGCGAGGATCGACCTGAACCGAGCCAGTTCGCGCGGTCTGAAATCCGTCTGGCAGGCCAACGCTCTGGGGCACAAAAGACGCACCCCCATCTACACTCTTCAGCACCCCGACGAAGGTTCCCGCGTAGACGATATTGGACTCGACTGGGTCGACCGTCACGCTTAAGGACGGCGTTTGATCTACATTGATCCAGCTGGTCCCGGCATCGGTGGATCGCCAGAGCCCGCTATTACCCGCGAAGAAAACAGTCTGATGATGTTGGGGATCAACCGTAATTCCCCTTCCACTGAGGGATAGAAAGAAGTCTGGAAGGCTGCCCGGAGCGCGGTCGATGCGTGTAAAGGTCTCCCCAAAATCCACGCTTTTCCAAATGCCGTCGCCGCTGCGAAATGTAGAAACATAAATCGAGTGATCAACCGGATCAACGGTTACACCGGCAACGTAGATCTTGCTCGATCCAAAAAGGCGACGTTCCCAATGCCGGCCGTGGTCACGAGATCGATAGAGACCTCCGCCCGTAAATGACCCTGCATAAACAAGCCGTGGCTCCTGTGGATCGAACGCAATGCTGCGTGGCGCTCGGGATGTCAGTCCGTTCTCGCCGCCATCTTCCCAATTGCGACCACCATCGTGAGTAACGAGCAAACCGCCGTCATTCGTAGAGAAGAACACGTGTTCGTGGTTGGCCGGATCGATTCCCAGGGCGTGCCCGTTCTGGCAGCGGCAGTCTTTCAGCTGTTTCCAGGCGACTCTTCGCCAATTCGAGGTCCGGCGATCGCCTTCATCAGAGTCATTTATCGGCGCTGGATGCTCGAACACTCCGTCGAAGTTGGTTCCGGCGTAAACTGATCCGTTCAGTCCAACGCTAAGAACGAGACCTAACCCGTCCGATATTCCTGTGTTGGTCCAAGTTGCGCCGTCGTCTTTGCTGACGGAAACTCCCTGAGTCGCGGTCCCGGCATACAGACGTTTTCCACTTTTCGCCAGCGCCAGGACAACACCGACGACTGGTGAACCGGTACGGACAAAGGAAGCTCCGGCGTTCGTACTTTTGTAGACACCATTGCCGTTGGAACCGGCATAGATGACGTTGCTATTGGCGGGATCCACGTACAAAGACCAAACGGTCGAGTCCACGTTCAGTGGATTCCACGTAGCACCGCCATCGACACTTTTGAACGCGCCGGTTCCGGCGGTTCCCGCATAGAGAACGCTTGTGTGATTCGGATCGATTGCCAGGGAGAAAACAAACGGGTTGTCGATGCCATTCGCGGAAGATACCCAGGTGTCGCCGCCATCGGTTGTCTTCTGTAGGTCACCGTTAAAACCCGCGTACAAAATATTTGCATTCGTAGGATCGATTATCAACGACAGAGGTAAAAGGTCGGACCCGGTGGCGTTCCACGAAGCCCCCCCGTTTACGGTCTTGTAGATGCCTGCGCCCGTCCCCGCATAGATGAGGTTGGGATCATTCTGCGCCATAGCCAGCGAAGCCACGACCAGTGAATCGAGTCCTTGATTGACAGACGTGAAGGTTTGGCCGCCGTCCTTGCTCTTGAGAATTCCCCCGCCCAAACTCGCGATGTAGACGGTGCGTGTCACGGGGTCAACAGCGATAGAGGCTTCAATAGCCGGGGGTGCAGGGCCGACTGAGCTCCAAGCTCCCGCTGTGCGGAATTCTCCAGCGACGAGTGACTTTGATTGAGCATGAGAATTCGCCGGCAGAGTCAAAAACAATGCAAAAAGTAGTGAAAACCAGGTACTGACCGCTTCCTTACTTGCTGACTTACGTTGCCTTGTTTCGTTCATGGCATTGCTCTCCCTAACTGACCGAATCGTTCCCGAGTCTTGAAATGATGCTGGAAACCTCGCCGGTGCATGCTCTGCAATAGCTGCTCAAGTTCCAAGTAGCTCGCGTTCGGCGGACTATGGATGCGAATGGGGCGGGCGGTCAATGCTTAGGTAAACATTCTTGGGTAACTGTATAAGTGATAGATAACGCTTTAAATGAGGCGAGGGTGAGGGGCCTATCTATTGATAACCACCAAGGGCGGTGCTACGCTTCTGCGCGAAACTCACTATGAACGACAGTCCGAAGGCTTCAAATATATATAGGTTCGGTCCTTACCGAGCCAACACGGCAGATCTGGAATTGCGGAAAAGTGGAATTCGGATCAGGCTGCAGCCAAAGCCGTTTCAAGTACTCAAGGTCCTCTTAGAACGGGCAGGCCAATCGGTTAACCGTGAAGAGCTCAAAAACCTGTTGTGGGCTCCTGACATATTCGTCGATTTCGACCATGGACTGAATACGGCGGTGAATAAAATCCGCGAAGCCCTGAGTGATTCCGCGGAAGAACCCAGATACATCGAAACGCTAGCAAATGGTTATAAATTCATCGCTGACATCAGCGAACAGTCTGAACGGCCCTTCGTCGCAACTGCGCCCGTCGCCGCATCGCCTCTCGCTGCGTCGCCTCTTGCAGCCCATCCGGATCCAAGGGGTGAGATCACCTGGAGAAAACGCTATCTCGCGCCGGGTGTCGGACTAGCCTGTCTTATTGCTGTGGTTTTTATGGCGTTTCACATCCCGCCGAAGGTGTTCGGAACCTCTGCAGCTGCGATCCAATCTGTAGCTGTTCTGCCTTTGAAAAACCTCTCCGGAGACCCGTCTCAAGAATATTTCAGCGATAGCATGACCGATGAATTAATCACGCAACTCGCGAAAATCTCCAGCCTCAATGTGCCATCCGCAACATCGGTAGTTCGTTATAAGAATACGTCGGCTTCCGCTTCGGAGATCCGCCGGGATTTAAAAGTGGATGCGTTTGTTGAAGGTAGTGTGGTGCGTACCGGCGACAAAATTCGCGTCACCGCGCAACTTATCGACGCTCGAACGGACCGCCACGTTTGGGCGGAGGATTACCAAGGCGATTTGCGGGACGTACTCCTTCTGCAAAACGATATTGCGACCGCAATCGCGCACAGCGTGAAGGTAAAAGTCGCCCCCGTCGATTCCTCGACGGTGTCCGTGCCACGCCAGGTGGATCCACGCGCCTACGACGCATACATCAGGGGCCGAGGGTATTGGCTTCGCAGCAATACCGCAAATGAAGTTCCGGGTGATGTCGAGAAAAGTGGGGAGTTATTCCAGCAGGCCATCCAGTACGATCCGAGTTTCGCACGCGCCTACAGCGGGCTTGCCGATTATTACGGGGTGAAGGCGGCTTACGGGGCGATCCCTGCCGAAGACGGTTGGCGCAAGTCGGAAGAGGCGACTCGGAAGGCGCTCGCTCTCGATGATCGGCTTGCGGAGGCCCACTGCTCTCTGGCGTCCAAAATGATGTTCTACGACTGGAACTGGACAGGCGCTGAAAGAGAGATACAACGTGGCTTGGAGCTTGATACACACTATGCGGTACTCCATAACTTGTATTCCCATTTGCTTTCTTACACCGGGCGCTTCGATCAAAGTATCGTCGAAGCGCGTCGAGCAGAAGAGCTCGATCCTCTGGGCGAACGATTCGCTGTTCAGCGGGCCCTCCGATTTAGTCGCCGTTTCGACTTATTTCTCACTGAGGTGGATAAAACTTTCGCGCAGGACCCTGCCCGAATTCACAAAGAACGAGCGGCAGTGTACAAAGCCAAAAAACAGCACGTTGAAGAGGTGCATGAGACGGACCAGGAACTTCGAATCGAGGGGTGTGTGCCCTGCGCCGATCGGCTGGCGGGGGCATATGCGCGCAAGGGTTACACAGGCTGGCTCCAGGAGAGACTGAAAGGGATAAACGAAATTTCGAAAGACGGAAATTCCATGTCGTTCGAACATGCCGAACTGTACGCAGCCATGGGAAACACGGATATGGCTATGCATTACCTTGAACAGGGCTACCGGGAACACACCGTGGAGTTGGTCAGGTTACAGGTGAATCCGGCGTATGACGATATGCGGACCGACCCCCGATTTAAGGATTTGGTTCATCGAATCGGCTTGCCTGAAAAGTAAGCACTTTCTGTGAGATTATTCGCTCCGGCGCTTCCAGAGATGTTGTTTTTTCCTCGTAAATTATCGATTTACCTATTAACCTTTCCCGTTAACATCCCAACTGGTTAAAAAGGCCACGGCTTATCCAGTGTCTCCACATCGAGCATTCCTGATCACTTGGAGATTACTGTGTTTTTTGTTTCTCTTGATCTCCCCTGAAACCTCCAGAGCTCAATTGAGCACCGGCTCACTGTCGGGTATCGTCATCGACGCGCAGCGAGCCCCGGTCCCGAACGCGGAAGTGAGCATCACGAAGGTTGCCACTCGAGAGAAACTGACGACCATCACCGGAGCGGACGGATCATTTCACGGGAACGCTCTTTTGGCGGGAATTTACACTGTCCGCGTCGCCAAGACCAGCTTCAAACAATTACTCATTGAAAATGCTCCGGTCAACGCCGGATCGGATTTAGGTCTCGGCGAACTGCAATTGATTCTTGGTGAGGCTTCCACCACAATTACGGTGCAGTCCGTTTCAGGCCTGGTGGAACGCACCGCACCGCAACTTTCGCGATCCTTCGGCACTCAGGCTCTTACCTCTCTTCCCGGTATTTTAGAGAACAACGGTCTAGATAATCTCGCCCTGCTCGTTCCCGGAGTTGCCGACAGCCGTGATCTGGGTTTTTCGAGCGCTAATGGCGCGCAATTCTCCGTAAACGGTTTGCGAGGAAGAAGCACCGATCAGCAGATCGACGGTCAGAATAATAACGACAACTACGAGACGGGCCCCTTGATATCACTGGGCGATCCTGAGTTCGTCGCGCAATACGAACTTACTACGGGTAACTTCAATGCGGAGTTCGGACGGAACTCAGGTTCGGTAGTCAACATTGTCACTAAGTCTGGCACCAATGATCTCCACGGATCTCTCTACGCTACCGAGTCCAATTGGCGATTTAACTCGTTGTCAGCCAATCAGAAGATTTTTGAAGGTCTCACCAAAGTGCCCGCTTTTAATGACGCTTTCCTGGGTGGAACAATTGGTGGGCCGATAGCCAAAGACAAATTATTTTTCTTCGCAGGCGTGAATTCGGAAATTCTGAATCAAACCGAAGTATTTGCCGCTGCGCAGTTGACGCCCACGCCTTCAGGGGTGAAGACGCTCAGCGCCTGCTTTCCTGACAGCGCATCGGTGCAGGCACTTCGTTTATACGGCCCTTACTCCGTGAAAGCGGGAGCTCCAACGCCGGTCGGTGTGGTGATACCAATGGATATCCCGGGTTGCGGTACTGTAGCCACGGCGGGAATTCAGCGTTCGTTACCGGCGGACGCTCGCCAGAACAATTTCATCATCAAGTTTGATTATCAAACTCCAAAAAATCATTTCTCGGGTAGATATCTGTATGCCCGAAGGTTATCTTCGAATAGCGACGGAGCAGTGGCTGCGGGGTATTCTGCAGACGGCTTTCAATTGTCGCAGGACTACAATTTCAGCTGGACGCGTTTCCTTGGGGTGAGCACGGCGAATGAGTTTCGCGCGTCTTACGGGAGAAATGATTTCCAGGATGGGGGTAATTCCCTTGGCGGTACAGTGCCCAGAGCCAGCAAACTTGGGGCTGCCCTCACGTTCGTCACGTTCACCAATTCAAATCTTCTGAGCTTTGGAGTGCCCCCAGGTTTGCCGGCGGGCCGAATTGCAAATACCTACCAATTTCACGATAACTGGACTCACATCGCCGGACGGCACGCCCTGAAATTGGGCGTTGATGTCACCCAGGTGCGCGCCCCCATCACCATGCTCATCAATTACAACGGTTCGTTTCAGTTCACTGACTTCGCGGCGTTCGCGACAAATTCCCCGGATCAAATTCGCATCGCTTCCGGAAATCCATATTTGGACTTTCGCGAGACGGACCTCTACCCGTATGCAGCCGATGAGATACGGCTCGCGAATAACCTGATCCTTACTCTCGGGCTAACCTGGTCTTACTACGGACAACCGGCTAACATCCTGCACAAAATAACAACGCGCTCCCAGACGGGCGACGATCCGCTGTGGAATTCAAGTCTGCCATTGAGCGTCACCACCTCACCGGAAATACCTGCCGCCAGGAATGGCTGGGCTCCGGGCATCGGCTTTGCGTGGTCTCCCCGCAACAATTTCTTGCATTTAGGTAATAACACAGTGTTTCGCGGTGGTTACCGGGTGTCTTACGATCCGGCGGCCTACATCACTTACGCCAAAGAAGCCAATGACTCGCCCAACGTGATTTCCACCACGCTGACGGGAACAGATGCGGGGGCAACTCCACTGCCGGCGGTTCCGAGCGGCGACAACGTGAGAACGTTGCTGGGGCCTCACTTGCAGACCGGGATCTTTGACCCGCGAGGATTCGGACAGACTACCGTCTCGCCGGATTTTGGGCCGGACCGCGTACATCAATGGTCCGTTGGCGTACAACAGGAGATTTTCCACAACGCAGCACTGGAAGTGCGCTACGTCGGAAATCACGGCACCCGATTGTTCCAGAGCATCGACGGCAATCCTTACATCCTCGGACTGGCGAACACTCATCCAGATCTTGTTCCGGCGGGATGGAAACCGTGTCCAGCGTCACAGGCGGCTATCCCCGAATTAGTAGGCCGCGTTAATTGCACGGGCGCCGCCCTGGTTCGCGAACGCGCCAACACCGGTTACTCGGACTATAACGGATTGCAGATCGAGTTGCGCTCGACCTCGCTCTGGCGCCAACTCACCTTGCAGAGTTCTTACACATTCAGCAAGACAACCGACAACGCCAGCGAAATTGGGGGCACTGGCTCCGCCGGCAATACTTTGGCAGTTTCGCAAAGTCAGGTTAATTTTACGGATCAGGAACACGGTCTCTCGGGGCTTGATTTCCCGCACAAGTTCGTGCTTTCCGCGGTGGAAGAGATACCGTTTTTTAAGAATCGGGGTGGCGTGGTCGGACAGGTTCTCGGCGGTTGGCGCGCGGCTGCCGTTTACACGCTGTCTTCAGGTCAGCCCTACAGCGCCGTGCAATTCTCCCTCAGCTGTAATGCTGGCGGCGACATTTGCGCCTCTTCACCAAGCGACGCCAACCCTTACGATCCCGCGTTCAACGCGGAGTACGCCCTGCCGGATGGCTCGCTTCGGCCATTCCTGGGGTCCGACAACGCCCCGGTGCAATCGGTCGGAATTTTCGCAAAGGATATCTGTGCCAGCGACAGTTCTGGAATTCTCTGCGGGAACTCAGCCATCTCCCCCTTCACGTTGATCAGTCTCAACCAGTTCAACAACGGTTTTACGGGCACTAGGCTGGATAGCTCAGGACGGGTAATTTCCGATAGCACGCATCCCGCCCAGGTTGTCGCGAAGGATCAGGTAAGGTTCGTCGCGAATACCAAGACTGCCGTTGCTTTTTTTGGAAGCCCGTTCGGAAACGTAGGACGCAACACGCTGCGCGACGGGCACACCAACGTTTTGAATTTCTCCGCCTTCAAAATCACGAAGCTTTCCGAGAGCTTGATCTTACAACTTCATACCGACTTCCTGAATGCTCTCAATCATCCTAACTACTCGTCGGTGGATCCTTTCATTGACGATGCGGGTCGCGCCGCCGAAGCGACCGGATTTGCAAATCCTCACCTCTTCGGTTCTTCCCACCGTACGATTTCGTTTGGAGCAAAACTATTTTTTTAACGTGCTCAAAAAAATAGATTGGACGTCTCGAGCGCAAGCATGGATCGCTTCAACAGGAATGAGGCGGCTCCTAAGTCCAGGACTATAGAAGCCGCCACCATATCAGTTGTCGTCGTCTGCTCCGTCTCCGCGCTCTAACGCCGCCGGTTTGCGGACTTCGATCGTGGTGAGAGGTTGACCCGATATAGGGTTTGCAAAGCGTAGGATGCGTCCAGCCGTGCCGGGCGCGGCTCCGAGATCGCTGCCGTAGGGGACTTGTGTCCTGGTTGCTGGGCATCTCCTCGACAGAAGGGGGTAACGCAGCAAACGCCGGATGACGGCTCGCTTTCTCATATCATCCGCTCGCGGTTTACCGAGACTGGTAAAACGAACAGGTGAGATCGAACGCTGCCCCTCCATGTTGTTTCGCTCGTTTTTCAATCCTGCTCTTCATGGTGTCCAAAGCAAATCAGCTGATTTTGATACGTCTGTAGCTTTTGACAGTTGCTGACTGGGTGCGATCCGTTTATTGTCACGCTCATTGAGTGGCAGCGTTAGTTGATTCGAAGATGAAATGCTTCAGAGGAGGACAGATGGCTCTCAGCGCCAACACAAATTTTAGAACAGGGAAGCTTATAATTCGCCCTTACTGCCCATGGATCGCCGTTGCAGTGTTATTCACGATTCTGTTGTCGTTATTCCCATTGATCGCGCTCAGAAACGTGCAGGCCCAGCAGTACCCCATCATGGACAAGGTTGCAGACAAGCTAATCTTGAAATATGAGCAGTCAAGCTGTGAGCAATTACAGCAAAAACAGCAGCAAAAAGCGCCGCCCAGCGCCGGAGAAGTTAAAGCGGTGCAATTCCTTCACAGTGATCCGCAGATGCGTACGGCATTCATCAATAAAGTCGCACCTCCAATCGCCAACAAATTGTTCGACTGCGGCATGATTCCCTAAAGTAAGAACGGTCCGTCCCAGTTACACCCGAGAGGATCAAGATGAACAATCAAAAAATCACTGGTGTCCCCGGCTCGCCTAGCGCTACTACTTCACTCGACGGGAAACAGCTTCCGCCGCTGCCCGCGATATTTGGTGGTGTCATCAAGGAAAGCGCCAAGGATTCCACTCCTTGGTGGGCGCCGCGGGTCGTGCCCCCTAAGGGTGCGCCAAACATTTTGCTCATCATGACCGACGATCAGGGCTACGGCGTTTCAAGCACCTTTGGCGGTGTCATTCCCACACCTGCGATGGACCGCCTCGCTGAGTCGGGATTGCGCTACACCCAGTTCCATTCCACGTCGCTGTGCTCACCGTCACGCGCGGCGCTGATCACAGGTCGCAACCATCACTCTGTGGGCTCTGGCGTGATCGGCGAATTGTCCACGGGCTACCCCGGCTACAATTCAATCATCAGCCCCGAAAAGGCCACCATCGGCACAATACTTCGCAACAACGGATACGCCACCTCTTGGTATGGCAAGAACCACAACACCCCCACGTTTCAATACAGTCTTGCCGGACCCTTCGACCAGTGGCCGTCCGGGATGGGTTTTGATTATTTCTACGGGTTTATGGGCGGCGAGACCGACCAATGGACGCCTTTTCTGTTCAAGGATCACACTCAAATCACCCCTTGGATCGGGAAGCCCGGCTACAACCTCATCACCGACATGGCGGACGAGGCCATCAAGTACATGGGCGACTTGAACGCTGCAGAGCCCGACAAACCGTTCTTCCTCTATTACGTGCCTGGCGGCGCGCACTCGCCGCATCAGCCGACAAAGGAATGGATCGAGAAGTTCAAAGGCAAGTTCGACATGGGCTACGAAAAGATGCGGGAGGAGATCTTCGCCAACCAGAAGCGTCTTGGTGTAATTCCCGCCGATGCCCAACTCACCCCTTGGCCGGACGGGCAAGCCGAGTACGGCGGTGCCAAGCTGCCCAGGTGGGACTCACTCTCGGTGATTCAAAAGAAACTCTATGCCCGCCAAGCGGAGGTCTTTGCCGCCTACGTGGCCTATACCGACTATGAGATTGGCCGGGTGATCAAACAGGTCGAGGATATGGGCAAGCTCGACAACACTCTCATCATTTATATCAGCGGAGATAACGGCAACAGCCCCGAAGGTACCGAGGAAGGCACATTCAACCAGATGACTGCCTACAACGGTATTCTGACCCTCCCGGAAGCATTGCAAATGCTGCATTACGAAGACTGGGGCTCAGAAAAAACCTACCCGCACATGGCGGTGCAGTGGGCCTGGGCCTTCGATACACCCTTCAAGTGGACCAAGCAGGTGGCCTCGCATTTCGGCGGAACTCGGCAAGGCATGGTCATATCCTGGCCCGGCCACATCAAGGACGCGGGAGGGATCCGCTCGCAGTTCCATCACATCATCGACATTGTGCCAACAATCCTCGAAGCGATCGGCATCAACGCTCCAGAGACAGTCAACGGCATACCGCAAAAGCCGATCGAAGGCGTGAGTATGGCTTATACCTTTGAGGAAACGAATGCCAAGGCCCCCTCGACACACACCACGCAGTATTTCGAAATGAGCTGTAACCGCGGGATTTATCAGGAAGGCTGGTACGCCTGCACGACGCCGTTCGCCGCGCCTTGGCTTTTGGCAACCGGCACGCTGCCCGAAGTCAATGATTACGAGTGGGAACTCTACAACCTTACGCAGGACTATTCACAAAACAACAATCTCAAGGAGAAGTATCCCGAGAAGCTCAAGGAACTTCAGGCGTTGTTTCTCGCCGAGGCCGAGAAATATCAGGTTTTCCCCTTGGATAATAGAGCCTTCGCGCGCTACTTGACGCCGCGACCGAGCGCCGCCGCTGGTAAGTCCGTTTTCACCTACAGTGGTGAAAAGGCGGGCATACCCGTCGATTATGCTCCCAACATCCTGAACAAGGACTACACCATCACCGCCCAGATTACCGTGCCAGAAGGTGGCGCGGAGGGCATGATCGTGACTTTTGGTGGCCGCTTCGGCGGTTACGGCCTGTTCCTCCAACATGGCAAGCCGGTCTTTGTTTACAACCTGCTCGATCTAGAGCGATTCCGCTGGGAGGGCGGTATCGGTGGCCGTCTCGGCGAAGACGTGTTTGGCCGGGCGCTCAAGCCAGGCCAACACACTATCGTCTTTGATTTCAAATATGACGGTCCAGGCCCGGGCAAGGGCGGCACCGGAGTGCTCACGGTCGATGGCAACGAATTGGCCAAAAAGACCATCAAGCACACGATCCCGCTGATGATGTCTATTGATGAGACCTTCGATGTCGGTCTTGATACCCGCACAGGAGTCGATCATAGCTACGAGCTACCGTTCAAGTTCACCGGCACCATCGATAAATTGACCTTTAAGCTCGGCGCATCACAGCTCTCCGAAGCTGAAAAACACACAGCCGCGAAAGTTGTTGCCGCAGCTCATGACTAAACGGACGGCGTGAACTGATCGGCCCCGGAGCCAACCAAAAGTTCTTTAGGGGCCCAACAGGTGACGCTGATGGTAGCGGGACCGAGATTCTTGTAAGAGAAGCCGAGCAACAACTACGGGCAGAGCCAACGAAAGCAAGAATGACTGATAACAGGAGATCTCAAGATGAGCCAGAATCATTTTACCGTTAGCTTTCCGTTGAAATCGCCGGCGGATGCAAAAGCCGTTGTCGAGCAGCTTCCTTCGTTGATGCCTGATTTTTTCAAAGCGGAAGAGACGATCGGTACGATTCACTCCTCACGCTTCACAGTACTAAACGAAAACACTTTGATATTTATTGGGGACTTCGACGGGGAGTTCGGTCAACTCTTCACCGATCTCGCCAGGCACGCAGGGCCAGTGTTCGATGCTATCTTCCAGCATGTCGATAGTCCTCCGCCCACTCCCGTCGCCAGCAACGCTGAGGCTTTCGTCGAATGGACCGCCGGGCATCTCCTCCGTGCGGCAACGCTTTTCACCGCCTATCCAGACGTGACCGTCAAGGAGATCAAGGCCTTGGCGTCGGCCGCAGACGTTAGTGGCGCAACTTTACAACTTCCGTTTCTGTTGATCCTGCCCATCAAATCAAAACTTGCCTACTACGAGGTTGAACTGCTACTGCGCGCGCGAGAGCACATAACCCGGAAAGATCTAGCTTCGGTCGGAACACCCCACTTCGCCCAGTTCGTGCCGCTGGGAAACTTGCAGGTGGGGTTCTTCACTGTGTATGACGGCTCCTTCGATCAGTATATTACCGATTTCACCAAGCACATCGGGCCGGTCTTTGACCTCGTGTTCAAATTTACCAAGGACCCGCCGCCCTCGCCGTGCAGAAAGTATGTCCAGGAGTTCATTGATTTCGGCAAGAGGATCAACCTTACTCCGATCGGCTTCTACCAGGCATATCCAGGGCTCAGTGTTCAGGATATCCATGCCCTGATCGCTGATAGCACGTCAAAAGCAGCATCGGCAGGATAGCTAAGGCTCCAATGTTCTCATTTGGTCAGTGGGTATGAGCGAGGGTTAGTCAACAGCAAAGATCAAGCAGGAGACATGCGGTGAGCCACGACACGAAGACATCAGCGCCACCGAAAAAAGAAAGTGAGGGGCTACTCGGTCGCTTGTTTGAAAGACTCGAGCACGAAACCATTAGGATTGACGCCAATTCGAGACCAAGAGACAAGTCCACACTCGACCTCGGCGATATCCAGGGTTTCATCCTGCGCGGTTACAGAATGCCGATGGTGCGGCACTTCTTGCTAACGGTGGGCGTTCCCGCGGCTGCGCGTAAGATCCTCGGACGGTTCGTCAGCGGCGATGAGTCTGACGCCCCGCAGATCACTACTGCCGAAGACTGGCATGTAGGATTCGCACTAGGACCGGGAGACGATCCGGCCGAAGCTCCCCGACACAAGCCCGACTATTGCCTGAACGTAGGCATCACCTGGCCCGGGCTGATCGCGTTGGAGGTTAAGGACCGCGTCCCGACCCTTGCTTTCAAGTCGTTCGCCGCCTTTATTGCCGGCGCCGCCGAACGTGCGGATTTGGTGGGCGACACCGGAGCGAGCGCGCCGCAGAATTGGGTCGGGGAGTTTGGAAAAGGAACTGATCACGTACTTGTGACGCTGCATGCCATCAACCCCGAGTCGATGGTGAGCTACAGCGAACGGCTCTCTGCTCTGTTTGCCGAAGGTGGCGCGTTTCGCGAGGTCTGGCGTACTGACGGTGCGGCGTGGATCGAAATGCAGGACGGCAAGCCTACGCCCTGTGCGAAGGTTCCCTTCGGTTACACCGACGGCATCAGCATGACCACCATCCGCGGTGGTCCAGAAAAGTATCCGAAGGATCACCAACAGCCATGCGAACCATGGCTCTTTGTGTTGCGAGAGGACGCTGAGAATTACTTCGTGCCCGAGCCTCGAGAGCTAGGTTTGAACGGCAGCTTTGCTGTCTTCAAAATGATTATGACGGACGTTGTCGGCTTCGAGAACTTTCTGCAATCGAACAAGGACAAGATCGATCCCGAGCTGCTTGCCGCCAAAATCTGCGGACGGTGGCGCAACGGCGTTCCTCTTGCGTTGTCGCCAGACACGGATAATCCTCCGGGCGGGATTGCACCTGAGCAGATGAACGACTACGAATATGTAAACGCCGACGGGTCAGGCGATCTGAAGGGCCTGCGCTGTCCGGTAGGCGCGCACATGCGCCGCATAAATCCACGAGGCCAGCCAGTCACGGGGCAGAATGCACCCGGAGGCAGCAACAATACTCACCGGATCATTCGTCGTGGCATGCCCTACGGGCCAAAATACGATCCGAAGGAACTCTATGACGGCGTTGAGCGTGGGCTTCTCGGCTATTTCATCAACTCCAGTATTGAGAACCAATATGAGTTCGTACTGGGGCACTGGGTAAATGACAGCGAATTCGCCGGAGCGGTGAGGCTGAACCCCAAATCGAAGGATCCTATGATCGGCACTCAGGACCCAGCAGAGAGCATTTTCGTGATTCCGCAGGCGAATGGCGCGCCGCCGATCAAGGTCACGGGGTTTTCGACTTTCGTGACGACGAAGGCAGCCGCCTATTGTTTTCTGCCGAGTATCACTGCGATCAAGTTCATTGCCCAATTGTGTTGAGGGGACTGTCCATGTTGTTTCTTACCAGATGGTTCGGCGTAACTGCCAGCGATGCTGACCGGAACCCCGCACGGGAAAAGTTAGAGATCGAGGAGATCGTCAAAAAATCTCTCTTGATGCAGAAGAATGCTGCCGACCAGCAGCACCGGCCGCTCTGCCGTGGAACTCACGCGAAGGGCGTTTGTGCCAGAGCCGAGTTCGAAGTGTTTGACCTCACCGTCGGTCGCGACCCTGTGCTCGCGACGCGGCTCGCGAAGGGAATTTTCGCAAGACCTGGCGTTTATCCCGCCACGGTGCGGTTTGGAAACGCCGATCCGAAAATAAACTCTGACTTTAAACCGGATGTCCGATCGTTGTCTTTCTCGGTCGATCTCACTCGTGGCGGCAAGTCTGGATCTGAAGGAAAGACCGGCAGACAGGATTTCTCACTACAAAACACGAGGACGCTGCCCATCAACGACTCAACTGCATTTTTAGCGATCATGAAGTTGCTCACAGCCTCGAATCCCGCCGCCGGCCTGTGGTCCCTACCGTTCCGGGACAAGTTGAGAGTGTTGAGGACCATGACCTTGGTGCAATTGCAGATGCACCAGAAAATCAAACCCTATCAGCAACTCCAGTATGGAAGCAACGTGCCGTTCCGTCACGGACCTATGGATGTTGTGAAGTATTCGGCAACACCACTTTCGGACAACCCGGCGCGTCCCCTGAAAAAAGATAATCCGAAAGGGCTGCAGGACGAGCTGATTCGGCACCTGAACGAAGATGGCAGAATGAGTGCCTTTGAATTTGGAGTCCAATTCCTCGACGCTGCCAGAATGACTTATTGGGGCAAGCAACAGGACAACAGCTTCTGGATTGAAAACGCCAGTGTCAATTGGAAGGTAGCGGAAGCGCCTGTTCACACGGTCGCGCGGCTTACCCTCTTGCGTAATTCCCAGCTTCAACCCGATGCCGGCGAAACGACATATTTCGACGTCACTGGGAACTCGACACCTGACAGCACGCCCGTTGGGAGCATAAATCGTGCCCGCTGGCCTTCCGAGGTTGCCAGCCGAAAAGCACGAGCTCACGCGGAATCCAGCCATGAACGAGCATCGGCAGCCACAGCGCCACATTCCCGCTGAGCAAAGCGGAAGGTGACCCTCACAACAGCTGAACCGAATATGTCGAAATTAAAGCAAGGTTCAGCTGATCCACTAAGCTGATAAGAAAAGTGAGTACCTTTCTTGGTTGCCCTAAGGCAACAAAGTGGGCTGGAGTTACATTCTTCTGAATGTCAAACCATAGAGATCTGGACCGCTCCAGAATAACGTTAAGGCTCCTGCTCCAGTGTTTAGCCGCATGATCCACTACTAATGCTGGCTCAGTTGGGTTCGCTTCTGTCCCGCGCAGCAGCGCGCGAGTCCTTAAATCCAAGACAACCGTCTGAGCGATCAGAGCTTCATTATGCCTTTGCAACAAGAACCAACCGCCAATATAGGCAGCAACCAAAATGCTGGCGGCCACCGCAAGCAGCGTGCGCTTCCGCCCTGATTTATAATCTCAGAAAAAAGGCATTACGAACCACGTGCAAGAGAGCTGGTCTGCAACGAATCGATTGGCATACTCTCCGTCACACGCACGGCACATTGTTGCATTCGCAAGGAACTCCTTTGAAGGTTGCACAGGCTCAGCTTGGACATTCACACATGGCGACAACTTTGGACATATATACACACGCCAGCGGGAGTGCACAAAGAGACGCTGTGAACTTGCTCGAACAGCAATTGTTCCCAAATGTTCCCAAGTTGGAGAGTTGCGGAAGTATCGCGGAAACAAAAAGTCAGTTAGTTCAGTAAGTTAGTGGTCGGGGCGCCCGGATTCGAACCGGGGGCCTCCTGCGCCCAAGGCAGGCGTACTATCTCTTGGAAGTCCTTCCTTTTCAATCTTAGTTTTGAAAACAAATGGGTTAGAAAAAATATTTGGTGGTGCCACGATGTACGAAAATGTGGCTCCCCATGCATAGAGTCCCCCGAATTTTCCCCATAGCGAAGAAGAGACGAAAGTGCGATCTTCGCGTTCTAATCTCGGATAAATAACCACCAAACGGTCAGCGCGGGTCCCGAGGTCCCTCTCTGTGTCATTTCAAAGGCGGTAACTTTAGTTGATCCCAGTATTTCAGAAATTCAGCCATCGTTCCGTGCGCATATCTTCGCAATGTTATCCGTTCCTCTTCTGTCCCGTCGGATCGTTCAAAATTGGCGTATTGGGCGGGCCCAGAATGATCGACGGTAAGAAAGTTCTTCCGCAGATTTCCGATAGCAGCCGGGATGTCCGCGTGACCTATGACGGGACTGCTTGCGACTGTTTCAACCGCGGACCTCGGTCCCTCCTTGAATGCACTCAGTATCCACACAACGTCGTAACTATCTTTTGCTTTGTCTCGCTCTTCGATTGCAAATGCCTTTAGAACCAAAAATGGTAGGAGGCCCGCAACTTTGACTTCTACGCCCTCGCGGATTCCACCCGCATCCAGCGTGTCACCGTCGACCTTCACAGTGAAATTATCTAAACCCGCCAGTTCCGCGCCCCTGGTTCTGATCGCACTGATTTTTGCCCCAACGCCCTTTCCTGGATTTCGCAGAAGCTTGCCCGGTGCCCCATCTCCCACCGGACAAAAGAACTCCAGCAAAACCCTGATCCCGTCGACGTTCCGCTCCCATCGAAATGTTTCTTCCTGCCCGGTATCGGCGTTTCTGGCTGGTGCGAATCCGCTGTCCTTCAAGTTCTGCTGCAGTGTGCGGTAGAATTCCTCCTCTTCCGCTGAAACCGTGATCCCCACAACCATATCGAGATCAGTGGTGCCAACGTGTTCTTTGATCTCCTTTGGGACATCTCCAACGAGGTAGCGGGGTACCATGCCTCCGATTAATGTCATGCGCGCTCCCCAAGGTCCGATTTTTTTGAGAATGGTTCTCAGTGCCTTTTCACACGCTGCGAGCGCTTCGGGAGTGTATTCTGACTGAGGATTTTTTCCGGCTTCTAACGCGGTCATGAGGAGAATATCCTTTCCCGCAGATTTTGTGCAGCTTCAGGAGCCCGCCCCGCACTATTTATCGTTTCGATGTAGGCCCGTGAAGGAGTCACGATTCGGAGATCCGGAGTAGTTTTCGGCAGTGGCCAATTTGCACGGGCGCTGTCCCACGCATGTAAAAGCGGCACGTTATCTGCAGATTGCCACACTTGTAAATTGGCCCCCTTTTCCACGATTTCTCCACCCACGATTGCTGCGACTTCTTGTGCAGGCACTCGGGCGTCCAGCCAAATGGCAGGATTCACCTCGGTCGTCAGAGTTGGAGCGTAGATATTTGCGGCCGCAACCCCACCAAGCGCCCATTCGCCTTTTAGGCGATTCAGATCGGAAAGTTTTTCCAGCAGCTCATGCGGAGATCTGCTCCATACATAGAGATTGGTTATGCGCTCCGGACGTTTTTCCTCGCCCGCCCAGAGGTCAAGAAGTGCTCCGGCGTCTTGGACGTGCCAATATCGGTTTGGGCCCGTTTCAAATACGTCCAAGAGATTCAGACGTGAAAGGCGTGCTAAAACCCTGCTTACTGTCCCCGGGGAGACCTTGGCGCGCGAGGCAAGCGTTTTACAAGGAGCCGCTCATGTCGAAAGAAGCTTAGAACGCTTTCCACGACCAAACCGGAGCGACCGCGCAATTTCGCTTGGCCGGAACCGCTTGCTTGCCTTTCTGCCCCGTCTCGGATTTTCGTGTCGATCAGAAGTCCCGGACCGGCCAAAAAACACACTCCCGTTTCTTCCTCTACCCAGGAGATTCCTTCTTTGCGCAGCAATTGCCGAGTCGACGCGCTCAGTTTCCGAACGGCAATTAAAGGTGCCTTCTGTTTCTGGGTTGAGATCTTCTGCCGATTCCTCACAAACTCCGCCGCCTTTTCCTGACTAAGCGTGGGCATGTTCAGAACTTCAAATGTGTGCTGGCGGCCGCCGCTTATGGCAATCAAGAGTGTGTCATCGGTACTCGGGCTTATTGTTAGACCGGTCACGTGATCTAAAGCGCGATGGATCCAAGGCGGAATTCGTGGACCGCTTCGCATGCCAATATTTTACCGCGGACCTATATTTACAGCAACATTAAATATGGCAATTTTATTAAACATTGCCTTTCTTTCATATACTTACATCGGCGTCTCAGCCGTATCGGCCGTAAATCGCCTTATCTCTTCCCATTAAGGCATGGGGGGTAGGTATATATACCTACCCCCCATGTTAATTCGGGATTGATGAAGAATCTCATGGACGCTACATTGGTATATATACCAATGTAGCTATGAAAAACGATCCTCGTAACGCCATTCTTCTGGAACGCTTCCAAGAACGACTCGCTTCTTCCCCGAAGCGAGTGTATTCGCCCATGGATCTGGCTGTCCAAATCACACAGTTGCACGCGGAACACGCCTTTCCTAGGTCCACTTCTGAACGCAAATTTCAACGATTGCTCATCGAGAATGGAACTTTGAAGGAAATCGCCCTCACCGCAACCTACCCATTTGAAGCAAAGCGATATCATTGGGACTCCTTCTCACCGCACGAACTCGCCCTCTCAATAAAACCGGGTTCCTATCTTTCGCACGGCACGGCTGCCTACTTGCATAACCTCGCGGACTGCGAACCCGAAACGATTTACGTGAACAAGGAACAGTCGTTTAAAAACTCGAAAGGGAACTTGACCCAAGCGGGTATTAACCGAGCATTCTCAAACAAACAGAGGCATTCGGGATACGTCGTCGCGCACAATCAAGTGAAAATCACCCTCTTAAGCGGCAAGCACTCTGATCGCCTCGGCGTGATCAAAATGACAGGCCGTCAGGGCGAACAGCTTGAGCTTGCGGATCTCGAACGCACCCTCATCGACATCGCGGTCCGACCGGCATACGCAGGCGGAGCAAAAGCGGTTGCCGAAGCCTATCGGCGTGCCGTACCGAAAACATCTGTAACGCGCCTCACCAAAATGCTCGCTGATCTTCGATACGTCTACCCCTATCATCAAGCGATCGGATTTTATCTACAGAACGCAGGCCACCCGTTGCCGCCCTTACAGGCTTTACGTGAGGTGGGCATCAACTTCGACTTCTATCTCGAACACGGCAAAAAATCAACGCGGTTTGATCCATATTGGCGCGTTTATTGTCCTGATGATCTTCCGCAACCGGCGTCTGATTTCCAAATCAAGACACGCTCATAAAAGAACTGATCACCAAGAAAACAGAACGCCACGCGTCGATGCTCACGGTCTCGGGACAAGAACCAGTTTATCTTGGCCGTTCTTCGAACTAGTGTTCGCTCTATGAGGCGCAGGTTGACGAGCGTGAACTTACCGTCCTGAATTGCGTCTGCGATGTATACTGCCCGGAATGCCAACGCTAGCCACGACGCCACCTCCGCCAGAAACACCGAAAGCAAGTGTTGATCGACTGGCGCGGATAGTCAGCATCATTGCGCTGATCGTCAGTGGAATCAGTTTACGGGACAGTCATCGGATTTCTGACATTCAGGTCGCGCAAGCCGCCCCACAACTTGAGGTCAAGCATTCAGAACTGATCCGGCTGAAAAAGACCGGAAATCCGAACGATTTCACTCTCGTCATGGACACGGTAAATACAGGACACCTGCTGGCTAAAGTGCGAGAGGTTGGCGTGCAGCCGAACATCTCAACGGGATTGTTTGACGACGGAACGAAGAAGGCTTGCTTCGACGATTTGAACAAGCAAACATTCACGGACAACACCGGAATAGAGGAGAAGATTCCGGCCGGAAAATTCTCGCGTTTGTTCGTTAACCTCAAGCTTCCCGAGAGCTGCAAAGATACCGGCTGGCGGTTCTTCGCCGAAGTAACATTCAAGGGGCGGGATCAGGTTGATGCTACCTATGAGGGTTCGGATGAAATTTTAGCGATCGTCCCGGCCATTAAGCCCTGAAGGCTTTGCAGATGGGGATGGCTTGTGAGTTGCCCGATGAGCAGAAATGCAAAGATTCCATCTTCAAGCATCGTAAGTCTACCTCGCGCTACCGATGAACTGGAGACCGGTCATCTAGCGGCGAGGACGCGTCAAGTAGTTGCTGCCGGAGCATGTGGAACCAATACCTCCCTAAACGCTTGCGCAACCGATTGGCTAACCGATTGTGACACCGGCCAAGACGACGCCCACTGCCGCACGGGCACGTTCGCTTATTCGCATGCCGTTTCCTGATCCCGACGAGGTGAACGAAGGGCAAAACCGCTGATTTTGCATCCACTCCGAGCAGCAACCTTAAGTCTTCTTGAATACCCTCTGCACCATGTTCGAGATCCCCAAAGGGCGCTTCGCCATGTGTTTTCAGATACGAATAACGATAAAGATAGGGAACTACACACCGTTCCACAAAGCCGACGAGCGACATCCCCTCGGCGAGTAGCAAACGCAGCCTCGTTTCAGACCCTAAGCATAGGGATCCATTTTGCAGATGGTGGTAAGCGCGCGGAATGCGCCCACCTGTCTCGAATACCAATGGAATTCTTCGTGGAAAATTCTGCGGAATCCGAAGTTCGACCTGATAGTTGTCCGTGATTGCCGCTTTGCCCAGGATCTGGGCATTTATTTCGAGGGTGCCAGCGAGAACGATATCCGCATCGGCCGGCATGATACGCAAGCGCGGTTGTCTCAGCAGGAGTTCGTCCAGCCGCCAACGGATAGGTATATCAGAACCGCTTGTGATCGCCATGACCCCAAGGCCGTGGTGTCGATGACGGTATCACCACGGCGGGTGCGCGCACGATCACCGGGGCTCGCCGAGTTCGCTCGACTGCAAACGGCCGCAATTCCTCGTCGTCGAGCACAACCCCAAACGTCCGCTCGACGTCTTCCGGCAAGGTCTCGCCCGTTACCAAATTGGGCAATCGCTTGAGATCCGCTCGGACTTGGGTGTGCCATTGCCAGAAATAGCTGTCCCTCGCCAAAATGATGACCGACTTTGAAATCAACAGCTTGCGCACAGGCCTGTAACATTGTTAAAGGGGTGAAGCTCAGTACTCCCAGAGTTTTGGCGAGGGACAGCCGTGGATATCCCCGTTTCGTTCGGAGGCGTCACTTTCACACCCGGCCACTGGATCTATAGTGACGATGATGGAATTCTCGTGTCAGCGAAAAATCTCACGAAATCCTAAGGCGAGTCGCACATCGCTCAAGCTGACCCATAGAATTTGTCGCTGGTATCAAAAAACCCATATACATCAGTTCCGTTGGAGTAATGGTCTAAGCTCCCGGATGTCGTTCGCGTTTTCCAACGCAAGCACTGCGCCGATAAGGTTCGTGCAGGGTGCTGTACCGAGAACGGGTGCCATCAGGTCACGGCACTTCGCCACGATCTCGTCTCGGGTCATCGGGTTCTCAACAGTACCGCGCACGGCCTCGACATGCTCTGCGAGATGCGTTCCATCTGTAAGGGTAACTTCGACGATCGCTTCCCGCCGTGGCAAGCGCTGCTGCAGCTGATCGTCGGGGATGAGCTCAACCTTGGCGCGCTGGCGGAGGATTGCCGAATCCTGCATGCGCGCCTTATCGTGCGCCGAATGGAACGAGACCGTCTTGTCGACCAACATCACCGCGGTCATGTGTTGTAGACAGATATCCGGCATTTCACGATTGTTCACCGTTGCCGCCAGATGAGTAGCGACTCGCACGGTCAGATGCTGCACCTGCTCAGACTCGAAGGGATGCCGCTTCAGCAGAATCTCCAGTGCGTCGAGCGGCGCCTGGATTGGTGCACCCACCGTCCATTTCTTGATGTTCGTCCGCGTCACCTCGTAGCGCTCTCCAAGCTTGTCTATCAGCCCCGCCGGATCGGCCTTAGGCGCATAGGCCAGAAAGAAATTATCGGGGCCCGACAAGATGTCGTCGACGCCGGTCCAGCCCGATTGCACCAACAAGGCAGCGGTGACCCCGCTCCGCGCCGACATGCCGCCGAAAACAAAGGCCTTCTCCATATGTTCGGTATCACGCTGCCACGCGGCTATGCCTGAGGATTGTTGAGCAGCATAATCGAGCAGCCAGCGCATCTGCTGCGCGTTCAGACTCGCTGCGCAGCCGGCAGCAGCTGCGGCACCAAAGATTCCGACAACACTTGGGTCGCTCTTGTGAGCCTCTGTCTTAAAAGCGTCCGCACCCAGGGTCATTGTTACGCGCGTTCCAATGTCGTAGCCGAGCGCCACAGCGCGCAAAAAACGCGACCCGTCCATGCCGAACTGTTCTCCGAGCGCCAGCGCCGCAGGCACGACGGCGCAGCCAGGATGCCCTGCCGACAAGGCGTGCGAGTCATCGGTTTCGTCGGAATGAGCAAGCACTCCATTCGCGAGTGCCGCTTCGATTGGGCCGCATACGACTTTTGAGGCAACCACGGTCGCAACCTTTTCGCCGCCGTACACCCGAGCAAACTGAAGTGCGGCGCGTCCCGGAGGGAGCTCAGAGCCTGAAACCATGGCGGCGAGAGTGTCGAGGGCATGCTGCTTCACCTTTTCGATCACTTCTTCCGGCAGCGGGCGGTTTCGCGCCTCGCTCATATACGCGCTGAGCTCGGCCATAACCGAACCGGGTTGCGCAGTGCTAGCTGGAGAGAAGGATTGCGCGGCCATCTCCAGCCCAGGTGGAAAGGCCGCGGCCGCGATAATCCAGGCCCCACGTTTCAACAAACTGCGCCGGGTAAGGATTGCCCTTCTGTATTCCGCCTGCATATATACGCGCCCCTCATGTCCCATCATTCATCCTTCTTCCTTCAGCCTCGATTTCCCGTCCTGGAACAGGCGGCCCAAATTCTGCGCAAACTACTCAAGACGCAGGGGAAAGATTGGCATGATCGAGCGAAGTGCTGGCGTCTCCTGTTTTCGACGCGCGAGTTTTTTCGATACGGTGCATTGATCAGGGCGAGCGAACGTGAAAGACCTTTCACGCGGCTGCGAAGTATATCTTGGAATATGGAGGCACGCATCGTGGAAACCAAAGTAGGAGGAGTGGTGTTCCGCACACTCTTGACCGCAGCACGACGCAGGTATACGCTCCGCCACACTCGGTAGTATTTCCGAAACCAGACTTATGTCCTTTAACGGGTCTAAAAAAAATCTTAAAAGCAACGTTGCTGGCGCTCCAGAAAAGCAACGTGGATGCGTTTATAAGTTTGGCCCGTTCTCGATCGACGAATCGGAACGCCAACTCTTGCGTGAAGGCACCCCGGTTTCCCTGACGATAAAAGCCTTTGATACCCTCTTACTTTTGGTTCAGCGGAACGGTCATCTTGTTGAAAGATCAGAGATTATTCAGGCGATCTGGCCTAATTCCTTCGTCGAGGAAGGTAACCTTTCAGTAACAATTCACATGCTTCGAAAGGCGCTGGGCGATGACGGCACCGACTGCAAATACATCGAGACGGTTGCCAAGCGCGGGTATCGCTTTGTAGGAGGCGCACGCGAAGCACTCGCCTCAGAGTCTCAATTGCCGGGTGCGATCGTAGAAACATCGGTCTCATTGCCAGAGGTAGCTCGTCGGTCCACATCTTCAACTCGTATCATTCTTGGCAGCATCTTTTTGACTCTCGTCGCCATGACCGTGTTGTTTTCCGTGGTGCACGCTTGGAAGCAAAGCGAAGCTGTAGTGAAAATCAACTCATTGGCGGTGTTGCCATTTCGGACCTGGAATTCCGACGTAACGCAGGATTACTTCAAGTTGGGATTAGCCGACGCAATCATTGCAAAGCTCGCCAGCACCGGACAGATAATTGTGCGACCGACGAGTGCGGTGCTGAAATACGCCGATTCGCCGCCCGATCTGCTAGCGGCGGGACGCGAGCAGCGAGTGGATGCCGTTCTGGCGGGCAACATCGAAGCTCTGCCCAATCGCGTCCGCGCTAACGCCCAGTTGCTTAGAGTATCCGATGGCACGATATTGTGGGCTGGCACATTTGAGGAAAGTTCCCAGCAAGTATTTGCTTTGGAAGACGACATGGCAGACACGGTCGCACAATCGCTGTCCATTCGCCTCCCCAGTCGAACGAATACCCGCCCGGAGCGGCGGGACAAGGATTCTAAAGCTTACCAACTTTATCTTGAGGGGCGGTATTTTTGGAACAAGAGAACGGAGGAAGGCCTTCGCCGGAGTATTGAGTATTTTCAGCAGGCAATAACGGAAGACGGGCTGTTCGCACCGGCGTACGCAGGTCTGGCGGATTCCTATGTATTGTTGGACTCTTACGGGGTGGAACCAGCCTCGCAGGCGTATCCAGTAGCTAAAGCGACGGCACTCAGGGCATTGCAGCTCGACGATTCGCTCGCTGAGGCGCACGCCTCTCTCGGTATGGTCTACTTCTACTATGAATGGAACTGGTCCGAGGCTGCAAAGGAGTTTAAGCGTGCCATCGCGTTAAATCCGAACTATGCGCTGGCGCACAGCTGGTACGCTTTGAATCTTGGTGCCATGGGGCGGTACGATGAAGCGATCGATCAGGTGCGACGCGCCCAAGTATTGGATCCCCTTTCACTCGAGATAAACACGGTGGTCGGTCGAATCTTTTACCTGAGCCGACAGTACTCTCGGTCCGTTGATGCCTACCGCAAGGTCATTGATCTAGACCCGCAGTATGCGCGCGCGCACACTCGCCTCGGAATGACCTTTGCGGCCGAGGGAGCTTTTGTAGACGCCATCCATGAATTTGAGGAAGCGCAGCGACTTTCGGGCTCCGATCCCTATATGGAAGGACTACTGGGTTACGCATATGCAAGGTCGGGGGATAGTGTCAGAGCTCGCAAGCTGCTTCAAGAACTGACCCAACGCTCACGTCGCCAAGATGTGCGTGCTTTCAGCATGGCTCTGATCTTAATAGGGCTAGGCGAGCACGATCAGGCGCTGACCTGGCTCAGGAAATCCTATCAAGACCGCTCCAGCTCGATGGCATACGCGAAGACCGAGCCACTACTCGACCCCGTCCGTGCCGACCCGCGCTTTGCAGCGTTGCTCCACGAAATCGGATTCTAGTAGGCTGCGATCTGGTTTCGTTCTGAAACTGCCTCCGCCGTCCAAATTTATTTTTGCGGTCAAAATGCCAAAATCCCGTTCGTCGAACGATGCGTTACGACTCGTTCGTGGGAACTGGCCGATACTCTGCGAATCACAAATGCTGGACGCCTGGTCCACAGCACGGCGACGGCACCTAGTTTCGTCCGTACCAGATACCGGCTTGATTCGCGAGACGAACAGTCACAACTGGTCTTCCTCCGCCAGTTTCCTGATCAATCCTGACGTTGAGTCCGGCACTGTTGCGAGATCGACACATTAAGGCCGTGCAGGAACAGGGCGGTCTAAGTTGACTAACGCTTCGGATCTGACGAGGAGAGTGCCCAAAGCTTGATCGTCAAATGGACCGGCTGATCAATCTGGAATTGATCGGAATCGGACAAGTTGATTTCATCGTGATAGCTGCAACAACGGTTTTTAACAAATAATTCAGGAGCCTTAAAGGACGTTAGCGGCCGGTTCTTTTAGAAGTTGCGCAAAGAGGAACGGCTCTGTGGCCAAGGAGTGCGTGTTGGGCCGGAGAATTCCCGGGCCATGAGTGAAGCGCAATCTGCGCGTCGAGCGTGACTCTTTTTTCGGGGACGTCGGTGCTTAGTTGGGGTACTGGGCGATTGGCGTGGCCCATTAGTTTTCACGAGTCTATAGATGGGCAGACGCTCTGACGAGCGGCGTTTCGATTCTTAACGAACCAGGTTGGCATATAAAATAGGGAATGAGTTTCAAGGATGGTATGAAATTGAGGCCATCGATTTGGTTGGACCGCTAATACACTCTAGGCTTACGAGGAGACTTCGGATGCTACGGCGAGATTTTTGCAAGAATACGGTGGGTCTGGCTGTTTTGGGCGCGGATATAAAATCGAGACGTAGTGCAACGTTTCAGACCAAAACTTTGGAAGAATCTGAGCAAGCTCTGCGAGTAACTCAATACGTCTCCGAATTTATAGTAAATACAAAATACGACGATATTCCAGAAGATGTCTTGGCACTCGGCAAGAAATCGATCCTGGATGGCTTTGGGCTGGCGCTAGCGGGATCAATCTCGGAGGCGTCGTCGCTGGTCAGGAAATACGTAGAATCGCTCGGGATCTGCAACGGGAAGGCCACTATTATTGGTACTAAATTTACAACCGCTCCGCGATTCGCGGCTTTCGCCAATGGAGTGTCCATTCATGCGGACGACTACGATGACACGGCGAAAATTCCGGGCGATGGAGTGCATGCCACAGTCCCAGTATTGCCGCCATCGTTCGCCCTTTGTGAGATGGACCACCGCACTGGAAAAGAGTTAATGCTTGCCTATCACTTAGGTGTGGAAGTTGAAGGCAAGATAGCCGCCGCGATCTTGCCCCGTCATTATGCGGAGGGTAATCACGCCACCGGCACAATCGGTTCGTTCGGCAGCGCAACCGCCTGCGCCAAGTTGAAGGGCCTCAATGCGATGCAAACGGCTTACTGCCTGGGAGTAGTCGCAGCCGAGGCCGCCGGACTTCGGGACAATTTTGGTTCAATGACCAAACCCTTCCAGGCTGGACATGCTGCAGAAAATGGAACGGCCGCGGCCGACCTCGCGGCGTTGGGCTGGACGGCAGCGGGCGACATACTAGAAGCGAAACGAGGATTCTTCCAAGCGGCCGCGGGCGGTTTTAAACCGGAAGCGATTGTAAACCGCCTGACGAAGCCTTGGACCTTTAAGTCCCCCGGCGTGCTGATTAAGCGATTTCCTTGCGGAACAATTCAGCAACCGGCCATGGATGCAATGTTGCGCCTGATCCAAGCTAACAACATCTCAGCTTCGGAAGTTGCGAAAGTGGAAGTCGGGGGAAGCCGTTTGGATGTGGATACGCTATTTCACCATCGTCCAATGCAAGGGCTTGAAGGAAAGTTCAGCATGGAATTCTGCCTGAGTGTACTACTGATTGAGCGCAAGGCAACGCTCGAGCAGTTTACAGACACCGTGGTGCAACGGCCGGACGTGCAGGATATGATTCGGCGCGTTAACTTTGTTGTGGACCCTGAAATCGAGAAAACGGCAAGCACCTTTCTTCGAATACAAATGAAAAACGGGCAGCTCTTTTCCGATCAGGCTCGATACGGAAAGGGTAGTCCCGAAAATCCTATGAGCTACGATGAGGTAGCTGGCAAATTCAGAACTTGCGTTGAATACGCGAAGTGGCCGGCGAAAAAAGGGGAGTTCATAATTCAGTTTGTGAGATCCCTGGAAAATGCCTCGGACTTAAGACCGTTGACCGAGGCTTTACGTTCTGACGCGTAAGCACGTGAACATCGCGGTCGAAACTGCGACAAACACGTATGCTTAGTCAGACCAGCGCTAATTTGGTGAGACTAATCGCGGTCCCTGAAAATTGGGACTGCTTAGTGTCGACAGGCGGTTTGCGGATAATAATGTCCGTAACTGCCGTCCATTATTTTCTTCATTTGAGCGTCCGCGAACTTCCAGGGATCCTTTGAATATTCTTCGTAACTGCCTGGCGCATTGATTCCGGGAATTTCGGGGATCCAATCTTCATTCAAGATTTTGTCAGGATCGCCGTATCGGGATGCGAGTGCGCGCACCTCTGGATCGTCGAGAGCCACTAGATGGCCACGGTCTACCACTGTTACCCACTTGTCAGTACTAGCGCGATGCACCTTGTAAGTCGCAAAATAGTTGTGGATATGAAAGTCGTGCCCGGTCGGCAGATCGTGCTCCTCCCCAAACTTCAGCCATTTTGCCGGCAAGCCAGACGAACCAGGCTCGTTGGCGATTTCATTTCCGAACCCCCAGTGAAACACCCCTTTACGATAACGCTCGAAGGTAAGACAGTAAATTCCAGTATGTCCGCCACCATAAAAGTCAGAGGGGTTGCGAAAATTCTTTGGGTTCGTGCCAAGGGCAAGTTCCCAGAGATGCCAGTAGCCCGGGTGGTTGTAGTAGGGATAGGTGAGATCATTAATGTGAGGGTAGTGTAAGAATTCACGTAAGATTTCGCCGTAAATCCCTCCACCCTTGATTTCAGCCAAGTATCCGTTCTTGAAATGCATTTCCATTCGCGGCCAGAAACCACCAGAGCCGTTTGTCCCCGCTATTACGCCATTGATTAGGGCGATAGGCTCTCGTGGAATCCAACCTTCTAACGGGGTAGGATAGTTTTCAAAGCTAGCTCCATACGCGCCCGTGGCTGTATCGGGGTACATCAGCAGGTGGGCTGGAGAATACATACCCTTCTTCCACCGCTCCGCCATCTCCGGGGATACATCCCAACTAATATCCGTGCCCTCCGGGTCGGTAACACGTACTTTGTCGATATCAAGCGTCATTAAATCAAGCGTTTTCTTCTCGATCAGATGAAACACGTCGCTTGGAAAGGTGGCTAGTTGACTGCCCAATGCCCATTGATTGGTGAATATAGTAAAGCCCTTATGTTTTGCCTGCTGGGGAGCGAGATAGCGAAAGTAAAATCCACCCCCTTCTTTGCCCCAATAAACCCCTGAAACTTCCGAGTGTTTATCGAGGTAATCGCGAATGGCGGCTCCGATGCTCCGCATGCTCATCTTGTCCTTTAACTCGGGGGACAACTCCTGGTCTTTCGGGTAAAGCGCGTCGTAAAGATCCGGCCTGCGATCTTTAAGCCATTTCTTGGCGATTTCCGGATGAGCAAATACCTCGGATAATCGTTAATCCAATAGTTTCGGGCCTCCAAATATCCTTTTTGTGCGCTGGGAATTACTGTGGCCTTCCTATAGGTTTTCCGCATCCGAATTGGTCAGGCCCACCATCTCGGCCTCGGTCTTGATGACCACGTTAATTCCGCGCTCTATCAATGCACGCCGCACAGCCTCAAGTGGCAAGGGCTCGGCGGTGACATCAGGAACCAGAAGCAGCGTGTCGCCGCGATTGAATTTACCCATGCCCTGCCCTTGGGTTCCTTCTTTGCTGAGGGCGTACGCACGAGCTTGCGGGATGAGATCTTCAACTGATTTCGGCGGCTTTAGATAGGAGGGGAAACGAGGTTCCGGATAGTTGAACTTAGCGTTCTTCTCTGGAGAACGCGAAGTCCACGCAGCGATAAAAGTTACGGTGAGTAGAAGGACAAGCACGGTGAGTGCTCTTCGACGTTTCATTGGCTCCTCATTTCCATTTCATAAAAAAAGATTCTTGGACTACACCAACTAATAAATTAGGCGGCCAGCAGTTCGAAACAATGATCCTCACACCTCGCGGCCGCTCAGGCTGTGACCGCTGTTTTTCTCTATAACGCTTCGCATCTCAGAACCAGTGAAAGAAAGACGCTAGCAGTGCTGCAGAAGCAGCTCCCAGGATGACCCACACCGTACTGACGCGCCGGGCCACCACTAACACCACTAAACTCGCTAAGCCGATCAATATCTGCAAAAGACTGGTCAAGGAATCTTTGGTCAAGGGCAGGGTGGCGGCAATCGTCAATCCGGCGCTCGCAATCACGACGGCCTGCAAGACACTCCTTACTCGTGGATGATCCGCCTTTCTACTCAAGTGATGCATAAGGACGATGACCGTTAAGGCCGGGGTGATCATGGCTAACCAGGCGACCAGGGCGCCCCATACTCCCCGAACAAAATATCCAACGCTGATTACGTACAACCCTACGGGCCCCGGAGTGGAACGTCCCACCACAATGGCCGCATTCAGTTGAAGGTCCGTCAGCGCTTTCCGCTTCACTACGAAATCGTCGCGGACAACTGGCAGAGAAGACACTCCGCTGAATGAAGTTGCCGTGGCCTTGAGCAACAAGAAGTAAAGAAGCAATAAACTCACGCGCGCTCTTCATGTCGTTGCCAGGCAAACCCGAGAAGCGCCGACAATAAAATGATGGGAATGGGGGACATCCGAAAACCGACGGCGAGAATTATCGATCCCGCAAAGACCACGGCAGTCCGAAGCCATTGAGTGGTGCTTAGGTAGGGACGAACAAGTTCCCAGCTGGAGGCCAGCAATATTCCTACGGCTGAAGCTAGCATGCCGCGAATCGCGATGGCGACAAATTGATTCTTATTTGCCGAACCATAGAGAAATGTGAACAAGACTGCAATAGCAGAACAAGGAAGCGAAGCAGCTAGCAATGCCACCAGAGCACCCGGCCATTTTCGAACTGTCCATCCCGCGGCAGTGCAGAATGCCAAGAGATTTGTTCCCGGCGTAAGGCGCGAAAATGCGTAGCAGACCGCGAACGTGGTTTGGTCTAGCCAGCCTCGTCCTTCGACCAACTCATATTGCAAAGCTACCGTAGTTGGGTTACCGCCGCCAAAAGTCAGACTTCCAACGCGGCAAAATAGACTTCCCAGTTCCAATAAACCAGGCTTCAACGAGGGCAAGGCGGCGGGTGATTTCTCGCTTTCTGGGCCGCCTGTAGGTGCTTTCATCGCGCTCATTCCGGTCCGTTTCCCGGCAAGCTCATGTCACGGGCTTGCGGACAAAACCATGCTGGCTAAAAAGTCGCACGCCGTGGGAACTTTTCCCCCGAGCGCATGCGGGGAACATCATGAGTTAGGCATACACAAATCCTTCAAATAGTCTCCGAGCGGTTCGAAATAAAGATCCATACGAGGCATGCCAGTGGCCGCCCTGATGATCAACCAATGCGCCCACCGTGAGTAGTCCAGAGGGCATGGCAATGCGCAGTTTTTCGCCTAAACCTGGTCGCGCCACCTGAGAAACCGTTGTGCCCTTAATTTGAGCGGCCACTGCGGCGCATATCGACCCAGTGAGCGGTAGAGCGCGATGCGGCTGTCCATTCGAGATTATTCTGACAGTAAGATCGGCGTCGGCCGCGGACATGCGAACTCCAGAGAGAGTTCTGGCGTCTTGCGGGGGCGACACGAATCCGATGAAAGGAATGGCCGTCTTTGTGCGCGCTTCTTCGAGTGAATTGCTAAAGCCCATAGCGACCGAAGCATGCAAGCGGATGGCTGCGAGCTTTCCGAGTAACTCGGTGTTGCGGTCGAGTTCTTCAGGCATTTCGGTTCCCGATATGCCCATGCTCTCCGCAGTGACAAAAGCGCAAGCGTTGGCGGCATCGACCATGGAAACCTCGACTTTTCCCACCCCAGGGACGTCCAACACATCCTTTACATTGCCTGTCGGCAAAAGCTTTCCCGTCGAAGCCCCTCCAGGTTCAACAAAGTCCAGGCGGATGGGAGCTCCTGTTCCGGTTACGCCCGGTATTTCCAAGTTTCCTTGCCAAGCTGAACGACCTCCAGACACGCTGAAGGTCGAATGAATAATCTTTTTTGTATTGGTATTAAATATCCGGACGATCGCTTCTCCATCATTGACTGAGACAATTTTCTCGTCCACGGCAAAGGGGCCGACTGCGGAGGACATATTCCCACAGTTACTGCCATAGTCTACGCGCGCTTCTTTGACCAGGACTTGGGCAAAGGTATAGTCGACATCCGCATCGGAACGGCCGGAAGGCTCAATAATGCAGGCCTTGGAGAGCGAAGAAAGCCCTCCACCCATTCCGTTCAGCTGTCTACCATAGGGATCGGGGCTTCCAATCGCCGCCAGAAAGATCGCGTCCCTTTGAGCGAGATCGTTAGGAAGATCGTTGGCATGAAACATCAAGGCTTTACTTGTCCCGCCGCGCATAAAAACCGCGGGAAGTTTGCGAGCAATTATAGATGGCGCACTCATTGATTTAATTCGTTACCTCCGTGGTATGTTCATGCAATCGGCCTGTCATGGGATTTCACAATTACGTGTTTTGCGTCAGGGCGTTGCGTCCGGCGATGCGACCAAACGTTGCCCCAGAAACGAGTCCTGTGCCCGCGGGATAGTTGTCGTAAAACAGCCCACCCACCATCTCGCCGCAAGTGTAAAGACCCTGCATCGGGCGCCAATCGGTACCGATTACTTGGGCGCTCTCGTTTATCTTGACTCCACCAAAAGTAAAAGTGATGCCACCGGTCGCCGAGTACGCGTGATAGGGCGGCTTCGAAAGCCGTAGTCCCCAGTTGGTTTTTTCCATCCCCAGGCCCTTGGTGGCAAGACCATCTTTGCGTGTGGGATCGAATCCGTCCGACGCGTCGCGGGCGGCGTCGTTATATTTGTTGAGGGTCAGAACTGCCTGCTTGCGGTCGTCGATGTCGATCTGTTTAACAAGTTCTTCGAAGGTGTCGCCGACAATCGGCTTACTCGTCGAGTAGCGTGGCTCGAGCAAATGCACGGTTTGCTGGTCAAAGATTTGATAAATCTTGGCACCAGGCTGCCCCAGGATCACTCGCCCGTATTTTGCGTACGTAAAGTTTTGAATATCTTCGCCTTCGTCGACAAAGCGGAGTCCCGCGCGATTGATCATCACGCCATACGGGTAGCTCAGCCGGTTACTCTTGTCGGTAAGTTCGCGTGGGGCGAAGTCACCCCAATCGGCGCTGATCGGCGTCGCATGGCAACCACTCCATTGGCCCCAGGGCAATGCACCATGCGCGAGAGCCATGCGCAGGCCATCCCCTTGGTTGTGGGGCGTGCCGCGCACCTTGGCCTGGTCGAAGATCGGGCCGATATTCTGGGCGCGCCAAAGCGCGTTCGCTTCGAATCCGCCACAAGCTAGAACCACCGCCTTGGCGGTGATGTCTGTGATTCCCTTTTCGTCGCAAACTTTGACGCCAACAAATCGCCCGCGAGAATCGCGTACCAGATCAATCGCCGCGCTGCCATACCGAACCTCGATACCCAGCGTCTCGGCAATCTTGAACCAGGAGGTCGAAAGGCCGACACCCTCGTGTGCAGCACGGACCACCATGCCGCGGGCCCAGTAGACAACGTTGCCCTTGAGGACCCCGGAGAAGGAGCGGGCCGGCTCCATCTTGATAGCTCCAACCTGGTTCATCCAAAGCACAGTGGATTTCGAGTTGGAGACGAGGATGTGGGAAAGAGTCGGATCTGTGCGGCCGTTTGTTACCCGAAGGAGATCGCCCATGAAATCGTCATATGGATAGGGCGTGACACCCTCGTAGAAGCGCTCGTATTGATTTTCAACGTTAGGTAGAAGCGGCGCCAACTCACGCGGCTCATCAAATGCAAAGCGCAAAACTCCGCCACTCCAATGAGTGTTACCTCCGCGCATCTCCCGTGGGGCTTTCTCAAGCACTACTATGCGTTGGGCGCCGTTTTCATGCGCTGAAACCGCCGCCGCAAACGCAGCGTTGCCTGCGCCCACTACTATCAGATCGTAGTCAAACATTTTTTCTCCTCGTTTTTGTGCTTTTATAAACCAAAGTCATTTCCTACGGCCCCATCACAGCCAGAGATCTCCAAGTCACAATGGATTCCAACTTTTCACCCGTCCATCGACCCCGCAGGCCCAATTAGCTCGGCCGGAGAGACGAGCGAAGTTCTCGAATGTTCTTCACCCCTTCCAGTCGGAAAATTTGCGCGATCAAATTCTTACAAGCCGCCTGCCCCATGATCGGCGCAATGAGATCAGTGCATTTTGCAAGCAGCTCTTCACGGATCATCGGATTTTCCACGGTGCCGCGGACGGCGAGGACGTGCTCGCTGCGCTGCGTGCCGTCGGCGGAAATGAGTTCAACGATCGCCTCGCGCTGGGGCATGTGCCCTTCCAGCCCTTTGTCGGGCAAAAGTTCTATTTTGGCCCGTTCCCGGAGGATTGCTGGGTCTTGCATGCGCGCCTTGTCATGGGCGGAGCGGAAAGTGACGGTCTTGTCCACCAGCATTAATGCGATCATGTGCTGTAGGCAGATGTCGGGCATGTCGCGGTTATTGACGACGGAAGCTTCGTGGGTGCCGACGCGCACTATGACTTGCTTCAACTGGCCCAATTCAATGGGAGACCGTTTCATCAAAACTTCCAGAGCGTCCAGAGGCGCTTGGATTGGCGACCCAACTGTCCATTTTTTGATATTCGTCCTAGTGATCTCGAATCTTTGGCCGAGCTTCTCGACGAGTTCAGCGGCATGGCCGTCAGGGGCATAAGCTAAGTAAAAATTATTCGATCCCGAAAAGACGTCTTGCACCCCAGTCCATCCAGACTTCACAACCGACGCTGCTGTGACTCCGTTGCGCGCCGGCATACCGGCGAATACAAAGGCCTTTTCGATGTGGTCGGTATCGCGTTGCCAAGCGGCGATACCAGAAGATTGTTGGGCAGCATAGTCGAGCACCCAGCGCATCTGCTGGGCATTCAAGCTTGCTGCGCAGGCCGCTGCCGCCGCTGAGCCAAAAGTGCCGGCTACACTGTGAGTACTTTTGTGGCCCTCCGATTCGAAAACGGAACCACCCAAGCTCATTGTCACCCGCGTCCCAATGTCGTAACCAAGTACAACGGCGCGTAAGAAATGGCTTCCGCTGATTTCAAATCGCTCTCCCAATGCCAGGGTCGCGGGCACTACACTGCAACCGGGATGCGATTGTGACGGCGCGTGCGAGTCGTCTGTTTCGTCGGAATGCGCGAGTACTCCGTTTGCCAGTGCAGCCTCCAGCGGACCACACAACACTTTGGAGCCAACAACGGTAGCTGTCTGCTCACCTGCGTACTCAGCAGCAAACTTGATGGCCGCGCGTCCCGGAGGCAATTGCGAACCCGAAATCATGGCCGCTAGCGTGTCGAGGATATGTTCCTTCGCTTTTTCCAGCACTTCTTCCGGCAAGGCGCGATCGCGAGCACTGCTCATATATTCACTGAGCGTGGCCATGACCGGATCAGCGGGTTCCGTTGATCGAAATCCGAGCGTTCGGGCCATTATTCTGGTATCCGGCAAAAGCGCTGCCGCCGTGAGCATGCAGCTCGAATTTTGAAGAAATCTTCGCCGGCTAAGGAAAGCGTCTGGCGCACTCAAGCAGACATGGGAATCGTTGTTTCGCCCTACACCTATCTTCGTTGTCTTACGGCAGTCCTGCCGAGCCAAACGGAAAGGAGAGCATGCCTCGACTAGTGGAAGTGGGTCAATCGGCGCCGGAGAAATTTTCGGGTCCCGATGTTTTATTTTGGCTTTCAAGCTATTCGTCCTTCGGGCCTTTTTCCTGCTGGAACAGTCGATCTAACTGCTGCTCGTATGCCTCATAACCCAGGTAATCGTATAAATCTTTTCGCGTTTGCATCGTCTCCAGCAAGCCTGCTTGAGTGCCTTCGGCGCGCAAGACCTTATACGTTTTCAGCGCCGCGGCGCTCATCGCGCGAAAAGCGGTGAGCGGGTAGAGTGCCAGTGCGACTTTCGCTTCCTTCAGCTGTTGCAGGTTGTAGAGTGGGGTTAAACCGAACTCCGTGATATTGGCCAACACTGGAACTTTTGCAGCTTCCGCAAACTTGGCGTACAGCGAAAGATCAGTCACCGCCTCCGGGAAAACCATGTCAGCACCGGCTTCCACACAGGCACGCGCACGATCAAGCGCCGATTCCAGACCCTCTACGGCCAAGGCATCCGTACGCGCCATGATTACGAAACTGGCGTCCGTCTTTGCGTCCACGGCGGCTTTGATGCGGTCTACCATTTCACTTTGCGACACCACTACTTTGTTCGGACGGTGACCGCATCGCTTTGCGGCGACCTGATCTTCAATGTGCACACCGGCAGCACCGAACTTGATCATGGACTTCACCATGCGAGCGATCCCGAAGGCACTGCCAAACCCTGAATCGGCATCAACCAGCAGGGGCAATTCGGTTATATCGGTAATTCGGCGGACATCGGTCAACACGTCGTCAAGTATGCTTATTCCCAGGTCCGGCAAGCCCAGGGAAGACGCCGCGACGCCACCGCCGGAGAGGTAAATCGCTTTGAAACCCGTTCGTTCGGCAAGTTTGGCAGCGTAAGCATTGACGCAACCCACCACCTGAAGCGGGCATTCCATTTGCACGGCCGTTCGCAGGCGTGCTCCGGCAGAGCGATTAGCGCTGTTGTCGCTCATTGCGGCTCCTTGACTCTGCGTATTCCCAAATTGCGTTCCATCCGATTCGAAATTCTCCCGGATCTACAATTCAATTCTTGGTCAGCAATCGCGTCAAAATACCGGCATCGGAAAGTTTTTCAAGCGACAGAACGGAGTCTCGAATCGATGCCAGCTGACTGCCCGGTAATACATGGCCCGCTAATTTCTCAAACTTCTCGACGACTTGATTCTGCGAGGCAAAACGCCGCTCGCTTCCGCGTGGCGCCTCAACGGTTTGCTCTAGTACAGTTCCATCTTTCAATGACAATTTTACCCGGACCAAATGCCGGAATTTGGATCCTTTGGCGGTAATGGCCGGATCTTCCGAAACTGTTACCTTGTCGGCAAGCGCCATACGGTCCGGGCTGGCCAACACAGCTTCAGAAAACTGGTCCACAAAAACATCCCCTTCCAGAAGCAACGTCGCCACGCAATAGGGAAGATTCAACTGCGCCGAAGTAATCCCTTCAGGCCTATATTTCCACCCCACGTGATCCACAGTCACCTGTGAACCGAACACCTCAATCTTGTTGAGCTCCTCAATCTTGAAAGGATGGCTCTCACGCATCTCGCGGATGGCGTCAAGCGTCGTGTGATTGCTTCCGACGCAGGAATAAAATTTCAACGAGATCATCATGGTTTCGAAGCGCTCGCCAAGGCCCGAGGTGAGCTCGGCCAGCTTGAAACGGTCCTGTGACCGCGAGAAGGTGGTGCAGAAACCACCATATTCGCTCTCGAATACGTTGACGATTCCCGTGAATCCCGCTTCCGCCAGCAGCGCCGCATAAAGACCACTCTGCGCGGATCGGCCCGCGTGCATGCGTTTCACCATCGAGCCATATTGAGCAGCCATCAAGCCCGCTGCTTGCGTTCCCGCAATGCCCAGAGCATGAACGGTCTGATCTTCGGTCAGGTGAAGCGCGGCTGCAGAAGCGCTGGCACTGGAAAAAACCCCGACGGTCGCTCCCTGATGCCACCCTTGGCCGATGTGCTCCTGCCCCATGCAAATTCCCACTCTAGGTCCAACCTCGTAGCCGGCAACCGCCGCAGTTAGAAAATCGCGACCCGTTAATCCTGGCCGTATTTCCGAGAGCGCACACAACGGCGGTACAGTTACGGATCCGACGTGCATCACCCCCACGCGGTGAACATCATCGAGTTCGAACCCTTGCACTAGCGTGCCGTTGACCAATGTGGCATGCGGCGCGGACAGCCGTGAAGAGGTGCCCCACACACCGCAAGTTCGAGTGGAATCAAGTTCCGAAAGCGTTTTTAACAAGATGCGGCTCCACTGCAGGTCTACACCGTAAATCGCACAGCCAATCGCATCAAGTATCAGCAACTTGATTCTTTCGATTACCTCCCCCGGTATTTGCTCATACCGTAGTCCCGATACAAACGCGGCTAATCCCCTGGTGTAGGGATTTTCAGCTGCTGCGTGAGAACTCATTTGCATCATGTTCTGCGCCCATTTCGTGAGCGGCGATTTTTATCGCGATTATCTGCATCCGACTTACTGCGGCACCTATGACGCCCGTCCCCGGCTAAGTTCAGATTCTTCACTTAGCGGATCGCTGCACAGGTGCGAGACTGGCCATCTGCGACGTCAGTTCGCGGATTGATTGCAGGTCCTCGAAGGATCTAATGGATTGATACAGGCTACCGACTTGTTCCGCGGACAGGACCCTTCCCGCGCAGCTTTCAAATTTCGCCTTGAGCTGTGCATCTGAAAGCGGATTCTCGAAAGTGCGGCCGGAGGCATTTTGCACTTTGGCGGAATACTGCGTGCCATCCGTCACCCCGACGGTGACTTCTCCACCGAAGTGATTTGCGGGATCAAATTGCACATCATTATAAGGAGCGGCATGCACCAGCTGGGTGATTCGTAGCGCCTCCGGCTCACGGAAGGCAATCCCTTCGAAATGCTCCAGCACAACCTTGCCGTGCATGAGAGCCCGGGCGACGCAATACTGCACACTGAACTTTGCCTCCAGGGCAGTCCGCGGACTCGGCCGGTTGGTATGCTCCAGCCGCCGCGAGTGGATCCAAACATCGATTTGCGACACCTGCCTCAAGTCGATTCGATGCATGCCCACAATTTTGATCGCGGCATCAATGGCCGGATGTGTGCTACCGCAGCAGGGATACTGTTTAATTGCCAGGCCGGGATCGACGATATCCAGCGGATCGGCCCACTGCTCTAGGATTTTTTCCGCGTCAAATGTGCCCGGACCATTAAACACGTTAAGAAATCCTTGGTTGTGTTCGAAGGCTTCCGGGTTCGCAGTGAATCCCTCGCTGGCTAGTAGTGCGGCAAAAACTCCGTTCCGCGAACATTGCCCGATGTGCAAGGATTTCGTCATGGTGCCAAAGTTAGCTTTGACGCCGGCGGCCATTGACACGCATAACGCCAGGGCGGTTGCCACCCGCTCGGGTGAAAGTTTTAATAACCGTCCACAAGCGGCCGCAGCCCCGAAAATTCCAAGCGTTGCAGTCGGGTGCCAACCTTTTTGGTAATGATGGAAATTTACGCCGCGAGCAATTCTAGCTTCAGTTTCAAATCCAATAATGTAGGCAAGCAACACTTCCGTTCCGCCAGCATTGATGACCTCCGCCAAAGCCAGCAGCCCCGGCAGAATTGGCGCAGAGGGATGCCCCCCCAGCGTGTTACTGCAATCATCGAAGTCCAGGACATGCGCGGCAGTGCCATTGATGAGAGCGGCATCGAGGCAGTTCGTTCTGTGATTGCCTCCGTATATCAGACAAGGGCCGTTCGCCCCTGAATGCACAGTGCGTTGCACAATAGTCGTCGCTTCTTCTCGGGAACCCGCAAGCGCAACACCCAGAGTGTCCAGGATAGCGATCTTGGCGGAATTCACCGCCTGCGCGGGAAGGTCGCCATACTGCAAATCACAAATGCGAGTGGCCAGCTCGGTTGCAATGCTCATAATTCCGCGGTCAATTTCCAAGGACTTGGCTGCTTTAGAATTGACGATTCTTCCTTCCCGATTTCCCCGCCCTTCATCACAGATCTTACGTGCTGAAGTACGGTCCCGGATTGCGTAATTGATCGACACTTCGCCATGCCTAGGTTGACTTTAAGAGGTGTGAGCAACGGAGTCCTTTAATTGCGCTAAAAAACTTCTTAATCAACCTTTCCACCAAGTTGTCGGCGATCAAAGTGAGATTGCGCTTGCGGAGAGAGCCAATCCCATTAAAATACGCTTGGCGTTTCGTCCTCTTTATCGTCGATCACATTCCCCGGTCATCGTTATTGGGCATTGCCAACTGTGGCCAATGGCGAGTAACTGGGTCTTGCTCCAATTTTTCGTCGCCTTTGACGAAAAACCATAATAACCCGGCGATTAAACTCAGCACGGCAATGAAATCCAACGCCGCTGGCCATCCGAAGCGCGTCGAAATATACGCCGTCAAGATAGGTGCCAGCCCCCCGCTCAACGCTCCGCACATGTTCATCAACCCAGAAAGCGAAGCCGCATAGCTTGGCGTCAAGTCTATGCAGGTGGCCCACCAGGTGATGTTCGCGAACATGTTGAACCCCGCTCCGGCCGCCACCAAAGTTATCGCCAGCGTGTTGTTTGCCGTATTGCATCCTATCCACACCAGCAGCGCCGAACATGCCATCCCCAGCCACACCGCCGTCTGTCGTCCCCGGCGCTTGCCCAACCTGCGCACCGCCATATCAGTAAACCAGCCTCCTACCGGGCTCAGCAGTAATATGGCCAGATACGGGGTGGCGCCCCACAACCCTCCGCGGCTGATCGTCAAACCTCGCGCTCGCAATAAATATATGAAAAACCAGGTATCGAAGAAGTACATGGCATAAGCGCGGCACATGTAGCCCACGATTAGGCATCGCACCGAACCGCTGGAGAGGATCCTTCGCCATGGTGCAGGTCCGGGCGCCAGATTCTTGGTCGCCCGGTGACCGATTTCCGCCGATGGCTGCAACAGCGCCAGTTCCGCAGCATTCACTTGCGGATGTTGTTCGGGCCGGTCCCGGATGTAATACCCCCAAACTATGGCAAACAAAATTCCGATTACTCCACAGACCCGGAATGACGCCTGCCACCCCCAGTGCTGCATGGTCCACGCAATCAGCATTGGCGTCAGCACTCCGCCGGCCCCTATTCCTAAATTATAAAAACTGATTCCAAATCCCAACTTCCCCGAGCTCATCCACGAACTGACTACTTTCGCAGAATTCGGCGACGTGAAGGCCTCGCCCGCTCCTATCAAAAAACGGATCAGCGCAAAGGTCCACGCTAATCCGACCCACCGGCTCAACCCTAGCTGCGGAACAATGGCCATGGCGGCCAAAAACGTCGAATACCAGATAATGGCCACGGTCAAAACTTTTCGTGGGCCGTAACGGTCTCCTGCCCAACCGCCGGGAAACTGAAACAGCGCATAACCCACCACAAAACCGCTCAAAATCCAGCCCATGGTGGTGTCGGTAAAGCGGAATTGCTCTTGTATATATTTCCCGGTAACACCCAGACTGATTTTTCCCAACGACGGCAGCATGTTCACCGCCGTCACTAGCGCCATGATCCGCCAGCGCACCGTACTGGGCCGTGTCTCAAGCACTGGAAACTTCATCCCCGCTTCTGGAATCGCACTGGCTGCCATAATTTGGTCCCGGAAACTCGGGATGCTCCAATCGTTGTGGTTATCGCGTCTCAAAAACCGCCGACTGACCGACCGGCGGCTGTGCGATCGGCGTTTCCAGCTTTTCGTCGGCTCTCACGAAGAACCACAGAAATCCAGCCACCAGACTTAAAACAGCAATGAAATCTAGCGCCCGTGACCACCCGAACTTAGTGGATATGTAAGCGGTGAGGATTGGCGCCAACGCCCCGCTTAAACCACCGAACATATTCATTAGTCCAGAAAGTGAAGCGGCATAATTCGGCGTCAGATCAATGCAGGTAGCCCACCAGGTCACATTGGCAAACATATTGAAACCTGCTCCGGCCGCGACTAGTAGAATCGCGAGTGTATTATTTGCGGCGTTACAGCCAATCCACACCAGGACCGCGGAACAGGTCATTCCGATCCAAACGGCAGATTGCCGGCCACGGCGTTTCCCTAGCTTCCGCACCGCCGTGTCGGAGAACCAACCTCCGATCGGAGAAAACAGGAGGATGGCCAGGAAGGGAGTGGCTCCCCAAAGCCCTCCGCGCATAATCGTTAGGCCGCGTGCCCGAACCAGGTAGGTGAAGAAGGACGTGTTGAAGAAATATAGGGTGTATGCGCGACAGGTGTAACTAAGCAGCAGACTCCACACGGAACCACTGGAGAAAATTTGCCGCCAGGGCGTGGGACCTTTTGCCGCTGGCGATGCCTTGACGTGGCCAAGCATGGCACGGTGGCCGAGTATTTCAAGTTCGGCAGAGTTTACGTGTGGATGTTGTTCCGGGCGATCAGTTACATAGAAAGCCCATACAATAGCGACCACGATTCCGATGACGCCGCAGAGCCAGAACGAGGTGCGCCATCCCCAGCGCTGCATGGTCCAAGCTATAAAGACCGGCGTAACAGCGCCGCCAAGTCCGATGCCTAAGGTTGTGAAGCTTATGCCGAGCCCGACCTTATTGGTGTTCATCCAGGAGCCAACAATCTTTGCGGAATTGGGTGGACCGAATCCCTCCCCCGCTCCGATTAGCAACTGAACGATCGCGAAAGACCAGGCCAGACCCAACCAGCGGGTCATAGGTAGCCGCGGCACAATGGCCATCGCCGCAAGAAAAATCGAATACCACAGGATTGCAAAGGTCAGTACTTTCCGGGGGCCGTAACGATCGCCTGCAATGCCAGCGGGAAGTTGAAGGACGGCGTAACTGAAAACGAACACGCCTAAGATCCATCCCATGGTCGTGGAACTAAATCGAAACTCGGCCTGAATGTACTGCGCTGCCACTCCGAGATTAATTTTCCCTAGCGACGGCAGCATATTTACGATGGCGATCAAAATCATAATGCGCCAACGCACGCCCGTGGCACGAGTTTCCGACGAGGTCTGTCGGTGTGCCGAAAGGTGCGCGGGTGTGGTGGTCATTTGTCTGTCAACACTGCTTCTCGAAGATTCAGCGTCCCCGCGTCTGTTCCATACGGTGAAGAAGTAAAGCTAGAGATCGGTACATGGAGTGCACCATTTTCCCGTAGGGAGCGGTGACGAACAGTGCCGCGATGAAGCCGAGATGAATCGTCAGCATGCTGCCCATGAGCCAGGTGCTGCGCAGCGCCAGCGTGAGCATCCCGGTTAGTGACGCCAAACCCAAAATCATCAAGAAGGAATACTCAAGTTTGGGGGCGTCGGCCCCAGCAGGCACCGGATTGCTCTGCAACTTGATAGCAACCAGTCCGCACACCCCGACAATCATTGCCACTCCGCCCAGGCTTCCGAAGATCACGGGAGCGCTGGTGAGTGGGTAAGGTGGGAGGCGGTGCAGCAGATCTTGATAAATAGCGGCAAGCGTCGTGGAAACTGTGGCTGACAAGAATCCGTAGAAGAGGAAAGAGTGATAAATGCGACGGCTCGAGGAAGGCTCGTCCCCCGGATAGTAACAACCCGGGCCACCTCCCCGGAGCCATTTCAAAGTTAATGCCTCGTTTGCGGCGCCAGCGAGCGAGCGCCAGCCACTTTTGGTTCCAGATATTTTTCCTGCTTCCAACCAGAAGCGAATTCCTCCGGTGAGCCACAAGGCTGCCCCGTAAAACACCAACGCCAAGGCGGGCACCAGCATGGCAATAAATGGAATCACCTGGTAGAAAGCCCCGGGTCCGCGATGGGTCGTAAAAAGCCTGGCCGGACCCACGAACAGCAACGCTAAAATGATCACCACGCTCGTGGCTATGACGGCTAAGGCAGTGCCAACTCGCCGGTCGGTGAAGGAGCGTCCAAGAATCGACGGCCAACTCCAGTCTTGGTAACTCTCCACCCGTACTTGAGAGAGTACTTGCGGCAAGTTGATAGCGAATTCATGGGGTGGTGAATACATACAAGCGTAATAGCAGGCGCGACAGTCATGGCACAGATGGGAAATGAAAACGACATCTCCCTTGTTGAATTCCCGGCGCATCTCTATCGCCGGAAAGACCGGACAATATCCCTCGCAGTAACGGCAGGCGTTGCAAATCGTTAGTTGTCTTCCGGCTTCTTCAATCAAGTCATGCATGGGCATGTGTGGCCGCCTGTTCCCCCGCCAACCGGCCAAATACTGAGCCGATCGTCAATCCAAATCCCGCCAGATATCCCTTGGAAAGAATGTTTCCGGACATGATTTCCCCGGCAGCATAAACGTTAGCGAACGGCTGCCCGGAACTCTCCAGAACCCGCGATCTGTCGTCCACGGAAATTCCCATATACGTAAAAGTAATGCCAGGTTTCAGCGGCAAACCGTAAAAAGGCGGCTGATCAAGAGGAATAGCCCAATTACTTTTCGGAGGATCGAGCCCGCGCGTTTTCGTGCCGTCCAGACCGCCCGGGCGAAACTCGATGTTTCCTTCAGTGGCGCGATTGTAATTCTTTACCGTTTCGGCGACGACGGAGGAATCCAGTTTAAGAGCAGATGCCAAACCTTCTATCGACTCTGACCGGAATGGCTTATAAATTGGGGGAAGAAAAGAACCAATCGTCTTGGCGTCCACGATGCAATATGCGAGTTGCCCGGGCTGCTCTGCAATCAATCGTCCCCAACTGGCATATCGCTTGGGCCAAATATTTTCTCCTTCATCGTAGAAACGCCGCCCCAGCTGATTGACAACGATGCCAAAAGGTATGCAGTCGAGGCGGGTAACAATTCCACCGTCGAATTTCGGCGCTCGCGCATCGATGGCCACTGCATGGAAGCCTTTCGGATCTCCGACTGACTTCGCGCCTTTGTCCAATAGGGTGGCCAACATTTTGCCGTCGTTATAAGGTGTGCCACGTACGCAAAAATTATCGGCAGCGTCACCCCAATAACGCTTGAGCCACCCGATATTTGCCTCGAACCCTCCAGCCGCAATTACCACCGCTCGTCCGTAAATTAGTTCTTGAGTATCGCCATCCTTAAGGAGCACAGCGCTGAATTTGCCGTCCTCAATCAATAGATCCTCAACACACGCGTTGTAGCGAACTTCAATGCCCATTCTCGAAGCCGTTTCAAAATACGCGTTGACCAGCGCCTTTCCTCCTCCCAGAAACCAGCGGTTGGTTCGTCCCAAATGCAAAGTTCCGGCGAGCGGAGGTTGCCATGAAATTCCGTGTTCGCTCATCCATTGAGGAAGCGTCCGTGATTCTCGAATCGTGAATTTGGCGAAATCCACATTAGCCAATTGACCGCTAACGCCGGTTAGATCTTCGAGAAATTCTTGTTCCCGGTACGGTTCAGAGGAATAAGTATTGGCGTCGCCGGCGCAGCGCACGTTGCGTGTGTGTCTGGTGTTACCGCCTCGCATATGTTGCGGTGCTCGCTCCAACAAAAGCACCTTGCTAACACGGTGCCGCGCCGCCAATGCCGCGCATAATGCGGCGTTGCCGCCTCCCACAACGATGACGTCATAAACTTCCATCCCTCAAGCGCCTCCCGGGGAAACAGACTGCAGCGCGCCCTTAAGTTCGGCGAGTCGGGGAGGCGGCGATATCGCAAGAGTGAGCACTGCTCCAATCAACATGAACAGGCTGAGCATTCCGAAACCGTAAAGAAAACTTCCGGTGCGCTTATTCAAATAGCCGACAAGTAAGGGCCCAAAGAATCCACCCAGGTTGCCGATACCATTTACGAAGCCAGCTACGGAGCCGGCCATCTTTCGAGAAAACCATTCGGTGGGCATCGCCCAAAACGGTCCTTACGTTCCCATCGTGATCTGTAATTGCTTTCTTAAAGTCTCCCGTTATCTCTCAACCTTAAGATTGATTTCTGCTGTTTCTCCTTTAACGTCCACTGCTGTTCCGAAGGGTCGCGAAGACTCAGCCAGCCGTTCGAGGATATAGCGGGCTTGCTCCCCCGTAGCAGGCTTTGGCAAACCGCGTGTGTCAAGGAACGCGTTGTTTGCGAGCGGGTCATGAAGGTCGGGCTGACCCTGGCCGAGCTTGTTGAGTACAATTGGTCGGAATGTTATTGATTGCAAATTTTTTCCTTGGAATCGGACAGAGGCAATCACGCTTTCCCAAATAATCGGTTCGTCAAGCCTTGTATTTGTCGGCCGGAGATTAAAGATAAAATTTCCAAGGTCGTAAAAGATGGGCCGGTTGTGATAAATCTCGACGCCCTGCACAAGAGGCGCACCATGCATTACTACTATATCCGCACCCGCATCTATCTCTCTGTGTGCCCATTTCTTGATCCATTCAGGTGGTACTAACCGTTCAGATAGCTCTTCGGCCATCATCGTTTTAAAAGGTTTAGCATACAAGTGATTGTGCTGATAGACGATGACCACATCGGATCGTTTGCTGGCATCCCTGATGCTCTGAAGGACACGATCCGCATCCTCCTCGTTCGGTGTATTCGCCGGTTCAAGACGGAGCTCATTTACGCCGGGCCGAGTAGCGGTTGCCGCCCCTCCAGGTGCAATTTCACCGGATGCCATTCCGACGAGCGCAACGTTACCGTTCGGCGTGTGCAGATATCCTGGTGCTCCAGCTTCATCAAGTGTATTACCGGTACCAGCGTGAGCCAGGTTAAGACGGCCCATCTCTCGGAGCGTGTTCTGAATACCTACGGCCCTGAGATTCCAGGCGTGGTTGTTGGATAGAGCAATCAGGTTGAAACCAAAAGCTTTAAGCGCACCGAGCGCGCCAGGCGGAGCCAGGAATATCCCCTCCGAATCTTCCTGTAATGGCGTCGATGCGTTCGGCTGACCATCTTCTGCAACGGTCCCTTCGAAGTTAGTAAATATTACATCGCCCTTCAACAGTGACGCTATCGTGGGCACAGCGGAAGGATCTGTAGCCCGGATGTCCGACCGAATCATCGACTGTCCAACCAAGGTAATGTCGAGGGCGAGCGACTGCGGCCATCCACCCGCCCTGATGGTGATGATAGCGAGGCACGTTGCTGCAATCGCGAGTCGACCATATTTCAATCTCAATAGTATTGCCATCGGGTTCTCCTCGAAGCTGTGATACTCGAACGAACGAAAACTGCCCAGTTTAGGAAGTCGGCATCACTCTTTGACACGGACATCTGCGGCGAGGTTCGCCAACAGGCCCGGCTAAGAATGAAAGGACTTTCCGACGTGGCATATTGGACCTCAACTCCTACCTCGCCTGGGCGGGAGGCGTGCGCCTGAAAATAAGGTGCATGAAAAGGCTGGATCCAGATTAAGCGAGTCGCGAAAACTATCGGCCGACCGTCGCCCATCACCTTGTAATAGGGGTGAGAGCTCTGTTTTTGAACCTCAAGTCACCAAATCAACTTTAAACCAAATTGAATTTGGCGTGACGGCGTTGAGGTCTGAGTGATCGCACCCGCTCCACCGACTGGATTTCCACTCTGATCGAAAAGTGTATTAGTTTGGAAAGGTGTAGCAAAGTTGGGCCGATTCAAAATATTGAATAACTCTGCCCGAAATTGAACGTTAAAGCTTTCAGAAACCCTCTTAATGTAATTGTTCTTGAACAGAGAGAAATCCCAGGTCACGAGCCCAGGTCCGATCACTGTGTTACGACCTGCATTGCCAAGAAGAGTGAGCGGATTCGGAGCGGCGAAGCAGTTGAGGTTTATATAATTGTTCGGATTTCCGGGGTTCACAGGCGAGGAGCACCCGGGCCCATAAATTCGGTTCGGAAAAGCATACGGGTCAGCGCTGTTAAGACCGAGGGGATCCCCACCAATCAGCGGTGTAACGGGTACGCCAGTCTCGGCAGTTATAAGTCCTCCCAACTGCCATCCTCCTAGCACATATAAAACGGCAGTCCCCCAATTTTTAGGCGTCGGGACGTCCCAGATGTAGTTAGCGACCAAGGTATGAGCAACGTTGAAGTCAGACAGCCCGCGTCGGCATTTTTGGCAAAACCAGAACAGACTGGAGATAGAGTTCGTAAAGGGGTCGCCGATAACACTTGCCGAACCCGTGTCAAGGGACTTGCCCCAAGTGTAAGAGCCTTGTACTTGAAAGCCGTGGCCCATTTTTTTCAGCACTCCCACCTGGAGAGCGTCATACTCTGAGCTACCATCCCAATAAAGGCCCCGGATGTCGCCAACGTTAGGATTTAATTTTGTTCCGCTGCCTCGCGGCGACGGCCATAGCAAACCTTGAGGAGTGACTGTAGGAAGAACGCTATTTACGTCGTCCTCACGATCGAGCATGTGCACGCCGTGGTTACCAACATAACCAACTGTTAAGGTGGTATGTGAAGTTAATTGTTGCTGCACGTTCAAATTCCAGGTCATGATGTAGTTGCGACGAGGGTTGAATTGTATGGAGGCGGCTTGTAGATTGGATGGAATAATATTTGAGACGTCTGCTGCTCCGGTCGGGAACGAACCCGGGGCCAGATTGGCTGAGCTAAGGATTTGATGGAACGGAGTTGAGAGGGCCTCAGCGAGGAAGAATTCGTAATTGAGAGGCAAAGCATCAAAAACGCCAAAGGCCCCACGAACTGCTGTCTTACCCTTGCGGAAGGGGTCCCAAGAGAAGCCCACTCGAGGTTCAAAGTCATGCAGGGTTGGATTGTTGAAATAAGGAGAACCCAAGCGAGGCGTAGGAGAGTAAAATGTCGGCAGATTGGAAAGTTGGTTATGGACGTCCGTCGGCACCGAGACAGCTTCGTACCGCAGGCCTAGGTTGAGAGTCAAGTTGGGACGAAACCGCCAATCATCCTGGATGTAACCACCGAAAAGACTCTGTCGTATTCCTCGGGGGGAGTCCGTACTTTGCACTTCTCCCGTAAACGAAAGAGGCTGATTCGTCAAGAAATCAGCAAGCGAGCCAAACTTGAAACTGCCGGTGGGATTGGAGGGGATTATGAGGTTATGTTGCATTCGCTCGAAAGCAAAGCCAAATTTTAAAGAGTGAACGCCTTTCGTTAAGAATAGATCATCGTAGGCCTGGTACGAGTTCCATGCATACACATCCCCCGTAAATGCACCTACACCGCCGCCGACAAAACCCGTGAGCCCCGGCACACTCACTGATGGTGCAGGAAGCCCAGGAAAAGAACCGAGTGACACATCCGTTGCCAAAGGATTGATTGCTTGTGAGTTTTCTTGTATGAGCGCCGTCACCCGGCTGAAGCCTGCACGCAAGCTATTGACCACGGATGAAGAGAACAGATGTTTCTCCTCCAATGAGGTCATTAGTCGGCCAGTCGCGTTGGCAATGAGCACCACATTTAGCGGGTCCGGTGAGTCCACCAAACCTTTGTCGTAGAACCATGACCCAGAAAAACTGTCCTTCCTTGAAATCTCCCAGTCTATCCTGGCAGTCTCGAAGTTTTCGGTGGATATACTGTTTCCCTGAGTAATGTACTCTCCCGTATTCCCCTGCCCTACCAGGCCTGCGTTGGGCATCGGGTAGAAAGCGAAGAAAGGCTTAACCAAAGGATCTACCGTAACCGTCGTCGTCGTCCCGTCGGCGTTATGCAAAATGCCATTCCGTGCGTCAGCCGAGGGCACAAAATCAATGTTAGTCGCGCCAAGAACCTGACGAATCCCTTCGTAGTCAAAAAAGAAGAATACCTTGTCCTTCTTGATGGGACCTCCCACGGATCCGCCAAATTGGTTTCGATGAAACGGAACAACACTCGTATCAAAGAAGTTTCGCGCGTCAAAGCCTTCGTCGCGAAGAAACCAAAAGGCGCTCCCATGGATCTGGTTCGACCCAGATCTTGTAACTGCGTTGATCACACCACCGGCGGTTCGGCCGTACTCGGCGGAGTAATTGGCTGTAATGACGGAAAACTCCGCCACAGCATCGACGCCCAAGGAAACACTGAGCGCGCTGCCCGGTGTTCCGCCGGAGTAGTCAACGATGCTAACGCCGTCAAGCCGATAGTTATTGAGTTGCGGTCGAGTGCCGGACACGGTCACTTGGTTTCCGAACCCGCGGTTTCCACGTACGCCACTCGCATTAATGGGCCTCTGAGTCACAACTATATCGACGCCGGTTTGGAGGGCTGCCAGTGTTGTCCAATCCCGCCCATTCAGGGGAAGGTCGACAATAGTTTGGGAACCTACCACTGCTCCAATGCTGGACGAGGCCAGTTCCACAGTCGGTGGCGCAGCCGAAACCACTATCTTTTGTGTAACCTCTCCCACCTGAAGAGTAAAATTCAGTATTTGCTCAGCCCCGACGGTCAGAGTGATCCCAGTTCGTACCAGGGTTGCAAAACCGGGAGCAGAAACGGTGACCTCATAGTCACCTCGGAGCAAATTCGGTGCCGTATAGAATCCATCCGTGTTTGTGGAGGTCGGCGTGTTAATCCCAGTGGCAAGATTCTTGATGGAAATTTGGGCCTGAGGGAGCACGCGGTCAGACGAATCCGTCACTGTACCAGAAAGCGTTGCTCCTACCACCTGCCCATGTACTGGGCAGGCGAGAAAAATGTTCAGCGCCAAGAACGCAAGTAACTGAAGTGCTAGGAAGTTTCTCTTTATAGTCGTCCAATAAAGCATACTCAGCCTCCTCGTCCACGATCCAAATAGATTTCACGCCAGAAATTCCTCAAACTAGTCACTTATGTGTTTGTTCCCAAAGAGATCCCAATGCGGAGCCAAAAAATAATGCTAGGCAGGATCAGCCGAAATTTATATAAGCTTCGACCTCTCCGGTCCCCAACAGTGCATCTCGTGCTAGGCAGAAGCTCGACCTTTGTGCAGAGTTCTAATGCAGCTGGCTTCTAATGCCCCTTTGTTTTGAAGAACTTCATAAACGTTTCCATTGAAGAAATTCGTTGCCAACTGCGTAATGGTGTTAATAATTCCACCGGAGGTGTGCCCGTACTCGGCCGTATAATTACTTCTCAACACAGAAACGTTATTTGGTTCTTGCTGCCCTCCCGACACGCAAAATTGCGTACTGTAGCCGCGTAATCCACGGGCGGAACCTCTGATGCCGCCGGAACCAGTCGTGCTCCATTGAAGCACTGCGTCAGAAACTATGACCTTCTGGAGAATGGCCAATTGAGCCCAAACTCGATCGTTGAGAGGAACTTCGCGAGCTATCGTTCTAGCCTCGTTGCCGATGCTCGACGAAGCGAGGTCAATCACGGGGGCTTCGTTCAAGGCCACGACTTCTGTCTTCCCCTGTCTAACCCACAAATCTAGGATGAACTTCAGAGTATTGCGCGGACGGCTCATCACTGCCTCCTACATCCACATTGGCTGGGCTACGGCGTCTCCACGTTCATCTGTATGTCGACTCACCCGGCTGAGATTCGCTTGCGGCCATTCCCTAGGGCCAATAGCCCCCTAAACTCGGCTGACTCTACGAGAACCGACGAGCTGTGTCCTTTAACCGACCTAAAAAATTTCTTAAAAGCAAAGCTTTTTCCGATTCAACAAGAACCCGTAGCCCTCGATTGCCTTCCGGATCGTCAAGCATTGAACCCTCACCCTAACTTGGCTTGTCCAACCTCGTTTCAAGCCCTTCGGAAAAAAGGATCCTTCCCGAAGTCGATTTCGGTTGTTTATTGAAGGTATCCTGAGCGACGGGAGTCCGCCCGTGGGTTGCCGCAGTCCAGAATAGGCTGGGATGTAGCGTGTCGGTACCGGTCGAAGATCTCGTTGTGACCTCGGCCGGCACAAAGAAAATTAAGTCAAAATGGTTGTTGCATCTTGACGTTGAAAGCTTCTTCGTCCATGCTCCGCCACAAGGAGACTAGACCACATGAACCTGAACACTATTCGGCGTTCCCTACATTTGGCCGAACTGAGCGTTCTGCTGGTGACCGTTTTGCCTTTGTCTGCTGGCACGGTCCGCGTATTCGTTGCAAACAGCGCGGGGGTGTTTTATGGTTAGGTCTCGCATGGCATTGGCAGCAAAGCCCGAGAGCGCACTCTCCATTTCTCCCGCGAGAGCTTCGACCAAGCCTTGCGGTTTGCTCTGCGATGAACCCGGAAACTGCTGGGATACCAAATTATGTGCCGCCATTCGCAAGTGTGCCTTCTGTGCTTCGCAGAACTGGTTAACTTCCACAGTAATTTCTTGGAGTGTTGTTTGATTGAGTGGTAGCCCGGCTTTCTCGTAGGCTTGCGAAAGAGTTTGCGCCATCGCTTCGGCCATGAGGCCAACGCGTTTACCCATTACCTTTGCTCGGGCCGAGAGATACATCCCCGACTGCATCATATTTCGTCGGCCAAAATCCTCTACAACTTTGTCCAGTTCCTGCTTTTGATTTGCGAGAATCGCTCCTAGCCGTTTCTGATACAGCATCGCAGCGTATTCTTTTCCAACCTTATCGAGAGGCATATCGCACAGTATATTGAAGAAAGAACTACTCGCAAAAGGTAAGCTATTGAGGTCAATCGGCCAAGTGGAGAAAGGCTTCATCGAGCTTTTCCCGAACATCTTCCCGGTCGAGGTGTCCCTCGCCAAAATGATGACCGACTTTGAAATCAACAGCTTGCGCACAGGCCTGTAACATTGTTAAAGGGGTGAAGTTCAGTACTCCGAGAGTTTTGGCGAGGGACAGGATCTACTCGACCGGCGCGCTGGCCTGTCACAGAAAAAGATCGCACCAAAGTTTGAAGAATATGTGAAAGCGTTTTTAGCCTGGTCCAAGCAACACCACAGGCCAAAGACGACAGCGCTTCACAGCACAAACTGCGACACATTGAAGCGCTTTTTCAAAGGCCATTGGCTGGATGAAATCGACCAGGCTGCGGTGGAGAGCTACAAATCTGACCGCATAAAAGAAGATCGGCGCAATGCTGACGACGGCAGCAAGGTCACCGGAGCAACCGTCAACCGGTCGCTGACGACATTGAAGTTGATGTTTGGGCGAGCTGAGAAGTGTGGATTCGGCGTCTCCAATCCAGTTCGTGGCGTCGCCTATTTGCCAGAATCTACGGGTCGCATTCGAGTTGTGAGCTTCAAGGAGGAGCTGGCCTATCTTCCAAAAACCAGCCAACCGTTACGAGACATCGCACAGACCATTCTAGACACCGGGCTGCGGCCAGAGGAGGTATTTCGA
>Ga0182024_10000836_pt1 | contig 80626 bp, 69 predicted proteins | sample P32metaG_FD_120480 | JGI IMG/M metagenome (GOLD analysis project Ga0182024, IMG submission 120480) | Permafrost microbial communities from Stordalen Mire, Sweden - P3-2 metaG (Illumina Assembly) | ecosystem: Environmental > Terrestrial > Soil > Wetlands > Permafrost | place: Sweden: Stordalen...
GCCATCAGGAAGATCACGGCGCTGAGCGCCTTGCGCCGGCCGTGGCGGTCGCCGTAGATGCCGAACAGGATCGCGCCGACCGGCCGCATCACGAAGCCGACCCCGAACACCGCATAGGTCGCAAGCATCGAGGCGAGCGGGTCGGAGCTCGGGAAAAACAGCTTGGAAATGGTCGTGACGAAATAGCCGTAGACGGCAAAGTCGTACCATTCGAGCGTGTTGCCGATCACGCCGGCGATGACCGCCTCGCGGCTGCGCGCCGGCTGTGCCCCGGCAATGGCTGTTGCTGTCGTCATGGCTCAATACCGTGTCATTTGCGCCATCGTCATGTTGCCAGAGATCGCTCGCGCCCGACAAGCGTGCGGTCGAGGCATTGCCAGCTGCCGGAAAAAGTGACCCGCTGCCTCATCGAATGAAGCGACTGCTCCCCCTCCAGTCACGCGATCTGCTGTGACATCTTAACCTTTGCCGCGCGATGCTCGCCGGCGAGCACCGGCGGGTGCTCGGCGCCGCCCGCCGGCGAGATGCATGTCGGAATGCAGCGAATCAAGGCATCGTAATTGGCGTGGGCGAAATAGGCGACCGACAGCCGGCGCGTGGAGCGCCCGGGGTTGGCCGGCGGATTGTGGACCCGATGCAGGTTGGAGACCCAATGATCGTTGGTCCACATCGCCATGAGGTCGCCGATATTGATGATGAAGGAATTCGGCCGCGGCTCCACGTCGACCCAGCCGCCGTTGCGCAGCTTGACCTGCAGCCCGCCGAGCGCCTTTTCCGCCAGCAGGATCGTCAAGGCGCCGTAGTCGGTATGAGCGCCCGATCGCGTCTGCCCGGTATCGACCCTCATGCCGGCCTGGTCGGGATAGTTGATGATCCGCATCACGCTCGTGTGATGATCGAAGAACTCGACGAAAAAGTTCCGATCCACGTTCAGCGCGCCCGCGAAGATCTGCAGCAGGCTGGTGGTCAGGGATTCCATGCGGCGATAGTAGCGCCGAATGCGCTCCGGGAAGCCCGGCGGCACGTCGGGAATGATGTTCGGCTCGAACGCAGTCGCAGCGAACGGCTGCCGGTAATAAGGGGTATCGGGTACATCGAAGCGGCCGAATGCCAACTGCTCCTTCAGGTCGATGAGCGCCCCGCCGCCGAGCGTACGCCCCAGATTCTCCTGCCCGATGCCGACGTAACCGCGGCTGATGCTGCCGCGCGGATTGCTGAAGCGCCGCTTTTCCGCAGCCGGCAGATCGAAGAACGTCTTTGCCGTTGTCGAGAACGCCGAGATGTCGCGTTCGTCGATGCCGTGTCCGACGATCGTGAAGAAGCCGACCTCGCGCAGCGCCTCGTTGACCCGCTCATGGATACGCCGCGCCGCGCTTGCATCGCCCGCAATAAAGCCGGCGATGTCGATTTCCGGTATGCTCATGATGTCGCCTGATGAATTTCGCCGCCGCTGTTGCCGTTCACGGATCGCAGTTGCGCCCTAAGCCGGGAACGGAAGGATTCGTTCCTGCGCCGAAGGCAGGAAGCGCGGATCGAACACCTCGCCCGGCCGCGGGCTGCGCGACAGGCCGTAGCCTTCGACCACCGCGTTGATCGATGCCTCAAGCTTTCCGGGTTCCACCCCGCCAAAGCCGTTTGCCCTCGTCCACGGCGTCGCCATCACATTGCGGAGCGTGTAGTCCAGCCGGCTCTTCTCGACGGCGGCGTTGAGCAGCGGCTCGACCGACACCATCGTCGCGATGGCGCCGTCCGGGTCTTCGATCGTTGCCTTGAGGCCGAGATGGATTGCGCGCACCAGTCGGGAGACCGCGCCGGGATCCCGCTTGATGAGATCCTGCGACGCCATGACGCCGTTTGAATAGAGATCAAGACCGTGGTCCGAATAGCTGAACCAGCGCGCCTCCCGCTCCGGATCGAAATGAGCCTGCGTCAGGTTGACGTAGATCGAGTAGTTGAAGCCGAGGATGCCATCCAGGCTTTTCTGGATGAGCATTTGCTCCTGCAGGTTGGCGGCGATGTTGAGATTGCTGACCTTCGCGTAGTCCACGCCGTTGAGACGTGCCAGGATCGGCAGCAGCCGGGCCGACGCACTGCCGGCGGGCGCGCCTAAGGTGCGGCCCTCGATGTCCTTGAGGGTCTTGATCGGCCCGTCCGCCCGCACCACCAGTACCGATGGTCCGCGGTTGTACATTTCGTAGACCATGCGCGGCGCCTCGTCCGGCTTCTGCGCAGCGGCGGCGATCAGCGCATTGATGTCGCCGAAGCCGGCATCGTAGTTGCCGGTCATGATGCGGGAAATAGTGCCCGCTGATCCTTCGCCCTGATCGATCGCGACGTCGAGACCGGCGTCGCGAAAGTAGCCCTTTGCGCGCGCGACATAGAACCAGGCGTGGACGCCCTGATACTTCCAATCCAGCGTGAAACGGATCGGCGTGGGCTGTGAGGCGCGTAATGCCGTGACCACGAAGGGCGCCAGTACAGCCCCCACAACTGCCGAACGGCGTGTCATCGATCTCATGACGGGCTCCCCTTTGTCGCGGCGCATCGCAACGGCGAGTTATCGTATGCAAGCACTGTGCCGACAAACCAGTTTTTATCGATAAAAGTAATTATACCGATATTACACAGATTGTAGTCGTCTTGGCCCGACGATCCGCGTATAGTCGGAACCGCTGGTTGCCGGCGAATCGAGCGGGCTGATGAAAAATCAATCACACGTCGCGCTGGCGGAGCCGAGGCCGAACCTGGGGGCGGCCGGCGGTCTGACGGCGGGGCCGACCCTGACCGAGCGGGTGCTCGAGTGGCTGCGGGACGACATCGTCAGTGGCAAGCTCGCCGCGTCGGAAAAGCTGCGCGTGCAGGACCTCGGCCGGCGCTATGGAGTGGGAGCCTCGCCATTGCGCGAAGCGTTGTCGCGCTTGACCGCCGACGGGCTCGTCGCCAGCGAGAGCAATCGCGGGTTCCGCGTGGCGTCGGTGTCGGTCGCCGACTTTCTGGATGTGGCAGAGAACCGACGACGCATTGAAAGCCTGGCGCTCGAGCAATCCATCAAGGCGGGCGACGATCAATGGGAAGGGCGTCTGATCGCCGACTATCACCAATTGCGAAAGCTCGAAGCGACGCACCTCCCGAGCTCGAAGCTCAACGACCCGACCTTTGAATGGGAACGCCGGCAGCGCATTTTCCATCGATCCTTGATCTCGGCCTGCCCGTCGCCCTGGCTGCTGCATTTCGACCGGCTTCTCGTCTACCAGTTCGACCGCTACCGGCGGATGGTCATCCTCAAGGCGGGCACCACGCGCGCCGGGCGCCAGCAGGAACAGGCGCTTGTCGAGGCCGCCCTTGCCCGCAAGACGAAGACGGCGATCGAGGTGCTGTGCGCGCATATCGACGATTCGGCAGCCACGATCGTGCGACAGTTGCGCAGCCGCTTGTAGGATTGCGCGGCCGTGCGAGCGGACCGGCGAAGAAGCAGTCCGGGGATTCGCACAACGTCGGCGGACCGGCACTTCGAGCATTTCTCGGAATTTCGCCTGGCACCACGGCGCTCAGCGCAAAGCGCCTTCGCGCTTGAGCTCCGCGGCGACATCGTCGAGCGCGCGCTCGAGGCGCCGGCCGATTTCCGCGATGTCGTCGGCCTCGACGATCAGCGGCGGTGCGAACACCAGCCGGTCGCCGACCACGCGCAGGATCAGCCCGCGCCGCGTCGCCGCGGCGTCGACCCTGGCGCCGACCTTGAGCGCGGCGTCGAATGGAATGCGCTCCTCGCCGTCGCGCATCAGCTCCATGCCGAGGATGAGCCCCTCCCCGCGCACGTCGCCCACCAGTGCGTGCGCCTTCAGTTGCCCGAGCGTCGATTGCAGCAGCGGACCAAGCCGCTGGGCGCGCGCAACAATATCGATCTCGGCGTAGATCTTCTGCACTTCGAGCGCGACCGCGGCCGCCACCGGATGGCCCGCATAGGTGTAGCCGTGCGCGAAGTTGCCGTACTTGTCCGACTGCGTCAGCATCGCCTTGTGGACGCGCTCGTTGATCAGCACCGCCGAAATCGGCTGCATCGCGGCGGACAGCGCCTTGGCCGAGGTCAGCATGTCGGGCTGGATGCCGAAGGTCTCGCAGCCCCACATTGCGCCGGTACGGGCGAAGCCGCAGATCACCTCGTCGGCGACAAAGAGGATGTCGTACTTGCGCAGCACCTCTTGGACTTTCTCGAAGTAGCCCTGTGGCGGCATGATCGCACCGCCGGCGCCCATCACCGGCTCGGCGAAAAAGGCCGCGATGGTGTCGGGCCCTTCCGCTTCGATCAGCGTCTCGAGCGCCTGCGCCATGCGGGCGGAGAACTCCGGCTCGGTCTCGCCCGGCTCGTGGCGGCGGTAGTAATGCGGAAATTCGGTGTGCTTGAAGTTCGCGAACGGCAGGCCGAAGCCGGCATGCATGTCCGGCTTTCCAGACAGGCTGACGGCGGCGCAGGTGTTGCCGTGGTAGGCCATCTGCCGCGCGATGATCTTGGTGCGCTGCGGCTGGCCGACGGCGTTCCAGTAGTACCAGGCGAGCTTTATCGCCGTGTCGTTCGCCTCCGAGCCCGAGCACTGGAACACCACGCGGGCCATCGGCACCGGCGCGATCCGCAGCAGCTCCTCGGCGAGCGCAACGGCCGGTTCGTTCGAGCGATGGCGATAGAGGTGGTAGTAGCCGAGCTTGCGCATCTGCTCGTAGGCGACCTTGGCGAGCCGCTCGGAGCTAAAGCCGAGCGCGGCGCACCACAGCCCCGCCACCGACTCGATGTATTCGCGGCCGGAATTGTCGAACACGCGGCAACCCTCGCCGCCCTCGATCACCAGCGGGCCTTCCTGCTGGTGCCTGCGGAGGTTGGTCTGCATGTGCACGAGGCTCGCGACGTCGCGCGCCTCGATCGAGTTCGGAATGTAGGTCACGCCTGATCCTCCGCTGCGGCGCTGTCGCGCAAGTCTTCGGGTTCGGTCACGCCGTAATCGCGCCCCACCGCCGCGGCGCTTACATAGCCGTCGAGCAGGTCGGGGCCGATCGACGCCGCATCGCGCGCGGCGGCCGGGCCAAAGCCGCCCGAGCCGGGCGTGACCATGTCGATGATCGAGCCCGCCGGGGCTGCGAAAGCCCCCTTGCTCGGCAGCGCACGCGAAACGCCGTCCGGCGTCGTCAGCGTCACGACGGCTGCGGCGCCGGCGGCGCCACCGCTCAGCCCGAACGGCGGCGAGGTCATGCGTTCCATGCAAAGCGCTCCGGTCGCATCCGCGCCCTCCAGCATGCGCCACACCCGCCTCGCGCCGCAGCCACCGCGGTAGCGGCCGGCGCCGCCCGAATCCGGATTGACCTCGTAGCGTTCGACGCGCACCGGAAAGGCCATCTCCAGGACTTCGACCGGCGTGTTCATGGTATTGGAGATGCCGCTCGCGATGCAGTTGATGCCGTCCTTGTTGGGCCGCGCTCCGAAGCCGCCCTTCACAGTCTCGTAGGACACGTAGTGCCGGCCGTTGCGCGGATCGACGCCGCCGAGCGTCAGGATCGCCGAGGTGCCCTGGCTGCAGGCCATCACCTGCTCCGGCATGAAGCCGACCAGCGCGCCCATCACCATGTCGGCGACGCGATGGGATATCTCGTGGTTGGCGTAGACGACCGGCGCCGGAAACTCGGCGTTCACGACCGAACCTTTTGGCGCCCTGATCTCGATGTTGCGCCAGCAGCCGGAATTGGGCGGGATCAGATTGTTCGGATCGATCGCGGTCTTGAGGCCGCAATAGACGCCCGATGCGGTGACCGAGAGCGGTGCGTTCATCGGGCCTTTGACCTGCATCTCGGTGCCGGCAAAATCCACGATCAGCCGGTCTGCCGTCTTCTTCACCGACAGGCGAATGCGGAACCGCGCATCGGCGCCCGCGGCATCGTCGGCGATGCCGTCGCCATCGCAGAAATCCTCGAAAGCGCCCTCGCCGTCCGGCAAGTCCTTGAGCATCGCGCGCATCAACCGTTCCGAATAGTCCATGACTTGCGCCATGTACCCGACGAGCACGGAGCCGCCATGGCGGGCGGCCAGCGCATCGAGACGCTCGGTCGCGCGCAGCGTCGCGGCGAGCTGGGCGCCGAGATCGCCCCTGCGCTCGTCGGGCGTGCGCACGTTCGCCAAAATAAGCTTTTCCAGGTCCGCATTGAGCACGCCGCGGCTCACTAGCCGCAGCGGCGGGATACGGATACCCTCGCCGAATATTTCCGTGACCGCGCCATAGCTGCCGGGCGTGGCGGAGCCGACATCCGGCCAATGCGCGCGCAGGCAGGCGTAGCCGAGCAGTTGCCCGTCGTGGAACGCCGGCCGCACCACATTCACGTCCGGCAGATGGCTGCCGCCGAAATAGGGATCGTTGTGGATGAACACGTCGCCGTCGTGGACGTCGGCAGCGAACACGGCGACGACGGCGCGCACCGCATCGGGCATCGAACCGAGATGAATGGGCAGGTCCGGCCCTTGCGCCACCATCTCGCCGCGTGCGTCGAACACCCCGCAGGAATAATCGCCTGCCGATTTCAGGATCGGCGAATAGGCGGTCTTGGCGAGGACGACCCGCATCTCCTCGGCAATCTTGTAAAAACTGTTCTTGACGATCTCGAAGGTGGCGGGATCGGCGTTGTGCACCGGGTCTTTCATGGTCGGCTCGCCCCGTTCTGTTGCGATCGCGTGAGCAGCACGAAACCGTCCTCGTTCATCTTCGCCCACCATCCGGGCGGCACCAGGATGGTCGATTCGAGCGATTCGATCACGGCCGGTCCCACTGCTTCCAGCCCCGACGGCATGCGGCTTCGATCATAGATCGTGGCGTCGACGGCGCCGGCGTCATGGAACCAGAGCTTGCGAGCGGCCTTGACCGCATCCGTTCCAGGAGGCGCCGGAGTGTCCCGGACCTGGAGCGGCGGGATCGTGCCGATCGCGGCGAGGCGGATGCTGACGACCTGGACCGGCTCGGCGCGATTGTCGTGGCCGTAGGTTTGCCGATGCCTGTCGTGGAAGTTCTGCGCGATCTCCTGCAGCGTCGCCCGGTCAATCGGGCGAGGCGGAACGGGAACCACGAGCTCGTAGGACTGTCGCGGATAGCGCGCATCGACCGAGCGCTCGAAGCGGCGTCGTTGCGACGCAATGCCGGCGCGATCGAGCATCGCACTTCCCTGACGCTCCAGCGCACCGAACGCCGCCTCCACTGCCGCAGGATCGGCGGCGTCGGTCGTGGTGAGCAGCGTCTGCACATCGTCGCGCCTTAGATCGGTGCCGATGAGACCGAGCGCCGAAAAAGCTCCCGGGATCGGCGGGCAGATCACCTCGGCAATACCGAGCTCGCCGGCAAGCGCGGCGGCGTGCAGCGGCCCGGCGCCGCCGAACGCGGCGAGCACGAAATCGCGTGGGTCGTGGCCGCGCTGCACGGAGACGATCTTGAGCACTTCCGCCATGGCGTGATTGACTACATCGATGACGGCGGCCGCAGCCGTTCGCAGATCGACCCCCAGCGGCTCGGCGAGCCGGGCGCGCACGGCGGCGGCTGCGGCCGCAGGATCGATCCGCAGATCGCCGCCGAGGAGCGAGCCCTGGTCGAGATAACCGAGCAGGAGGTTGCAGTCCGTCACGGTCGGCTCGGTGCCGCCGCGTGCGTAGCATGCCGGGCCCGGATGCGCGCCGGCGCTCTTCGGGCCGACGCGCAGCGCTCCGGCGCGGTCGATCCACGCAATCGAGCCGCCGCCGGCCGATACTTCGGCGAGGTCGATGACCGGCACGCGGATCGGATGCCCGGTCCCGTTCATCCACCGCGTCCCGCTCGATCCGCCGCCGACCTCATATTCCGGCGTGGTTTCGTAGCGGCCTTCGCGGATGAGGCTCGCTTTGGCGGTGGTACCGCCCATGTCGAACGAGATGAGGTTTGGCCGCCCGCTCTGCCGCGCCACCAGCGCCGCCGCGACCACGCCCGCTGCGGGCCCCGACTCGACCGCCATGGCGGGCATGGCGATGGCCTCGGCCGCTTCGAGAACGCCGCCGTTCGATCCCATCAGATAGAGCGGCGGCAGCTTCCGGCTGCGCGTGACCTCCTGCAGCCGCGCCAGGTAGGAGGCGAGAATCGGCCCCACATAGGCGCAGACCGCGGTCGTGCTGGTGCGTTCGAACTCCTTGATCTCGGGCAGCACATCCGACGACAGATAAACCGGCACGTGCGGCAGCGCCGCGCGCAGCCGCGCGCCGAGCCGCCGCTCGTGCTCCGGATTGAGGAAGCTGAAGATGAGCGAGACCGCGACGGCATCGAGCCGCGCCGACTTGAGCGCCACGATCAGTCCGTCGATCTCGCTTTCATCGAGCGGCGCGACGACGCTGCCGTCGGCGCCGATACGCTCGCTGATCTCGAACCTGCGGCGGCGCGGGATCAGCGTCGCCGGCGCGTCCTGAAACAGGTCGTAGAGATTGGCGCGCGCCGAGCGCCGCAGCTCCAGCACGTCGCGGAAGCCGCGCGTCGTGACCAACGCGGCGCGCGCCCCGGTTTCCTCCAGGAGCGCGTTGGTCACGACCGTGGTGGCATGCGAGAGGAGCCCGACCTCGGCGGCGCGCACCGCGCAGCGGCCCATCGCCAGTTCGAGTGCGCTCAGCACGCCGTCTGCGAGATCTTGCGGTGTGGTCGGCACTTTCGCGACGCCGATGCGCCCGCTCGCTTCCTCGACCAAGGCGACGTCGGTGAAAGTCCCGCCGATATCGACGCCGATCCGCCAGACCATGCCGGCTGTTCTCCCTTTCGGTCGCGGGGTCGTGGAATTATTGTAGACTGCTCAATCCGGGCTATTCGGCCGCAAGTCAAGAACGGCAATCATGACCCGCATCCTGCATCGTCAAACCGGCCATTCCTACCCGGTCGCCGCGAGCGGCCAGGGCGTCACCATCCGCGACAGCGCCGGCAACGAATACATCGATGCATCCGCAGGTGCCGCGGTGTCGTGTCTCGGGCACTCGCATCCGGACGTGCTCGAGGCCATGCACGCGCAGCTCGACCGGCTCGCTTATGCGCATACCAGCTTCTTCACCTCGCAGGCCGCGGAGGAGCTGGCCGACGACCTCATCGCGCATGCCCCGCCGGGCATCGGCCACGTGTTCTATGTCAGCGGCGGATCGGAAGCGGTCGAGGCCGCGCTCAAATTGGCGCGGCAGTATTTCGTCGAACGCGGCGAGCCGCAGCGGCGCTATCTGATTGCGCGGCGGCAAAGCTATCACGGCGTCACGCTCGGTGCGCTCGCGGTCGGGGGACGGGAATGGCAGCGCCGGCAATTCGCCCCGCTGCTGATCGAAACCCATCACGTGTCGCCGGCCTACGAATATCGCGGCAGGCTCTCCGGCGAAACGCCGCAAGCCTATGGCGAGCGCCTCGCCCAAGAGCTCGAAGCCAAGATCGAGGAGCTCGGTGGCGACACCGTCATTGCCTTCGTAGCCGAGACCGTCGTCGGCGCCACCTTGGGCGCGGTCGCGGCGTTGCCCGGTTATTTCAAGCGCGTGCGCGAAATCTGCGACCGCCATGGCATCCTGCTCATTCTCGACGAGGTGATGTGCGGCATGGGCCGCACCGGCACGCTGCACGCCTGCGAGCAGGAAGGCATCAGCCCCGACCTGATGGCGATCGCCAAGGGTCTTGGCGGCGGCTATGCGCCGATCGGCGCACTGCTGGTGCAAGAGAAGATTTTCGCAACAATTGCCGAAGGCTCGGGCGCCTTCCAGCACAGCCACACCTATATGGGTCATCCGCTGGCTTGCGCCGCGGCTTTGGCGGTGCAGCAGGTGATGCGCCGCGACAACCTCCTGGAAAACGTGCGGGCGCGCGGTGCCCATCTGTCGCGCCGGCTGAAGGAGCGGTTCGGCAATCATCCTTTCGTCGGCGACGTGCGCGGACGCGGCCTGTTTCAGGGCCTCGAACTGGTCGCCGATCGCGACAGCAAGGCGCCGTTCGATCCGCAGCTGAAACTCCATGCGCGGGTCAAGCACGAGGCGATGGCCCGCGGCCTCATGGTCTATCCGATGGGCGGGACCCTCGAAGGCACGGCCGGCGACCATGTGCTGTTGGCGCCGCCCTTCATCGTCGACGCGCCGCTGGTCGACACCATCGTCGAACGGCTCGGCGACGCGATCGATGCGGCGGCCGCAAAGGCAAGTTGAGCGGTCGCCGGTAGTGACTATTTCGTGCCCTGCATGGCCATCATGCCGAGCCGGCGCGACCGCGTCGGCATGACCGACGGCCGCGCCATCGAAAGCGCGATCGCCAAGGCCCTCGCGGCCGACGGCGCCGGGTAGGCGTCACGCCGGCTTCGCGCCGTCTTTCGCGGCGGCCGGCGCGAGCGCTTGGCGCAACCGCTCGGCCTCCACCGCGATCTCGATACCCGCGCGTTCCTGCTGCAGCAGCATCACGCAGCGCGAGTCTCGGCCGCCCCAGCCGCGCGCCATCGCCTCCGTCATCTCGGCGAGCGCCAGATTGCACATGCGCATCGGCATACCGAGTTCGCGCCCGAGCGCGTTGGCGAGCGACACGTCCTTGTGGGCGAGCTTCAGCGCGAAGGCCGGCGGATCGTACTTGCCGGGCAGAAACTGGTCGATCAGGGCATCGAACGTCAGGCGGCGGCCGGCCGCGCCTTGACTGACCGCCTGCCACAGCGCGAGTGGCTCGACGCCCGCCTTCACCCCCATGGCGAAGGTTTCGGCGAGCGCACAGACGATCGCATAGCCCGACATGTTGTGGACGAGCTTGGCCACCGTGGCGCTGCCGATCGGCCCGATATAGGCGGCCTTGTCGCCCATCGCGTCGAGCACGGCCTTGTGCTCGTTGAAGACGCCTTGGTCGCCGCCGACCCAGATCGCGAGCTTGCGCGATGCCGCGCCGGCCGGCCCGCCGCTCACCGGCGCGTCGAGCATGTGCGCGCCCTTGCCGGCGAAGGCGGCGTGCAGCTTCTTCACGACGCTCGGCGCATTGGTCGACAGGTCGAAAAAGGCGGCGCCGGGTTTGATGCCGGCGATCAGCCCGTCCGGCCCGAGCGCGACCGCCTCCACGTCCGCCGGCTCCGGCAACGAGGTGAGAATCACGTCGGCTTGACTGGCGAGCGCGCGGGGGCTGTCCGCCCAGGTCGCGCCGGCGGTGAGATGATGGCTGGCCGCCTGCCTGTGCAAGTCATGGACGACGAGCTTGAAGCCGGCCTTTTGCAGGTTGGCGGCCATCCGGCCGCCCATCGTGCCCAGTCCGACAAAACCGACCACCACATCGCCCTTGGACATCCCTCGCCTCGTTCGTTCCGATTATGCGACCAATGGGGGCAGGCTAGCGGTGCGGCCGGGTCGGCGGAAGTCGGCTTGCGCGAAAAAGCGATAGAGACGGCAAGCCGGCCGCGCCGCTTCATTCGACCGCGAGCATCCGCTCGAGCTCGGGCAAGAGATAGCGCCGAAACTCGGCATAATTCTCGACCATCGGAAAATGGCCCATGCGGGACATGACCGCGAAGCGAGCGCCGGGAATCTTTTCGGCAACCTCCTCGGTCATCGCCGGCGTGCAGGAATAATCGTATTCGCCGGTGAGCAGCGCGACGCGGCAGCGGCCGGTGTCGATGCGGCGCAGATCCTCGCGGGCATCCCAGTCGTTGCTGTAGAAATGCACGTCGCCCTGGTAGATGCCCGGCCCGGACTGGCTGTAGTACCACCAGTTCTCGCGCCGGTTTTGCTCCGGACTGAACGGCGAGCTCAGCCCGTAGGTATAGCTTGCGCACAATTCGCCGCCGTGGATCGCCGGGTGATGCAGGAAGTCGTTGTAGCGGCCGGGCGCATAGGCGGCGCTTTCCAGCCCGATGACGCCGCGCAGCTCGTCCTGATGCTCGGCGGCGATCTTGAGCACGATGGCGCCGCCCATCGAGCAGCCCATGACCACCGGCCTTTCGATGTCGAGCGCCTGCCAGACCGCGCGGACGATGCCGAGATAGGTTTTGGTCGTGAGCCGGTAGCGCATCAGCCACCAGTCGGCCGGCGGGTTCGAGCGGCCGTGCCAGGGAAAATCGAACGCGACGACGCGGAACCGGCGCGTCACGTCGGCATCGTTGAGCAGGTGGCGGAATTGGCGACTGTCGGCACCCGCGGTGTGCAGGCACAATAGCGGCACGCCGCCGCCCGCCTCTTCGACGAAAATCCGATAGTCCACGCCGTCAAAGCTCACGGTCAGATAACGGCCGACAATCGGCTCGAATTCAGGCATCGCCGGCCTCCGTGCCGCGCATCAGATTCATCATGCGGTGCAGCGCGCGCGCATTCTGCATGGCGATGAGGCCGTCGCCCTCCATGACGAATTCAGGCACCCGCATCAGCATGGCGAAGAAGTCATGATAGAGCGGCGGCGGTGCCGCGCTCAAGAATTTGCCCCAGACCTCGAGCGGAGCGCGGAAACCGAACGCCGCCCGCGCATCGATGCGCGGGCTCGCGACGATGGCGCCGATGCGTCCCTCCTCGACCCGCAGCACGTAACGGGTCTCTCCGAAAGCGAGCGCGATCGAGGTGGTGAACCAGGACCCGATGAGCTTCATCTCCGGATCGGCATTGACGCGGTCGCGGAATGCTTCGAGCCAGCCGAGTTGGGGAAATGCGGACATGCTGTTCGGCGCGGTCAAGGAACAAGAATGCTGACGCCGGTGGTGCGTCGGGCCTGCATATCTTCATGCGCCCGTGCGGCGTCCGCCAGCGGATAGGTTTGGCCGACCTCGACCCTCACGATCCCGGAGGCGACGGCGCCGAACAGTGCGTCCGCCCGCCGCAGCAACTCGCTGCGGTCGCGGGTATGGGTGACGTAGGCCGGGCTGGTGACGTAGAGCGAGTCGAGGCGGTTGAGCTCGAAAATATCGAACGGCGCGATCGGTCCCGAGGCGGTGCCGAACGAGACGAGAAGCCCGCATGGTGCCAGGCAGCGCAGCGACTTCCCGAACGTATCCTTGCCGACCGAATCGAACACTGCGGCGACGCCTTTGCCCTGCGTCAATTGCCGCACCGCGGCGACGAAATCCTCCTTGCTGTACACGATGGCCGCGTCGCACCCGTGCGCGCGGGCCACCTCGGCTTTGCGCTCGGTGCCGACCGTGCCGATGACCGTTGCGCCGAGGTGCTTGGCCCATTGGCACAGAATGAGGCCGACTCCGCCTGCCGCGGCGTGCACCAGGATGGTGTCGCCGGCTTTGACCGCGAATGTCGTGAAGATCAAATAGTGGGCCGTGATCCCCTTGGTGAAGATGCCCGCCGCGAGCGTGCCCGGGATGCTCGGCGGCAGCGGCACCAGGCGGTCCGCCGGCATCAAGCGCAGATCGGCATAGGCGCCGATCGGCATCGAGGAATAGACGACCCGATCGCCGGATTGAAGGCGCCGACTTCGTCCCCAACCGCTTCGACGACGCCGGCGCCCTCCATGCCGATGGGCGAGGGATAGCGCGGCAGCGGATAGCGGCCGGTGCGATGCTGGATGTCGATGTAATTGAGCCCGATCGCGGTCTGCCTGATCAGGACCTCGCCGGGCGCCGGCGCGGCGACGTCGTAGGGCTCGTAACGCAGCACCGAGGGCGGCCCCGCACTGCTCATGACGACCCGATTGGCGCGCACGCCCGATTCCCCCTGCATGTTTTGATCGGCCGATGCTATCGGCGTCGTCCGGGCGTTGCAATTCATCGGGCCAAGTCGACGCTGAGGTTGCCGAGCGAACCGACCGCATGCGGCTGGAGGTCGAGGCGTTTGCGGATCAGGCGGCCAACGGCCGGTCTGTGACAATCAACGCATCGAGCGCCGTCGCGCCTTCGCCCTTGGCGTGCACCATCAGCGGGTTGACATCGATCTCGGTCAATTCGGGAACGGTCTGCATCAGGCGGCCGAGCGCCATCACGGCCTGCACCACGGCGTCAACGTCCGCGGGCAACGCACCGCGGGCGCTGGCCAGGAGCTTGGCCGAGCGGAGCTTGCTCAGGGCTTCGCGAATCTGGGCGGCATCGGCGCTGCCCGGCACCAGCTGGACGTCGCCCAATGCCTCGACCCAGATGCCGCCGAGGCCGACCAGCAGCACCGTGCCCCAGCCGGGATCGCGCTTGGCGCCCACCATCAGCTCGACGCCCTTGGCCGACATCTTCTCGACCAGCGCGCCGTCGAGGCGGATATCGGGCATGGCGCCTTTGACATTGCGCATCGTCACGTCCCAGGCGGTGCGAAGCGCCGCCTCCCCGGTCAGGTTCAGCGCCAGCCCGCCGGCTTCGGTCTTGTGCGACAGTGCCGCGGCCTGGGCCTTGAGAACCACCGGATAGCCGATCCGCGCGGCGACCGCTGCGGCTTCGTCGGGCGTGCGCGCGAGGTCGCCGTCAGGCACGCGAATGCCGGCCGCGGCCAATATTTTCTTGCCGAGCCATTCCGGCTGAGCGCCCTTGCCGAGCCGGGGCAGTCCGGCCAATGGCGGCGGCGTGCCGGCGACGCGCGTACGCGCCAGCGAGCGCCCGTATCTGGTGTAGAGCGCGATCGCGCGCAGCATGCGGTCGGACGAGCGCGAGTACACCGCCGGGCTTTCCTGCACCGCCTCGGCCACGTCGGCGCCGAGTTGCCAGGTGTCGCCGAGCGCGACCATCACCTTGGGCTTGGGCGAACCCGCCATGCCTTCGTTGAACGCGCGCACCGGGATCGCGGTGTTGATCGGAAACGAGATGAACAGCATCCCGACATTGGGATCCTCGATCAGGGCCCTGACCACGCCGGGAAGCATCGACGGCGTGAAGCCGGCCGTCGTATCGAGCGGGTTGCCGTAATTGCCGTAAGACGGCAGCTCCGCGTTGAACTTCTTCAAGGTCGCTGGATCGAGCTCGGGCAGTTCCAGGTCGATCTCCTCGGCGAAATCGTTAGTCAGCCCCACATACGCGCCCGACGCGGTGAGGATGCCGGGCCCCCTGGTGGGCGGCGTCGGAAAGCGCTGCAGCAGCGCGACGAGGTCCATCATCTCGTCCATGGTGGAGACGACGACGGCGCCGGCGTCCTCGACCTGCGTGCGCATGGTCGCGTAATCGCCGATCAGCGCGCCGGTGTGCGACTGCGCCGCCTTGCGCGCCTTGGCGCTGCGACCCGCCAGCATCAACGCCACCGGTTTCCCGGCCACGCGGGCGCGCCTCACGGCGGCGAGGAACGCCTGCGGCCGTCTGATCTCCTCGCAGTACAGCGCGATCACGCGGGTCGAGCGGTCGTCGACGAGGAATTCAAGGAAGTCGGTGGTTTCGAGGCCGGCTTCGTTACCGGTCGAGATCACGTAGGAGAGCGGAATGCCGCGGCCGTCGGTGGCACGCTGGAAGTGGCCGAGCAGTCCGCCGCTTTGGCCGACGAAGGCCACGCCCTCCTCGACACCGCGCTGCGCCTCGCGCGCATACAGCATGTGCAGCATCATGCCGTCGACATTGTTGGTGACGCCGAGGCAGTTCGGTCCGACCAGGGCGAGCCCCGCGGTCCGCGCGGCGTCGGTGACGGCATCCTGCGTGGCGTGATCGCCGACCTCGGCGAAGCCCGCGGCGAACACCATGGCGGAGCGGACCTTGCGGCGGGCGCAGGACTCGATCGCTTCGCGCACACCCGCGGCCGGCAGCGTGAACACGGCAAGCTCGACGCCTTCCGGCAGCTCGTCGGGACTCTTCAGCACCCGGCGGCCGTCGATCGGCTCCTCGGTCCGGCCGACCAGATGGATGTCGCCTTGAAAGCTGTTGACCTTGAGACATTGCAGGATGATCTGGCCCGCGCTGCCCGGGCGCGGTGACATGCCGATGATCGCGACCGAGCGCGGCCGCAGAAATCTTGCGACCGCCTGCGCACCGCGCGCGTCGTCCGGTCCGCTCATGCGGCGTCCTTGTCGGGCTCAAACATCAGCAGGTGGGTGCCGTCGCCGATCGGGTGCCAGTAGGGCTTCACCTTGAGGCCGACCTTAAGCTCCGCCACCGTGCAATTGACGATGTTGGCGATGAAGTTGACGCCGACGTCGAGCGTCACGCTGACCACCGCATAGGGCTCGACGCCGCGGAAGGCGGGCGTGCCCCGCTCGGTGACAGTGTAGGAGAACACCACGCCGCGGCCGGAGACTTCACGCCATTCGAGATCGCGGCGCCGGCCGGTGAAGATGCTCACCGGGCGCGGGAAATGCTGATACTTCCCGGTCACCTTGCAGTACTGGATGACAAGCTTCTTGTGCCGCGTCGCCTCCCAATACGGCTCGGAGAAATCGAAGTGCTTGATGGCGCGCTTGACGCTCAGCGTGTCGTTCAGCGGCTTGCCGCTTGCAGGATTGGTCATGGCTGCCTCGTTCATTCCGGGACCAGCACCAGGGCCGCGCTTGAGCCCCAGTTGCGTCCGTAATTGATCCAGCCGATCCCGGTCACCAGCGCGTTGCTGGTGTCCTTGACCTGGCGCTTGCCGCCGTCGCCCTGCAACTGCCGCACCGCCTCGACCAGGTTATGCGACGAGCACGCCGCCTGACCCGCGGAAATCTGGCCGCCACCGGTATTGAGCGGCAGATCGCCGTCGAAGGAAAAGTCGTGGTCGCGGATAAACGGCACGCCTTCGCCGGCCTTGCAGAAACCGAAGGCCTCGAATTGCAACATGATGGCGATGATGAAGTCGTCGTAGGGGTGGAACGAGGCCACGTCCTTGATGCTCAGTCCGGCCTCGCCGAGCGCCTTCTTGCCACAGACCTCGTGGCCGCTCTTGGTCACATCGACCAAATTCTCGCCGCCCTTGAAGTTGGTGCGCTCGGCGTAGCCGATCGGAATGATGCACTTGGTCAGGCCCTTTTGCTTGGCGCGCTTGCGGCTCATCATGATCAAGCCGGCCGCGCCGTCGGCCCGCATCACGCAATCCAGCAGTCGGATCGGGTCGGCGATGATGCGGGAATTCATGTAGTCGTCGATGGTGATCGGCACGCGCAGCTTTTCGCAGGCGTTCTCGTTGAGCAGCGCATGATTGCGCTGCGTCACCGCAATCTTGCCCAGCATCCGGTAATCGAGGCCGTATTTCGCCTCGTAGGCCCGGCTGAGAAGCCCGAAGGCGCCGGGCGGACCCATCAGGCCATAGGGCTCGGTCCACTCCCGCCGATACGAGTGGCTGTGGTCGGTCTTGTCCTCGAGCACGTGGGTGTCGGCGAACAGCAGGAATGCGACCTCGCACAGCCCGTAATCGAGCGCCGCCGCCGCCCGCACCACGCTTCCCGCGGCCGAGCAGCCGCCGGTGTGGACCTGCTCGCAGAAGCCGACATCGAGGCCCAGCACGTCGGCCGTGGTCTGGGCCCAGAACGGATTGGCGGCGCCGGTGCCGGTCAGGCCCGCCATCACTAGGCCGTCGATCTCGCTCTTTTCGATGCCGGTCTTGTCGAGCAAGGCCTCAAGCATTTCGCCGCCGAGCACGAAGACGTCCCGGTCGCTCTTCTCCATCACCTTGGTTTCGGCGTAGGCCACGATCGCGTTGTCACGCAAGCTCATTGCTGATCTCCTTGAATACGTTGCCGCGGCGCTCAATCCGGCATGCGCAGGCGCGGCGCGGTCTTGTCGAGGAACTCATTGAGCCGGTTAATCGATTCCGGGCTGCGGGTGTATTCCGCCACCATGCGCTCGAAGTACAGGCCGTCGTCGTAGGACATATCCTGAAGCCGCGGCAGGCTGTTGGTGATGGCGAAATTCGACAGCGGCGCGTTCTTGCAGATTTTGAGCGCGAGCTCCTTCGCCTTCGCCATCGCCTGCCCTTTCGGCACGACATATTGCACGATGCCGTAGCGCTCGGCCTCGTCGGGCTTGAGCACGCGGCCGGTAAGCATCATGTCCTGCATGCGGGCAAACCCGATGAGCCGCGCCACGCGAACCGAGCCGCCGCCGCCGATGAAGATGCCGCGCGTTCCCTCGGGTAGGCCGAAAAACGTGGTTTCGTCGGCGACGCGGATATGGGCGGCGGCGGCCGTCTCGAGCCCGCCGCCAAGCGTCGCGCCGTGCAGCGCCGCGATGAACGGGACGTTGCCCCGCGCCATCGCCTCGAAATAGCTGTTGCGATTGAACGGGAATGGCAGGCGTTGCGAGCGCCCGGTCTTCCAATTCTCCGCGGCCCATCGCAGGTCAAGTCCGGCGCAGAAATTCTCGCCGTGACCGAAGATAATGCCGCATTTCGCCTCTTCGCCGGCGCGCTCGACGGCTTCGCGCAATTGCTTCATCACGGTCGGATTAAAGCAATTGCGCTTGTCCGGTCGGTTGAGGCCGACCAGCGCGATCTCGCCGTCCAGCTCATAGGTGACCGTCTGCTCTTCGCTCATGAATGCCTCCTGGTTCGGCGTGGCCCATGCGGCCGCCGCCGCGCGATGACGTTGCGTTGGGATTTCATTGGCACCGCCCGCGCTAGGCCGTCAAATCGGCGATCGCGATATAGCGGCGCCGCTGCGCCGCGGCATCGCCGAACAGCGATGACAGCAGCATCGCCCGCTTGAGATAGAGGCCGATGTCATGCTCGTCGGTGAAGCCGATGGCGCCATGAAACTGGATACAGGTTTCGGTGACGAACATGGCGTCTGCCGACGCCTTGGCTTTGGCGGCGACGGCGAGCGCTGGATCGATGCGATAGGCGTCGTTGTTGGCGGCGACCTGGAACACCAGGGACCGCGTCGCCTCGGTGCGAATATACATGTTCGCCGCCTGGTGCTGCAGCGCCTGGAAGCTGCCGATCAGCTTGCCGAACTGCTTGCGCACGCGCAGGTAGTCGAGCGTGATCTCCAGCGCTTTCTCCATCACGCCGAGCAATTCGGCGGCGAGCGCGACGAGCGCGAGATTGTGGAGCACCTCGACCGCATGGCGCGAGGATGGATGCGCCGCGACGAGATCGGCCGGCGTATCGGCGAAGCTCAGGGTCGCAAGCTTGCGGCCCTCCACGGTCTGCGTCGTCGACAAGGTGCAGCCGTGCGCGTCGCGCGCTATGTAGCACAGGACGGGTCCATCGCGCCCGCCCGCGCTGACCAGAAAGCCGCTGGCGCCGTCGGCGCACACAAATACCTTCTGACCGCTGACACGGAGCGCTCCGTCCTTGCCTGCGGCTTGCGTGCGCGGTGCCAGCGGATCGTCGCCGTAGGCGCTCTCCTGGAGCGCCGGGACGACCAGGACCTCGCCGGCCGTCGCCCGTCCCAGCATCGGATGCGGCACGCGCGGCAGCCCAAGCGCCGCAGCCGAGATCGCCGCCAGCCCGATCGGTTCGCAGACCAGGGCGCGCCCAGCCTGTTCAAGCACCAGGGCGAGTTCAGTGAGACCGAGACCGAGCCCGTTCGCGGCAGCAGGGACGAGAATCCCAAGCCAGCCGAGTGCGCCGGCTTGCCGCAGCCGCGCCGGCGCGAAGCTCGGCTCCTGCTCGCGAAATCCACGCGCCACCTTCGGCCCCGCCGCCGCCGCGAATTTGGCGGCGCTGTCGCGCAGCAGAGTCTGCTCCGATGTGAGATGCAGGTCCATTGCCGAGCGCGCCGTTCTTCGTCAGCTTGGCAGGTTCAGCACGCGGCGGGCCAGCACGTTGCGCTGGATCTCCGACGAGCCGCCATAGATGGTGGCGCGCCGCGCCTGCAGGAACGCAGCTGCGACTTCGACCGTGCCGAAATTCGTCGTGATCGGGCCTGCGGCGGTGGCGTGGCCGCCGGCCGCCTCGACCAGAAGCGCGTTGAGCGACTGCAGCAGCTCGGAGCCGTAAATCTTGACCACTGAAGATTCCGGCCCGGGGCTTTGCTGGTGATTGGCGAGTTCCACGGAATGGCTGAACATGGCCGCCAGCGCCGCGACATCGATGCTGGCCGCCGCAAGACGATCCTGGAACGCCGGATCTGCGATGACGCCGGATGCGCGCGCCATCGTCTTGATGCGCTCCAGCGCCGTCAAGGCGAATTGCGGGTTCGAAGTGCCGAGGCGTTCGTGCCCAAGCAGCGCATTGGCGATGCGCCAGCCGTCGTTGAGCTTGCCGACCAGGTTCTCGGCCGGCACGACGACGCCGTCAAAGAACACCTCGCTGAACTCGTCGTCGTCCGCGATGGTCTTGATCGGCCTGATCCTGATGCCGGGGGTGTGCAGATCGAGCAGCAGGAAACTGATGCCGGCGTGCCGCGGCTGAGCCTGCGGATCGGTGCGCACCAGTGCGAACATCCAGTCCGAATAATGACCCCAGGTGGTCCAGATCTTTTGCCCCTGCACCACGAAATGGTCGCCCTCGAGCGTGGCGCGTGTTGCGAGGCTGGCGAGATCGGAGCCCGCGCCCGGCTCGGAATAGCCCTGCGCCCAGATCACCGTGCCGGCGATGATGGGCGGCAGATGTCGCGCCTTCTGCGCGTCCGTCCCGAACTCCATGATGATGGGGCCGATGTGATTGAGGCCCTGGACCGGCAGATGCGGTGCGCCAAGGCGCGCCAGCTCCTCGATCATGACGATCTGCTCGTTCAGCGTGGCGCCCATGCCGCCGTGCTGCTTCGGCCAATGCGGCGCGATCCAGCCCTTGCGCGAGAGCGTCTGGTACCAAGGCATCAGCTCGGCGGGCGGCGGCCGCGCCGTGCGTCCGCGCAGCGCCATCGGCAGGTTGGCCTCCAGCCACGTCCGCACGGTCATGCGGAATTCGGCTTCAGCGGGCGTATCACGACGGAACATGGCCATGGATTTTCACTGCTACGGGATTTTCACTGCTGATGCGGAGGAAAGGCTGAGCGCGGGCTCCGGAGGCCGCAAATACCTGCCATCCGTCATTCCATCTTGATGTTCGCCGCCTTCACGACCGCGTTCCACTGCGTACGCTCCGCGGCGAGCATCCTGTCGAGGTCCTGCGGGGTGCCGATCTTGATCTCGGCGCCGAGCGCGTCGAGCCGCGCGCGGGTCTCGGGCGCGCCGAGCGCTTGGCGGAATGCGCTGTTGAGCTTGTCGATAATGTCGGGTGGCGTTGCGGCCGGCGCCACCACGGCAAGCCAGAACGGCGACTGCAGCTTGGGAAAGCCCGCCTCGACCACGGTCGGCACGTCGGGCAATTTCGGATGGCGCGCGTTGCCGGCGATTACGATCGGGCGCAGCTTGCCGGCTTCGATGTACGGCAGGCTGGTGGTGCTGGGATCGGCGATGATCTGCACCTCGCCGGCCAGAATGGCGTTGAGCACGGGCCCAGTGCCGCGATAGGGCACGTGCAGCATGTTGATGCCGGCTTCCAGCTTGAACATTTCGGCGACGAGATGCGGCGCGGTGCCAAAGCCCTGAGAGCCCCAGCGCAGCTTGCCCGGATTGGCCTTGGCGTATGTCACGACATCGGCCAGCGATTTCACGGGCAGGTCCGGATAAACCGAGATGATCAGCGGCGTCTCGATGAGTTCGCAGACCGATGCGAAGACCTTGGCCGGATCGTAGCCGATGTCGGGGTTGATGGCGGGGCCGGTGGTCAGTGCGCCGCCCGGCGTCATCAGGACGGTGTAGCCGTCGGGAGCGGAAGCGGCGACGAACTTGGCGCCGACGCTGCCGCCCGCGCCACCGCGATTTTCGATCACGATGCTCTGGCCGAGCACCGCTCCAAGCCGCTCCGAGATGATGCGCGCCATGCCGTCGGTCGGCCCACCCGGCGGGAACGGCACAACCACCTTGATCGGCTCCCTGGTGGGAAAGGGCTGCGCGTGCGCGAGAGCGGCGCCGTGCAGCAGCCATCCGGCGCACAGCGATGCGGCAAGCAAGGCCCTCATCATCTCGGCCTCCTCCCGGGTTCGGTCCGGCGATGCGGACCTTCACGCCATTTTATTCCATTCTATGGCGAAATTCCCGACGTCAGCCATCGAAAAGCCGTCCATGAGCCCTGCGATTTCCTGGCGACAAGGAAGGAGTTCATCGCTCGCAACCGCTGACAGCTAGGCCACGACCCGGCTCGCTTCCCCGCCTGGCGCTTTCCAATCCTGGAATGCGATTTGCAGCGCCGGCATGACCTGGTTCGCGAACAGCCCGACCGAACGCAGCATTTCGTCAAGTGCGAGATCGCCGAAGCAAAATTGTCCCACGACGTAGTTGGCCGTGCTGACCTCGATCTGCGTTGCGAGAAACGCGCGCACGGTTTCGGGCGAGCCGGCGATGGCCTGTCCCTGCTCGATCAGCACGTCGAAACTGTCGGCGCGCAGCGGCGAGTCCGGCAGGGTACCGTGCATTTCGAACAGATAGGTGAAGCTTGCTCGCCAGCGCAAATAGGCGCGGCGTGCGATCGTCAGCGCTTCGGAATCGCTGTCGGCGACAACGATAAATCTCACCACGCCCATTTTGGGCAACGCCGCCGCGCTTTGTGTTTCGTCCCAGACCTGCCGATATCGGACGATGATCGCGCGAGCATTGGTGGGCATGTCGTTCGTGACCATGTTGAGGCCCTTGCGCGCGGCGCGCTCGGCGCTCGCCGGCGAATGTGCGCCGTACCACAGCGGCGGATGCGGCTTCTGCAACGGCGCGATCTGCAGCGGAACGTTTTCGAACTGATCGTAGCGTCCGTTCCAGCTCAATGTCCGGACCGTGAACGCCTTGAGGATGAGATCGAGGCGCTCCGCATAAATCTGCTGCCGCTCCTCGGCATTCTGCCCGTAATAGGAAATCTCGAACGGCACGGAGCCACGCCCGAAGCCGATCTCCAGGCGGCCGCCGCTCATGTGGTCAAGCATGCAGATTTCTTCCAGCACGCGCAAAGGGTGATGAGCCGGCAGCGCATAGACGAACGTGCCAAACCGCAACCGGGTGGTTCGCTGTCCGACCGCAGACAGGAACACGCTCGGCGACGGCGCCATGCCGAGCGGCGTAAAGTGGTGCTCCGCGACGTGGTAGGCGTAAAAGCCGGAACGATCGAACGCTTCGATGATTTTCAGCCGCTGCTCGTAAAAATCTTGCAGCGGCAGGTCATTGCGATCCAGGTGGTCGAAAATGCCGAATGCCAAGTTCATGCCGGCTCATTCCATGCGCCTTCAGGGGTGGTTCTCGATCATGGGGCGACATACCGAGCGGGTCAACCGAGCCAAAACGGCTCTGGCGATCCGCGTCCGGTACCGCATAGTATGACGCTGCCGTTGCAATTCCGGCAGTCTAGGGAGAGGCGCAATGAAAAGACATAATCCGCTCGCTCGCCGAGTTTCGCGACGAACCTTCATGACAGGCTCTGCCGGCGCGGCAGCCGCCCTGACGGCGAGCTTGGCGGCGCCCCCTGTGCTCGCCCAAGGCAACAAGCCGATCCGGCTCGGCAATCTCAATACCTTTACCGGCGGCCTCGCCTATGCCGGCGAGAGCAACTGGAATGCGATGAATCTTTATTTCGACAGCATCAACTGGACCGTGGCGGGACGCAAGATCGAGATCATCCGGGAAGACGATCAGTTCAATCCGCAAGTCGGATTGCAAAAGGCAAAGAAGCTTGTCGAAAGCGACAAGGTCGATCTGCTGTTCGGCGTGCAGGCGAGCAATGTGGCGCTGGCGGTGCTCAACTACATGAAGCAGCAGAAGGCGTTTTATGTCGTGACCGGAGCCGGCACCGACGCCATCACCTGGGATCGTTATCCCTATTTGTTCCGCACCTCGATTTCCACCTACCAGCTGTCGACCCCGATGGCGAATTACATCTACGACAATCTCGGCAAGCAGATCGTCACCACGGCGTCGGACTATGCCGGCGGTCGCGACGTGATGGCGCAGTTCAAGGGTCCTTACGTCGCCAAGGGCGGCACCGTGCTCAAGGAAATCTGGCCGCCGCTCGGCACCACCGATTTCAGCCCCTACCTGACCGACATCAAGTCGATCAATCCGCCGGTCACCTATGATTTCATGCCGGGCGCCGACGCGGTTCGTTTCGTCCAGCAATATTCCGAGTTTGGTCTGAAGGAGAAAATGCCGCTCACCGGATTCACCATGATCGACTCGCAATCGACCAGCGCGCTCGGCACGGCCGCGGTCGGCGTCATCTCGGCGCTCACCTTCGTCGATACGCTCGACAATCCGCAAGCCAAGGCGTTCGTCGCGGAATTTCAGGCCAAGTACAAGTCGTCGCCGGACCTGTTCTCGGATTACGGCTATGTCGGCGCCCGCGCGATCGCCGAAGCCCTGAAACTCGTCGACGGGGACGCCTCCGACAAGGACAAGCTTGCCGAGGCCATGACGAAGGTGAAGTTCGACGCGCCGCGCGGCCCGTTCCGTTTCGATCCGGCCACGCATAATCCGATCCAAGACATCTATATCGCCCAGGTCATCGAGAGCAACGGCAAGGTCACGACGAAAACTCTCTCGACCGCCGCGCAGATTCAGGATCCGGGCCACAAGATTTACTGACTGCCGCACTCCGGCACCGCGAATACTCGGCTGAGGGCCGCATGGAGTTACTCGTCGCCCAGCTTTTGAACGGGCTGGTCTATGGCGTATTGCTGTTCCTAATGGCGGCCGGCCTGTCGCTGATCTTCGGATTGATGAATGTCGTCAGTCTGGCGCATGGCTCGTTTTTCATGCTCGGCGCGTTTATCGGTCTTTCGATCTTTCATATCACCGGGAGTTTCTGGCTTGCGCTTGTTCTGGCGCCGATTCCCGTCGTCGTGCTCGGCGTTCTTATGGAAGTGCTTTTTCTGCGGCCGCTCTATGCGCGCGGCCACATGGACCAGGTGCTGCTGACCTTTGGCTTCACCTTCGTCTTCTACGACCTGGTGCAGACTGTTTGGGGCAGGGTGGTGCTGCGGTTGCCCACGCCCGATGCCCTACAAGGCGCGGTGCATATCGGCTTCGGCGTGTTCTCGGCTTACCGGTTGTTCCTGATCGGTTTCGGCTTTGTCATCGCGCTGTTGCTGTGGCTGCTGCTTGAACGCAGCCGGATCGGCGCCATGGTACGGGCGGGCGTCGACAATGCCGCCATGGCCGCCGGGCTGGGCGGCAATATTCCGGCACTGTTCACCGGCATCTTCGGCTTCGGTGTGGCCTTGGCGGCGCTCGGCGGAGTGGCGGCGGGTCCGATCCTCGGCCTTTATCCCGGCATGGACGCCGACATCCTGATCCCGGCATTCATCGTCATCGTGATCGGCGGCATGGGCAGTCTGCGCGGCGCTTTTGTCGGCTCGCTCGTTATCGGCATCGCCGATACGTTCGGCAAAGCCTATTTCCAAAGCATCGCGCTTTTCCTGATCTATCTCGCCATGACCGTCGTGCTGCTGATCCGGCCGCAAGGCCTGTTCGGCGTCAAATATTCCGATGTCGCGGCGCCATCGGCAGTCAGCCGCACCAGCACGCCCTCGACCGCGGTCACACGCGCGGCCGGCGCCTTGGCGTTGCTGGCGTTGGTGATCCTGCCGTTCGCGCTCTCGGACTATCCGCGTGCGCTGATCGCCGAAATCTTCATTTTTGCGATTTTCGCCATGAGTCTCGATCTGATCCTCGGCTTCACCGGCCTGATGTCGCTCGGCCACGCGGCGTTCTTTGGCCTGGGCGCTTATGCGGTCGCGGTGCTCGGCGCGCAATTCGGAATCAATGCGTGGCTTGGGCTCGTGGCGGGTGTGGCGCTGGCGGCGGCCGGCGCCGGCCTCATGGGGTTTTTCTGCGTGCGTACGGGAGGCGTTCAATTTCTGATGCTGACGCTTGCCTTCTCGCAACTCGTGTTCTCGGTGGCGCTGAAGTGGCGGGACGTGACCGGGGGCTCCGACGGCCTGGCGCTGCCCGAGCAGCCCGGCTTTCTTGGCTTCAATCTATCGCATTCGCTCGTCATGTATTTCATGACGCTGTGCTGCTTCGTCGCGGTTTATCTGGGCCTGCGGCGCCTCATCAATGCACCGCTCGGCCACGCCTTCGTGGGCATTCGCGAGAACGAGCCCCGCATGGCCGCGATCGGCTATCCGACGCGGGCCTATAAGCTCCTTGCCTTCACCATCGCCGGCGCCGTCGCGGGCTTCGCCGGCGGGCTTTACGTGATCTACAACGGATTCATTTCGTCGGATGCGGTCTACTGGACGGCCTCCGGCGACATTTTGATCATGACGATGCTGGGCGGCGCCGGAACGCTGATTGGCCCACCCATCGGCGCTGCGGTGTTTTTGCTGATGAAGAACGTGTTGAGTTCCTACAGCGCGCATTGGCTTTTTATCATTGGGGCCGCCTTCATCTGCTGCGTGATGCTCTTTCCGGGCGGCATCTGGGGCAGCCTGCAAAGGGTGCGATGGAAAGGCACGGCGCTGTGAACGTCCTCGACATCAACCACCTCAACTGCGCGTTCGGCAACCTTGTGGTGACCGACGACGTCTGTCTTTCCGTCGGCGTAGGCGAACGCCACGTCATTATCGGTCCGAACGGCGCCGGCAAGACCAGCCTGATCAACCAGATCGGCGGTCAGCTCCGACCCAAGGCCGGGCGGATTTTTCTCAACGGTCAGGACGTTACCGGGCAATCACCAAGCCGGATCAGCCGCATGGGCGTGGCCCGGACGTTTCAACGCAACAACCTATTCCACAATCTCAGCGTGATCGAGAACTTGCGCCTGGCGCTCGCGGTGAAGTTCGGCAATCCGTTCGATTTCTTCAGCGCAGCCGCCCGGGACGAAGCGTTGATCGCCCGCGCGCGAGAACTGATGCAACGCGTGCACCTCGGCGATCGCGGCGCACGGATCGCGCGCACCCTGTCCTACGGCGAGCAACGCCAGCTCGAGATCGGCGTCGCGCTGGCCAGCGAGCCGAAGCTCCTGCTCCTCGACGAGCCGACCTCCGGCATGTCGCCGGCGGAGACCGGCCGCATGATCGAATTGATCGCGGCGCTGCCGCGCGCCTTGTCGGTTCTCATGATCGAGCACGACATGACCGTGGTGTTCTCGGTCGCCGATCGCATCACCGTGCTCTACTACGGCAAGATCATTGCCACGGGCTCCCCGGTCGAAATCCAGGCCAACGACCGCGTGCGCGAGGTCTATCTCGGGATGACGCACTGATGCTCGAACTCGAAACCGTCGACGCCTATTACGGCGACAGCCATATCCTGCATGCAGTTTCATTCGCCGTGCGGGATGGCGAGGTCGTCTGCCTGCTCGGGCGCAATGGTGCCGGCAAAACCACGACGGTCATGACCGTGATGGGATATCTGCATCCCCGCAACGGCGCCATCCGTTACAACGGCCGCCCCATCGGTGCGTTCGCCCCTTACGCGGTGGCGCGCCTCGGCCTCGGCCTGGTGCCGCAGGAACGCGGCATTTTTCCAAGCCTGACCGTGCGCGAGAACCTGACGGTTTTCGCACGCGGCGGCGACGAGGGCGGGTGGACGTTGCAACGCGTCTTCGATCTGTTTCCCAACCTGCAGGCGCGGCAACGCAATCTCGGCTTTCAATTGTCCGGCGGCGAGCAGCAGATGCTGTCGATCGCCCGCGCCCTTCTTCTCAATCCCAAGCTGCTGTTGCTCGACGAGCCGTCCGAGGGACTGGCGCCGATCATCGTGCGCGACATCATCGAGGTGCTCAAGCGCCTCAAGGGAGAGGGACTTGCCATCCTCCTCGTCGAGCAGAACCTAAGGACCGCGTTCGCCGTCGCCGACCGCCATCATGTCATGAACAAAGGCGAGATCTGCTTCACCGGCAGCACGGCGGAGCTCGAGGGCAACGACTTCGTGCTGCGCAATTATCTCAGTGTGTAGAGATCACCCGGCCGCCGCCTGCGTCGTCTGCGCAAGGCCCGAGATCATCGTATCCGGATAGAGCTCCTTGAGCCGCGGATAGACTTCGCGCGCGAACATGCGGATGCCGTGAACGGTGTCGTCGTGATCGAGGAAGCCGGCTTGGCCCATGATCAAAAGGTGGCCGTAGCCGCCGACATGATCCCAATGCTTCTTGAATTGCGCGAACACCTGATCGGGCGTTCCCGCGAACATGGTGCCGGCCTCTATCGCGCCCTCGACGGTGCCTTGCTTGGTGCCGTAGGAACTGACGACGTTATGGGCACCGCGCACCAGCTGAACGTTCATCGCCACCGGCACGTATCCGGGCGGATTGGCGAAATGCATCGGGACCTTGTTGGCTTGGACGTACCATAGAAGCTTCTCTGCGCCGGCCTTGGCCCGCGCCTCGCTGTCCCCGACATAAACCAGCGCAGCATAGGCGAGCCGATCGATCGGCACGTCGTTGCCGCGTCCGGCCTCGCGCCAGCCTTTGCGATAGCCTTCGTAGATGCGTTTCGTCGTGTCGAAGCCGGTCAGGAAGGTGGCCTGGACGTAACCGTGCGCGCCGACTTGGGCCGCTCCGCCGGTGCTGGTCGTCGAGACCCAGATCGGCGGATGCGGCTGCTGAATCGGCCGCGGCCAGATGTTGATGCAGCGGTGATTGAAGAAGCGGCCTTCGTGGCTGAACGGCCCGTCATGGTTGGTCCAGGCCTTCACGATCAGATCCAGGGCTTCCCAATGACGCTCATTCATCCGCACCGGGTTGCTGTTGGCCGGCAGGATCTCATACGGCACGCCGCGCACGAACCCGACCTCGAGGCGGCCATGCGACAATACGTCGATCATCGCCATTTCCTCGGCAACGCGCACTGGCTGGCGGCGATTGGCGATCGGGTTGCCGAGAATGAGCAGGCGAGCCTTGGTGCTCAGGCGTGCCAGCGCCGCCAGCATCAGGGGCGCGGCCGGATCGACGCAGGTGGCCGTCTGATGATGCTCATTGAGCATGATCTCGACGCCCTCGGCTTCGGCGATCAGCCATTCGTCGATGTAGCGGTCGTAGAGCGCGGCACCTTTGTGCGGATCGTAATTGCGGTTGGGCAGCGAGACGCGGATCGACGGATAGGATTCCGCAGGTGGCAGGTACGGATAGGCCGTTTCGCTGAAATGCCACGCCCTCATGTCAGTTCTCCAAGAACGCGCGCACCGCCGAGGCCAAAGCTTGCGGCTGCTCGAGGTGCGGCAGGTGGCCCGCCTCCGGTATCGTCAGCGACCGCGCGTTCGGCAACAGCCGCGCGTAAGCCGCGAGATAGTCAGCGGAAACCACGCCGTCATTGCCGCCGCGCACGAACAGCGTCGGAGCATCGACGCGATGCAGGCGGTGTTTGAGCTTCGGATTATGCATCCAGGGTTCCCAGACCAGGAGCGCAAGCGCCTCGCGATTGCGAAACACGATCGCCAGTTCGTCATCGTCAAGCTTGGCGAAGTCCGGCGTCATGCGCGCCGGATCGCGGTAGACAAGCTTGGCGACCTCCTCCTGCGGCATCGCGAAGATATCGGGAATGTCGAGCTTGTCCGCGGCGCCGACCTTGACGCCGACGGGGGCGATCAGGACCAGGCGCCGAAATCGGTTCGGCGCCTTGCTCGCCATCTCAGTGGCGATCCAGCCGCCGACCGAGCATCCGACCAGATCGGCTTGATCGAGCTCGAGGCGGTCCAGCAGTTCGAGATACAAATGCGCGATGTCGTCGACGCTATCGAGCCAGTCCGGCAAGCTGGATTTTCCAAAACCCGGATGCGACGGCGCGATCACCCGCTGCTGCAGGGCGAGCTGTCCGGCAAATGCCTGCCATGGATCGTAGCCTTGACCGCTATGCAGGAAGAGCACCGCGCGTCCCTCGTTCGCGCCCGCACCGTTCATCTCGAGAAGCTCAAGATCAACGCCGGCAATCTTCACTATCGTTCCGTTCACGCGGGTGTGCTCCCGCCATCATGGTTTCCTGCCCAGGCTTGCGTGTCAATGAGGATGAGGCAGCAGCCGCCATGACTACGACGGCGTGGTGCGCAAATCACCATTTGACCGAGGTGGCAAGCTCATAGGTGCGCGGCGCTCCAAGATAAATCTGGTCCGGATAGCCCGGATCGGACCACGCGGCGTAGATCGCGTTCGTCAGGTTGCGCACCCGGAACATGACGCGCACCTTCTCGACTTCCGGCGTCGCGATGTCCTTGCCAAGAATGTCCACGAACGCGTAGGCGTCGGCCGTGGTGTAAGCCAGCATCGTGGTGGCGTCGTCCTCATAGAGATAACGGTTGCCGACGTGGCGCACCGAGCCACCGACCTCGACCGGCCATCGCCAACGGTCGAAACGATAGGACGCGCCGGCATTGATGATGATCGGAGCGACGTTCGAGGGAGTGTTGCCGGTCCACGATCCGCCGGCGAAATCGAAATTGCCGTAACGCGCCTGGGTGAGAGCGACATTGCCCCAGAGCTTCAAGCCGTCGACCGGACGCACCGCGGCGGCCATTTCGACGCCTTTGGTGAGCACTTCGCCGGCCAGACTGAAAGTGGTGTCGCTCGTTTGCACATAGACGTTGCGCCGGGCGATGTCGTAAGCGGAGAAAGTCCACTCCGCCCTGCCCTCCCAGAGCAGTTCCTTGACGCCGGTCTCGTAGATACGCGCACTCGTCAATGCCAACGACGTCCCCGGCGAAACGGAAAAGATGCCGGCGGCGGCCGGATCGTAGGCTGTTGCGTACATGCTGTAGAGCATCAGGTCGTGGATCGGTTCGTAGGTATAGGCCGCGCGATAGGATACCGGCGTCCAGGTTTGCGAGAACGGCAGGCCGGTGGGGATCGTGCCGTCGAAGTTGATGCCGTCTCGCGCCAAGGTGAAATCCTCAAGGCGCACGCCACCGATCAAAGCGAACGCCGATGTGAGCTTGAGACGGTCCTCGAACGACGCGGCGAGGGTGTCGAGCCGGCTGTTGCGGATATCGGGATCCATCGGACCGTAGACTCCGGGGGCCGGATCGATCACCGAGACCGTGTCATAGGGATAAGCATTCGGATTGCCCTCTTCGTGAACGTGATCCAGTTTCTGCTGAGCTGGAGCTGGGCCGCCAGGCGATTTTCCATACCGAACAGCCGCGCATTCCAGACCACATCGGTGTTGTCGCCGACGACGTGCTGATTGTGGGTCACGAAGAAGCGATCGCGGTCGATCGTCGAAGTTGCAAGGTCGAAGGCATAGGTCTCGCTGTCGATCCAATGCCGCTGGGCCTGATAGTAATAAGCCTGGTTTTTGACCGTGACATTGTTCAGCGGCGTCCACTCGTATCCGCTGCGCAGCCACAGCTCTTCGGCACCAGTGGAATTGTCGGCCACGTTGTAATTGGTGGTCAGCGTGCGCGAGTCGATCGTCATCGACCCAATGATCGAGCCGTCGAACGTGTTGACCGCCGTGCCAGAGACGACGCCGCCTACCGCGTGAGATCCGGCAAAAGAGGTCGGCACCAGCGGAGTGCCCCAGTAGGCATGGCCGGAGTCCTTCTTGTATTCGATGGCCACGAACGTCTTGACCACATCCGTCGCCCGATAGTTGAATTGCGCGGAGAGATCCGTCAGGCCCTGAAAATCGCCGTCGATGAAGCTGTTGATCTTCGATTCGCTCATGTCGAAGCGATAGTCGAGACCTTGCACCGGCGTGCTGCCGCCGGAACCGAAATGCGAACGGAACGTATTAAGCGAATCCAGGGACACGTCCGTCTCGTTCTGAACCGGCCCGCTCGTCGGCTGCCTGGAAACGTAGTTGACCGACCCCCCGATCGCATCCAGCCCGGACATCAGCGATGACGGACCTTTCAGGAATTCGATTTGCTGGAGATTGGCCGTGTCCATCACGCGCGACGTGATGTCCTGGGGACCGATTGAAATTCCGTTGTAAAGCACGTTGACCGCGCCGTAGGTGAAGCCCCGCATCGAAAAGCCGGCCGGCGCGCCGGCGGAATCCCCGGACAGAACGCCGACCGCGCCTTGCGCGCTTTCGGTCGTGGTGCGGTAGCCCTCGTCGCGGATCGTCTGTTGATCGACGACTTCGACCGTGGCCGGCGTCTCGCGGACGGTGAGGCCTAGCCGGCTCGCGCTTGCCGCCACGACATTGGTATTGAGCGGGCTCGCGGCCGCGGCCGACAGTCCGGTCGCAGCAGACGGCCCGGTCGCAGCGGCCGGCTTTGCCGATCCGGATGCGGCGGTTCGTCTCGGGGCCGGGAGCGAAGAAGCGCCGGGCTTCTTGACGCGCTGCGGCGGCTTCAAACGTTTGCCCGCGATGTCGATGCGGGGCAGCTTGTTTTCATCTTTCCCGGCTTGCCCGGCTTGCCCGCTTTGGGGAGCCGTCTGCGCGACGCACGCACTCGCTGCGAGCAGCGCCGTTGCCGCAAACGCCGACGCCGCAAATGCAGATGTCGAAACCAGAAAACGATGGAAGGCAGAAATGCGGCCGCGATTTCGGCCGCGTTTGTTGACAGGGAACACACCACGCACCAACGGCGAAGATGCACCCGTCACCGCGATTTTGGCTGCTTCGCGCCCCGCTTTCGCCTTCGGGCGGGACCGTGAAACGACCGGACTTGACGTTTACGCCAGGACACCCCGCCCGACGCGCTCGCGCGTGACCGTTGCTGGTGGCAGATCTCCTGGCTCGCGGGTCACCGTCTTCGACCACCTTCCCAGGAATACAACTATTCCCAGTGGCAATACCGGTCGAAGGCTCTCCGCTTACAGTTGCGGGGGCAGCCGCGGCGTTGCGCATCCGTTCAAGCACGGACCCGCGCACCGCGTTCCCTTTTGATCCCTTGCGGGAACCACCGCTGCCGATTTTGTCAGAGCGGAGAATACCGTCAAGCGGATTCCGACAAGGGCGGAGTAGACGCAAAGACTCGCATCATTTTTGCCACACGACAGTGTCGCGACCTTGGACGGATCTCGCTGGTGATGTCGCGATCTGGTTCACCTATGGGCCTCCGGCGCACACGCCGCAGGTTTGACGCACTGGCCGGGATCGTCCAAATAGTTCTCCACTTGGCGATCTTCCCATCGCTCACTCGAATTGCTCACCTGCGCAGGATGCACCAATGGCTACAACGGGGACGCGCGGCGTCATCCTCATTCGAAACGGCCGCGTCTATGATCAGGACGGCGACGTTCACCTGCCCCCGATCGCCGATCTGCTGATTGTCGACGGCATCATCGCGGCGGTGCGGCCGGGCATCGCAAGCGCCATTGAACGGCGAGAGGCCGTCGCCGAGCTTGGCGCACGTGCCGTCGACCAGACAATCGACGCCACCGACAAGCTGGTGATGCCCGGCTTCGTCAATGCGCATTATCATTCGCACGACGTACTGCTCAAGGGTTGCTTCGAGACCATCCCGCTCGAACTGTGGCTGTTGAGCGCACTGCCGCCGAGTTTTCCGAAGCGCAGCACTGCCGAAATCCGCGCCCGCACGTTGCTCGGCGCGCTTGAATGCTTGCGCAGCGGAATGACGACGGTACAGGACCTGTGCACGATCTATCCGTTCGACGAAGAGCACCTCGAGGCCATCCTCCAGGCCTACGAGGACATTGGCATCCGCTGCGTCTTCGCCCTGCAATTCACCGACATGGTTGGTGCAAAGTCGATTCCCTTCTGGGAGGACGTGGTGCCGCCGGAGCAGCGCGCGGCGCTGGCCGGCTCGGTCGAACCCTTCGAGGGAATCGATCTGGCACGGCTGCTGCGCGACATCGTGGTCTCGCAGCGTAATCGAAGCCCGCGGTTGACGCTGGCGCTCGGTCCGACCAGTCCGGAACGGTGCACGACCGGCATCCTGACCAAGCTCGCCGAGCTTTCCGAAGCGGAAAAGCTGCCGGTCTACACCCACATCTATGAATCGCGCGCGATGACGTTGATCGCGCGCCAGACCCACCAGTCGGACGGCGGTTCGCTGATCAACTATCTCAAAAGGGTCGGGTTGCTGACGCCACGGACGAGCCTCGCCCACAGCGTGTGGATGACACCCAAGGAGATCGAGGCGATCGCCGAAGGCGGCACGAATGTCGTTCTCAATCCGGTCGGCAACCTGAAGACACGCAGCGGCGTCGCACCCATCCGTACCTATGCCAGAAACGGCGTCAGCATTGCGCTCGGCTGCGACAATTGCAGCTGCAGCGATTCCCAGAACATGTTTCAGAGCATGAAGCTGTTCGCGTCGCTGGCGGCGGTCACCCAACCGGACCCCGGTCCGCCGACAGCGGCCGACGCGATCAGCTCGGCGACCATCGTCGGCGCGCGCACGGCGGGATTGGAAGGACGCATCGGCGCGTTGCGGCCGGGCATGGCGGCCGATCTGTTCGTCCTCGATCTAACCGACCCGTCGTTCGTGCCGCTCAACAGCGTGGCGCGCCAGGTCGTGTTCACCGAGGGTGGGCGCGGCGTGGAGACTGTGATCGTCGACGGACGGGTCGTCATTGCCGACCGCAAGATCACGACCATTGACGAGCGCGCCTTGCGCGAGGAAATCGCTGGTCTTATGAAATTCCTGCGCAAGGACATCGAGGCGGTCGTTAAGCGCAACAATGCCATGCTGCCCTATTTGCTCGAGGCGCAACGCAGGACGTGGCAGGTCGACATCGGCCTCAACCGCTATGTCGGCAACGCCGACGACTGAGCATCAGCGGTGCGGACAAATCGCGCGTCAATCACGTGGTATCGGACCGCGGCATCGGTCGACCCCTGGACAATCAGTCAGGGCCTCGTCATGATTTCTTGCTAGCCGTCGGGGGCGCTGTCGCGCAAGCGCGCGAATACCGATAGGGGAGTCGAGACATGACAAAAGTATCAGGCGCGCTTGTTGCGCTCGCGGCAGCCTTTGCTTTCGCCGGAGCCGCCTCGGCGCAGGACGTCCAGACCCTGAAGATCGCATGCGTTCTCGATGCGCAGCATCCCATGCTGGTCGGCGGACGGCGCATGGCGGAAATCGTGGAGCGCGAAAGCAAGGGCCGGTTGAAGATCGCGCTCTATCCTTCGAGCCAACTCGGCGGTCAGCGCGAGGTTTTGCAGAACGTGCAAGCCGGGATCGTCGACGGCGTTCTTGAAGCCACTGCCACTCTGACGAACTTTGTGCCGCAGCTCGGCGCCATCGATCTGCCTTACCTCGTGAAGGATCAGGCCGCAGCCTATCGGCTGTTCGACAGCCCGGTCTTCGAACAGGAGCTGGGCCGGCCTGCCGCGGCCGCGGGATTTCACGTGGTGAACGTCTGGGAAGTCACCTTCCGCAACGTCTACACGCGCGCCAAGGCGATCAACAGCGTGGCCGATTTGAAAGGCCAGAAACTGCGGGTCATCCCGAGTCCGTCGTACATCGCGCTGTTCCGGGCGCTGGGCGCAGCTCCGACCCCGATGGCCTTTGGCGAGATCTACACGGCGCTGCAACAGGGCGTCATTGATGGAGCCGAGAACGACGCCGTCACCTACATCACCGCCAAGCACATGGAAGTGGCGAAGAACTTCGCGATCACGCAGCACATGATGCTGGCCAACACCTTCTACATCAGCGAGCGCGTCTGGCAGGCTCTTCCCGCGGACCTCCAGCAGGTGATCAAGCAAGCCTCATTGGAAGGGCGCGCCACGGTCATTGCCGAGCGGGCAAAGCGCGACGCGAAGGCGCTGGACGAAATCCGGGCTGCCGGAGTCAACGTCACGCAACCCGACCTGGCCCCTTTCATCGACGTGGGCCATCAGACTTACAAGGAGCTTGCGGACCATCTGGGTCATGACCTGGTCGATAAGATCGTCGAGGCGGCCAAATGATGCAGATCCGGGCGATCGCAAGCCGCTTGGATTACTGGATCGCCCGAATCGAAGCTGCCGCCATCGTCATCCTGGTGACGTCGCTCACGGCGGTGACGTTCGCTCAGGTGATCACCCGATACCTGCTGAACAATCCTTTGATCTGGTCGGAGGAGGCCGCACGCTACCTGTTCGTCTGGGTATCGATGATCGGCGCGGCACTGGCGATCCGCGAGGGCGGTCATTTCGGCCTCGACCTGCTGATTCGCCCGATGCCGCAGCTCAAGCCGGTCCTGGGCCCGCTGGTGACCCTGGTCATGGTCGTATTTCTGATCATCCTGCTCAAGACTGGCATTGACGAGACGCGTCTCGCCGCCCGGCAATGGGCGATGACCTTTCCCATGCGCATGGATTGGGCCTATCTGGCGCTTCCGGTTGGCGCAGCGCTCATGCTCTTTCACATCGCCGTGCACGTCATCCGCGCGCCCACCGTCCATATTCTCGACGTGCGCGGGCCGCCGCAGTGACACCGTCGGTCATCCTGTTTGCGGCTTTCATCATTGTGGGCGTTCCGATCGCCTTCGCGCTTGGCGGCGCGGCGCTGGTGGGGCTGTGGCTTTATCACGGCGCCCCGCTGCGGATCGTCGCGAGTCGTGTATTCGGAGGCATCGACAACTTTTCGCTGCTCGCCATTCCGTTCTTCATTCTGGCCGGCGAATTGATGGAGACCGGCGGTATCTCGCAGCGGCTGGTCGCACTTGCGCGGGTCATGGTTGGACATATCCGCGGCGGTCTCGGCAACGTGGTCATGATTGCGATGATCTTCTTCTCCGGCATATCGGGCTCGACCAACGCCGATGCCGCCGCCGTCGGCTCGGTGATGATTCCGCCGATGAAACGCCAAGGCTACAGTGGCGCCCACGCCGGCGCGATCGTCGCCGCCGCGGCCGGAATGGGGATCTTGGTGCCGCCCTGCCTGACCATGGTGGTGTTCGGCAGCATCACTAACACCTCGATTGCCACGCTGTTCGCCGCGGGGTTCCTGCCGGCCTTCATCATGACGGCGGCCCTCATGATTCACCTGCGCATCGAGACCAAACGGCTCGGCCTCAAGCCCGACCCGCGCGCCTCCTGGGCTGAACGACGAAAGGCGTTCGTCGAGGCGTCATGGGCGCTGCTCCTGCCGGTCATCATCTTCGGCGGCATCCTGGGCGGTGTGTTCACTCCCACGGAGGCGGCAGTGATCGCCGTCATCTATGCCATCATCGTCGGCATGGTCATTTATCGCGAGATCAGTTTTGCCCATCTCCTGCGCACGTTCGTGCGCACCGGCGTGACCTCGGGCATCGTGATGCTGCTGATAGCCGGCGCCAACATCTTCGCATGGCTGATGACAGTGAGCGGGGTACCGTCCGCCATTGCAGCGGGGATCCAATCGATCGGGGGCGGCAAGGCCGTCTTCCTGATCATGTCGATCATCGTATTCCTGCCGCTGTTTGCATTGCTCGACGGGTTGCCCGGCATGCTCATGATCATGCCGGTCTTCGTGCCGATCGCCCGGCAGCTCGGCGTCGACCTCGTCCACTATGGAATTCTGATGACGACAGTGATGGGCGTTGCATTGTTTTTGCCGCCGTTCGGGGTCGGGCTGTACATCGTGCTGGGGTTGTCGGGGGCAACGATCGGGTCGACGAGCCGGTATCTGCTTCCCTACCTCGCCACGATGATGGCGGTCGCGGTCTTGATCGCGTTCGTTCCATGGATCGTATACCTTGTCCCATATGCGCTTAATCTCTACACGCCGCCTTAACCGGAGGCGTCGTGCAACCGAAAAAACGCCGCGACGAGTCAGACTCTGTCGGCCGGCAGGGGATCAACGCGGGTGAAGCTTCGCATTCTTGGCGAATCCGACGTGAGACGTTGCCTCGACATGCGCGACGCCGTGGACGTGCAGGCGCAAGCCTTCGCGCTGCTCGCGGCCAAGCGAACGGTCGAAGGCTTGCGCACGTTCGTCGCCAGCGAGAACCCGCCGGCTGTGACGATCTTCAATCCCAGCTACCTCAAGAACGGCGATGGTTTCGGCATCAAGGTGGTTTCCGATTTTCTTGAGAACGACGAACGCACCATCCCTCGCATGTCGGCTCTGGTCGTACTGTTTTGCGGTCAGACCGGATTGCCGCGCACCGTCATGGAGGCCGGTCATCTTACAGATGTGCGTACCGGCGCCGGCACGGCGCTCGCGGCCCGCCATCTCGCACGCGCGGAAAGCTCGTCGCTGGTGCTGTTCGGCGCGGGCCGGGTCGCTCGCAACCAGCTCGACGCGCTCGCGGTCACGCTGCCGATCAAACGGCTGCGCGTCGTCGCACGTTCGCGCCCGCGGGCGGAGGCGTTCGTGCGCTGGGCGCGCCGCGTCCACGGCGACGTTCTGCACGACATCGAGCTCGCGGCCGACGCAGAAGCGGCAGTTGCCGCTGCCGATATCGTCGTTTGCGCCACCACGTCGGCGCAGCCGGTCTTGCATGGTGCGGCGCTCGAGCCCGGCACCTTCGTTGCCGCCGTTGGGGCCAACCGCGCGGACGCCCGCGAAGTCGACAGCGAGACCATCGCGCGTGCTTCGAAACGCGTGATCGACAGCAGGGCCGACTGCCTCAAACATGCGGGCGACTTGCAGATTCCTCTGCGCGAGGGCGCCCTGCGTGAGGACGAAGTCGCGGAGATTGCGGAAGTGGTCGCCGGGCAGCGCCCCGGCCGCACCAGTCCCGGCGAAATCACCTATTACAAATCGATGGGCGTTCCGATACAGGATATCTGGACCGCACAGCGGATCGAAGCCCGCGCGATCGAAGCGCAAATCGGCACGGTGCTTGAGATCGGCGGGGACCCGGTTCAATTCTGAAATCCCACCGCATGATCGAGATCAACGCCGACCGCCTGCTTGCCACGCTCGAGACGCTTCGCAACTTCGGTCGCGAGGGGACGGGCGTTCACCGGCCGGCGTTGACGGCAGCGGATCTGGAAGCGCGGCTGTGGCTGCACGCGCAACTCGCCGGCATCGGGTACGACGCGAGCATCGACCGTTTCGGCACCGTGTGGGGCCGCGCGCCGGGCGATGCGCCGGCGATCCTCATCGGGTCGCACACCGACACCGTGCCGCACGGCGGCTGGTTGGACGGCGCACTCGGGGTCGGCTACGCGCTCGAAATTGCAACCGCGCGTGCCGCAGCGCTGGGTGCGGACAAAGCCCGGGTCGACGTGGTCTCGTTCCAGGACGAGGAAGGGACCTTCGTGCCATTCCTCGGCTCGCTCGGCTTTATCGGTGAGATCGGTGATCCTGCCGCCCTTGCAGACAAGAAGGCGCTCGACGGGCGACGCCTGGGCGATGCCCTTGCGGCCGATGCAATTCGCGAGCAGCCCATCCTGCGGCTCGATGCCGGACGCACGATCGCGTTTCTCGAAGCCCATATCGAGCAAGGACCGAGATTGGAGACGAACCACCTGCCGATCGGCGTTGTGACGGCGATTGTCGGCATTCGCCGTTTCCTCATCGTGGTCGAGGGCCGCGCCGATCATGCCGGCACCACACCGCTGGAGCTGCGCCGGGATGCAGGTGCTGCGGCGTTGCGGCTTGCGGTTGCGCTCCTCGACCGGTTTGCGGCCGCGCGCGGCCCGGACACGGTCTGGAACATCGGCCATATGACCTTTCAACCCGGCGCCGCCAATGTGGTCCCGGCGACGGCCGCGTTCATGCTTGAATTTCGCGACGTGCAGGAATCACAGCTCGATCTGCTGGAAGCCGAGATGCGATCGCTCGTCGCCGCCCATTCCCAGGCGAGCGGCTTGGCCATCGCCATTGACCGAACCGCGATGATTCCGGCGACGCCCTTGACCCCCGGCATTGTCGATGCCTTCGAGGCCGCTGCCGGCGACCTCGGCATCGGCGCCATGCGCTTGTCGAGCGGTGCCGGACACGATGCGATGATACTGCACCGCCGGGTTCCCGCCGGCATGCTGTTCGTGCCGTCGATTGCCGGCCGCAGCCACGACGTCAGCGAGGATACCCGCGCCGCCGACATTGTTGCCGGCGCACGGGTCATGGCGCGGGCGGTCGAGCGCCTGCTCGGCACTGCGTGAGCGGCAATGACTTCGTCGACGCTTTGCATTTACAACGCCAAGGTCGTGACCTCCGGCGGCGTCGCGAACGGCGGGGTCGTGACGGCCGGCGGCCGCATCGTCGCCCTCCTGAGCGGCGCCGACAAGGCAACGGCCGATACGGTCATCGATGCCGGGGGCCATATGCTTTTTGCCGGCTTCGTTGATGCGCATGTCCACATGCGCGATCCGGGCCAACCGCAAAAGGAGGATTTCGCAAGCGGCAGCACGGCGGCGGCCATCGGCGGCGTTACCACCGTCATGTGCATGCCAAATACCAAACCGCCGATCGACTCGGTTGCCGGATTTGAACTTGCCCGGCAGGCAGGCGAGCGCGCCTCCTATGTCGACTTTGCGCTGCAGGCGGCAGTGCATCCGAAAAACCACCATGCGATGGCTTCGCTTTGGGACGCGGGTGCCGTGTCGTTCGAGACCATGCTGGCCGACGGCCCACCGGGCGAGGCCTATCTGGATGGCGCCGCACTCGAACAGATGTTGACCAACGCGGCCGAGCTTAGTGCACGAGTTGGGGTCTATTGCGGAAATCAAGCCACCGTCGACGCGTCGCTTGCCCGGCTGCGCGCCGCGGGACGAAAGGATTTCCTGGCCTTTGCGGAGAGCCGGCCGGCCGAGAGCGAGGCGCTTGGTCTCGTGCAGCTCATCGAAGCGCGACGGCGAACCGCCGCCCGGGTCATTGTGCGTCAGGTTTCGACGGCACAAGGCTTCCAAATCGTCGCAGCGGCCAAGAACGAAGCGCCTCAAGGAAGCATCCGCGTCGAGGTTACCCCGCATCACCTGCATCTCGACGTTGCGACGCTCGCCCGGCTTGGCGCGTTTTCCCAGATGCTGCCGCCGCTGCGCTCCGCCGCCGACGTTCTCGCAGCGCAACAAGCTGCGGCTTCCGGCACGGTCGATTTCATCGGCTCGGACCACGCTCCGCACGCCGTCGCAGAAAAAAACATCACCGATCCATGGTCGTCCCCGAGCGGAACGCCGGGACTGGACACTCTCGTCGCCGCGGCACTCGATCTCGCGGCGCGGCAAATCATTGACTATCCGAAGGTCGCGGCGCTGCTTGTCGAACGCCCCGCGCAAGTGTTCGGTCTCGCCGACCGTAAGGGTCGCATCGCCATCGGTGCCGATGCCGATCTTGTGCTGGTCGACGCGAAAGCGCCGTTCTGCGTCACGCCCGACGCCATCAGGTCACGGGCGGCGCGCTCGCCGTTTGAGGGAACGGTGCTGCGCGGCCGGCCGATATTGACGGTGCTCCGAGGCGAGATTATCGCCGAAAATGGCAAGCTTATCGCGAACCAGCCGGCCGGCCGCTTTTTGCCCCGCTCGTCGGTTGCGGCCTGAGCGAGGGAGCCTTCGTGCGCGGCATCCAGCACAAGATCGGCATCGTGCTCCCGGCCAATAACAGCGTGCTGGAGCCGGAGCTCTGGCCACGCCTGCCGGCCGACGTCGCGCTGCATGTGGCGCGCATCCTCGTGCGCGGCAATCTCACGCCGCAGGCGATCGAAGCGATGGAGACGCAAGTCACGCGCGCCGTCGATGAGCTGGTGGCGACCGGCATCAACCTCCTCGTCTATGCCGACATGGCGACGACCTTCATCATGCCCGAGGGCTGGAACCACGAGCTATCGGAAGAGATCGCGCGCACGGCCGCCCTGCCCTGCATTTCGGCCTGGACCGCGATGGAACGCGCGATCGCCGCCGTCGGCGCACGGCGCCTCTCGATCGGCAGTCCCTATCCGGCCGCCATCCATCAGCTCGCCGTCGCCTATTTCCGCAAAGTTGGTTTCGTGGTGACGGCGGACGCAACCCTCGACGTTGCGGCGGTGCGGGATGTACCGCAAGTGAGCCGCAGCGCCGTGGTCGAGCTCGCGACCACGATCGCGCGGCCGGATGCGGACGCCATCGTGCTGCTGGCGACCGACCTGCCGACCTTCGACGCGATCGCAATGATCGAATCACGAACCGGCGTGCCACTCCTGAGCTGCAATCAGACGATCCTCTGGGCGGCGCTCGGCCAGCGCGGCATCAGCATCGATGGCGGCAACTTGGGCCGCCTGTTTCAACATCGGGTCACAAAGGAGAACGGTGTCCGATGACGGTTCCTTGCCCGACCAAGTCGTTCCCAGCGCGCTTTTCACGCATTGAAGTCTGTTAACGAATTATACAACCGAATTCGCTTAAGCTGTACAACCAGGGCAGGCCGCATTTGTACCCCTGGCCGCATTGAGTTGCTGCGGCGGCCTTGGAGCATTAGCAACCGTTGCCCGGTCGTGACCCTGGACTAACCGGAAGGTCACGCCACTAAGCTTTTTGCCTGGTCCAGAGCGGGGGACAGCATGAGCAATACTCAACCGCACAAAGGCAAATCCTCGCAAGGCAACAGGCCGCGAGGATGGCCTTCGCCAAGCCTTAGGCGCCGACACCTTCTGATCATCTGTTGCGGGATTGTTGCGGCGACAGTGTCGATAGCCGTTGCTGCCGAATTCTCGAGGCGGTTTTACCCGGTGCCGTCCGCAGTCAACGAGACGTCGTCGACCAACGCACAAGCGCACAACCTCGGCGTCATCATCCTGAAATCTGGAACCAACCAGTGTAAGCACCTGATATTCGACAACAGAACCGGCAATTTTTCTATGAGCACTACGTCCTGTGACGACGACGCTGTCGATGCTCATGGCGTGCCGATCCCACAGGGGACAGCGCACACGCTCAACGCAATCAGTAAATCATTCAAATGAGATCATGGATCGCAGATGTCGCGGTGTCCCTAGTCACACACCGTCGCTGACGGCCGCTGCCGGCGCGCCAATTAGTCCTGCGTCACCGTTTTTGGATTTGCGGAACCGGCAATTACTTGAATGACAATGCAAGCGGAACGCCTTTGGCTTTCGTGCAATTCATCAGGCCGCTTGCGCCGTGGGTGAAATCGCCGGCATAGACGCATTGATCGCCCTCGACCAACAGGTTCGCTTCGATCCTGGAACCCAGCCGCGATGCGCGAATCTCAAGCCTTATTTCACCCGGTTTTTCTTCCGGCCCATTGATGCTGCATAAACCGACGTGTTTCCAGATCACCGGGCCGGCGAATAGGTCGCTGGCGGCCGACGACCTTTCTGTCACCACCGTCCCCGAGATTTCCCACTCGGACAGATAACCCGCGGTCCCGATAACCTGCTTAGTTTGGGCGAACGCCGACCCGTTGATGATGCCAACAACGATCAAGACGGGGATTATCTTCATCGGTCAGCCAGTCACGCCGCAGTTGGTGCGTTCAGGAAACAACTGTATTCAGCGCCTTCACACGCAAAGGCCATGTTCTAATCACGGTGCCTGGAAGACCGCTTGCGCTTGTGTGGCGGCGGCCGATGACCGCTGGCGCTAACGACCACGTGGATCGGCTGCGACATGACCGGAGGATCATGCGGCACGTGGTTCTCGTCTCCAAGCAGAAGTTGAAGCGTGTGGCGGCCGAGCGGCAGCGTTACTTGCGCCTCCGTCTGCCCTGCCCCGAAATGCAGATGGTTGAAGTCGTTCGGAATCGGTTGGTCAAGTGGCGGCAGAGGCGTGTCGATCAAAAGATGATGATGCCCCGTATTAGGCTTAGCGACACCGGCCGGCGCCACGCCCATGTTGATGAGACCAAAGTGAATGACCGGATTCGGGGACAGATAGTCGTCGTCATGCAGCCCGACAAAATATTCACGTGCACCCTTGGGCGAAGGCCGGCGCTCATAGCTCGCAGCGGCCACATCTGCCGTGCTGGCGACGATGATCCGGATGCGCGGTGACAGGACCGGCGGCGTGTGTGGAATGTGGTCCTTGTCGCCGAGCAGCAGCTGCAATGTGTGCGGCCCCGGCGGCAATGTCACCGCCGCCTCGGTTTGGCCAGCGCCAAAGTGGAGATGGTTGAAGTCGCTGGGAATCGGCTGATCGAGCGGCGGCAGGTCAGTGTCGATGAGAAGGTGGTGATGACCGGTGTTCGGGCGATCGGACCCCGCCGGCGCAACGCCCATGTTCTTGAGACCGAAATGAACGATGAAGTTGGGCGGAACTGTTTGACCATCCTTGAGATCGACGAAGTAGACTTCGGCTCCCGGCGGCGATGGCGTGGGACCGCCGGCCTTCGGCGGCTCCTGGGCAAAACCCGGATGACAAGTCCATGCCCCGATCAGGAGCAACGCAATTGCTTGAGATCGCATGCCACACCTCTCGCTTGAGCGTGCGTGACCTGTCTTCCCCTCGCCTTCAGCATTCCTGCTCAAGGAAAGGAGCGGTCCGCGCCCGCTTGCGCCTACACCAAGGAAGCCTACGGCAACTGCACCCCCATTTGGAAGTAGAAGCCCGCTCGTGGTCGAGTGGGCCAGTGGGAGCGTTCCAGGATCTTTTCGGGGGCCCTCGGCCTGCGGAATGCGCGACATTTACCGTAATGGTATTTGCCAGGCGCCGGTGCATCTGACGGGTTGAGCGCTCACGCCTTGCTTTCCCGGAGCGATCCTGGTTTCTCGCGTCGCGATGAAATCCATCTATACCATTGGTTTTGCTAACGAATTTGTCATTCTTGTCGCGCAGGTTGGTCGCCCCGCCAAGGCCCGGCTGTGTCAAATCGCCAGCACCGGGTGGCTTTAGCTCTCAAAGCCCGAACGGTATATAAAACATCGCGCCAGCCGGATCTTCACGGCGCTTTACGGCACGGGGTGACTATGCGGCTGCTGGCGTGGCTGTGCTTTTTCGTTGGGTTCGCGATGCTGACCTTTTCAGCGTGGGCCCAACAGCGCAGTCATCAGGTGGCGCTCATCATCGGGAATGCGAACTATCCCGACGCCAACACACCGCTTCCCACCACCATCAAGGACGCCCGCGCGCTCGCCGACGAGCTTCGCCGCAATAATTTCGACGTCGACGTCAAGGAAAATGTCGGCAAGGAGGAAATGCAGCAGGCAATCGATGCCTTTACCGGCAAAATCCGCAGCGGATCGATTGCCCTATACTATTTCAACGGCTTCGGTATCCAGGTCGAGCGACAGGTCTACTTGATCCCAACCAACGCCCAGCTGTGGAACGAGGCCGACGTCAAGCAAAGCGGCATCAGCCTCAACGCGACTCTGGCCGGCATGCAGCGCAAGGGCGCGCGGGTGAAGATCGTCATCGTCGACGCCTCGCGGCGGAACCCGTTCGAGCGGCGCTTCCGGTCATCGGCCGAAGGTCTGGCCCCGCTCGAGTCGCCGGAAAACACCCTCTCCATGTATTCGGCGGCGCCAGGCACGCTGATGAACGACAGTCCCGGAGACAGCAGCCTGTTCATGGGCGAGCTGATCAGAGAGATGCGCGCGCCGAGTTTGAGCGCGGAAGAGGTTTTCAATCGTACCCGTATCGGCGTTTCCCGCGCCTCCAACAATGAGCAAGTTCCCTGGGTTGCCTCATCGCTGACCGAAGAATACAGCTTTTCACGCGACACCAGAGCCGCCACGGCGCCTGCGCCCGTACCACCGCGCGCAACCGCACCAACGCCTGCGCCTGTACCAATGCCTGCGCCCGTACCGACGCCTGCGCCCGCCCCGACGCCACCCGAACCGACGCGATCCGAAGCAGCGCCGCCGGTAACGACCACTGCTCCCGAACCGCCGAGCCCTGCAAAGGCCGAGACGGATTACAAGCCTGGCGATACGTTTCGCGATTGCGCGCAATGCCCCGAATTGGTGGTGGTGGCGTCCGGCGCCTTCAATATGGGCTCGAGCGCCCCGTTCGAGGGACCCGTGCATCGGGTGACGATCGCCAAGCCATTCGCAGTCGGACGTTACGAAGTGACATTCGACGAATGGGATCGCTGCGTCGCGGACAACCGCTGCAAATACGCGCCCAATGACCGCGGCTGGGGTAAGGGCAATCATCCGGTCATCAATCTGAGTTGGCTCGATGCCAAGGAATTCGTAGCCTGGCTTTCTGAGAAGACCGGCAAGCCCTATCGGCTGCCGTCCGAGGCCGAGTGGGAATATGTCGCCCGCGCCGGTACCGACTCCACCTTTTGGTGGGGTCGCGATGTCGGCGAAGGTCGAGCGAACTGCCAGGGCTGCAACGGAGGCAGCGCCGCCAAAACGATGCCGGTCGGATCATTCAAGCCCAACTCGTTCGGTCTGTACGACACCTCCGGCAATGTCGCCGAGTGGGTAGGGGATTGTTGGAACGACTCGTATCGCGGAGCGCCGCAGGATGGCGCGACATGGAACAGCGGACAATGCGAGCTGCGGGTGCTGCGCGGCGGCGCCTACGATAGTCAAGCCAAATTCGTGGCATCTGCGGCGCGCTTTCGATACGACTACGATGTGCGTTACCCCGCGAACGGCTTTCGCGTATTGCGAGAGCTGCGTTAGCGCCGTCGCATGGCGCTGTCGCCGCTGGCCTGTTACCGCGGACGCAGGATGATAGCTTCGCTTTTGGTCCGGTGACGGTGCTCGGGCTGGCGCAAGACTTGTTCGCTCAGGACGACAATTCCGATGCAGAAGGAACTGCGGCGCAGCACTTGGTTTCGTCCGAAGGGAATTTTTCAAAAATACGTGGTCTCTTTCGTCGGCCTGGTGGTGCTGGTGCTCGCCATGAACGGCTCGCTCGAGACCTGGTTTACTTATCGCGAAACGACAAGCCTGGCGGTGCAGGCGGAATCGGAAAGGGCGGAAGCAACGGCGCACCGCATCGAGCAGTTCATGAACGAGCTTGAGCGGCAGATCAGCTGGGTCACTCGCGCCAGCAGCACGACGATCGAACAGCGGCGCGCCGACTACGTTCAGCTTCTTGCGCAGGTTGCCGCGATCGACAGGCTCATTCAGCTCGACAGCGCCGGCAAGGAAATACTGAGGGTGACGCGTCGAGAAGTCGCCGTCGGCGACGGTATCGACTATTCGCTCGACCCGAGATTCACGTCAACGCTGACCCAGTCCGTTTGGCTCTCGCCGGTGCATTTCGACGGGCGCGCACCGTTCATGAGCATCGCCATGCTGCATCCCGGCCGCAATGCGGGCTCCACGGTCGCCGATATCGATCTTCGATTCCTGACGAATTTCGTCGACACCAGCCAGATCAGCAGCAATGCCGCCTACGTAGTAGGAACCGACGGACGACTGCTGGCCCACTCCGATTCGAGTCGCGCTTTGGGCATCGATCTCGCGGGCCTGCCTCAGGTTGCCGGCGCGCTAGCGCCGGGCACCCAGCCCGTGACGTCCGGGCGGGATCCGGACGGCCGTTCGGTGCTGGCGGCGTCCGCCTTGGTGCCGCGGTTGAACTGGCATGTTTTGTTCGAGCTGCCGATGAGCACGGCGCTCACGCCGGTTTATGACATGTTGATCCGGACCGCGTGGCTCGCGGCTGGCGCGCTCTTGCTGGCGATCGTCTTCGGCATGCTGCTGGCGCGCCAGATGGTCGTTCCCATCCTTGCGCTCCAAACCGGAACTCGGCAGTTGGAAGCGAGCGATTTCGGTTACCGCCTCGAAGTGCGAACCGGGGATGAAATCGAGGACCTGGCCAATCAATTCAATCGAATGGCGGACCAGCTGCAGGTGTCGTATGGCCGCCTCGAGCAAAAAGTGGCGGAGCGCACGGGTGCTCTCGCCCAATCGGTTCTCGAGTTCAGGGCGCTCGAGGAAATCGGCCGCGCCGTCACTGCCTCGCTCGACCCCGGATCGGTGCTGGCGACGATCGTGACGCGATCGGTTGAGCTCAGCAAGGCCGACGCGGCCGCGATCTATCAGTACGACGGCGCCGGCGACTTCGAGCTTGCCGAGGCCTCCGGAGTCGATCAGCAATTTCGCAATGCTTCACGACAAGTTCGAATCCAGCCCCGGCAAGCGGCGGGGTTCTCCGCCAAGGATGATCTGCCGATCAGCATTCCCGATCTCAGCAAGGCCGAGCATTATCCGCTCAAGGGAGTGACGCTGGCGGCGGGGTTCAACTCCGTTCTCCTGCTGCCGCTGGTAGGCCATGACGAACTGTTCGGCGCCCTCGTCATCCTGCGCCGTGCCAAGGGCGAGTTTCCAGAGAGCATGATCGGCCTGATGCGAACATTCGCACATCAATCGGTCATCGCCATGAATAATGCGCGCATGTTCCGTCAAGTCGAGCAAAAGGGCCGCGAGCTCGCCATCGCGAGCGAACACAAGTCAAGGTTCTTTGCCAATATGAGCCATGAGCTGCGCACGCCGCTCAATTCCGTGCTCGGCTATTCCGAGCTGCTGGTGGACGGGCAGTTCGGGGCGGTGCCTGAGGCGGCAATCGAGGCGCTGGAGCGCATTCAAGTCAACGGCAAGCATTTGTTGGGATTGATCAACGATGTGCTCGACATCTCCAAGATAGAGGCCGGCCAGCTTGATTTGTCCCTCACCGATTACTCGATGCAAGCATTGGTTGAGAACGTCGTGACGGCGGCAGCGCCTCTGGCACAGACCAAAGGCATCGCACTCGAGACCGAGGTCGCCCCCAATCTTCCACTCGCCTACGGCGATGAGCGGCGCCTGACGCAGGTGCTGCTCAATATCGTCAGCAACGCCATAAAGTTTACCGACGTCGGCAAGGTGGAAGTCGGCGTCGATTCCGCGGACGGTAAGCTTAACATATGGGTGAAGGACACCGGTCCGGGCATAAAGCTCGAAGATCAGGCCCGCATCTTCGACGAGTTTCAGCAAGTCGACGACAGCAGCACGCGACTGAAGGGAGGAACCGGGCTTGGCTTGTCGATTTCCCGTCGATTGGTTAGCATGCACGGAGGCCGCATCGACGTGCAGTCCACGGTTGGCGTCGGCTCGACGTTCCATATCGTCATTCCGTTGCGCGCGGCAGAACCGAACCAACCAGCATGAGCAAGCGCATTCTTGTCATCGAGGACAACGCGGACAACCGACGCATCCTCCGCGTCCTGCTCGTCAATGCCGGGTTCGAATTGATCGAGGCCGTTGACGGCGAAAAGGGACTTATGATGGCCGAGGAGCACCGGCCGGATCTCATTCTCATGGATATCCAGCTGCCGGTGCTTGACGGTTATGAGACCACTCGCAGGATCAAGCAGAATCCGGAGTTGCGGCATATTCCGATCATCGCCGTCACCTCCTATGCGTTGTCGGGCGACGAGATTAAGGCGCGCGAGAGCGGCTGCGACGCATATATCACCAAGCCATTCAGCCCGCGGACGGTCCTCGCGAGGATCGGCGAGCTGCTGTCCTGATCCGGAAAAGAGCAACGAATTGCGAACGCCTCCGCGAATCCTTGCCGTCGACGACAACCTAGAGAATCTCGATTTGCTCAAGCTTCGGCTGAGGCCGCAGGGCTACGAAGTCATCACCGCCGCCGATGGTGAAGAAGCCCTGGCCCGGGCACACGAACTCGATCCGGACCTCGTCCTGCTCGATGTGATGATGCCGAAACTCGACGGCATTTCGGTGCTCAAACGTCTTAAGCAGGACAAGGAGCTTCGATTTGTGCCGATCATCCTGGTAACGGCCAAAGCAGACAGGCGCGACGTGGTCGCGGGTCTGGAGGCCGGCGCCGACGACTATTTGACGAAGCCCTTCGAGCAGGCCGCATTGCTTGCGCGGGTGCGTTCGCTGCTGCGGGTCAAGGCGCTTTACGATCAGGTGCAAGAGCAGGCCAAAACCTTGCAGGAGCAGGCCGAGCAGCTTGCCGGCTGGAACAAGTCGCTCGAGGAGCGCGTCGCATCGCAGTTGGCCGAGATCGAGCGGATGAATCGCCTGCGGCGCTTTTTGGCGCCCCAAGTCGCCCAGGTGATCGCCTCCTCCGACGCGCAGGACGCGCTGCTGGCGAGCCATCGCCGGGAGATCACCGTCGTATTCGGCGATCTGCAGGGCTTTACCGCGGCCACCGAAAGTGCCGAACCTGAGGACGTCATGACCATCCTGGGCGAATATCACGCGAGCCTGGGGAAGCTCATTTTTCGCTACGAAGGCACGCTCGATCGATTTGCCGGCGACGGCGTCATGGTGATCTTCAACGATCCGCTGCCATGTCCCGATCACACCGAACGCGCCGTACGCATGTCGCTGGAAATGAGGGATCGTGTTGCCGAACTGTCGCAGCGCTGGCGCTCCCGGGGCCATGATCTTGGATTCAAGACGGGCATCGCCACCGGTTACGCCACGCTCGGACAAATCGGATTTGAAGGGCGCCTCGAATACACCGCGATCGGCGGCGTCATCAATCTTGCCTCACGGCTCTGCGACGCGGCAGCCGGCGGCCAGATCATAGTCAGCCAGAGGGTATTGACCGGCATCGAGCCATGGGTCGACATCGAAAAGCGGCTCGAGCTCACCCTGAAGGGCTTCAATCGGCCGGTGAACGCGTTCGCGATCCGTCGCTGGATTGACCGACCGGAAATCGGGGGCGACCGAAAACTCGAAGAAGGTTCTTGAGCGCGCTTACGCCGTCGCGGTGCATTCGATGCGCCAGAAGACACACGCCTCAGGTGATTCCTTTCGCGAGCACGCCAAGCACACGAACAATGGCCGCGATAATCGCTCCGCAGGCAATCCATCCCACCACCACGGCGGCAAAACGCGCCAGGAAATCCTTGCTCGGAGAATCAAAAGGTTTTCGGCTGCTCAGGTAGGTCGAAATCAAAAGGACGAACCAGGCCGCTACCGCCGGTCCGAGGCAGAGGCCATCCAGCATACCTCGCAGCGTCGCGATGCGCTCGCTGGGATCATGTCGATGTCCAACGGCAATGCTGACGAGCCCGCAAAATGGCACCAAAGGTAATCCAGCCAGAATGCCGCGCGCCGCATCGGATAATCCCAGCCGCTCCGACGATACAAGAAAGGTCGCGAAGGCAATAGAAAACAGAGCAACCTTGTACCAATCGGCCAGCACCGTGTTCCATGCAAATTGCAGCACGCCGACGTCCTGCTCCGGTGGTGCCGGAACTCCGAAGTTGCCGGCCATCAACAATGAAATAACCAAAAGCAGCAGCCCTGAAAATGTAACAACGAGGACATAGCCCAGTTGCCGTTGTTTCGGTATTCCGGCCCGAAGCCATTCTTCCCTCACGATCAACAACCACAAAACCGCAATGACGATGAAAAGCAGCCACGCCAACCAAATCGGCGAAAGCGTGTGCGAAAGGGCGAGAAATGCAAATATGTAGAAAGCGCAAAGCGCTCCGTTTGCGACGGGCATCCACAGCATTGGCTTTGCCATCGCCGAAATGCTGCTTTGCCCCGTAAAAAGCATTCCAAGTCCGTTTAGTGCCGGGAAAGTCAACATCAGCCCCGCGGCACTCGGATAGGGCGCAGCAAACACGATGATGACGGCGTACACCATCGTGCCAAGAACAACGCATAAAAGGTTTTTCATATTTCGGCTTCTCAACCGTACCGATCGTAACAGGCTTTCTTCGAGGGTCTATGATCGGTGAGTGCTGATGAGGGCTGGCGCCGCGGCGTTGAGTAGAAGGCTGCAAGATTGGCACTAGCCCGGGTGGCGCCCCTTCACTGCCAACGCCTCAACTCACTGCTAATGCCCACCGCGGGAGGGGGTTAGCGCGCCGGGGACCTCATCCCCGCGACGGTACCGACTTACCCACAGCGCAGCGCAGACCGTCATCTAGCTTTCATGGAGGGCCAGCAGACTAGAGGGTCTTGAGTAAGGGAGAGGCTACATGGCTGAAATGGCATTACCGGGCTCGATTGAACCTGCACGGCGCGGGCCCAAGCTCGACCACGGCGCCAATCCGCTGTCGCTGATCCTTTTTTTCGGCGCCCTTGCTGCCGCGGTTTTATTCGTCGCTTACAGCATCCACAGCGACATCGACGCGGCCGGGGTGAAGATATCCAGTTTGCTGCCGTTCCTGCTGCTTTTCGTCGCCTTGATGATTGCACTCGGCTTCGAGTTTGTTAACGGTTTCCACGACACCGCGAATGCGGTCGCAACCGTGATTTATACGCGATCGTTGCCGGCGAACATTGCGGTGGTGTGGTCGGGCCTGTTCAACCTGTTGGGGGTATTGTGGTCATCCGGGGCGGTGGCCTTCGGCATCGTTTCGCTGCTTCCGGTCGAATTGATCCTGCAAGTCGGCAGCAGCGCCGGCTTCGCCATGGTTTTTGCGTTGCTGATCGCGGCGATCATCTGGAATCTCGGCACTTGGTCATTCGGCCTGCCGGCGTCGAGCTCGCATACGCTGATCGGCTCGGTCATCGGCGTCGGCATCATGAATGCACTGCTGCATGGCCGCAGCGGCACATCGGGCGTCGACTGGACCCAGGCGACCTCGATCGCCAAAGCGCTGCTGTTCTCGCCGATCTTCGGCTTTGGCCTCGCGGCCATCCTGTTGCTGGTGGTGAAGTTTATCATCCCCAGCAAAGAGCTGTTCGCCGAGCCGAAGGGCGATCAACCGCCGCCGGCCTGGATCCGCGGCATTCTGGTCCTCACCTGCACGCTGGTGAGCTTTTTCCATGGCTCCAATGACGGTCAGAAGGGCATGGGACTGATCATGCTGATCCTGATCGGCACGGTGCCGACCACCTACGCACTCAACCGCTCCATGCCGGCCAGCCAGATCGAGCAATTCGTAGCGAACTCGAAGGCTGCAAGCGCCGTCATCGGCGCCAAAGCGGCCGGCTACAATGTGTTGGGTGATCCACGGCCGGCAGTCACCGCTTATGTCGCGCAACGTCAGATCAATGAGGGCACTTTTCCCTCGCTGGCCGCCCTGGTGAGCGATATCGGAAGGCAGGTCACGCAGTACGGCTCGATCGCGAACATGCCGAGCGAGCAAGTCGGCAATACCCGCAACGATATGTACCTCGCCTCGGAAGCGATCCGCTTTCTGGTCAAGGACAAGGAGGCCGATCTCACCGCCCAGGACATCGTCGCCCTCAACAACTACAAAGGCTCGCTCGATAACGCGACCAAGTTCATCCCCTCCTGGGTGAAGATCGTGGTCGCCATCGCGCTCGGCCTCGGCACCATGGTGGGCTGGAAGCGCATCGTCGTCACGGTGGGCGAAAAGATCGGCAAAACCCACCTGACCTACGCCCAAGGCGCCTGCGCTGAGATTACGGCGGCCGCAACCATCGCCGCCGCTGACGGCTACGGCCTGCCGGTGTCGACCACCCACGTGCTCTCTTCCGGCATCGCCGGGACGATGGCTGCGAACGGCTCCGGGCTGCAGTGGTCGACCATCCGCAACATCGCGCTCGCCTGGGTGCTCACGCTGCCAGCCGCAATGGCCCTTTCTGGAACACTCTACTTCATCTTCTCGCATCTGTTCTAAGCATGGGATCGGCGGCGTCGCGCCTTATGCCGCGACGCCGCCGTGCCAGCCGAAGATGCATTCGATCATGGCGCGACGGCATTGCGATACGCCGTAGCCTTGATGGCCCGCGCGCGTAGCGAGCGCAACCGCCGCCGGCTTCCCTGCGCGAGGTCCTGCACGCGCGGTCGAACCAGGGCCATCATGCCGCGCGGCGCCATGCGCTCGACCCGCATCTCGTTGCCGCGCCAGACGAAACCGTTGCCGCGTAGCGCCCTGATAAAAAGCATGGGCAGCAGCAGATCGCGCGCCAGCCCGTAGAGCGGGGTAAATACGGAAAGCGGCCATCCGGCTACGGCAGCGAGCCACATCTCGCCGCCATACCAAAGCGCGCCGAAAATTCCTGCGCTCGCCATCGGCGCCAATCCGACCCCATTGGCGATAATCGCCACGCCGATGATCGGCAGCACGCCGCCCGAAAAGATTTCCAGCAGGAAATACGGCAAAAAGCTCGCCCGGCGCAGTCGCGCCCAGCGGACCTGCCGCTGCCACACCTCGGCAGCGCTGCGCCGTCCAAGCGGCTGAACGAATGGACGATCGACCAGCCGCACCTTGAGACCGGCGCCACGCACGAATTTGGTCGCGGCGGCATCTTCCGCGACTTCCTTGGCCAGGGCGCCGATCCCGCCCACGGCATCTAGATCGGCACGGCGCCACAGCATGGTCTTGCCCTGGGCGAAGCCGAATCCGAACGCGTCGGCGAAATACTGCCAGCGCGCCTGATAGGTGTTGAGGAACGCACATTCGAGCTCGGCCCAGACTCCTTGGGCACGGCAGCCTATAGGCGGCGAGGCGACCAGGCCGGTATCCGCCCGCCAGCCAGCGAACAGACGCTGGATGTAGTCGCACGGCATCAGCACATTGCTGTCGGCAATGATGATCCACTCATGCGCGGCGGCGCGCCAGCCTTTGAGCACATTGTTGAGCTTGGGGTTTGGGCTCACGCGCTCGTCGCCGACCAGGAGCCTGACATTCGCGCCCGCGTGCCTGGCGATCAGATCCTCGACAAGAGGCACAACAGGGTCGTTTGCGGACGCGACGCAGAACAGGATCTCGTAGCGCGGATAGTCTAGCGCGAATGTCGAAGCCAGGGTGGCGGCGGCATAATTGTCCAGTCCGCATACCGGGCGCACCAAGCTGACGGCGGGATATTGGTTGGACAGCGTCTCGCCGGAGCGGCTTCCTCGGAAGCGACGGATCGCAATCAGGATGCTCGCGGCATGGATGGCGGTGGCGGATATGCAAAAGATTGCTGCGGCGAAAATTGGCGTCGTCATCGCCTCGGCGTTTAACGCAAGGGCGTGACAGCGCTGTGACTCGATTAAAGGCCTGATGAGGTCAGTCGTTAGCCCTTCAAGGCGAGGTCCCTTGTTAACTTTTGCTGTCATCGTGCTGCAATGGAAAGCATTTATTCAAACGCGCAGTTTGAACAGACGCGAGATCATGATTCGTGACTCTTGAGCGCGGCACTATCGAGTTCCGTACGCTCTTCATTTCGGATGTTCATCTCGGCGCGCGCGGCTGCCAAGCCGACCGCCTTCTCGACTTCCTGCGCTATCACGATGCGGACACCATCTATCTGGTAGGCGACATCGTCGACGGCTGGCAATTGAAGTCAGGCTGGTACTGGCCGCAGCAGCACAACGACGTTGTTCAGAAACTCCTGCGCAAGGCGCGCAAGGGCGCGCGCGTCATCTACTTGCCGGGCAATCATGACGAGTTCCTGCGCGATTATTACGGCACCCATTTCGGTGGTATCGAGGTGGTCGAGACGGCGATCCACGAGGCCGCCGACGGCCGCCGCTATCTGGTCGTGCATGGCGACGCTTTCGACATCGTGGTCAAGCACGCCCGTTGGCTCGCGCTTCTCGGCGACACGGCGTACGATCTCGCCATTCTGATCAACCGCTATTTCAATGCGGTGCGCCGGCGGCTTGGCTTTTCCTATTGGTCGCTCTCGCAATGGGCGAAGCACAAGGTCAAGAATGCCGTGAGCTATATCGGCGCCTTCGAGCATGCGCTCGCTGCCGAAGCGCGACGCCGCCGCGTCGACGGCGTCATCTGCGGCCATATTCACCATGCCGTGATCCACGACGATTTCGGCATCCGCTACATCAACTGCGGCGATTGGGTGGAAAGCTGCACAGCCGTCGCCGAGCATGCGGATGGCCGGTTCGAGATGATCAGCTGGACCGGAAGGGACGCACCATCGGAGCCGCTTCCTGTCGAAGACCTCGATGCGGCCGAGGACGACAAGAGCATCGCCGCCTGAAATGCCAGGCGCGGCTTCGCCTCGAACGCGTTAGCCGTGGCGGATTTTGAGCGCCAGAATGGTCGCCGTGATGGCGAAGCTGGCGGCACTTGAGCCGATCAGCGGAGTATCGACGATAGCCAGTCCATAGACGAACCAAAGCAGCACACCCAAGACGCACAGCATCGTGCCCGGCAGCGAGATCGCGCGCGCTTCCCGCTCGCGGATGATCTTGTTCGCCTGCGGCACCCAGCACAGCGTGGTCAGAACGGCGGCGGTTGCACCGACCACGTCGACAAGCGTCGATGCCATCGCCTTGATCTCCCCTTTCTTCGCGCCAGATGCCGCATCGGGATGCCGCGGCTCAAGCGGCAGGCCTGGTCTGCCGAATCGCTGGAATCCTACCGCCGCCTCGGTGAGGCTGTGATGACAGGCGCATCCGCAATCGGTCACGCATCGGCGCATCAAGCCGCCAGGCCTTGGTCATCGGACGGTCACGCATAAAGCGTAGAATCATCAATATGATGGAGGAATCACCGAAAATCGCAAATGCCATGATCGTTTCCGACCACATCACGCGGGTCTTCGATGCGGATCTGAGCATGCTGACGCAGAAGGTCGCCGAAATGGGCGGATTCGCGCAGAAACAAATCACGGATTCGATCGACGCGCTGGCGCGACGCGATATCGCTCTCGCGCGTCAGGTCATTGCCGCCGACGCGACGGTGGACGATATGCAGCGGCAGATCGAGGAAAAGGCCGTCGAGACGATCGCGCTGCGGCAACCGCTGGCCATCGATCTGCGTGCGCTTGTGGTCATGTTGCGCATCGCCAGCGACTTGGAACGAATTGGAGATTTGGCGAAAAACATGGGCAAGCGCGCCATCGCGATGGGCAGCGAGAACTCGCAGCGCACCATGATGCGCGGGCTGCGGCACATGGCGACACTCGTCCTCATGCAATTGGCCGCCGTACTCGACAGTTTCGTCGATCGCAATCCATTCAAGGCGCTCAAGGTTTGGCAGGCCGACAAGGACGTCGACGCGTTTTACGTCTCGTTGTTCCGGGAGTTGCTGGTCTACACAATGGAGGATCCCGGTTCGATTTCCATGTGCATCCACCTGCTGTTTTGCGCCAAGAACATCGAACGAATTGGCGATCACGCCACCAACATAGCCGAGGCCGTGCATTACATGGTTGAAGGCCGCGCCATTGCCGGCGAGCGGCCGAAGGTCGACATATCAGGCTACGTGATTGAGACGTTCGGAACGGCGAGCAAGGTTCCAGCATAGATCCCGCATTCACGGCAGCCGCATCAGCGGCTCGCCAAAGCGAATCAAGGCGCCCTCCCTGACGTTGTCGCAAAACCCGTAACCGTCGGGCGCGAACACGATGATCGTCGAACCGTGCTCAAACCAGCCCATTTCCTCACCCTTCTTGAAATCGGCATCGCAGATAAAGGTATTTGGCCCGCGGCGCTTTGAGCCGTTACCGACATCGACGAAATGCAGGCGAATGCCGGCAACGAGGATGGCGCCAACGGCAACCAGGGTGACGACGTGACCGTTGCCGGCCAGCCTTGTGCGCACGATGGCGCGTTCGTTTTTGCAGTACAACTTCGCAACGCGCCGCAGCGCGGCCGGATTGACGTTCCAGCTGTCGCCGGCGATGTAAGTGACAAGATCGACGTGGCAGTCGTGCGGCGCGTGGAAGCGATGGTACATGCTCGAGGTCAGCCGCAGCGTCGCATAGCGGCCGTCGCGATGGGCGCTGACCAGGTCGGCGTCCCCGAGTAACTCCTCCAGTGTGTAGGGGCGTCCCTTGATTTGATAGAGATCGGTGCCGGAGATTTTGCCGTGTGCCCCGACGATGGCGTCGCACGGGCTGACAAGGATTTGCGGGTTCCCGTCGATCGGGCGCGCTCCATCCCTGAGCTGGCGGATGAAGCAATCATGCAAATTGCGGAATTGGGTACTGCGCGCCTCGCTCAAATCGAGGCCCGAAAAGAAGCTCCAGACGCCGATTGAAGCGTCGCGAACGAGGGGTTGTTCGATGCGGCTGAACCAGCCGGCAAACCGGGTCAGCAGCCGGCGGGGAAGCCGGTTGGTCAGCAGGAAATTGATGTCTTCCTGCTCAAAGATTCGGAGAAAGCGTCCCTGCAGCGTCATGCTACCGTAAATTCTCTGGGCCATAGTGCGATTCGATGACCTTGGGCGGCACGACACTCGCATTCTATGGGCTTGGCGCAGCCGGGCTTGCGGCGTCGCTGGCGAGCCTGAAACGGCGGCTGCTGCTCTCGAACGGCAAGCATCGGTCGCTCGCCGGTCACGCCCGCCTGGCGCGGCGGATGGCCGCCTTCGTACCCTTTTACGACTACGATGAATCCCGCTTCTTCCGCGCCGACGATGCGCCCGAGGAGGTGGCTGCATGCCGGCGCGACGGCTTTATGCGGCTCGCAGCCCTGTACAAGACGCGGTTTGCCAACACGGCGGCTCTCACCGCCGCAGTGACCGACAGCGTTTCCGATCTGCAATTCACCGATGCTTATCGGGTGCCATTTCAGTTCAGGCGCCTGGTACGTCAACACCTCGCGTGCGGCGCATTCGTTCAATCCTCCGCAGGCGTGACCGTTCGGGATTTGGACGGCAACGACTTTTACGACCTCACCGGCTCTTATGGCGTCAATCTGCTCGGCTACGATTTCTACAAAGAGGCAATGGCGCGTGGATTTGAGCGCGCCCAGGCGCTTGGTCCGGTACTCGGCCCCTATCACCCCGTCGTCGCCGACAACGTCAAGCGCCTGAAGGACATTTCGGGCCTCGAGGAAGTCTCGTTTCACATGTCGGGGACCGAAGCGGTGATGCAGGCGGTGCGGCTCGCTCGCTATCACACGCGGCGTTCTCATCTTGTGCGCTTCTGCGGCGCCTATCACGGCTGGTGGGGTGACGTCCAACCGGGTATCGGCAACCCGCTCCCGGCGCACGAAACCTATACCTTGCAAGACATGTCCGACACTTCGCTGCGCTTCATTCGCACGCGGGGCGACATCGCCTGCGTGCTGGTCAATCCCTTGCAGGGACTGCATCCCAATATGAATGCGCCGGCCGATTCGTCGCTGGTCGACAGCGCGCGCCAGGCCCATTTCGACAAGGAAGCCTATGCCGAGTGGCTGATGCGGCTGCGGGCGGTGTGCCGCGAGCAGAATATCGTCTTGATTTTCGATGAGGTTTTTGTCGGTTTTCGCCTGGCAATCAGCGGCGCGCAGGAATATTTCGGCGTTCGCGCCGATCTCGTGACCTACGGCAAGACGCTGGGCGGCGGTCTTCCTGTCGGCGTGGTCTGCGGACGCAAGGACCTGATGCGGCGCTTCCGCAACGATCGCCCGGCCGACATTTGCTTTGCCCGCGGCACTTTCAATTCGCACCCTTACGTGATGGCCGCGATGAATGAATTCCTGCGCTTTCTCGACACCCCGCAGGCGCAGGCATGTTATCGCGGCCTCGATCGGATTTGGAACGAACGGGCGCAACGGCTCAATGACCGTCTGCGCGACGAAGGTTTGCCGGTGCAAGTCGCCAACATGTCCTCGATCTGGACAGTCCGCTACACCCAGCCGTGCCGCTACAATTGGATCCTGCAATATTACCTGCGGGCCGAAGGGCTGGCGCTGAGCTGGGTCGGGACCGGTCGGTTGATCTTCAGCCTCAATTACACCGATGCCGATTTCGCGGTCGTCGCAGACCGCTTCGTGGCCGCGGCGAAAGCCATGCAGCAGGATGGCTGGTGGTGGCGTAATCCGGCAATGACCAACAAATCCATCAAACGGGTCATCCTGAAGGAAATGATTGCCCATCGTTTGTTTTCTTCAAAGGACAATCAGGCCTTCGGCTGACCAGCGCTCAACCGATTCGCGGCAGCGCTTCGGCATCTTCATCATCCCATTCGGCGCCGATGCTGCGATCGATGATCTCGCCGCGCAGCAAAGCGAGCGGCGCCTTGTGGTAGAGCTTGATGTCGTGGAACGGGTCGGTCAGAATCTTGGTCGCCCACACCAATCCGGTCAGCACGTCCTTGATGATGAATAATTGCACGGTCCGGAACAGCACGCCGCCGATACCCAGCGCAAGCCAGATCGCCGCCACGTGGCGGACAAATTCCATTGTATTGGCCGCCGGCGCGAACAGGCCGAAATAGGTCGGATCGAAATAGAGCGGCAGTGGGGAAAGCGCCCAGATCGACAGCAGCGCGACTTTGCGCCGGAGGTTGTAGCCGACTTTGATCTCTTCCTTGTAGTCGTGAGTGGCGTGGTTGACCTCGTCGTAATCCTTGGGCTCGAAAAAGAAATGGCCGGTCTGCCGCGTCGTCATCGCCACCAACCAGCCGGCAAGGGCGGAGATGGCCGGATCCTTGAAGATCATCACGTAGGAGAACAGAAAACTTACCGCGCTGACGAGGTGGAGCGACTGGTTTATCCGGCTGTGATGATAGTAACGATGATCGTCCCAGCGCTGCGTTCGCAACGCTTCGAGAAAGCCGGCCATGCATTGTCCTCCGCCTTGAGCTCGTCCGTCTAAGGTATGGCGATTCGATGAATCCGGCGTGACACGGAAAGATCGCGTGGCGTTGGCGCGAAAGCATGTTAGCCCGAGGACCCGTTCAGCTGGCCGCGCGTACGGCTTGGGGGTCGTCGTACTCGATGGATCCTTCAGTCTTGGCGAAGCGGATGAGGGAGAAATGCCCCAACGGCGGCATCGCACGTCGCTCCACGAGTTGCACATCGTTGGTCTTTCTGGCCCACGCTGCGTAACGTTCCCAGGAAAACTCCGAGCGCCAACCGAGTTTGCGCGCAGCGGGCGCGAACCACTGCTCCAAGGTTCGCCGCAAACCTGCTTCCGCGCCGACCCTGCTGACCAGGACAATTTCGCCGCCCGGCTTCAAGACCCGCGCGAATTCGTCGAGGGAGGCCTCCGGATTTGGCACGGTCGTGACGACATATTGCGCCACGACGGCATCGAACGAGGCGTCCGGAAAATCGAGACGCTCCGCGTCCATGACCGAAAGCAATTCGACGTTTTGCAGCCCGAGCTCGGCGACCCGTTGCTGCGCCTTGCGCAGCATGGGTTCGCAGCTATCGACGCCGCAAAGGCGGATTTCGGAGGAATAGTACGGCAGCGACAGCCCGGTGCCGATTCCGACTTCGAGGATTCGACCGCCGATGCGTTCGGCGGCAGCTATCGCCGCGTGCCGACCTTGCTCGAACACTGCGCCAAATACCAGGTCATAGACCGGCGCCCAGACCGAATATGCTTTTGCAATCGCGTCTCTGTCGAGCTCCGAGGGTGGGATGTCAGACATCGTCTAAGCCCTTTCCGTGTTTGTTCGTCGCCCGGCGAGCCGCAAGCTTCAGCCCCGCGCCGTTACGGCGACCGGCGCCGGCGCTTCGGATTCGCGAGAGCCGTTGGTGGGTACCCTGCGGACATGCCCGATGAATTGCCGCGCGCTGTTTTCCCAGGAGCGGCCCAATGCGAATTGGCGGCACGCGGCGCGTGAGATTCGCAGAGCCCCGAGACAAGACTCCCGGAGATCGTCGCTCAATACGCCGATCGGATGGCCGCCGATCACGTCCTTTGGGCCAGTGACCGGGAACGCGGCGACCGGAACGCCGCTTGCCAGCGCCTCGAGTTGCACCACGCCGAACGTGTCGGTTCGGCTTGGAAAGACGAAAACATCGGCGGCGGCCAGATGACCCGCCAAGGTCCCGTTTTCCAGTTGTCCGAGAAACTTTGTCTGCGGAAAGCGACGTTTCAGCTCGGTTTCCATGGGACCCTTGCCGATGACCACTTTCGTGCCGGGCAGATCGAGCGACAGGAATGCGTCCAGGTTTTTCTCAACGGCGACGCGTCCGACGCTGATGAAAACCGGGCGCGGGAAACCCATTTCGATTGCGCGATCGGGTCTGAAAAGTTCAGTGTCTACGCCACGAGTCCACATGGCGAGGTTGGAGAAACCGCGCTCGCTCAGTTCGCTCATGAGCGATGGAGTTGCCACCATCGTGGCGGCCGCAGCACCATGAAAGCGCCGCAGCGCCGCATAAATCCAGCTCTCGGGAACCGGCGCGCGCGCGGAGATATATTCCGGAAACCGCGTCGTGTAGCTCGTGGTAAATGGCCAGCCGCGTCGCCGGCAATAGGCGCGCACGCGATGACCGATCGGTCCTTCGGTCGCGATGTGAACGGCGTCGGGCGCGACCTGTTCGATACGGCGAGCGATCTGCCGGCGGCTTGGAATAGCCAGGCGGAGTCCGGGATAGGTCGGCACCGGGATTGTCGGAAAGCCATCCGGCGACACGAACTCGATGGCGACACCGAGATTTCGAGCGCTGCGCGCGAGAGACGTCAAGGTTCGGACTACGCCGTTTACCTGCGGAGGCCAGGCATCCGTTGCGATAAGAACCAGCATGCAATGTTCTCGCCGAGCCGGTCAGGCCGAGCACGATGATTTCGAATCGGATGCCACAACATTGCTATTTCATGTCTCAGTTGTGTGACGCCTTCGCACCGTTGAAACTCCGTTGCAGACGCCGCGTAACAATAGTGTTGCAGATCACTGAGAAGGTTTCATACGAATCGCTTGATCGTGCTGGAGCCTCATCCCCGTGCGCCGATGTCGAATGTGACCAGCGCCATCAGGCGGGCGATTCGCGACAAAATCGGCTGGAGCTGGATTGCCGCTGCGATCAGCGTGCTGATAGTCACGATCGCGGTGGTTACATTGCTCCGCGTCTTCCGTGAAATCGAATCCGCCGGGGTCATCGCCGCGCTGAAGGGCCAATCGCTTCATCGCCTCCTCGGAGCGGGAGGGTTTGTTGCAGCGGGCTACGTCATACTGATCGGTTATGATATTTTTGCATTGCGTGCGGTCGGCTGGAAAACCGTGCCCTATCGCGTTGCGGCGTTCGCAAGCTTCACAAGCTACACGATCGGTCACAATTTCGGCGCCACGGTGTTCACGTCCGGCGTGATCCGGTATCGGATCTACTCCGCCTGGGGTCTGGGCATTGGCGACATTGCCAAGATCGCCTTCATAACCGGACTGACATATTGGCTGGGCAATGCCGTAGTTCTGGGTTTCGGCATTTTGTATGCGCCGGACGCCGCAAGCGCGGTCGATCGCCTGCCCGCGTCAATCAATCGTCTGATCGGATATTCGGGGCTGATTTGCGTTGCCTGCTATATGCTTTGGTTGTTGCCACGCCCACGCTTCGTCGGCGGAACCAATTGGCAAATTGCTCTTCCGGGTCCGCGGTCGACGCTGGTCCAGATTGCGATCGGGGCCGTGGACCTCATTTTTGTTGCGCTCGCAATGTACGCGGTGCTTCCGGCTCAACCCGCGATCGACCCGTTGCATCTGATCGTCATCTTCGTCATCGCCATGCTGATTGGGGTCGTCAGTTACACGCCGGGCAGTCTTGGCGTCATGGAAGCGGTGATGTTCATGGGCCTTCCGCAATTCGGCAGGGAGGATTTGTTGGCTTCGCTCGTGACCTTTCGCGCCTTATATTTCGTTCTTCCGATGCTTTTGGCGTCGCTTCTCCTGGGCCTGCGTGAACTTACGATCGCCGTCAGGGGATCCATCGGCGCAGGCAAACGAGACTGACGCGCAGCTGCCGCTGCGAAGCATAGCGGACATGGCGATTTATAATTAAGCGCCCTAATCTAACACCGGCTATAGTCCTGGTGGGTTTCGTAAGAGGGTGTAAAGATGAATCGTTTGCTGCGAGCTTGTGCCGTAGTCGCACCGAGCTTGGCACTGGCCAGTTGGTTTACCCCGCCAGCACCAGCGCAGTTAATTGCCGCATTTGTGCTGGCGATGGGATCGCCCACGCCGGCTGCGGCCCAGAGGGACCCCACCGCAGCGCTCGAAGCAAAAGTGGTGGAGCTTACTCACTCCGGAAAATATTTGGAGGCGATACCGCTCGCGCAGCGTGTCGTGGCGATCACCGAAGCGGCGCGCGGTCCCGACCATCCGGACGTCGCGAGGGTATTGAACAGACTGGCTTTGCTCTACCAGATCCAAGGCCGCTACGCCGACGTCGAGCCAATCTACAAGCGGTCTTTGGCGATCCGCGAGAAGGCGCTGGGTCCCGACCATCCCGATGTTGCGTGGTCGCTGTTCTATCTGGCTTCGCTCTGCGAGCAGCAAGGTCGCTACATCGACGCCGAGCCGCTCTACAAGCGATCGCTGGCGATCCGTGAGAAAACGCGCGGCCCCGACCATCCCGACGTCGCAGATTCGCTGAACAGTCTGGCTGAACTCTACCGGGAACAGGGCCGCTACGCCGACGCCGAGCCGCTCTTCAAGCGGTCGCTGGCGATATACGAGAAGACTCTCGGCCCGGACCATATCAACGTCGCAGACTCGCTGAACCAGCTGGCTTCACTTTACCGGCATCAAGCCCGCTACGCCGACGCCGAGCCGCTCTACAAGCGGTCGCTGGCGATCCGGGAGAAGGCGCTCGGTCCCGACCATCCCCATGTCGCACAAGTGCTGAACAATCTCGCCGCGCTCTATGACGAGCAAGGCCGCTATGCCGACGCCGAACCGCTCTATAAGCGGTCGCTGGCGATCTGGGAGAAGGCACTCGGTCCCGACCATCCCGAGGTCGGAACGTCCCTGAACAATCTGGCTGACCTCTATCGCGACCAAGGCCGCTACGCCGACGCCGAACCGCTCTACAAACGATCGCAGGCGATCTACGAGAAGACGCTCGGTCTCGACCATCCCTATGTTGCTCAGTCCCTGAACAATCTGGGTTTTCTCTACCAGCACCAAGGCCGCGGCGCCGACGCCGAACCTCTCTACAAGCGATCGCTGGCGATCGCCGAGAAGGCATACGGTCCCGACCATCCCGAGACCGTGCGACCGCTGAACAATCTGGTTGATCTCTATGGCGTTCAGGGTCGCTACGCCGACGCCTTGCCGCTGCTGCAACGGCTGATCGCGAGTGGGCGCGCCGAGCCGTCCGCGGCCTTTCCGGTGCTGTCCGGTGCTCGGCACAACAACTTGATTTCGGCCGGGAAAGCGCTGGACGACAGTCTCAACGTCGTTCAGCGTGCCGCCCAAACATCGACAGCATCCGCCATCAACAAACTTGCCGTTCGTCTGGCCGCCGGCAGCGATCGCCTTGCCCAGGTCGTTCGCAATGACCAGGACCTCGCCGCCGAGGCGGAGACGTTAGACAAATCGATCATTGCGGCGGTGTCCAACGAACCGTCAAAGCGAGACGCAGCCGCAGAGCAGCGGATGAAGGCGCGGCTTGCCGCGATCGGCGGGGAGCGTGACGCGTTGCAAAAAGTGTTTGCCAGCGAATTCCCCGACTACGCGGCATTGTCTAGCCCGTTGCCGTTGACCGCAAAGGACGTTCAGGCGCTGCTGGACCCGGACGAGGCCATCGTGGTGTTTGCCGCCGCGGACGAGAAGACGAGCTACGTGTTCGCTCTGACGCGGGAAGGCTTCGACTGGAAATCGATCCCGCTCGGCGGCAAGGCGCTGGCGGCCAAGGTTGCGGCTTTCCGCCGTGGTCTCAGCGTTGACATGGTGGCGGACCAGGACGCCCTCGACGCCGTCAACGAGAAACGCGAATTGTTCGATCTCGACGTGGCGAACCAGCTTTACACGCTGCTGCTCGGTCCCGTCGAAGCGCTGATCAAGGACAAGCGGCGTCTGATAGTGGCGCCTTTCGGGCCGCTCACCGCGCTGCCGTTCCATTTGCTGGTCACTGAAAAGCCGAGTGGTGCGGCGCCCTCGATCAAGACCGGCGTCACTGCCGCTGACATGGCGCCGTACCGCAATGCTGCGTGGCTGATCAAGCGGCAGGCGGTGAGCGTGATGCCGTCGCTGGCAAGCCTCAAGGCGTTGCGGCTGTTTGGCCGCAAGGAGGACGCCCCGAAACCGATCATCGGCTTCGGCAATCCGGTGTTCAATGCCGAGGCCGCAGCGGCCGGCGGACAGCGCGGCGCGAAAAAGCCGATCTCCCGTAGCCTAGCCACGGGCTCATATGCTGACTTCTGGCACGGCGCGGGCGTCGACCGCAGCAGCTTGGCGCGGGCATTGCCGCAGCTGCCCGACACCGCAGATGAGCTCAAGGCCGTTGCACTGGAAGTCGGCGCATCCCCGGCCGACATCCATCTCGGTCGCGATGCCAGCGAGGCCACCGTCAAGCGCGCGCCGCTCGCCGATTACCGCATCGTCTACTTCGCGACCCACGGCCTGGTGGCCGGCGACGTCAAGGATCTGGCCGAGCCGTCGCTGGCTCTGACGATCCCGGCGGTGCCGAGCGATCTCGACGATGGGCTCCTTACCGCGAGCGAGGTGGCGCAGTTGAAGCTCAATGCCGATTGGGTGGTGCTGTCCGCCTGCAACACGATTGCAGGCGACAAGCCCGGCGCCGAGGCGCTGTCGGGCCTGGCGCGGGCGTTCTTCTATGCCGGCGCCCGCGCGCTCCTGGTCTCGCATTGGGCTGTCGATTCGAACGCCGCGACGCGGCTCACCACGTCGACCTTCGACATCCTCAAGGCCGACCCGAAGCTCGGGCGCGCCGAGGCGCTGCGGCGCGCCATGCGGTCGTACCTGGACGACAAGACCGACCCGCGCAACGCCTATCCGGCCTTGTGGGGACCCTTCGAGGTGGTTGGCGAGGGTGCAGCACGATGAACTGGGCAGCCGACGTCAAGGCCGCGCCAGCGTCCGCCGCCCTAATACTTTTGATCGCTTACCCGTTACCGCTGACTACGAAAGCCGTCACGGCCTGCGGCCGCATCTGGCTACCATAGAGACGGCGCTCTAACCGGTCTCAAGCTGAAATTTTTTGGATATTGGCTCGAAAGTGTGAAGGCGCTGCGCGCGCTGTTGCACGAGGTTGCGGAGGCCGCGCCGTACCGGGGCAACGCTCGTAACCAGGCACTTTCGGCGCGACATGCGATTGACATCAGGATTTTGCGCGTTACGCTATATTCATACGAATATAGCGACATCGCTATAGTTGTCGAGATATGACGGGGGCTGGTCATGAAAATACTGCATGCGGCGGTTTTCACCGCCGGACTCGGATTGTCGCTCGGCGCCGCTGCGCGCGCCGAACCGGTGACCCTGACCGGTCCGACCAGCACCGCGGGGACCTATTCGACATCCGACCTTGCCGCTGCCGGCGCCAGCACACCCTCAAGTGTCGTCAGCTATGGCGGTTATACCGGCATTTCGCTGTGGGGCTTGCTCGGCGGCGCCAACGCGTCGTCATCCACGTCGCCGATATACGGCGACATCACCACCAGCACGCCCGCGGGCCACAACGCAAAGAACGCCATCCTCCGCTATTACGTGGTGGGCACGTCGATCAATGGCGCGCGTTCGGTCGTTTCGTGCGGCCAGATCGACCCGAATTTCGGTGGAACCGGGACGCCGGTCTTCGTTGCCTACCAGGAGACCGGCGGGCCCATGCTGGCGACGCCCGAACTCGTGGTTCCCGGCGGACCGCCCGGCAGCACGCTGGCAAACCTGACGAGCCTGCAATTGTTATCCTTCCCTGCGCAACCAACTGGCGCCGGCGGGCAATCGACGACCGTCACATTGTCGGGCAACGTGAAGAACCCCGGCGCCTATACGCTGTCGATGCTGCAGAGCAATTTCACACCGGTGCAGCAGACGCTCAGCGGCGATACCTATACGGGCATTCCACTTCTCACATTCATCAACTCCACCAGCCCCAGCATCAATAATCAGATCGTCGTCGGATGGGGTACGGACGGCTACGAGGCGGTCTATTCGCTGAGCGAACTGGCCAACCTGAACAACATCATCGCCTATGCGGCGACCGGCACCGACTTTCCGGCGGACGGGGTCGCCCGGACCATCACGCCGGCCGACAATGCCCATGGCCGGTTCTTATCCAACCTCCTTTATCTTGAGGCACTCAACTGGAACGTCGGCGCGTCGCTAACCGCCACGCACGATTTCAACGGCGATGCCATCAGCGACGTCCTCTGGATCGACGGCGGCGGCGACGTCGCGGCGTGGCTGATGAACGCCGGCCAGGTGCTGCAGATGGGACTTCTCGGCAACATCGGCGCCAACTGGTCGGTGATCGGCCAGCGCGACTTCAACTATGACGGTCAGGCCGACCTATTGCTGCGCGATAGCGCCGGCGACCTCGCTATGTGGTTCATGAACGGTCTGACGGTCGCTTCGTCCGCGAGCCTCGGCAATGTGCCTACCAACTGGAGCGTCTTCGGCACCGGCGACCTCAACGGCGATGGCAAGGGCGACCTGCTCTGGCGCGACAGCGCTTCCGGCTCCGTCGCGGTCTGGTTCATGAATGGCAGCCAGGTCACCTCGTCGGCCAGTCTTGGCACCGTGCCGAGTGTCTGGACCATTGTCGGGGACGACAGCAGCGGTGATATTTTTTGGCTGGACAATTCGGGCAACTATGCCGTCTGGAAGGTAAGCGGCGGCCAGGTTGCGACAAGCGCCAGCCTCGGCAACGTGGTGGCCCCCTGGCTGATCGCCGGTCTCGGCGATTTCAACGGCGACGGCAACGTCGACATACTCTGGCGCAATTCTAGCTCCGGCGAGGTGGCAATCTGGTTCCTGAGCGGCACGCAGGTCCAATCGACGACGAGTCTCGGAACGGTGGGCGGGACCTGGGCCGTGGTCCAGACCGGCGACTACAACGGCGACGGCAAGGCCGACATTCTTTGGATGGACGGCGGCGGCAATGTTGCCGTGTGGTTCATGAACGGTGCGGAGGTTGCCTCGACGGCAACCGTCGGCACCGTTCCCGCAGGCTGGTCTGTCGTGTCGGTCAACGCCGAATAAGTCGCCTTCGCTTCCCAGGACAGGTCAACGGCGCGCCGTCGTTGGCGTCTTTTCGGAAAGGCGCCTCGAGGCACCGCGATGGTCCGCACCTCGCGCATTGGCAGCGACAAGGACGCCGCACACGCATCTGATGGAGACAGCCGCGAACAGCGAGGGAACAGAGCTTCGGAATGAGACGCAGAATCGATTTCGGAATGAGATACTTGAACGAACGCTCCCCTAAGTCCGCCCGTTAGTCCCCCTGTAAGTAAGTTCGGGGGGGTATAGTGATATCTGCGCAAGTAGGCCACCCGCATCTCGGAAGACTACGCGGGGATGTCATCCATTCTCGCCGACGACACCGGCAGCACGACTTCGAACAGCGCCCCGTTCTTGCCGTCTGAAGAGGCGAGAAGTTGACCACCATGGCGCTCGACAATTGCGCTGCAGATGGCCAATCCCAAACCCATCTCGTGCGGCTTTGTCGTGAGGAATGCGTCAAATATGCTTTCCAAACGTTCTGGATCGATGCCCGGTCCGGAATCCTCTATCTCGATGAGGATGTTTTGCCCGGCAGCGAGCGCGGTTCGCACCTTCAGCGCCCGACGATCAGTTTTGATCGCAGCCATCGCCTCGATCGCATTATGAAACAGGTTCAATAAAACTTCCTGTAGCTGAGTTTTTTGTCCCATGACCAAGGGCAGTTCCGCGGCCAAATTGAGAGCCGGCGCGACACCACGATCTGCCAGTTCCCTGCGCAGAAGCCGCAACGTTGAAAGAGCCAAATCATTTATGTTGATCGGCTCGTTCTCCTGCTTTTCTCTACTAAACAACCGATGAAGGTTGTCCAATATTTGCCCCGTGCGGTGACTGTCGCTAACCACGTCGTTCAGAGCCGATTGTGCCTCTGCAAGATCGGGTGGCGCAGATTTGAGTAATTCTCGCGCCGCAGCGCCGTTCAGGGCAATAGCTGATAACGGCTGTTTGATCTCATGGGAAATCGAAGCCATGACTGCTTGCAAGCTCATTAGCTTATTGTCTCGCTCGCGCTGCAACATCAGGTTCGCGCTCGCAAGACGTGCCTCGCTCTCTCTCCGCTCAGCGAACAGCGCTGCAAGAACGTATGCGCTGACTGCCAAAAACAAAATGGCAGCCTGCGCCTCGAGGACACGATTGCCGAGGGAGGAACTCGTATCGCCGAAATGACCGACGCCGAAGGTCGTCGTCCAGACGATGATATTGGAAACCAGGAACGCTCCGGCCGCGGCAAAGACCGGCCGCGAACGAGCGGCGAGCCACAACAAAATCGGAAACGGCCAGGCAACCGGCAGCAGTACTTCCCAAGCTTCGCGCGGCAGCGCAACGATGATCGAGGTCACCACCGCGAGCGACAGGAGCGCGAAAGTCCCTTCGACGTATTCCCTCCGGAATGGAGGGTGGCGCACGGCGTCGGCAAGTCCAATCACCATTGGCGCTACGGTGACGATACCTAAGACGTCTCCTGTGAACCAGTGCTGCCAAGTGGGCAGTATCATCATCGACGGCCCGAGCAACAACCGCTTCGCAAGAGACATAACGAGCGATGGCGCGATCGCTCCCGCGACAGCGGCGCCGAGCAGGCCAACGACGTTGCGCGTGCGATCCAACGAGAAATCGGTGCCGAAGTAGCGCGCGATCAGCCCGGCTACGGTAAGCGCCTCAACCGGGGCGCACAGAGCCATAATCGCTGTCATCCAGAGGGTGTGCCAGCTCAGATGGGCGGCGATAGCTTCCGCAGCCATAATTCCGGCGACCGCCGGCCATCGCCTTCGTGGGCTAAGGGCGATTAGGACACCGGAGGAGATACCGGCAGCCGGCCAAAACAGGGCTGATTTTTCCGGCTGAAAAGCCACACCCCAACTGGTGGCCTGCGCCAGCAGAAGATAGGGTGCTCCGACCGCGGCAGCGATCCCGATGCTGCGTAACCATGTCCAGGGAGCTAGCCCATTCCGGGCTAATCGCAGGCGCTGGTCTTTTTCAAATATGCTCGCGCGCATGTCGTAATGTCTATCATTATGCCATCTTCCGGCTACCCAAGAGTACCACGGCATGACGGTAACGTAGGCGGCCTTTCGGTTGTGCGTGAAATGGATCACCGTCCGGCAGCGCAGCATTGTCGCACCTCGCGCGCCGATGTCCGCTTCTCACCCAAGAGCGGCGTGGAAGCGGACAGGTCCGAGAATGGCCTGCTACACACTCCCGCAGTGCAAGAACGTTGGTGACACCGTCGGCTCCGCAGGGGTGGCAGTGCCCCATTAATCAAGCTTAATCCCCGTCGAGGTCACCATAGCGTCCCACTGCCCCGCTTCGTCGAGCAGACGCTTTTGCAGCTCTTGAGGCGTCTAAGTTTTCGGCTCGACCCCCAACTTTGCCAGAGCCCAGTTCAACGCGTCAGCACAGTCACCTAATGTCAACGCGTTTCGTCGTGACCGGTGCATCAGGCCGCCCGCGCTTGCCGTGTGGTTGGTAACTCCTTATAGTCTATTAATGTAATAGATTATAGCGTAACCCAGATGCGCTCAGCAGGAGAACAGCCCATGACCTTGAGCGGCGTTGCCGAACGTTTGACAACTGTGGAGGCCGATCTCAACTATCTCGCGCTGACTGGCGAGCGGCCGCGAAGCTACGCCGACGATCCACCGCCGAATGTGCCGCGAACGACGGCGGTAAGCGTGCCGTTCAACGTCTCGATTCGTGACGGCCGGCCTGTCGCGAGCGGGCTAACTCTGGATAGGCACGGCTTTGTCCTGGTTAGTCATCGTAGTGCGGTACGGAATTTCTACGATAATGACGAAGTAAAGGATGTCTACTACCGGGAGGCGGAACACCTGTTGAAGCGCCTGACCGGCGCTTCACGCGCGTTCATCTTCGATCATACCACGCGGTGCCGAATTCCGGGGGCCGACGATCGCCGCGACGGCGTCCGACAGCCGGTGAGCCGCGTCCACGTAGACCATACCGCGAAGTCCGGACCACAACGGGTTCGCGATCTGATCCCTGAGGATGCCGCCGAACTGCTGCGCGGACGGATGCAAGTGATCAATCTTTGGCGACCGATCCGGGGGCCACTCCTGGATGCGCCGCTGGCGGTTTGCGACGCGCAGTCGGTCGATCCGCAGGATCTCATTCCCTCCGACCTCATCTATCGCGATCGCGTTGGCGAGACTTATTCGGTGACCTATCGTCCGTCGCATCGGTGGTACTACTTTTCGAAGATGAACGCAGACGAGGTGCTGCTGCTGAAATGCTATGATTCGGCAACCGACGGCCGCGCCCGTTTCACGCCACATACCGCGTTCACCGATCCGACTACCCCGGCTGATGCGCCGCCACGGGAAAGCATCGAGCTCAGGACGCTGGTGTTCCATCCGGCACAATACTGAGCCAGCGCGAAGACGCTGACTTCGACGAACGTATCTGGGACGGTGAAAAAATGCATCGCCCGTCATCGCGCGCCAGGCGAACTGCCGGACATGCTTCACGTGCGAAGTGTACCATCGGTCGACGCTCTGTGGGGCCGGAGGCAAAGCAACTCTCACGTCAGCGAGCATGATGTTCGGGTTCGTTGGTCGCCGCGTAGTCTCGGTATCCGGGCCACCATTCGATCGGCAATCCGGCATAGTCGGGGATTGTGGGAGCCGCGATAATTTCGCCGAGCTGCGGTGGCATGTCAACCGCCGGGTGCGAAAGCAACACATAGTTTGCACGGCGCGGCTGGAGCCGCTGCGATATCATTCTTTTCAAGGAGCGAAGGGTCAATGGCACGGAAGTCATCGTCTCGTGACATTAGTCTATAAAAACGATAGACAACAACAATAAGCAAATTTCCTTGGAATGCAAGCGATTCATCGCGCGTAGCGACGCGTCGCAGGTCGGGGCGGCAACAGGATTTGCGGAGACAAGTCTAGAGCAACGTGGCGCTCGGCCTAGAGGGGCGCGACATGCATCGTCAGCATTGCGGCCGGCGAGCGGATTGTCACGATCTATGAGGAACTCGATTAGGGCCTGACTGGACGCAACCAGTCCGCTGAACGCAATCGCGAGCGTCCCAACGGCGGCGAAACCGCCGAATCTAGCCGCCCGTTCGTCGCGATGGCCGCTTCCTCAGCAATGCGACATTGCTGCCGTTTCCCATGGCCTCCATATCGGCAATCGTGAGCCGATCGAGTACATCCGAGATGGCGTCACGAACTTTGGCCATGGTAAGCCGAACGGTGCAGCCCTTTACACTTTTGCAATCGCGGCATGGCTGGTAGGCTGTGTGGCTCGCGCACGCGATTGGCGCCAATGGCCCATCAATTGTACGAATCACCTGACCGACATTGATGTCGCTCGGCGCCCGCGCCAGCATGTAGCCACCGCCCGGTCCCTTCTTGCTGAAGACGATGCCGGCATTGCGCAGCTCACCAAGAATCGCGTCGAGGAACTTTTTGGGGATGTTGTGGGCTTCGGCGATGTCCATCGCCTGCATCGTCACTCCGGGAGCAAGCGTTGCGAGATGGGCCAAAGCCTTGAGGCTGTATTTTCCTTTTGCCGTGAGCATAGTTCCTGTGACCGATGGGAGTAAAGCGATGCTCTATTAATACCATTGATTATAGAATATTTCTAGCGCTTTTTTCGTCCGCGCCGCAATAATTTCGTTTTGTTCTGTAAATACTTGATAAAACTACTAGACTAAATAGCATCGGTCTCTGCTTAAACGGGAGATGACGGATGCGACGTCGCGATTTTCTGCAGTTGGCGCTCGGCGCCACCTTGGCTGGATTTCCAGCACGGGCCAATGCGCAAACTCCAGCCGGCGCCAGGGAATTGCGGATCGGCTATCAGAAGAACGGCGTGTTGGTGATTGCGCGGCAACAGGCTTTGCTGGAGCGCAAGCTTGCGCCGCGGGGTATCGAGGTGAAATGGTCCGAGTTCGGCTCGGGGCCACCGATGCTCGAGGCGATGAACGCCGGCAGCGTTGATATCGGTCAGGTGGGGGACACGCCGCCGATTTTTGCGCAAGCGGCAGGCGCCGCCATCGTCTATGTCGCCGGGCAGCCGATCACCAACGGACAAGGGATATTGGTCAAACGAGATTCGCCGATCCGCACCCTATCCGATCTTAAGGGCAAGCGCATTGGCTTGACCCAAGGTTCCAGCGCGCACAACGTCACGCTTATCGCTTTGGAAAAAGCGAACCTGACCTACGCCGAGATTACGCCAGTCTACTTAAGCCCGCCGGACGGCGCTGCCGCATTCGCACGTGGCAGCATCGACGCTTGGGCGATTTGGGATCCATACTTTGCGATCGGCGAGGCGCACGGCGGCCGCATCCTGGTGCAGGCGACCGACATCGGCAAAACCAACTCGTTCTACATCGGCAATCGCGACTTTGCCGCCCGTGAACCGCAGCTTCTTCGCTACGCGCTCGACACGCTTGGGCAAACCGCCAATTGGGCAGAGGCCAATCGGGACAAGGTGGCGAAAGCGCTGGCGGAGGTCACGGGAGTTAATCTCGCGATTCAGACAGTTGCGGCGAACCGCTCGTCGTTTGCCATCGGCAAGCTGACCGACGAAATCATCGCGACGCAACAGGCCGTTGCGGATCGATTCCAGAAGCTTGGCCTCATTCCGAAGCCAATCAACGTGCGCGATGCGGTGTGGGGCGGAGCCCTGGCCTGAGCCGTCCAGACGTCGTTCAAGGCATCCTACCTTCAATCCAAATTCCCTCGGTATGCATCCTCGAAAGGAACGCCAATGAGATTATCCCAGATTGTCGGTGCTGCCGTCCTTGTAGGCTCGCTCGCTGGATTTTGGCCCGACGCGGCGCCGGCGCAGGACAAGGTGATCGGCATCGGCTTTCAGAAATACGGCAATCTCATTCTCCTGAAAGGTAGAGGCGGACTCGAAAGCAAGCTCGCGCCACTCGGTTACAAGGTCGAGTGGAAGGAATTCCCGTCGGGGCCGCCGCTCCTTGAAGCGCTCAATGCCGGCGCCATCGATTTCGGCCATGCCGGCGAAACGCCGCCGATTTTCGCGCAGGCAGCGGGCGTGCCCTTTGTCTATGCGGCGTATGAACCGGCGGCGCCGAAAGGCGAAGCCATCCTGGTGCCGCGAAACTCTCCGATCAAGTCGGTAGCCGATCTCAAAGGCAAGAAGGTTGCCCTCAACAAGGGCTCGAACGTCCACTATCTGCTCGTCCGCGCGCTGGAGAATGCCGGCGTGAAATATTCCGACATCGAGACGGCGTTTCTCGCGCCCGCCGACGCCCGGGCCGCATTCGAACGCGGAGCGGTTGATGCCTGGGTAATCTGGGATCCCTACCAAGCGGCGGCCGAAGCGGCGACCGGCGCCCGCACGTTGACTGATGCAAGCGGGTTGGCGCCAAACCGCCAGTTCTATCTCGCCAGCCGAAAGCTCGCGGAATCGAACCCGAAGGTCCTGGACGCGATCGTCGCGGAGATCGCCGATATCGACCACTGGGCGAGCGGTCGGGACAAAGAGGTAGCCGACGAACTCAGCGCCAGCATCGGCATTCCCGCGTCCATTCTGGAGGTGGCACTGGGACGCCAGACCTATGGCGTCAGACCGATCGATGCCGAGACGGTCGCCGATCAGCAACATATCGCCGACACTTTCTATGGGCTGGGGCTAATCCCCAAGGAGATCGTCGTCTCCACCGACGTGAGAAAGCCGGGCTCATGAGCGTCGCCGTCCGCACCGACGCCAACGTGCTGTGGTTCTTGCCGACGCACGGCGACGGCCGCCATCTTGGCACCACGATCGGCGGGAGGCCCGTCAGTCTGCATTACCTGCGCCAGATCGCGCAGGCGGCCGATGATCTCGGCTATTTCGGCGTGCTGTTGCCGACCGGACGCAGCTGCGAGGATTCCTGGGTGATTGCCTCGGCCATCGCGCCGTTCACCGAGCGATTGCGCGATCTCGTCGCCGTGCGTCCGGGCCTGCAGTCGCCAACGGTCGCGGCTCGCATGACGGCGACGCTCGATCGCGTCACCCAGGGCCGTCTCTTGATCAATGTGGTGACCGGAGGCGATCCCACCGAAAACAAAGGCGACGGTATTTTTCTGGCCCATGACCAACGCTACCAGGTCACGCGCGAGTTCCTTACCGTGTATACGGCGCTCCTCGCCGGAGAAACGGTGAATTTCCACGGCAAGCATATCAGGATCGAGGATGGCCGATTGCTATTCCTGCCGGTGCAAAAGCCGCGGCCTGCACTCTATTTCGGCGGCTCGTCTGAAGCGGCCGTCGAGGTCGCCGCCCACACGATCGACAAGTACCTGACCTGGGGCGAGCCGCCAGCGCAGGTCGCCGACAAAATCGCACCAGTGGCGGCGCTTGCGGCCAAGCGAGGCCGCAGCATCAGTTTCGGCATTCGACTTCACGTCATCGTGCGCGACACTAACGCGGAAGCGTGGCTGGCCGCCGACGATCTTATCCGCCATGTCAGCGACGAGACCATCGCCAGCGCGCAAACGATCTTCGCGCGCATGGACTCCGTCGGACAGCGACGAATGGTGCAGCTCCACGGTGGACGCCGCGACAAGCTCGAAGTCAGCCCCAATCTGTGGGCAGGCGTCGGCTTGGTGCGTGGTGGCGCCGGCACTGCGCTGGTCGGCGACCCGCAAACCGTTGCCACGCGCATGAAGGAATACATGGCGGTCGGCATCGACACGTTCATCATGTCCGGCTATCCGCATCTCGAGGAGGCCTACCGCTTCGCCGAGTTAGTGTTTCCGCTGCTGCCGTTGCGAGCACGTGTCCGCGGCGGCGAGCCGGCAAGCGTCAATACCGGGCCGTTCGGCGAAACCATTGCCAACGAGCAGCTTCCGGTTCGCCGGCAAGCCTCCCAATCCTGATGACCGCGTCATGACTCTCCTCTCTGCCGTGACCCGGCAATCGGAAAAGTTGACGCAATGGGCACTGCCGATCGGCATCATCGTCGTATGGGAGATACTGTCACTTGCCGGCGCGATCCCGCTGCGCGTCTTACCGGCGCCTACGGCCGTGCTTGCGGCGGCATGGAAGTTGATGCTCAGCGGCGAACTGGTCCGCGACATCTGGGTCAGCTTCTGGCGCGCCATTGTCGGTTTCGCCATCGGTGGCAGCGTCGGTTTTACGCTAGGCCTCGCCAACGGATTGTCGCGCCGCTCGGAACGAATTTTCGACAGCACCCTGCAGATGATCCGCAATATTCCGCATCTCGCGCTCATTCCACTGGTCATTCTTTGGTTCGGTATCGACGAGGAAGCAAAGATATTCCTGGTGGCGCTTGGCGTCTTCTTTCCGATCTACATCAACACGCAACACGGCATCCGCAGCGTCGATCCGCAGCTGATCGAAATGGGCCAGGCTTACGGGATGTCGCCATCGATCTTGTTCTGGCGCGTCATCCTCCCGGGTGCGTTGCCGTCGATCTTCGTCGGCCTGCGCTACGCGCTCGGCATCATGTGGCTCACGCTCATCGTTGCTGAGACCATCTCGGCGTCGTCGGGCATCGGCTACATGGCGATGCAGGCGCGCGAATTTCTGCTGGTCGACGTCGTCGTATTGAGCATCCTGATCTACGCGTTGTTGGGCAAGCTGGCCGACAGCACCGCGCGTTTCCTGGAGCGGTGGTGTCTGTCGTGGCATCCCGCATTTCAGCCGGCTACCGAGGTCGAAACATGACTATCCAGGTGCGACGTCGCGTCGACGATTTCAGCGCCCCCGTGCCTATGCCAGGAAAGATCGAAGGGTGGAATGATGGTCTCGCGGTCACGATCCATCAACTGCGAAAATCGTTTGCGCAGAATCAGGTTTTGCGCGGAATCGATCTGCACATCGGCGCCGGCGAGTTCGTCGCCATCGTGGGCCGCAGTGGTTGCGGCAAGAGCACCTTGCTACGTCTCCTCCTCGGGCTCGAACGGCCAAGCGGCGGACACTTTCGCTTCGGCGACCGGCCGGGCCACACAGTGTCGCCGGGCGCGATCAGAATCATGTTCCAAGAACCGCGCCTGCTGCCATGGGCGTCGGTTCTAGCCAACGTCGAGGTTGGGCTCGGCCAGGAGCGCTCAGCGGTGAACGCGCGTGAACGCGCGCTGGCGACATTGCGCGAGGTCGGGCTTGAGGATCGGCGCGAACATTGGCCCTCGGTGCTGTCCGGTGGCCAAAAGCAGCGCGTGGCGCTCGCGCGGGCGCTGGTTGGTCGTCCGCGCGTGCTTGCGTTCGACGAACCGCTTGGAGCTCTTGACGCGCTCACGCGCATCTCAATGCAGCGGCTGATCGAACGTGTATGGACCGATCAGCGATTCACCGCGATCATGGTCACGCATGACGTCGCGGAGGCGGTTACGTTGGCCGACCGTGTTTTGATGATCGAGGATGGCGCGATCACGCTCGACCACCGCATTGGGTTGCCGCGCCCACGCGAGCGCGGCTCACCCGAGGTGGCGGCGCTCGAGGGACAGATTTTGCGTGCGCTGTTTCGGAACGCCGCCGCGGGCGAGGACGCCTGAGCGGCGATCGCGAGGGATCAGGATTGAAGGTCAGCGGGGAAAGACGGCCGACCATGACTCAGCAAACTGCAAAGGTCATCGACTTCACGGCCCACCGTGCGAGGCGCCTTGATCATTCGCGGCTCACGGCGATGATCCCCCATAATTTCGAGCAAAGCAGCTTGGTATTCGCGGTACCGGTCTTGATGCCCGTCGTGATCGCATGGCTGCCGATTTGGAGCATGGCGGCGTTTTCAACTGGTGCACCCGATGAATGAAGGAGCGCGTTTGCTCGCCGCGAGATCCTCGCGGCCCGGCGCGGAAGATGCCGGCGATGTCGCGGCCGAGCTGCCGGCGATCTTGGGCAAGAACCTCAGGCGGCTGCGCACCCGCCGAGGTTATTCGCTGGAACGGCTCGCCAAACTGTCTGGCGTCAGCCGCGCCATGCTCGGGCAGATCGAAACAGGAAAGAGTACGCCGACCATCAGTCTGCTGTGGAAGGTCGCCACCGCGCTCGATGTGCCCTTCGCGAACCTCCTGGCGGCCGAAGCGACGCACAGCACTGCGGTCCTGCGACGCGAAGCTGCCAAGGTGCTGTCTTCAAGCGATGGCCGCTTTACCTCGCGCGCGTTGTTTCCATTCGAAAATGAAAGACGCGTGGAATTCTATGAACTGCGACTTGCGCCGAACCATCGGGAGGATGCCGCGGCTCACGCGCCGGGAACCCAAAGAGAACCTGATCGTTGCCAAGGGCGCCGTGGAGGTCAGTACGGCCAAGGAGCGACCGGTGACGCTTACCGAGGGCGACGCCATTCTCTTCGAAGCGGACGTAGGGCACAGCTATCGCAATCTTGGATCAGCAGAAGCGGTGCTCTACCTGGTCATGACCTATGTTGAAGCGGTCGGCAGTTAGCCTACGTTCGACCGGGAGATGGAATACGACAAAAGGCCGGCGCCAGACCGGCCTTTTTGCTCAGTTGCGCGTCGGTTCAAGCCTTCGCCATTTTGCCGGGCGTCACGCACATCATTGTCATACCCCCGCACATCGCCATCATCGGCATGCCCGTGCCCATCGTGGTCATCATCCGCTCGCGACACTCCATGAACATGTCCTTCATGGACTCGTCCATCGGAGTCATCTCGCATTTCATGCCGGTGGGCGTCATGGAGCAGGTCATTTTGCACATCATCATCGCCATCGGCATCATCATGCCGCCCGTCATCGGCATCGGCATTATGCCGGTCATGGGCATCATCGAGCCCATCATCGGCATCGGCATCATGGTCGGCATCGGCATCGCGGCGGTCATTGTTGGGCTCCATGGCATGGTGACGGTTAGTCCCGTCGTTCGCTGCAAGAGCTACGAGCATCGTCCCGCGTGATCAACGCTAAATCTTGGGCTAAGTGTGTTTTCATCCGATAGATCGGAAGCTCTGGAGCGTTCAACGGATGGCTTGTCGACTATGACGACCGCTTTTCCGCTATATTGGCGAGCTGAGCTTCCGCTACGCTGGTGCTCGTCGCGGTAACATCACCAACGTTGTGAAAGGCGCTTTGCCAGCGCCACACACCGATTGCGAATATCCGGGACCGCGACGATCTCCTAGAACGGCGCGCACGCGGCGTGGCGCCAACGTTGCGGAACGGGAGCAATCTGGATCAGGCCGCTTTGGCGAATTGCGCCGCCGCCCTAAGCCCGCGCTCGATATCGGCGATAATATCGTCGATGTGCTCGATGCCGACGGACAGACGCACATACCCCTCGGACACGACGGTGGCGTCTTGCTCTTCCGGCGTCAGTTGCGAGTGTGTGGTCGTTGCGGGATGAATCGCGAGGCTGCGCGTGTCGCCTATATTGGCTACATGATAGAACAATTCCAGCGCGTCGATGAAGCGCCGGCCCGCTTCCTTGCCGCCGGCGAGTTCGAAGCCGACCAGACCGCCCAGTCCGCCCTTGAGATAGTGTGCGGCGCGCTCACGGTGGATGCCTGTCTGGTTTGACGGGTGGATGACGCGTACGACTTCTGGCCGACATCGTTAGTCGGATTCATCATGCGGGTGTAGATGTTGCCGAGCTCCTTGAGCGCAAACAGGTTGGCGGCGTCCTCGGTATCGCGGAACTGATAGGAGGTGGTTTGATAGATCGGCACTGCGACCGCGCCGGTAGCAACGTCGGCGCGCCAGCCGGCATGGAGAGCAAGAGTTTCGGCATGTTGGGCTTGCAGAGACATGTTGACCTCCAATTGGGCGAAACCGCAGACGGCTATTCCGCGCGGCACATCGGAAACTGAACGGGTCTATTATAGTTGACAAAATCGGTAGAGTAATAAATATTTGCGTTGCCTGAACCGAAAGGTCCCGGCCGCGGGTTTGATGGAGCAGCTTGCGCCGCGTTACCAATGCTAAAGCGCCACGAGACGTCTTCGTGGGCTCCTTACTAGGAGACATGCGATGGCGTTACATCTTCTGATAGTTCGAACCTCCTCCCAAGTAGACTTCTCCTGTCGCCGCGCATCGGCCGCGACCGGCGCATGTCGATGCTGACATAGCCGATCGCCTGGTCCCTCGTCCTCCCGGTGTTCGAACAAAGTGCCGGCTGAATGCCGGCGGCAGGAGATTTCTCATGTCGGAAAACTATCACGATGCAAGCAGGCATCGTAGTTCGTGACGGGCATCGCTTTCGCTTTTACGCCGCGACAAACGCTTTTAGATCGCTCGAAGGCCAGCTTTTCAAAAGCCCCAGAGCCGCGGAGTCCGCGACGCTTCGCCAGATTGTCGACAGCACGCGCGATCGCTTTGGTGTGGTCGATCTCCCACACGGCTAAAGCGGCCGCGTAAGTCGATGATAAGCGGCAATGTCCCCCTCTCTTGGCGTTGGAGAGGGGGACTCAAAGCGCCACCCCATGTTCGGTTTTCGCCTCTCGGGAGCGTGCGCCCTGTTCGCAGAGAGGCCGAGCTTCCGAGGATTCCTGCTTATCCGACTCGCAGGATCGCCGGCGGCCCTTGAAA
>Ga0182024_10000837_pt1 | contig 80577 bp, 61 predicted proteins | sample P32metaG_FD_120480 | JGI IMG/M metagenome (GOLD analysis project Ga0182024, IMG submission 120480) | Permafrost microbial communities from Stordalen Mire, Sweden - P3-2 metaG (Illumina Assembly) | ecosystem: Environmental > Terrestrial > Soil > Wetlands > Permafrost | place: Sweden: Stordalen...
AACCTTTGCTTTCGGAGAGTTTCAGGAGCGTGGCTCGAACCATGAGAATTTAATTATGCGTGAGCGGCAAGAAGGTAATGGATTTTTGTGAGCGGTGACGACGTAGCGGTCACGGGGCGGTCACAGGCAAGGATTGCTGTTTCTTGTTGGATTCGAAGGTATCGGCATCGGATTCGGCGTGGTCTTCGAGAAACCTTTCGGCGTCCAGCGCGGCCATGCAGCCGGAGCCGGCGGCGGTAACGGCTTGACGGTAGCGATGATCTTGCACGTCGCCGGCGACAAAGACCCCGGGGATGGCGGTTTTGGTGCCGCTGGTGGCGAGGAGATAGCCGTTGGCGTCGGTTTCAATTTTGCCGCGGAAAGCGGTGGTGTTGGGGTCGTGACCGATGGCAACGAAGACGCCGTCGAGAGGAATTTCGCGGCTCACGCCTGTTTCTGGATGGCGGAGGCGGACGCCGTCCACGGCGCCATTGCCGTGGCCGAGGATTTCTTCAACGATGGCGGACATGACGAATTCGATCTTGGGGTTGGCGCGGGCGCGGTCAATCATGATTTTGGAGGCGCGAAATTCGTTGCGGCGGTGGATCAGGTAGACTTTGCTGGCGTAACGGGTGAGGAAATTGGCTTCTTCCATCGCGGTATCTCCGCCGCCAACGACGGCGATGGGCTTGCCACGGAAGAAGAAACCGTCGCAGGTGGCACAGGTGGAAACACCATAGCCAAGAAGCTTGCGCTCGGAGGGAAGGCCGAGCATGCGGGCGGAGGCTCCGGCGGCGACGATCAGCGTTTTGGTTTCGTAGACGTCTTTACCGGCGATGACCTTGAAGGGACGTTTGCTCAGATCGACCTCGTTGACGACGCCAGCTTTGAACTCCGCGCCAAATTTTTTGGCTTGCTTGCGCATGTTTTCAATGAGTTCGGGGCCGAGGATGCCATCGGGAAAGCCTGGATAATTCTCAACCATGGTGGTGAGGCTGAGCTGGCCGCCGGGTTCATGGCCGTCGATGACGAGGGGCTTGAGATTGGCGCGAGCGGCATAGATGGCGGCGGTCAGACCTGCGCAACCGCTACCGATGATGAGCACGTCGTACATAGAATCTCCTGAGACATATTGGATTCCGCAGGACGGCGTTACGATGCATACCGGCCGAGTGGGTCATTGTAGCATTGCAGGGAGTCATTTCGAGCCACAGGAGGAGAGATGGAAGCAGCTACGATGGATCCGCGGTATCCGATTGGAAAGTATCACCGGGTGAAGGATGCGACGCCGGAGATGCGTCGGCGGGCGATTGCGGAAATTGCCGTGGCGCCGGCGAGGTTGCGGGCGGCGGTGGTGGATTTGCGCGGGGAGCAACTCGAGACGCCGTATCGCGAAGGCGGCTGGAGCGTGCGCCAACTGGTGCATCACCTGGCGGACAGCCACATGAATGCGTATGTGCGATTTAAGCTGGCGCTGGCGGAAACCACGCCGACAATCAAGCCGTATGAGGAGAAGGATTGGGCGGAATTTGTGGATGCGAAGACTTTGCCGGTGGCGGTTTCACTGAATTTGTTGGATGCGCTGCATGAACGGTGGGTGGTTTTTCTGAGCGAGCTGAAGCAGGAGGATTTCGCGCGGACGTTCGTGCATCCGGAGCATGGAGCACAGACGGTGGAGTGGATGCTGTTCTTGTATGCGTGGCATGGGCGGCATCATGTGGCGCACGTGACGGAATTGCGTAAGCGGAAAAGCTGGTAGGCGAAGTGGCGCGGGCGATGCGGGGTCGTGTACGATAAATTGTGCGTAACGATGCGCACAAATGTAGCGCAACAAATTTTTTGAATTGGGAGAAAGAATGAGCCGAGCGGCAGGGACGTACGCGATTTTTGAGACTTCGCAGGGAGATATTGTGATCCGGTTGCTGGAGAAGGAGGCGCCGAAGACAGTGGCGAATTTTGTCGGGTTGGCGGAGGGGACGAAGGAGTTTGGGTCCAAAAAAGAAAAGCGGCCGTTCTACGACGGGCTGATGTTTCACCGCGTGATTCCGGATTTTATGATTCAGGGCGGTTGCCCGCAGGGAGACGGACGCGGGGGCCCGGGATATACCTTTGCGGATGAGTTTCATCCTTCGCTGAAACACGCAAAGGCGGGGAAACTTTCCATGGCCAATTCCGGTCCGAATACGAATGGCAGCCAGTTTTTTATCACTGTGGCGGCGACGCCGTGGCTGGATAACAAGCACACGATTTTTGGTGAGGTGGTGGAAGGCCAGGAAGTGGCGGACAAAATTTCGAAATTGCCGCGAGATGCGGGAGACCGTCCACGGACGGCGGTCACGATCAACAAAGTGAAGATCGAGCGGGTGGCGTAGAAACGGGAAATCAGGGACGTAGAGGAAATAAGGACGTAACGGAAAGAATTTTTGCGGCGCTGCGGGTAAGCTTCTTTATTTTGGCGCGCTCGCGGTGCCTTTTTTTTACGCGAAGGCTGTGGACCGGCGATGCTTTTTAGCGAACGATTGTTGCGAATGATAGTGGAACTGATTTTCGTGTTACTAGGCGGGCTGGTGGTGTGGCTGGGGCTGACGGGGCACATTTTTTTTGACCGGCGGTCGATTGGTTGGCTGGCGGTGAGCGCGATCGTGCTGGTGTGGGGATTGCGCGGGTTGTTCAAGCCATCGCGAGTGCTTTCGCGCGGAGAAAATTGGTCGCGCGGGAGCGCGCTGACGATGCTGGGATTGGTGATGCTGGTGATGACGCGAGTGCCGTTTGAGTGGGTAGGTCTGCTGCTGGCGCTAGCGGGCGTGGTGCTGGTAGTGCGTGGAGCGGTGGGTACGGCGCTGGTGGCGCGGGCGCGATAGCGGGATTGGCACGATTGCAACGCAGGCATGCAAGAGGGCTGGGCCGCGAAATATTTTTTTCGTCTGCAGATAAACTCCTTCTTATTTGTAACAGGTTCGCTATAATCCGCGCCAACGGAGCGTGCCTGGCGGGCTAGTATGATTTGCATTATTTAGACAGCGGAAGGCGAGGAGAAAGAGATGCTCAGGGAATTCAAGGAATTTGCGATGCGCGGCAGCGTGATTGATTTGGCGGTGGGCGTAGTGATTGGCGCAGCGTTTGGAAAAATTGTGTCGTCGCTTGTGGACGACATTTTGATGCCGCCGATTGGGCGAATGCTGGGGCATGTGGATTTTTCCAGTTTGTTCATTTTGCTCGACCGGACGCGAGGACATTTCGAAACGCTGGCGGACGCGAAAAAAGCGGGGGCGCCAACGTTGAATTACGGGCTGTTCCTGAACAACGTGATTAATTTTATGATTGTGGCGTTTGCGATTTTCCTGGTGGTGCAGCAGGCGAATCGCTGGACAAAGAAATCGGCGCCACCAGCGGCGCCGAGCACCAAGGACTGCCCGCAATGCACAATGTCGATTCCCATCGGCGCGAAGCGTTGCCCGCAATGCACCGCGCAACTTGCTTAGCGTCGTCTCGAGCTGCTTCTAGGGCTGCTTCCTTTTCTGATTTGCTTCGAGGTGCGCTTTCAGCCGGATGATTACTTCTTCTTCGCGGCCGTCGTCCATTTCCTTTTTGACTTCCTCCAGCGCGAAATGCACTACATCATGGTGATGCAATTCCTGCGCGCCGCCCAAAGATTCGCTGAAGCGCAACCACAAACGGTGCAGCAGGTTTACTTCGTTGGCGGAAAGATTAGGCGCGTGGGGGCCAAGCACTTTGTAGGACTTGTCCCCATTGGACATGTGAATTTCCAGATTGAACTGGCGCTTTTGGTCGCCAAGGGTTTCCCATGCCGCGCCAATCTGGCGGGCTTGCTCTTCCGTGTTTTCCTTGGCGGAGTGGCCAACGATGATGGTACTCGATTCGAGCGAGGTGGCGGCGCGCAAGATACCTTCCCACAAATCGTTGGCAGCGACGACCGCCAGGCGAATCGATTTGCCGCGTTTTTCCGCCAAGCACAGCGCTTGCGAGAAAAGCTGCTGCTCAATGCCGCCGAAGAGCTGCGCGGCGTCAAGTTCATACTCGCCAGAGGCAGCGCGGCGCAGCAGGCGCACGTGCAACACGACGACGTCGCGGCGGCCAGGTTTAACGCGATCCAGCACGTTGGCAAGGTGATAGAGGGCGTGAACATTGCTGACCGGCACGAGAATGTTTCCAGGACGCGCGCCGACGGCTTCGGGCGTCAGTTCGCCTTCCATTTCCAGGTGGAACTGGTCCATTTCCACGTGCTTGATGTTGCCGCGCCGATGATGCGTGTATTTTTCCGACAGAGTGAAGACGATGAATAGCGCGATGGAGAAGGTGACGCCGGCAATAGTGGCCTGTACCTTGGTAAAGAGATTGACGATAGCGATACCGAACAAAACCAAAGTGATCAGGCTAAGGCCCAGTGGAATTTCCGTGCCAAAGATCGTGAAGTTTAACGGTACGCGATATTCGCGGTCACCCGGGTGCGTGTAACGCAGCACCAGCACTGCCAGCCCCTTCATCGCGAAACTCCAAATGACGCCGAACGCGTAGAGGTTGGCGAGGAAATCGACGTTGCCACGGCTGATGACGATAGTGATGACTTGCAAGAGACAGACGATGTTGATGATGCGATAAGACGTTCCAAAGCGGCGGTGCGGCTGACGGAACCAGTCGGCCAGGACGCCATCTTCCGAGACGCGATTGAGCACGCCATTGGAGCCGACGATGGCGGTGTTGACGGCGCCGGCCAAGATCAGCGTGCCCACGACCACGACAAAGCCGTGAAAGATGAGCCGCACAAGGAAGGGCCCTTCAAGACTCATGGCTAATCCGCCGATGAGATTTTCAAGGTAGCCTTGGCGCACATTGTCTGGGATGAGCATCACCGCGAAAAACGAGACCAGCGAAGTAAATACCAAGCTGTAAATGAAAATCACCAAGCCGGCTTTTTTGAGGTTCGGTAGCTTAGGATGTTCGATTTCCCGGTATACCTGCGCCAGCGATTCCTCTCCGCTCATGGCCAGAACGGAATGGCCCAAACCGATAAAAATGGCGATGATTCCCGCGAGGTGCGCGAAGTGCATGATTCCCGAGCCGTACAACCAACCCATGGAGCTTTTGTTGAGCGTTATGTTGTGGGCGTTCGGGAAGGGCGGAAGCGAGGGATGGCGCAGCACGGCAGTGTAGATGCACCAGGTTATGAGGATGACCACCATCACGGTAGTGGCCTGCATGATAAGCATGGCCTTGTGGCTGGATTCCGAGACGCCCTTGATGTTGTACCACCAGAAATAAGCGGTCACGAGCACGGCAAAGCTGGCGGCGCCAAATCCCGGAGAAATGTGGATATTTAAGTGGATGTAAGCAAACGTTTCGTTGAGAAGCCCGACAAGGTATTGGCCCGCGGAGACGCCGCTGATGGGCCCGGTGAGGATGTAGTCGAACATCAACGCCGACACGCTGAACTTGGCCAGCGTGCTGCCCATCGCTTCCTTAACCACACGATAGACGCCGCCACGCACGAACATGCTGCAGCTCTCCACGTAGATGGCGCGGACCGAGTAAGAGAACAGCATGATGCCGAGGATGAACCAAGGTGCAGCTTTCCCAATGTAGCCCTCGGCTTCGCCGCCGGCGTAGTAGGCGGAGGAAGCTAAGTCATTCAATACGATAGCCGCAGCACGCCAAAAGGAGATGAAGCTCAGGAGCGCCGTGGTGGCGACGAGAACGCGCGGAAGACCGTTGCCGCGACTGCCTGCGGCAGCAGGGCTGTTGGGAGTGCTGCTCATTTAAGGGTATAAGTGACTTGCAGATTGAAATGCTCGCATTTTTTTGGCGGGAAGTCTACCGCGACGGGAATTGGTCTAACCACATTACCGCAAAGCGGCCGTAATTACTGAGATGGTGAGAGTTAGTCGCGTTTTACGTCGTGCCCGCGGGTTTGGCACGAATGATGAAGCGCTCCGGTGAGTGCGGACTATGATTGAATGGGTAGCAAGTCACCAGAGTAAGCGAATCGCTTGCGGTGGGAGCCAAAAGAGTTACGTCCTCGGGCACCACAATATCGATTTTGTTGACGACATAGGTTCGCTGACGTACTTGGTGGCTCCGTCTGTCCAGCCACTGGAGTTGGATCGCGTCGCCGAGACGGATCGCTTCCAGCGGCCTGAACCAGCTGGTGCGGTGTCCTGCGAGGACTACATTCCCGGCTTGTCCGAAGTCAGCGCCGCTGAGAAGCCGCGCAGGACCGAACGCTAGTGTTCTCGGAGAGGCACCTTCCAGTACAATTTCGTCATAGCCGAGGCGAGGAATTTGCAACCTCGCAACGGGGTGAGTGTCCGCCCAGGGCCAAGGCGGTCGAGACTCACCCCGTGTCACACGCGCCTCCCAAGCGCGGTGAATCAGGACGCTGGCCAGCTCGGCCTTGGCGTGTAAGTACGCGGCGCGGGTGCTCAGACTGACGCCCGCGAGCAAAGTAAGCACGACGAAGAGCCGCAGAGCTTTCATCTCAGCACCTCACCACAGAACCTTCAGCACAGCGCTTTCATCACAGAACTTCGACGCGCCGCGTGCGTCGCAATAAGAAATAAGCGCAGAACCCGATCACCAGAAGCGCCAATCCTAGGGCTTGGAAAAATGCGTCGGTGGTTCCGGTGGCGGGCGCACCGAAGACCTTGTCCATGTGCATGCCTTCGGGCAATTCGCTGCGCACCGCGACGGTGCTGGATTGTCCGCTGGGGTTGGCAACCAATTGTTCAACCGCGACGAGCGACGTGAAACGCGTCACTAAGCGGTAACGAATCGCATGCGCAATGATGTTCGCCTTCAGCGACTCCCGTGAGGCTTCGTCCGATTCCCTCCACTCGTCCATGAGGCTTTCAACGCGTTGCCGCGCCCATAGAACGGTGATTCCAGGGTGAAAAGAGGCGGCTGCCGCATCAATAGCGAACGTGGCTTGATACGGTTGATTGCCCGCGGATGCGTTCAAAGTTACGCGGCCTTTTTGGCCCTGCGTGATGCGTCCGTAGATAAGGAGTGGCTGGCGCAAAAACAGGTCGGGCGGCCGTTCCGGATAAAGATCCACGACCTGTACGCCCTCGAACGAAACATTTACGTTGGTCAACACAGGGCTTGCGATGGCGTTCAGCAGCTTGCCCATTTGCTCGCTGATTTCCGACACGTTGGCGATATGTGTGAAGGTGCCGCGGCCAAACTGCGCCATTTTTGTGGCCAGGAAAAAGTTGGGAGCGCTGCCAATAGCCACGGTGTAAAGACGCGCACCACCGAGATTACTTCGGAGCGCGGCGAAGATCTGCTCTTCATTGCCAAGGTCGCCATCGGTGAGCAGAATGATGTGCCGCAAATAGCCGGGGAGCTGCGGCTTTTGCATGGTGTGTTGCAGAGCGGGAAGCATTTCCGTCCCGCCGCCGGCTTGCAGATTTCCAACAAATTGGCGTGCAGCAGCAATGTTCTCTGCAGAAGCGATCAGCGGAGTAGCGGAAAATTCATAATGGAGGTGATTGAACGCAAGTATTCCAAAACGGTCGTTGGGCCGCAGTCGGTTGAGAGCTTGCAGCAAAGCGCCACGCGCTTGCGTGATGGAGGTTCCTTCCATGGAGCCGGAAACGTCTATCAGGTAGAGCATTTCGACAGGCCCTTGCTCGGTGGGAGCCTCGGTAGGCGGAAATGCCGCGAGCAGAAAATTTGTTTCGCCCGATTCGCGGTCAGGAGAGAGAAACAACGCGGTCTTTGGTTGCGTGCTGGCCGCTTGTTGCACCTCCAGAATGAAATCCTTGTTGGGAATGGTTGCACCATCGGCCAAGGTGATGTGCTGACGGCCGTCGCCCGTGTGCTGCACGGTTATGGTGTGCGAGACGGACTTGACCGCGCCAAATTCGAAACCGGGATCGAGATCGACGGAGAGCGAAAGATAGTGGCCGGGGCGGCTAGCTGGAATGCGCACTGGCGGAGTAATGCGCGAAGCGTCGGTGACGGCATCGGTGTCCAGTGCCCACCCCGTGCCGTTGTGGCCGATGGCTTGTTGGCCAGGAATGTAGCGCGGGCCGACTACCATGGGAAAGATGAGGCGAATTTTGCCGTCGTCCCACTGCAGCGGCTCGACGTAGCGCAGGCGCACGTCGGCGTGGTCGCCAGGCATGAGATTGGCGACGGATGCGGTGAAAATGTTGGGGCGCTCTTCTTCGACGAGCGCGGCGCGCTGGCCCGCGGATTTGGCTGCTTCGTAGACGCGCTTGGCTTCCTCGCGTTCGCGGATCACGCTGCGAATTACGCGATTGCCAATGCGGATTTCCAAGTCGTAAACCGCGGCGTCGTGTGGGAGCGGAAAAACATAAACGGCCTCGAGCGGTTGATCGGTGGAGTTGACGTATTGCTGCGTGACTGTGGCAGCGGCTACCAATCCGCGCACATCGAGAGCCACGTCGGTGTGCACCAGCGGCACGGACTCATATTGGCCCGTCGTGGCGGAACGATAGAGCAGACAGCCTTCGCCAACTTGCGAATTACCGTTGTCCGGTTGCGGCGGTACAAGTGGACCATCTGACTGCGCGGGAGACGCGACGCTGGCTAAGATTGTAGCCAGCACGAGGAACACTAGACCGATGGGCAGCCAGCTGATCGGTATCCAATCAATGGGCAGACCTGGGACACTTACTGTGGAGCCACGGCGAACTAATTTCTGTGCCAAGAGTCTCATGTGTTCCTCCGTTACAATGCGGCCAAGCCGAATGCATGCATTAGCAATGCAGGTGGGACGCCGCACCGAGGGTTAGCGGAGAATTTGCCGCAAGTGCAAGCTACTGTTGCAGTTGGAAAATAAGAGAGCGGAATGCGGATTTGCCGTGCGTGTGGCTCGGCCCACAACTGTGTTGCGGGGTTGACGGGCGGAGATTAACCACACGCTTTTGCGAAGCGAAGCCCGCGCCAGGCCGAAATCGCGGGAGGTTGTTACCCGGTCTTGCGGAAAGCGGCGGCGCAGGCTTGGCAGGGGCAGATCATGCGAAGTTGATCGTAGCTATAGATGCCGGTGTTGTGGCCGTCGGAGAAATTGATCTGAATCGCGTAGCTGCCAACAGATGTCGCGGACTGCGCGCGAGCTTTCGGTTTGAACATCGGAAAGGCCGGCGAGGTCGCGGGGAGCGGCACAGTGGCAGCAGCGTTTGCTGACGCGGCATTTGCGAGCTTGGTTTCCGCGGCGTTTTTTTTCTCGCGCTCGTCATTGCAAGTGGCGCACGGGCAAGCGTCGCGCAAATAAGGAAAGTCATAGTGGCTGGCATGACCGTCAGCCCAGGTAATGTCGACGCCCGCACCGGTAGAAACGTGAATTTTTACCGCCGTCGGTTTTTTGCGCGGATCGAGAGGAGTGGGCATCCATCTATCCGAGTTGGCTCATGAATTTTTTGCGTGACCGTTGCTGCCATTGCAGCAGGCGCCGGGCGGAATGGGATTGCCATGCGGACACGTCGTTGGGTGTCCCAAGAATGTGCAGATGCGCTGGTCCAGCTCCGGGCTGATGATGTGTTCGAACTTGCAGGCTTGCGTATGCGCTTCGGAATCGTCGATAGAAAAAGTATCTTTAAAAAGGCGTTCTGCAAGACGATGGCGGCGCACCACGTCGCGTGCGCGCCTAGCGCCCATCGGCGTGAGCTGCGCTTCATCCCGCCGCAATTCCACCAGCGATACTTCAGACATGCGCATTAGCACGCGCTTGGTTGGCTCATCGGTGATCAACGGAAGCCGGCCGGCTGGGCCCTCGGCGTGCAGTTGCGAAATGTGCGCGGGCCTGGCTTCCTCGTCACAGATCCAGATTTGTTCCAGTAGATGATCGAAGCGAATCTGGTCTTCCACGGTGGTAACGCTCGAAGGTTCCGTGCAGCAATCGCCGGTATTCGCCAGCGGGCAATGCAGCGGATGCCCTGGCCCGTGTTGCGAGGTGTCAAATTGCAAATGGCCATGCGCCAGCTCAATGCGGCGATCCGCCTGTCGCGCAATATCCGGATCGTGCGTCACCATCAGGATAGTGTGGCCAGCCTCGTGCAATTCGCGAAAAATTCGCAGCACGATGGTTTCGTTGACTTCGTCAAGATTGCCTGTGGGCTCGTCCGCCAAAATTAATTTCGGCTGATTGATTAGCGCACGTGCGATCGCCACGCGCTGCTGCTCGCCGCCGCTCAGTCTCGCCGGCAAATGTTCCAGCCGGTCGCCGAGGCCCACGCGCCGCAACGCCTCCGTCGCTTGCTGCTCGTCGGTGAAGCTATGAAAATATTGCGCCAGCATCACGTTTTCCAGCGCGTTGAGATACGGCACCAGGTGAAATTGCTGGAAGACGAAGCCAACTTTTTCCGCACGGTAGCGCACCAGCTGATTTTCCGTGAGCTTCGAAAGATCCACGCCATCGACGGAAACCTGGCCAGAGGTAAGCGTGTCCAGCCCGCCGAGAATATTAATCAGCGTGGTCTTGCCGGAGCCCGAAGGCCCCATCAGCGCCACCCACTCGCCGGGATTCACGCAGAAGCTGACGCCGCCCAGCGCGCGCAAATTATCGTATTGCTTGACGAGCGCATCGATCACCACTTGCGGTTGTAGCGTCGCTGGTGGCGCGGCCATTACGCTTCCCCTCGAAACACGGACGCTGGTCGAACACTGGCCAGCCGCCGCAGCGGATACGAACTGGCGATCGCGACAATAATGGTGAGTGCCACGGATATAGGATACACAATGAGCCGGGGCCGCGCCGGCATGCCAAACACCGCTTCGCCAAGCCAGACCGAGAGCGCAATACCAATCGTCGCGCCAATCAATCCGCCCGCCAACCCCAGAAGCGCCGCTTCCGCCAGAAACAATCGCAACACCCGCCGCGTGGCCCCGCCAATCGCTTTCATCAATCCCACATCATTGCGCCGCTCCATCGCCACGTTGGTCATCGCCGCCATCACGCACAGCGCCGTAAGCACCAGCACCAGCACCACGGTCGCCGTCAGCAGCCCGCTAATCTTTGAATAAATTTCCCCCTGCGCTTCGCTGAACTGCCGGATGCCATGAACATCAACATCAGGAAATTTCGTCTGGAGGGCGGCGATATAGCGTTCGATAGATTGCGGCGTGCCGGGAACTCGCACTTCGATCGCGCTGATGCGCCCGGGAAACCCAAGCAGAGCTTGCGTCGCGGGAAGCTCGAAGAAAATCTCTCCATCTCCCGGACCGCCGAAATTTCTGATCACGGAGACCGTGCAGGCGTCTTCGTGAGTTCCGGCGCGCAATGAAAATCTCGAGCCAACTTCGAGGCGTAGTTGCGTGGCCAGACGCTGCCCCACCTGACAGGTGCGCACATTCAGCGCGCTGAAATCACGTTCAGCGACCACTGACGACGGAGAAAACTTCTCGACGCCATCAGCGATATAGTCTTTGCCCACAGCGACGGCAAATCCAACAACAACAGCTTTCGTCGATTTTGTGGCCTCGCTAGCAGCCCGCTCTTCGAAAGCTCCGGCATCGACGATGCCATAAAGCAGTTCCGCTTTTGTGACTGCTACGCCGTCGTTAAGCGCTGGCAACTGATTGACAAGCGCTTCGTTCAGCGAGTTCGAGGCTTCCGTCGTGTTGCGGGGAGCGAGCACGGCGTTCGCTCCGAAAGCGCTGAATTCCGTGCTAAGGCGGCGCTTGGCATCGATCTGCAGATTGAGCAGCGCGGCAGTAATTGCCGCGCCCGCCGCTAACGCCAGCAGCACCACAAAAAGCCGTCCGCGATTCGCTGTCAACTGCCGCCGCACGATCCGCCAAAACATTGCGCGATTGGGAGTCCTGGAATTTGCGGAGGCGTTGGACATAACTATTCGCCTCGCAAGATCGGCGCGGGCTGAAACCGCGCCGCGCGGCGCAACGGAATCGCGCTACCTAGCATCGTCACGCCCGCCGCCAATCCCAAAATAATCACAAACACCAGCACCGACGGTTCTGGCGCGGCGCCAAATATTTTTTCGCCGACGACCCGCGCTAACACGATACCTAGCGCATAGCCAATCCCGCCGCCAACCACCGCCAGCAACAATTGTTCGGCCGCCAGCAAAAATCCCACCGAACCGCGCCCCGCGCCAATTGCCTTCATCAACGCAATTTCCGATCGCCGCTCAATCACACTGGCCGCTGACGACGCCCCCACCGCCAAAGCCGACGCCAGCAGCGCGGCAAACGTAACCAGCCACAGCAGAGTCCGAACGTGCGTCAAAATGCTGCCTTCTCCGTCCGCAACGCGGCGAATCACCCGCACATCGCTCCCCGGCAACGCCCGCTGAATCGAAAACGCAATCGACGAAACGTACGGGCTGCACGACCACCGCTCAAATTCATCCGCGCTCATTGATTTCGGGTCGCGCTTCGCAAAACTATCTTCCGGCTTCGTCAACGCCGAAACATACAGCTTCCTGTATTGCCCGGATCTCCCCGCAAGCTCTTGTGCGATAGAAAGCGGCCCGATAATTTGCTCGTCCTCAGGCCCCCCAGTCTCGACGACGCCGACAACCGCGAGATCCCCCCGCGATCCTCGGTCATTGTTGACGTCCTGAGAAACGACGGCGAGATTACTACCAGCGGAAACGCGAAGTTGCCTTGCAAGCTTGCTGCCCACCACACATTCGCGCTTATCATCATCAAACCAGCGGCCTGCTACGCTCCACCGGGAATTTGTTTTCGCAATTCCGGTAACAAAACTGGAGCCATCGGCCGTGCGAACAGGATGCTTCGTCCAAGTACCTAGAAATTGGACAGCGCGCGTCGGGATATAAGACGACGTTTCGGGAACTGACGCTGGATTTCCCACGGTAATGAACGTTTCGAGCGAAGGCGCAAAACCAATGATGTTGTTGTGCCAATAAATCGATTTCAATTTCGGCAAATCCGCCACCGGCAAATACGCCCCAGAGTTCGCCGGCCGGTAATCCACGCCCCCAATCTCCAACGGCAACGAATCGGCCTGCGGAGTAACCACGAGATTCGCGCCCAAGCTGCGAAATTCCAGCGCCAGCCGATCTCCTACATCCAGCGAAACACTCAGAGCCGCTGTCGCTATCGCCATGCCCAACGCCAGCGCCGCACCCGTAAGTAGTTTGCGGCGCGGGCGGCGTGTAAACGAATCGGCAACAAGTCGTAGAAACATTGATTTACTTCGGAATTTCTTTAGCCGCCAGCGTCAGCGAAGAAGTATCCAGCACCAAGTCCGCGCCATCCACATGCGCCGGCACTCCAATCGGATTGCACCCGCCGCTTTCGCCAATCGTCGGCACATAAATCGCCGACCCACAATGCCGGCAAACCACATTCTGCCCATCCTGCCGGTAACCCTCCGCTCCGCAAATCCGGCAGGCATCCAGCGCCGTGCCCCACCCACTCGGCTTCTTAATAATCATGAAACGCAGCGACTGCCCGCCGATCTGCGCCGCAAACAAATGCAGATTGCCGTCTTGCACTTCGCTCACCGGCACGCGAATTTCGCCGTTCGCAATCGCCACGACACGCGCCGAAAGTGGCGCCGAATTCGCCCGCGCATAAATAAAATCCGCGGTTAGCACCAAGATCACCGCTAGCGACGCAATGGCCGCCGCGGCCATCCACCCGCGCTGCTGACGATTCTGCGCTTCGAGCAACCGCTTCTCCGCTTCACCGGTAGCTTCTTTCGCGGCTTTGCTGTGCGACGCTGTCTGCCATTCGCGAAACACCAGCAGCGCCGCCGCGCCAAAAATAAACACAAAAAAGAACAACTCGTTCCGCACAATCGGCCCAATAATGGCCATTTCGTGCTTGCTCGACGGGATCCACCGCGCCTCGCTCAATTCGTGTAAGCCCGTCAGCGCCAGCTGAAACGCCACCAGCATCAGAATCACGCTGGTGACCGCAAAAAACCGATGCAGCGGCACGCGCAACGTACCCTTAAAAAACAGCAACCCCACCCCCACCGCGGCCCCAATCCCCGCAAGTGTCCCAATCCACGTCTGCAATCCCTCGCTTGAAAGCTCCACCGCCCGCAAAATCAGCGCCAGCTCCGCCCCTTCGCGCACCACCATCAGAAAAACAAAAAGAAAAATACCCCACCCCGCCGCGTTGCCTGCTCGCGCGGCGTACGCCTCCACTTTTTGTTCGATATCTTTTTTCAGGTGCCGCGCAACGCGGTTCATCCATACGATCATCGTAACTACGAAGAACGCCGCCACGAGGAGCAGCACGCCTTCGAAGCCGTCTTCGCTGATTTGCCATCGCTCGAGCGCGATAGCCACGGCGAGGCTGAGTGCGGTAGCGGCCGCGACGCCATACCAGGCAAACTTCGCCAGGTGTTGACGTCCAGTGCGCGACAAATAGACAAGAATGATGCCCACGACCAGCGCGGCTTCCACGCCTTCACGGAGAGCGATCAAAAATGCTGATAACACAAAGAACTCCAGTTGCGAATCATTTGCAACTAATTTTTAAGTTTACCCCTTATAGCGACTTACGTCAACCGGACCATTCTAGTCCGCGTTCACTCCTTTAAGGCTACGGTAGAATGATTCGTTTGGCAAACCTTCCCATGAGCGAGCAAAAAATCTGCGCGATAGGCACGAGCCGCGGCAAGCGGCTGCGCGTTACGATTCGCGGCAGATCCGCAACATACGCGTTCTGCTACCGGGCCGTTGCATTGCTCGCAGCGGCGATCTTCTGGGGATTACTCGGCACTCACGCCGCGTTCGCGCGATTCGCCGCGCCCCAGGATCCCGGCACGGAAGACGATACGCGCTCCAGTAAAGAAATCGCCGCCGAACTTCGCGCCCACAAGGCCGCCAATCGCGGCGACAAAGCTGACGCATCCGGAAATCTCGAAGAAGCCTGGAAGGATTATCAAGAGGCCATCGCCGACGCGCCCTTGGACAAAACCATCCTCGAGCGCGGCGCCTTCCTCCGTTCGAAGCTTCTGCGCCGCCATGCTGAAGCCGCGGAACGTTACGCGCTGAACGGCCTGCTAGAAAAAGCCACTGAAGAACTAAATCAAGCCTTGCTCATCGCTCCGGGAGACACCGTCATCGCGCAGCGCCTCGCCGAGATGCAATCCATGAACGACGAACTGCCCGCACAACCCACGGAGATCGTGGGCCTGCCAAAGCTCAAACTTTCTCAGGGAAATAAGAATTTCAATCTTCGCGGCGACACGAAGTCCGTCTACGAGCAGGCCGCGCAGCAATTCGGAATCAAAGCCGCTTTCGATCCGGACCTCGTCGCGCGTCCCGTCAAACTCCGCGCCGACGACATGAACTTCAAGACCGTTATGTCTTTACTGGGCACCGAAACTGGCACGTTCTACCGCCCGCTCGATCCCACGCTCATTTACGTCGCCGCAAATACCGCCGAAAAACGCAAACAATTCGCGGTGGAAGCGGAACAAACTTTTCCCCTACCGCAGTCCGTGGCGCCGGAAGAGTCCACAGAATTACTGCGCATCCTCCGCGAGATGATCGGCGCGACGCATATCGAACTCGACACTAAAAGCCATTCCATCACCATGCGCGATACCCCAGAACGCCTGCAGCTGGCGAAGGAAATTATCGGACAGGTGGAACGTTCGCGCGGCGAAATTCTCCTGGATGTCGAATTGTTAGAAGTCGATAAAGGTACCGCGCGTATGTTGGGAATCACTCCGCCGTTCCCGGTTACCGCCACGCCCATAACGCCCATGGAGATTACTGCGCTGAAAGGAGCCACCACTGTGGCCAGCGCGCTCACCGAACTATCCTCCATCCTTAGCGGCCAGGGAATTTCCAATCTCACATCCTTCATTCCTATCGGCGGCGGCTACAGCACACTGCTGTTGACGCTTGGTTCCGTCGCTGCGGATTTTTCCGATTCTTTGTCGCTCTTGCGCAGCGGTCGCGAAGTGGTGATGCGTGCACAAGACGGCAAACCCGCCACTTTTTTCGTCGGCGATCGCTATCCCATCACTCTATCACTGCTCTCCGGAAGCCTCACCGGAGGCGGCGCCGCCGCCAACATCGGCGCGACGGGAATCGCCAATTTCAGCCCAACTAGCTTTCCCCTGACGCAGTTTTCTGTCAGCCAAAATCCCTCCGCGCTGGTGGCCAACACGTTTACCAGTGGCACCCAGCCCGATCTCGCCGTGGTTTACAACAACCCGGCAATTAATACCTTTACGATCTTGCAGAATCAGGACAACGGAAATTTCACTACCGTCACGCCGGCTCCCATCACTCTCAGCACGCAGGAAACCGGACAGGTCGCCATCGGCACGGGCGTATTTCGCACCGGTAATAGCACCACCACTTATGCTACGCAGCAGGACGCCGACGTCGTTCTCGTAAATTCCACATCCAACAATATTTCCATTCTGCTGGGCAACGGCAACGGCACTTTCGTGGAAGCTCCGGGATCTCCGATTACCGTGGGCAAAGATCCCACCTTCGTAGTCGTCGCGGATTTTAATAATGACGGAGCTCTAGACCTTGCCGTAACCAATAAAGGCGACAATTCCGTTTCTCTCTTTGAAGGAAATGGCGACGGCACATTTACGGAATTCCCGGGTTCGCCATTCAAACTCACCAACACATCGACCATTGCGGAAACCGCGCCGGTCGCCATGGTCAGCGGCTTCTTTGGCAATGCCGTGAATCAGAGCAATGAACAGGATCTGGCGATCGTCAACGAAACTTCCGACAACGTCACCATCCTGCTGAGCTCCGTCGACAGCAATAAGAACGTCACCTTTACCGAAGCCGCCGGCTCGCCCATCCCCGTTGGCAAAACTCCCGTAGCCATTGCCACTTCAGATTTCAACGGCGACGGCGTCGCCGATCTCGCCGTAGTTAATCAAGCCGATGACACCATTTCGATCTTGCTCGGAAGCGTCAATGAAAACGGCTCCTTTGTCGCCGCCACCGGTTCGCCCATCTCCGTCGGCGCCACCGCCCCTTCGGGTATCGTTGCCGCCCCATTCACAGGCGGTTCCACCGCGGACCTTGCCGTCACCAACAACGGCTCGGCCACTCTCGGATTCTTTGTCGGCAATGGCGACGGCACTTTTACCGCTGGCGGATTGCTGGCTCAGGGAATTCAGATTGGCGTTCCCGCGGGCCCTTCCGCGATCATCACCTCCGTTCTTAGCACTTCGAATAATGGTTTGCCGGACGTCGCGCTCGTCGCGCAACAATCCGGCGCCGCAAACGGTATGGTCGGCGTCATCCTCGATTCCGCGGCCTTCGCGGAAGCCGCCAGCGGAGTCTCCGGCCAAACTCCTTATCCCGGCTCGGAATATGAAGACTTGGGAATAAAAATTAAGGTCACGCCCAGCCTGCATGCCGATCACGAAGTCACGCTGCACTTGGAGTTTGAAATTCGCGCGCTTGCCAACGCTGCTGTCAACGGCATTCCTGTGCTGTCCAACCGCACTCTCGATCAAACCGTGCGTTTGAAAGAAGATGAGCCCAGCATCTTGGGAGGATTAACGGATCGCGAAGAAACGCGCTCCATCACCGGTCTGCCCGGCTTTGCGGAAATTCCCGGCCCCCCAGGCTACGCTTTCGGTCTGCACGGCGATACTCTTCAGGACACTGAACTTCTCTTTGTAGTCACGCCGCGGCGCCTACGCACTGCGGACCACAAATCGCGCACCGTTTACGCGGGCCGCGGTGAGCCAGGCGGACCATCCGGTACCGGTGGCCAACAACCAATTCAACCGCAGCAGGAACCCGTTCGTCAGCAACCTGCTGAACCGGCGCCACAACCCGTGCAACCCGCACCGCAGCCACCACCGCAACAGCAACCGCCTCCAACGCAACCTCAGGCGCAGCCGCCGTTGCCGGTGCCGCCCGACAATCCGCCAAACCACTAATTGTGCGCAACGGTAGCCCCGGGGCCCGACCCTGCGGCTTTTACGCGGAAATTACAAAAAATCCTCACTTCGCTTTGATCGTTTTGGGAATTTAGAAACTACGCCCTGCTCAACGCGCTTCCGTCAGCGCGTACCCCGCCAGCTTCTCCAATATCGCCACCGGCGAACGTTCCGGCTCCACCATGGCCTGCCGCGAAATAATGAACGTCTGCTCCAGCGCATACTGCCCTTCCAAAACCGCATGGCTCACGCAATCCGTAAATACGATCCACGTCGCATTCGGCGGAAATTCCCACCGCACCTTCGGCGCGCTCTGCTGAAATTCTGCGTCTTCCTTCATCGCATTATGGCATTCGTGCATAAATTCATCGTATGGCGAACGCCGCGCGCCGGGAACATGCGCAGCGCGCGCCAAAGTTCGCAGCATCCGCCGCGCCGGATTTTTGCCGGGCGGAGGAGGCAAGCCCACCGATTTTGCAAATCGCGGCGCGATCGCCGCAAATGGCGGCGCCGTGACCCACACGCGATTTTGCGTTGGATTAATATTTGTGAATAGCCGTAGGATGCGGTCTCCATTCGTCGGCCGCGTGGGAAATGCGTCCACGTGCGGCAAGTCGTTGCGTGCGTGCACTCTCGCCGTGCGCCCGCGCTCTTCCACCGGCCGATAACTCGCATAATCCAGCTTCCATTTGCCCACGTACGGCGGCAAAAGCTCCGCCAGACATTTCTCCGCACTTTGCGAATAATGTTTCAGAATCCCCCGCAGCCGCTCTGCTTCCGCCGATTCCGAGTTATCCAGCCCCGTGACGCGGTCTTCCGCTGGCCGGTACGCCACATTCTTGTGAAACGCCGCGCTGCTCTGCTTCTGCCCGAGCAGTACTTCGCGATCCTCCGCGGAAATCACAAACGGTGTCTGCGCAAAATAAAGGATGTGAGCGGCCTCCAGCTCTCCGCAAAGCCGCGGACCGCTCCCCGGCGCCATCGGCAGCCCCACCTCAACCTTCCGCGTTTCCATCTCCGCCATATTTCGAACCGTTGCAACAACTGCAATGTCTTCAAAACTATAGCGATCGCTCAACACCAGAGCAAGCGCGGCCCGTCCCCTGTCAATCCGCCCCCTCGGATTTCCCTTGGCTATACCCAGTACCTCGCCGGACGCGAACCCCGCAAAGTACTACGTTCAGACCGCGTAAACCATCCCATTTGCCGTTAAAAACATCCAGCTTATCGAAGCACACGCGAAAAACGGCCCAAACCCAGCGATTTACGACGGATGTTCCTGTTTTTCTCCCGTCGAATTTAACGCACATGCTGAGTGACGTAAAATCAACACTTACAAATCCTCGTCAAAAACAAACGACTTCAACTCTCATGGAATGAACTTACAAGAATCCCAAGGGTGGGGTACCCGAGCAGAAAAAAAACACCAGATCTGTCGGAATTCTCCACTACGCAAGCGGCTCAAACACCACGATCGGCTGGTACGTCCGAGGCACCACCGCTTCAGCGATGGCGATTAATTTTTGCTGGCCGAAAACGCGCAGTCGCGGCGGTTTGGGTTCGCCGCCGTCTAGTTGCACTGTGGCGCCTGGCGGCAGATCCGTGCGGCCCGGCTGCAGCTGCGAAACCGAAATGTTGAATTTAGATCCGTGCCGCACGCGCTTTTCAATTACTGGCAAAACATCGATGCGCGGAAAATTCGGCAACAGATGTTCCATCGCGATCAAGCAAGACGGAAATTTTCCGGCTTTTTGCGCTTCCGCCAATTCTTCCAGTTTGATGGCTTGCTCGATGGAAAATTCGCCCACCGCGGTGCGTTTAATTTCCGCAAGATGCGCCCCACATCCAGCTTGCTGCCCGATTTCGTGCGCCAGCGAACGAATATACGTTCCCGAAGAACACTCGATCACAAAGCGCGCCAGATTTCCTTCGATGCCCGTCAGCCGGTATTCATACAGTTCCACTTCCACGGCTTTCAGTTCGACGCGTTCCTTGTTGCGCGCCAGTTCGTACGCGGGGCGCCCGCGAATTTTCTTGGCCGAGAAAGCCGGCGGCATCTGCGCAAAGCGGCCGATTTTTTCCGACGCGAATTTTTCCAGCACGGCGGCATCCAGCGGCACCGGCGTATCCGGCCCCTGCGCTTCCCCGTCGGAATCGTAGGAATCCGTTGCGAACCCAAAGCGGAATGCCGCGGTATACCGTTTCCGGCGGCCATTGTAAAACTGCACCAACCGCGTGGCGCGGCCGAGCAGCAACACCAGAACGCCAGTCGCCAACGGATCGAGCGTGCCCAGATGCCCGATCTGCCGCATACCCGCCAGGTGGCGCACCGCGTCCACGACATCGTGCGATGTTTTGCCTTGCGGCTTGTCGATGACGAGCGCTCCGTCAAAAGTGGCGGCTTGCGGTTCGCGTGGCATGGTTGGTTAGCAATTCACAGAACGCACTGAAAAGCAGATTCCTCGCTTCGCTCGGAATGACAAAATCTTATTTCGGAGTGGCACATTCTTGTCTTTGGCGCGAACGGGAAATTTCACGGTGCGGATGGCTTGTCCTTCTTCATGTCCCGGAGCAGTTGCTCGATCCGCTCGGTATATTCCTGCGAGTGATCGAGAATGAAATGCAGCTCGGGAAGCCTGCGCAGCTGCAACCGTTCGATAATCTCGCTACGGATGTAGCCGGAAGCGTGCTCCAGCGCCTTGATCGCATCGCGCTGTTCCTTGGCATTTCCATCGCGCATATTGACGAACACGCGGGCATGTTTCATGTCTGATTGCACGCGCACTTCGCTGATCAGCACGTTGCCTTCGAGACGTGGATCTTTTAATTCACCCGCAAGCATGGCGTTGATTTCGTGAGCGATCTCTTCGCCCACGCGTTCGTGGCGGTGATTGGCTGGACTCATCGGCTTCCCCGACTTCCGTTACCGCTGATCATAAAGTAAGTTCGATGCCAACAGTTGCAAAAACGAAACGCGGTAACCCCACCGATCGAAGCACTTTCGATGCTCCCCGCAACCGATTCGACTGCTAAATGATTTCAAAATTCTGATTGATCAGAGTTGAGCCGAGTATCCGGTCGGCTTCGTCCAGCACCTTGTTGAGCATTTCCTTCACGTGCTTTTCTTCATTGGAGAGTGTCACGATACCGACCACCGAGCGCTGCCACACGTCGTGATGCTCCAGCTCTGCGACCGCCACGTTGAATTCGCGCCGCAGCTTGTCTTTCAGGCTGCGCAATACCTGACGCTTGTCTTTCAGCGATTGCGCATCGGCGATATGCAGTTCGAGAGTGAGCAATCCCACCGGCATGAGTTACGTCGCAAAACCGCTGCTGGCTGGCTTTTTCCGCGGCTTCCCACGATTGGTGGTGCGCCGAGAATTCCGCGGCTACGCCAAACTTCCCGGCTGCGTCTTGGTTATCTGAAACGCTTCCAGCGTGTCGCCGACCATTACGTCGTTAAAGTTGGAAATGCCCACGCCGCACTCAAATCCCGTGCGCACTTCGCTGGCATCGTCCTTGAAGCGTTTCAACGAACTGAGCTTCGAGGAATGGATCACCGCGCCGTCGCGCAAAACTTTTATGACCGCATCGCGTTTCAGCACGCCGTCGGTAACGTAGCAACCGGCAATCGTGCCAATGCCTTTGACCTTGAACGTGTTGCGAACTTCCGCGCGGCCCAGATACGTCTCCGTGACGATGGGATCCAGCAACCCTTCCATCGCTTTCTTGATCTCGTCGGAGACTTCGTAAATAATGTTGTACGTCCGGATGTCCACGTGTTCCTGATGCGCCAGGTCCGCGGCTTTGCGGTCCGGGCGCACGCCAAACGCGATCACAATGGCGCCCGATGCAGAAGCGAGCACCACGTCGCTTTCCTTCACGGGACCAACGCCCGAACCGATAATTTTCAGTTTCACTTGATCCGTCGAAAGCCGCGGTAGCATTTCGCTCAGCACTTCCACCGATCCTTGTACGTCGGCCTTAATCACTAGGTTCAGTTCTTTGACGTCGCCGGCTTTCAGTTGCTCGTGCAACTGATCGAGCGTGATGCGTGCTCCGCTGGAGCGTGCCATCTGGGCGTCGCGTTGTTTGCCTTGGCGATAATCGACGATGTGCCGCGCCTTCGCTTCGTCAGTGACCTGGAAATGGTCGCCAACTTCGGGAATACCCTGCAAACCAAGGACTTCCACCGGAGTAGAAGGTGGTGCATCAATAATCGGCCGTCCGCGATCGTCAAACATCGCGCGCACTTTTCCGAAAACTGAGCCGCAAATAAAGAAATCGCCGGCATTCAGCGTGCCGTTTTGTATGAGAACCGTTGCAACGGGACCGCGGCCCTTGTCCACGCGAGATTCGAGAACCGTGCCCGTCGCAGGCGCATCCGGATTGGCGCGCAATTCGCGCAAATCCGCGACCAGTAGAATCATTTCCAGTAATTTGTCTATGCCCGTCTTTTTCTTCGCGGAAACTTCCACAAATTCCGTGTCGCCGCCCCATTCCGACGGCACGAGATTCAGATCGGACAACTGGCGTTTCACACGTTCCGGCTCCGAGCCCGGCGCGTCGATTTTGTTGATTGCCACGATAATGGGAACTTTTGCCGCACGCGCGTGATCGATGGCTTCCTTGGTTTGTGGCATGACGCCGTCGTCGGCGGCTACCACGAGAATCACAATGTCGGTGACCTTTGCGCCGCGCGCGCGCATGCGCGTGAACGCTTCGTGACCCGGCGTATCGATGAACACCACGCTGCGCTCACCAACGGAAACCTTGTATGCACCGATGTGCTGCGTGATACCCCCCGCTTCGCCGTCCGCAACATCCGCGGAGCGAATGGCGTCTAGCAAACTGGTTTTGCCATGGTCCACGTGACCCATCACCGTAACCACCGGCGGACGTGACTTGAGACTTTCCTTGGTCTCTTCCTTGGCAACTTCGAGAACCATTTCTTCTTCGAGCGAAACCACGCTCACCACGCCGCTGAATGCTTCGGCAAGCGTTGTCGCCGTGGGAACATCGAGCGCCTGGTTGATGCTGGCGAACACCCCACGATCGAGCAAAGTCTTCAGCAATTCCTTGGCACGCACGTCTAGCTTTTCCGCCAGTTCGCGAATGGTGATGCCTTCCGTAATGGCCACGTCCCGCGGAGCACGCGGCTCCGGAGGAGCTACGACCGCCGCAGCGGAACGCCGGTCGCCAAATCCAGGGCGCTGCCGCGTTGGGTGTAACTTGCGCTCGCCTTCCTGCTCGCGTTTATCGAGGCCCGGGCGCTGCCGCGAAGTCGGCTTGCGCGTATACAGCGGCTTGCCAGGTTCGGCTTTCGACGGAGCTTTCGCATCCGGCATCGGCGGAAGCATCCCCGGTCGGCCGGGCGCACGCGGTCCGGGTCGCGTTCCCGTAGGCAGCGCGCCGCGACGTTGTTCAAAAGGACGACTCGGAGCCCCAACCGCTCCACCGGGACCAGTCGGGCGCGGAGAATACGTGCGGCCTGTGCCGCCTGGACCACCGCCAGATTGTTGCGGGCGCATCGGCTGCCCGGGGCGCGGACCACTTGGACGAGAACCAGGAGTAGTGCCCGGCACGGGACCACGATTGCCCGAAGGCAAAGGTCCACGATTTCCAGTGGGTAGAGGCGGGCGCGCGGGCGCAGCAGGACGCGCTCCAGCAGCTCCAGGCGCCGCTGCCGCCGGCCGTGCACCAACCGGTTGCGCACCGGAGCGGACCGGTTGTGAGCCAGGCCGCAACGGAGCTTGCGCCCCGGGCCGAATAGCAGGCTGCGCAGGTGTCGCGGGACGCACGGGCGTCGGTGCCGTCGCTGTCGTCGACGCTTGCGGCGCTGCCGGAGGCTGCCCCGTCGCCGGGCGTACCGACCGCAATGGAGCAGCGGTCAGCGTAGCCGATGCCGTTTGCGGTGCGCCAGACGAATTAGGCGCAGCCGGTGAAGGCGGCTTCGGGGCGGCGTGCGGCGTCGCTATCGTCGCGGGAGCATGAGCCGCGGGAGCGGAGGGCGCGTGAGGAGTAGTGGCCGGCGCGACTGCTGGGCTGGCACTGGCAATTGCAGAGGGCGATGTTGCCGCGGGCCTCGGCACGGAACTTGGCGCAACCGAAGGCGGCACGCCCACAGATGATGGCGCGCTGGCGGGAGGAGCAGCGACTGGAGCGGCGGGTCGCATGCGCGCAGCTTTCGCCGCGGCATCTTTTGCTTCTTGCGCGGCGTGCGCGGAGGCGTCAGCCGCCGCTTCTGCATCCGATTGGCCTTGCAGGTTCTTGCGAACCTTCTCGGCAACATCGGCGGGAATAGAACTAGAGTGCGTCTTTTTTTCTGTGACGCCGTAGCCAGGCAGCAGGTCGATGATCGCTTTGGCCTTGACCTCGAGCTCGCGAGCCAATTCGTTGATGCGTACTTGATTTACGTCGTTCATTTAATCCTAAAGACCGGCCAGCGGTCATTCGTTCGGTATTGCTTCTGCGTTTTCCGTTCCGCGTCCAGTCTGCGCCAGCCGCGGGCCGGTTTGCTGCTTTCCATTTCGTCCATCGCGGCAGCCATCGGGCAAGCCACCCTCGGTGGGGAGATCATTCGACCGCGCCGGAGGCGCCCACGTGCTAGGGCTCCTGGTGTTCCGTATGGTCGGTCTGCTCGGCTGGCTTCTCAGCGGCAGTTTCCGCCGCAGCCTCGGAAGAATTTTCGTCCGCGGGAGTCGCAGAAACATTTCCGGCGTGGTCATCCGGGGTTTCGCTGGACGCTGCAGTCTCGTTGCTTTCGGAAGCTTCACCGGTATCGCCGTCAACTGCGGAACTTTCGCCAGTCTCGCCTTGCGCAGATTCGTTCTCAGCGTTCCCACCGTCACCAGCAACTTCAGCAGTGGCTTCATCCGAAGACGCTGAGACTTCCGCACCCTCGGCGAGTTCGTCAGTGTTTTCGACGGCTTCATCTGTGGCAGCTGCGGCATCTCCGCCGCCCTCGTAGAAGCGATTCACGGCCTGATAAATCTTGTCGACCATTTTTTCGCCGATGCCCGGAATTTCCATGAGCTGTTCGGGGGTCATGCCGGCGAGTTGCTCGACGTTAGTAATTCCAGCAGCTTCGACCTTTTCGATGGTCTTGGGTCCGACGCCAGCCAAAGCAGTCAGCGGGGTGGTAGGCGCAGTCAGCGCGGTCATCTGCTCTTCGATTTCGCGGCGCTTCTCTTCTTCGCTCTTGATGTCAATGTCCCAGCCAATGAGTTTGCTGGCCAGCCGCACGTTCTGGCCTTTTTTGCCAATCGCCAGGGAGAGTTGCGAATCCTCAACGATGACTTCGAGTTTGCGCGATTCTGGATCGACGATTTGCACGCGCGTAACTTTCGCCGGGCTCAGCGCTTTTTGCGCAAACGCCACCGTCTCTTCGCTGTACGGAATAATGTCGATTTTTTCGCCACGCAGTTCGCGGATGATCGACTGCACGCGCATGCCCTTCATGCCCACGCAAGCGCCGACCGGGTCAACATCCTTGTCGCGGCTGGCCACGGCCACTTTGGTGCGTTCCCCCGCTTCGCGGGCTGCGAAGCGGATTTGCACCGTGCCGTCGTAAATTTCCGGAACTTCCATTTCAAACAGGCGCTGTACTAGGCTGGCATCCGCCCGTGAAACGATCACTTGGGGACCTTTCGCGGCACGGTCCACCATCTTGATGACCACGCGCAAGCGCTCACCAATATTGTAGGTTTCCAGTTTCGATTGCTCGCGCTTTGGCAACCGCGCCTCGGTGCGGCCCATGTCCACGATGAGGTCCGGGCCTTCTGCGCGCTTGACCACCACGGTGACCAGTTCGCCAACGCGGCCATGGTACTCGTTAAAAATCGTGTCCCGCTCCGCTTCGCGCACTTTCTGCAGAATCACTTGCTTGGCAGTCTGCGCGGCGATGCGGCCGAGCACGTCGGTGGGCTTGTTGGTCAGAATTTCCGTGCCGATTTCGGCGGCAGGATCCTTTTTCTTGGCGTCCGACAGGCTAATCTCTTTTTGTGGGTCGGCAACTTCCTCGACCACGGTAATCACGGAGAAAACGTCGACTTGCCCGGTCTCGGAATTAAATTTCCCGCGCAGGTCTTCTTCGGTCTTGTAATATTTGCGAGCCGCGACAACCATCGCGTCCTCAATCGCAGACACCACCACGGCAGGCTCAATGTGCTTCTCGCGGCTGAGCATTTCAATCTGTTGATAGAGCAAATTCGCCATGTTGCGTTCCCGAATCTCCGAAGTTCAAGTGCGTCAATTCAACTGCTTCGCAAAATTTACATCTAAAAATCCGTGGCTAAAATCCGTGTTAAAACTCCACCACCAGATTCGCTTTGCGAATCATGTGCAAGGAAATTTCCACCACGCGTTCTTCTTTGCCCTTTAGCGTCAGGCGGACATTGCCATCGGCAAATCCCGCCAGGCGCCCTTCAAAAAACTTGCTTTGGCCGACCGGCTCGCTGGTGGTGATCTTAGCGAGGCGCCCCGCAAAGCGCGTAAAGTGCTCCGGCTTGGTCAGGGCGCGGTCCATGCCCGGCGAACTGACTTCCAGCGTGTAGCCCGCCGCGCCGGGGATTAAATCCTCGACGTCCAGGATCACGCTGAGCTGCTGGCTGACGCGCTCGCAATCCGAGTGGCTGACCCTCGCGTACGGTGAACTCGCCGCGGCACCGCGTGCCTCCGAGCCAGTCTCCCCGCCTTCCAGCGTAACTCCATTACTATCTTCTGTTTCGCTGGCACCCGCGGATTGCTGGGCGGCCGCCGGCACTCGGTCGATGTACACTCGAAGAAACCGTTCCCTGCCGACCTTCCATTCGACATCAACAATTTCCAGGCCTTCCGAATGAGCCACCCGTTCGGCGGCGTTCCGGATTTTTTCCAAAATCACGCGGAGACTCCCCTACCCTTTCCAGTCCGGCGTGCACTGCAACCGGCGGCAACAAAAAAGTGGGCTCGCGCCCACTCACCGTGCGACCCGCTTCAGAGCGAAAGTAGAGTATATTCCCGGGACACGACAAAAGCAAGATACGGTGGGCAAAGGGGACGGCCAGCCATCCTTGATGCCGATGAGCCAGAAGAGGCATATACTAGGTGTCCATATACGCCGAAGGCTCCTCCGGAGTCGCGCGGCAGGCGAGCCAAGTCCGTCCGTCCCAAGGGGTCTGTCATGCAGAACATCCGTAGAAGTGGTGTCTTAGCCTTGCTTTTCGCTTTCGCCTGCCTACTCGTGGCTGCGTTCACGCCCCTTGCGCGAGCGCAAGGCGATGAAGCCACAAATCCAACGTCGATCATCAATCCGAGCGGTGGAGGAGAATTTTTTAATGCCGTGCAGACGGCTGCCGGCTCGAACGTTTTTGTTACGGTGCGCGAGGCTTCTGGCATTCCGGCGGAGCACACGCCGGTGGTCAAACTGACTTGCCCGCTGAGCAACGTCAGCCTTTCGCGGCCGGCCGCAGACGATGGTCCCATGGCGCATTTTTTCAGCGTCCCGGCGGGCGATTGTAGAGTCGAAGTGAGCGCCCTCGGTTATAAAGCAGTGAAGGAAAGTGTCGAAGTTTTGCAGTCGATCACCCATCGCAACCAAATGGTGTTCGTCTATCTGCACCCTGAAGGGGAGGCGATGAGCGGCGGACGGCCGGTGGTGGTGCCCCCAAACGCCGTGAAAGAAATCGATAAGGGCATGGCGGCGATGCAGAAAAAGAAAAACGCAGATGCCATGAAACATCTGACGAAAGCCGCGCTATTGGCGCCGACAAATCCGGATGTGGCTTACCTGCTGGGCATGCTCGCGCTTGATAGCCACGACATTTCTGCGGCAGGGCAGCATTTTCAAACAGCGGTGAGTTATGCACCGACACACGAACGCGCTTTGCTGGGCCTCGGCTACGTACAGGTAGACACCAATCAATGGGCGCCGGCTGTGCAAACGCTCGAGAAGGCCGTGCAAATAAATAATAATTCCGCGCGTGCGCATTTGTTGCTGGCCAATGCCTACGCGCAACTGCAGAATTTTCCGAAAGCGCAGGAACATGCACAGCGCGCAGAAGAGTTTGATCGCGCCAACGCGGCTCCCGCTCGAGTGTTGCTGGGCGAAGTGTTGGCAGCGGAAGGCAACAAGGACGGCGCGAAGCTGGAATTTGACGGTGTGATGCGCGACTTTCCGAATGCTCCCAGTGCGACCCTGGCGAGAGAGGGATTGCAGCATCTGGCGCAGCCTTCCGTGAATTTGGTTTCGACAGCCTCGACGGGCGGCGGAACGTCCTCGGGAACGATCTCCAGTTCACGCGCCACGCTGCTGCCTTCCATGGAAGCCGCGGCGGTAACGGCTTGGGCGCCGCCCAACGTGGACAACGCGGCTCCGGGAGTGGCATCGGATGTGGCGTGTTCTGCGGATGAAGTGGTGGAGCGGACTGGCCAGAGCGTGAACCGGCAACTGGAAAACCTGGAAAAGTTTCTAGCTACCGAACATATCCAGCACGAGGAAATCAACTCGAAGGGTGAAGTCACGGAGATTCGCGATAAGAATTTTCAGTACATGGTGTTCACCGAGCACGCCAAAGACGGCTTAGTGTTTCTGGACGAACGGCGGGACGGCGGCGCGAATACCGATGCGTTTCCGACCTCGCTGGCGACCGTGGGACTGGTAAGCCTGGGTGTGGATGTGTTTCATCCGGGATTCGCCAAGGCTTTGAAATTCAAGTGCGAAGGTCTCGGCCAGTGGCGCGGAAAAGCCGCGTGGATCCTGCACTTTGAACAAAATCAGGGAATGAAATCTTATCTGCGGCTGTGGGAAACGAAAACCAAAACCGTGGAGGTTCCCCTGAAGGGCCGCGTGTGGGTGGCCGCCGGAAGCTACAACGTGCTGCACGTGGAATCGGATTTGCGCGAACCGATGAAAGACCTGGAGCTAACGCGGGATCATTTGTCCATTGATTATGGGCCGGTCACTTTCGGCAATGGAAGTTCCGAGTTGTGGCTGCCGTGGTACGCGGATATGTATCTCGAATTGCACGGCAAGCGCTACCATCATAGCCATACGTTGACCAATTTTAGTTTGTTTTCCGTGGAGACCAACAACACTATCGGTGCGCCGAAGAATGTGCCGCCGCCGGATGACGAGCCGGAACCGCCGAAGAAGCCGTAGGGATTAGCCGGCGTTAGTTCTGTTCGCCACCAGATTGTTTTCGCCAGTTTCAGCATGACGCAAAAAGCCCCGCGATTGAACGCGGGGCTTTTTTATTTCGAGTAACGCTGAGCTATTGCGAATTATTGCGGCTTGGCCGGCGGCGGTGTGGTGCCTGCCGCGGGCTTGCTGGCCGGAGCGGTGGCCGCTGGGCGCGTGGCCGCAGGCTTGACGGAAGCGGTGCCACCCTTGACGGGATAAGCCTGATCGTACAGGCGAATGATGTCCTGGGTGATATCGATTTGCGTGGACTTGTACAGCACCGGCGAATTCTGCGCCGAAGAATCAAACACCACCACGAAACCGTTCTCGCGCGAATAGCGGTCCAATACGTCGATCATCTTGCGGCCGATGCGGTCCACCACGTCCGCTTGCGCGGCGTTGACGTCTTCCTGATATTCGTCCTGCTTGCGCTGCAATTGCCGTGTGAACACTTCGCCCTGGCGTTGCAGGCGCGTGGCTTCTTCCTGGCTTAACTTGTCGCCACCAGCCGAGAGGCGTTGACGAATATCGGTGATTTGCTTATTGAGTCCTTCCAGTTCGGATTGCCGGGAAGCGAACTGCGACTGCAATTCCGCGGAAGCTTGCTTCCCTTCCGCGGTGGCGACGATGGCTTGGCGCACATCGACGATGCCGACTTTTCCGGAAGCCGAGGCGCCCGGCGCACCCGCTCCTTGCGCGTGCATTGCTGCGGTGCCGAGCAGCGAGACAGCAAGCAGCGCGGCGGTACGAATTACAAATCTGCGATTCACTTTGTTCTCCTTAAGTTTGGGTGGCCGCAGTGCGGCCAACCTGCGCCAAATCCAATTTGGCTAGAAACTCGTGACTCACCGGCGCGGCCGCACACAGGAGGCCGAACGGGGCCTTTGCAAACCTCATACTATAGCCGAGAGGCTGCGCCAGCTGCAATGACAAACTCTTTCTAGCGGGCCCAGAAAGCGGCCGCACGGCGCCCCTCCCCCAGCTCGCCGGCTTTACACCCCGCGAGCTAGTTCGTCCGCGGCATCCGCGATTCGCTACAAAAAACCTTCGTCGTCCATCAATGCGGCATCGGGAAGAGCAACACGCGATTGTTGGCCTGGTCGGCAATGACCCCCAAGTTTGCGAAGGGCTCAATCGCCGTGGAGAAGAGCGAAACGCCGCCGATGCCCAGCGTCGCTTGGGTCTGGAACGTCAGCGAGTCGATGATGCTAATGGTGTTGCTCGCGGAATTCACTGTGAGAATCGAACCGGTCTGCGGATTGTAGGCCACAGCATAGGGATTGATTCCCACTTGCACGGTGGTGCTTGAGCTCGTATCGGGATCGAAAGCGAATACCGCGTTAGCTTCGCTCTCTGTTGCATAAAAACGGGTCGGATTGGAGAGCGGATCGAAAATAATGCCCGTCGGAATCGAGCCCACGGACAACACTGCGGAACTTACTTTCGCGGGAGCGACCAAGCTAAGATCAATAGGATCCAAGACTCCCGACGCCGGCGTTGCACTTATGTTGAGGGCAGTAACCACCGCGAGTCCGGTGGCATTACTGCCGCGGTCCGGATCAATGGCCACTGCAATGGGTTCCTCATCGGTGGCGACCGTCAGCGGTGCCAACGTGCCTACCGGCGTGGCTTGCAGAGGCGTCAGATCAATGACTGTAGCAGTGTTGCTGCCGGTATTGGCGATTACCGCGAGCCCGGTCTCCTGTTCGATGGCGACGCCCTCGGGGTTCGTTCCGACCGTTACGTCCGTGGTGGCGCCCGCCGCGCGCGCCCCCGTGGTCAGATCAAGAATCGACGCCGTGCCGTCCTTGTAGTTGCTGACGACTGCATATCCGAAACGCGGAATCGTGGCGACCCCGGTCGGAACATTGCCCGTGGCGATCGTTGAGAGAGACGCAAAGGTGCTGTCTGGGTTGAGGCTGATAACCGCGACTTGAGCGCAGCCCGTTTCGGTTACCACGGCGTAATTCCTTCCGGTGCCTTTCAAGTCGTTAGCAATGGCCACTCCGCCAGGGGCGGCGTTGCCGGCAGTGCACCCGGGGACCGGTATGGCTTCGACTACGCGAAAGTCCATCACATTGGAAGTAGTGCCGTCAGAGTTCGCCACATTTAAACCAAAATTATGTGGTCCGGTAAGGATGTTTTGCGAACCATTGGTAGCAGGAATGGTGACGTCCAATTCATTGGGTTTAGAGCTGGAATAGGTAACGTCGGATGGCGGCAAAGGAACACCGTCGAGCCGAACCGACGAGCTGCTGTTAAAACCACTCCCGAAAATCTGAATGCCGCTAATGGACGCCACTGGATGCTGAGAATTGATCAGCACTGATTGCGAGAGCAGCGCGGGGCTAGCGACGCCACTCGTATCGACCGGCGGCGTGGAGAGCGTTTCGATTTCCAGTGGCTTAATATGCCCGAGATAGAGAGGAGTGACGGTGCCGCTGCCGGAATTGATGGCCAGCGCCAAATTCAGGATCGGATCGACGGCAATCGCACCGTTCAGAGCAACGGTGATTGCGGAACCGCCCGCAGGCGTGAAGGAAACGCTGCTGGAAGCCATCTGGCCAGTAGGCACGATGGTTACGCGGTTATTCGCGGAAGGATCCAAGAGTGAAATCTGGTTGTTGGCGAGAGTGCTCTTGTCATAGCGCAACGACACGACGGTATTGGTGAAAGGCTGATACGCCACAGAGGCAATGCCTACTTCCGGCGCGCAGGCCAGCGCTGGCGTGACGATCGCCAGGTTTTGGTCATCGCAAAGCGTCATCGAAGACACCGTCTCGTCCAAAGAATTGATGAAAGTAATCTGCGGGCCGCCGGTGCTGATGCCGCTACCGTTAGGATCGGCGAGCACCGCGCTGTGCGAAATCGGATTAATGTCGATGCCCTGAATAAAAGGATTGATGGAGTACGTGATGGCATTGGTTCCGAAGCTGAGATAGCCCTGCATTCCCGCCACGCTGGTGCTGATATCGTTGCTCGGGCCGGTTTGCACGTAGCTAAATTGCGTGCTGCTGATGACCTGGTACACCGGGAACGCGCCGTTAAAGCTGGAGCCACCCGGTGCTCCAGGAGGCAATCCGCTAATCAGCACGGTGGGCGTCGTGCCCGGAATGATATTGTGCGGCGTGTTGGCAGCCATGGTCACGGTGACCACGTTGCTGACCCGTTCGGCAGATGCGATCGCCAGCGGCCCTTGCGAAGGACTCGATAAATTCACAGCCGTTAGCGTCCCCGACGTGCCGCCGGGTGTGACGTATGCCAAATGCGCGCCAGGTTCAAACGCAATTTCCGGATTCGTCCCGGTATTCAAAGTCGCCAGCGCCACGGGGCAATAAGAGGAGCTGTCGCTCGGCGCAAAGGATGGCAGACAAATACTGGGACTTTGCGACTGATCGAGATTGATGACGAAACCGGCGTTGGTGGAAGCAAACGCCACCAGCGCGCGGTGCGTGAAGGGATCAATGCCCACTGAATAAGGATTGGGCGAAGGATTCGCTGCAGTGGTTACACCAGAAGGCGGAATGAGGTTGTTTAGCGGAATGGTTTCCAGCAACGTGCCACCGGGAACCGTAAGAATCGCAAGCGTCTGCGCCTGATAATTTACGACCGCCGCAATAGCCTGCGACGTGGTGCATACACCGGCGCTGCCTTTTGTGCAGCCTGCGCGATCGATAGCCACGCCCGTCGGCAAATTGCCTGCCGCCGGACTGCCCGTGGGAAATGCGCCGGCTAGCGTCGGCGTCGCCGTGTTCAAGTTGATGAACTGCACCATGTTCGTGCCAGCTTCGGTGACCGCGGCGTAGCCGAGAATCGGATCGACGGCGATGGCGCTGGGCATGGTGTTGGCGCCTAGGTTGAGCGGAGTAGGAAGCGCACAGCTCGAGCACAATTGAAATGCCGTATTTCCGTTCGAGTCGGTAACGCAAGCGGGCTTCCCCGCTTCTGTCGTGCATGGCTTGAAAACGTTTCCGCTGGTGTCGTAGGGCAGAGCCGGCATGTTACTTATATTCGCGTAATCCGGCAGGACCGCAACGTTGCTGTACACCGTCTTAGGAGTGGTGGCGTCCGCTTCGTTCGTGATGCTCAGAGGCACGAGCCCGGTAAGATTGCCGGTCGACGTGAGCTGTCCGATCAAGCGTCGTGGATCGGTGTTCGCGGGCGGCGTCGGAAGGGCCAGCGCGGTACCGTTGAAATCGAACTCGACAAAAGGCGCTGCAGACGGACCGTAGTATCCACCGTCCGTAGAGATTTTTTGATTCGCCGCCCCTTCTTCGATATTCCCTGGATTTGAAGCTACCAGCGCGGGACGCACCGGTACAACGCTAAACGAGAACGAGCCAGGATTAGGCTTGCCGTCATTCCCGACCACGCTGGGCGTAATCGTCACGCTATAGGTTCCGGGAACTGCCAGCTGCGCCGCCGTCAACCGCAAGCGCGCTCCTGTGGAGACGGGCCCAGTGGTCGCTCCATAGGTCGAAGGCGTGAAGAATATCTTAAGGGCATTCGATCCCGCATCGATGGACGTAGTGGTCGTCGGTGAATTCGGCGGCGCACTTGGTGTGAACGTAAGGCTTACACCGATCTGTGAAGTCAGGTTTACAGCGTTCAGGAATACGTCGTATTGCGCCGCTCCCTGCGGCACTACCGTGGGCCATAGGCTATTGAACGTGATGGGTCCGCCGGTAACTAGCGTAATCGTTGCCAGCGCCACGCGGGTCGTGTCCTGTTTTGCGATGGCGTAGAGCGTGGCGGTAGTGTTGGTAGGAAGCGTCGATGGCGCGACGTAGGTCGCGTTGCCGTTGCTGTCCACTGTGAACGTGCCGCAGCCCGGGCTGCACTGGGGAGTGGTCAATGTATAAGTGTTGGCAATGCTCGGGGTGCCCCCAGTGTTCACCGTCGAGTTGGTAAGGCCCCAGGTTACGTCGCCTTGCGTGGTGTCCGTCGTAAGCGTAGCGGTGAATAGTTTGGATTCACTCAGCGCCAAGGTCGCCGCGGATGGATTGATGCTGACCAGAATGCCGGAGTCGAGGGTCAAAGTGACGGTATTGGATTTGCTCTTGTCGGCATCGGCGGTGGCCTTGATGATGATCATCAAATTGGGATAAGTCGTCTGGCTCGGAAGTTGCGCTGGTGCGGTATAAATTTCGGTTGTGCCGGTTACGTTGGAGAATGTGCCGATAGCGGGTTCAGCGCCGGTGCAATCCACGGGGCTCGAGGTCTTGGTGGTGGTGCCGGTGACCGTCGTCGTGGTATAGGTGCACGTGAAAGCCACGTTGAGGTCCGGCGCGCCTCCTGTCGTGGCCGCGACGGGGCCCGTCACGGTGGCAGTAATGGTATCCGCTTGTGTCACGACCACCACACCGCCGAGCGAATCCGATACGGCGACGGTGACCACGTTCGCGCCGCTGCCGCCCCCGCAGCCGCTGAGCCACAAACACGCGGCTGCCGCTAAACTTCCCAGTATCAGCCTGAGCTTTGCCATCGATTTCGTATGCACGCTATCCCCCGCTATCGCCAAAGTTACGCAGCCTTACCACCGCTTTATGTCTGCGGCCGCTGTGCGGGTTCACCCGCATGCGGCCACTGTTTCCCACGCGCGATTCCAGTCAAGCATCATGCGCGCCTTGCGAACTTCGAAAATTTGCGCACTCTGCCGGGCCACGGCAATCTCTGCCCTAGAACGTGCGGCTTACCGTAAACCGGAACGTGCGTAACGGCTCAAAATAGTTCAAGCTGCCCGGATTGTTGACGAAAAACTTGAGCGATGGATCCACCACAAAATTGTATTCCGCCGCCGGCAGCGTGTTTTTTAGATACGCTCTTTCGCTTGGATCGATGAAGTCCTGGGGCGCAAAGATCTGCTCGTGCAGCCGGTTGACGTTATATGCGTAGTAGATGCGGAACGGCGCTTGAATAATTGGCAACTGCACCACGAATTCGATGCCCGTGGAAGCGCGCGGCCGGAAGTTCGTGCCGCCGGCAATGGTCAGGTGCTGTGTAAGCCGCGGATCGGCCGCCACAGTCGCTAATGGGAAGGTCGTCTGCAAGTTTGCCAAGCCCGTGGGATCCAGTTTTAGTCCGCTGGAATTTACGATGCCGACCGTTCCGGCATCAATAAACAGCGCCGCCTGTACCGGCCCAGCGATAGGAATGCGATATTCAAAGTTGCCCAGCGTTTGGAAATCGCCGCCGGGAAACGAAATGCTGTAAGCCAGGATCGGCACGTTAAAGGTGACCAGCGTCGGACCACCACCCGCGGATAGCGTCCGGTTAGAGAAATAGCTAAAGGACTGCGAGGAAGCCGTGGGTATGAAAATGACCGGCGAAACCGAACGAATGTCGAATCCGCGAATGTCATTCTCTCCGCCCATGTAGAACCGACTGTACGGAGGCACATCCTTGCCGCCGTAACCGGTAATAAACGCCGTCGCGAAGTGCACGCCGATTACGTTTCGTTTGTGATACGTAGGCCGAAACATCTTGAAGTCGAACGCGTTGGAAATCGAATTTACGTTGCCGCCCAAGCCGGAGAACGACATGGAATAAAAATAGCTTTTCCCGGTCGTGGGGTTTTGCGGATTGTTGATGGTGTTGCGCGTGATCGAGGGCGTAACGGTGCTGGAAATGATGCCATTCAGCGCGCTCGGTCCCGCCACGCTGCGGAATTGCAGAGCCGTAAACAGCAAGCTGGACGTGGAGTTGAAGGCTTCGATGTTCGTGCGCGTGAGACCGTACGTCAGCGCAACGCGCGTAAAGGAAAGTTTGCGCAGCGGGTAGCTGGCGAACGTCGTAAAACCAGTGCTGTTCTGGCTATAATTCTGTACGAATTCCGGATTGATGCTGACCGCCTGGCCGGTCACCTGCGCAAGCTGTTTGGCCTGATTGAAATTGTATTTGCTCGAGAAGATCGTAAAGCCGGTTGAGATGGGCTTGTCAAAGAGGTAAGGCTCCGTAAATCCGAACGTGAAGCTGCGTTGCAAGTCGCCGAATTGCGCGGAGAGCGTAAGGGTTTCGCCGAGGCCCAGGAAATTGTTGGTCTGGTAGGTCAGGCCGATAAATGTTCCCGCCAACCCGCTGACACCGCCCTGCAAACCGATGGACTGTTTGCCTTTTTCTTTTAGCTTCAGCGTCAGGTCGACGGTGCCGTCCTTGGTGTTGCGCTTGATTTCCGCGGCCTTGTCGGCTTCAATGCGCTCAAAGTAATTGAGCTGGTTGAGCCGCAGGACGCTGATTTCCCAGAGGCGTTTGTTGAAGAGCTGGCCTTCGTCAATCAGCAATTCTCGGCGAATCACCTTGTCGCGCGTGGTGGTGTTTCCGCTAAAGTCGATACGCCGCACATAATATTGTTTCTGCTCGTCGAACTTCAGCGTCATGTTGATAATCTTGTTGGCGTCGTCAACATCTTCTTCCGGTTCCGGCGTGAAGTCGATAAAACCAAATTCACCGTAAGCCGAGGTGTAATTCTTGAGCGCTTTGCGCACCTTGTCCGCGGAAAAAATTTCGCCCTTCTTGAGCGGCCACAGCCCTTTCAAGGCCTCAACTTTCAGCGACAGCGCTTTGTCCGGGTCCGCGCTGACAATTTTCAGCGTGCCCATGCGGTACTGTGCGCCCTCGTCGATGTGAATGGTGATGTTTACGGCTTTGCCCGCGGATTTGCCCGCGAAGGGCAGCGGCACTCCTAGCTTGTAACCTTCGGTGTCCACATTCTCGATGGTTGGACCGCCGGGAGCCACGATCACTTTAAAGTAGCCATTGTCTTGATACAGGCCGCGCACGCCAACTTCCAGATCTTCTTCCAGTTTGTCTTTGTCGTAAGTCTTGGAAAGAACGTTGATTTCCGTGATGTATAAAGGAATCGCGTACGGCCGGTCGTGGCGCATGGAGCGCAGCAGTTTGCGGTTGCTGAACGCGTGATTGCCGGTGAAAATAATCTTACCGACTTTGACTTTCGGGCCCTCTTCGATTTTGAAGACTAGGATCACGGCGTTACTGGAGGCGATGCGCTCGTATTGCGGAGTCACTTTCGCATACTGGTGCCCGTGCTCGCCGAGCAATTCTTGCAGCACTACTTCCGCTTTTTTAATTTTGGTGGGATCGAACTGGCTTTCGACGGTGAGCCCTACTTTTCTTTCCTTGAAACGATCCAGAATGTCGGACTCGGAAATCGAGTGAATGCCGTCGTACCGGATGCGGCGGATTACCGGGCGCTCCGTGACTTCGAAGATGATGATCTTGCCGTTGGCGCGGTCCGGTGAATCTTCGACGCGCAACTTCACGTCCTCAAAAAATTGCGTGTTCCACAAAGCTTGAAAGTCGCGGCGTAGTGTTTCTTCGTTGTAGACGTCGCCTTGCCGGCTGAAAATACGTGCTTTCAAGGTGTCGCTACGGATGCGGCGATTGCCGACGAAATCGATACGATCGATGATGAAGCGCTGCTGGCTGGCGTCTTGCGAATTAGCGGGAGCAGATTGCGCGGTATCTTGCGTTACAACCGTGCGGCCGTCGGAAGTGACGCTGGCGCTTAAATTCACGCCAGCGGTTGTATCCAGCAAGCCGTTTGTGGAATCCAATGAAGCGAGTACCACTGCAGGCCCGGCGATTGCGAGGCCGAAGGCCGGTTGTTTGCGAGCCCATGCAGGCGAAATAATCGTCAGCAGAGTCAAAAACGCTGCGAGCCTCGCCGCCCTGGACGCTGGAATCCCGGGTAATACACAAAATTTGCTTTTAGCGGTCCATGAGGTCGTCATGGCCGCGCTTCCAAACCCAAATTGTGCCTTCTTCCGCCGGTCCCGGTATGGTCCGGCCGTGCGCGGTCCTCGTTTAAATTGAGGATCCCCGTGTTGGTTTCAGATTCCCTAGTGAACGACCGGGGTTGCCTCAACCACCGGTCGAAATGCCAAGCCCTCTTCCCCGACGTAAATCTGCAGCGTCGCTGGCCTTTGAATGCCCCCTTGAATCAAGGCCTCGGAGAGTGGATCTTCCACGTACTTCTGTAAAGCCCTGCGCAAAGGACGCGCGCCGTAATTGCGGTCCGCGCAGGTTTTTTCGAGGATCCACTGCCGGGCTTCCGGCGAAACCACCACTTGCACCTGGCGGTGAATCAACGTGTCGTTCATTTGTCCCACTAGCAGATCGATGATGCGTAACAGGTCTTCGTCGGCTAAGGGATTAAAGATAATAACCTCATCGAGGCGATTTAGGAACTCCGGATTGAAGGCGCGCTTTACTTCGTTCATCACCAGGTCTTCGACGGACTTGGCGCCCGCTTCTTCGCCGCCAGACTGGAAACCCAGCGAGGTGCGCTTTTGCAAGTGCCGCGCGCCGAGGTTCGAAGTCATGATGATGATAGTGTTGCGGAAATCCACGGTATTCCCGAGGCCATCCGTTAATTGGCCGTCTTCAAAAACTTGCAGCAGGATATTGAAAACATCGGGATGGGCCTTCTCGATTTCGTCCAGAAGAATCACGGAGTACGGCGTGCGCCGCACGCGTTCCGTCAACTGACCGCCCTCTTCGTAGCCCACATAGCCTGGAGGCGCGCCGATCAGCTTGGAGACCGAGTGCTTCTCCATAAATTCAGACATGTCGAAACGCACCAGCGACTTTTCTGACCCGAAGAGAAATTCCGCGAGGCGGCGGGCCACTTCTGTTTTGCCAACGCCGGTGGGCCCGAGAAAAAAGAAGCAGCCGACGGGACGCGCCGGGGATTTCAACCCCGCGCGACTGCGGCGAATGGCGCGCGCCAGTGCGGTGATGGCTCTGTCCTGGCTGATCACGCGCTTGTGCAGCTCTGGCTCGATGCGCAGCAACTTTTGCTGCTCATCTTCCTTGATGGAACTGACTTGAATGCCCGTCCAGCGGGATACCACGTCTTCAATGTCTTCGCGCGTGACGATGCCCGTCGAAGCGTCGTCCAGCTTGTAGCGCTCGCGCAAACCGCGCAAGTTTTCTTTTTCTTTGCGCTCTTCTTCGGAATAAAAACGCGCTTTATCGAATTCGTGGTTGGCGATGGCCGTCTCCATGCGGTGCGTGATGAATTTCACGCGCTTCTGCACTTCGCCGACCTCGTCGGGAACTGTAGCTTGCCGCAATTTGACGCGCGCGCCCGCTTCGTCGATCAGGTCGATGGCCTTGTCCGGCAGAAAACGGTCTGGAATATAGCGGTTCGAGAGGTACACCGAGTAGCGCAGCGCTTCTTCCGTGTAGCTGACGGCGTGGAATTTTTCGTAGCGTTCGCGCACGCCTTGAATCACCAGCACCGCTTCTTCTTCGTTGGGCGCGGGAACTTTTACGGATTGGAAACGACGTTCGAGCGAGCGATCTTTCTCGACCGACTTGCGATATTCACCAGGAGTGGTGGCGCCAATGCATTGAATTTCGCCGCGCGACAGCGCGGGCTTCAGAATGTTGGCGGCGTCTAGCGAACCTTCCGCCGAGCCTGCCCCCACCAACGTGTGCAGCTCGTCGATGAACACGATGGAGTTTTGGCTCTCCATCAATTCCTTCATGATCGTCTTCAAGCGTTCTTCAAATTGTCCTCGATATTTGGTGCCCGCGACAATCAGTGAAAGATCCAGGGACAGAATCCGCTTGTCCGCGAGAAACGGAGGAACGTCGCCGTCAGAAATCCGCTGCGCCAACCCTTCCACAATCGCCGTTTTGCCAACGCCCGGCTCGCCGATCAGCACCGGATTATTTTTGGTGCGGCGGCACAGAATCTGAATCACGCGTTCCACTTCTCCATCGCGCCCCACCAGCGGGTCCAGCGAGCCTTCCTGCGCCGCTTGCGTCAAATCCCGGCTGAATTCCGCCAGCAGCGAAGTTTCCTTGGGACGCTGTGCGGCGGTTTTCTCGCCCGTCGTTCGCCCCAGCTCTTCGCGCAGCGTCGTCAAGCGCAACCCACGCTCCATCAAAATTTCCGCGCCAAAACATTTTTCCTCGCGCAAAATCCCCAGCAGCAAATGCTCCGTGCCCACATGTTTGTGGCCGAGCCGCTCCGCCTCCTCCGCCGCCATATTAAGGATACGCTTGCATTCCTGGCTCAGCGGCACTTCCACGGAAGTGGAAATGCGCTCGCGTATGGTGATCCGCGCTTCAATCTCTTTGCGAATGCTCTCGATGGAGCCTTGCTGCCGCAGGAAACGATTGGCCAGCGCCTTGTCCTCGCGCATCAAGCCGAGCAACAGATGCTCCGTCTCGATGTACGGGCTGCCATACTGGCTGGCTTCGTACCTGGCAAAAAAAATGACGCGCCGCGCTTTTTCTGTGTACCGTTCGAACACGATTAGCTCGCTTCTCCCCCGAGGGATCCCTTCGCGAAATCTGCGGTCTCGCGAGTCTTCAGAACGCCATGTTCCAGCCCCAAAATCCGGTCGCAGCGCGCCGCGAGCTGCAGATTGTGCGTCGCGATCAGCGACGTCAATTGATGCGCGCGATGCAGCCGTTCCAGCAACTCGAACACAGCCCAAGCATTCTGCTCGTCCAAATCTCCGGTAGGTTCATCTGCCAGCAGCACGCGCGGCCCAGTGACGAGCGCCCGGGCGATCGCAACACGCTGCTGTTCCCCCCCGGAAAGTTCCCCTGCGCGGTGATCGGCCCGGTCTTTGAGGCCAACTTCCGCGAGCCACTTCCGCGCCAAGAGCAGCGCCGAAGCAAAATCTCCGCCGCGCGACGACCCATTGCGCAACAGTAACGGCATGGCCACGTTCTCCGCCGCCGTAAAATCCGGCAACAGCTGGTGACGCTGCCACAAAAAACCTACCGCGCGATTGCGAAATTCCGCCAGCGCTTCTTCATTTTTTGTTTCGATTGCGTTCGTGTCGAAGTATATAGCACCGCTCGTTGGCGTGTCTAGCGCAGCGAGCAGATGCAGCAAAGTACTTTTACCCGCGCCCGATGGCGCCACGATGGCCACCATCTCATTTTTTTTCAGCGCGATGTTTGCGCCCGCCAAAATTGTCAGCGATTTGGCGCCGGCGCCATAAACTTTTCGCAGTTCGCAGCCTTCGAGCACGGCCATTCCGGCAGCCAGCATCTTCGCGCTATCGGGAAGCGCTTCTTGCTCCGAACTCTCTGGGCGGCTACTCATGCGTCTTCAATTCCCTTCGCCGGACTCGCCGGTTTCCCCAAAATTTCCTGGCCGTTCCCGGATTTCCTGCCGACGGCACCCCAACATATTCTTCTCGTTCTACCTTGTTAGATGCGTAAAAGGCGTGCAAAGCAACGCCAGCGCAAAGCCTGTTCTATGGCCTCTCTAAGCCAAACTGTTTCCCTTTTCTGTCCCTTCCCAGGATGTACCTATTTCGTCCCGTTGGTACAAACTTGATAGAACCACTAAATGCCTTACTTTCAACAACTTATTGCCATCCCTGCTTACGCCTAATTCTCATATCCCCTCTGCCCAGTTCACCACGCCAATTCTCCCTGTTACCTTCAGCAAATGGCGCGCCAAATCGGCGCTGTTCTGAAGCGCCTCTCGCCCACAGATTCCGGAGGCACCCTACTCGTAACGCAGAATTTCCACCGGCAAGAGGCGCGCCGCCGCCCGCGCCGGCAAAATCGTTGCAGCCGTGGCAATTCCCATGGCCACCATCGCGATCCACACCCCGTCCATCGCGCTCGGATGAAACGGCACATAGGGCACCGCATAAACCTGCGGATCGAGCGGTATCAATCGATACGTTCCCGCGACAAACGAAAATAAATAGCCGATAGCCAGCCCCAGCAAGGTTCCCGTGGCGCCAATGGTGATGCCCTGCCACAGAAAAATCGCGCGAATCTGTTGGCGGCGCACGCCCATGGACATCAACACCGCAATGTCCCGCGCTTTATCGGTCACCGTCATCGAAAGCACCACCAAAATGTTCAAGCCCGCGACAAAGGTAATCAGTCCGATAAAAATTGCGGTAACTAACTTCTCCAGCCGCAACGCACGAAACAGCGCGCGGTTTTGCTCCATCCAGGTGCTCGTCGCAAATCCATCGCCCGCCGCGTGCGCAATTTCCTTTGCGATTTCTGGCGCACGTTGCGGCTCTTGCAAACGAAACTCCAGTACATTCACAACGTCGCCCGCACCGGAAAGTCCCTGCGCCGCCGCCAACGTCATAAAGCACCAATTTTCGTCGTAATCGTAAAAGCCGGAGTCGAAAACTCCCGTAACGCGAAATCGCCGCGTGCGCGGCATCATTCCAAAGGGCGTCAATCGCCCTTGCGGGCTCAACAGCGTGACGTAATCGCCCGGATTAAGTTTCCACTCACCAGAGAGTTGTTTGCCGATCACCAGCGCGTCGATGCCATCCGCATCCGGCGCGAAATCCAAATTCCCCGCCACCATCCGCCGCAGCGCCTCATCGCTGCGCTCTTCGCGCAGCGGATCGATCCCCTTGGTGACCACGCCGCGCGCGTCCCCAGCAAACGACATCAGCACTGGCTGATACACCGCCGGCGTAACGAATTTTACGCCCGGAATCGCGGCCAATTTGCCGGCCATCTCGTCATAACTGTGAATCCCGCCGGAACCCGGCCGCGTTAGCGACACATGCGCTGTAACTCCTAGCAACCGGTCCTGCAATGTTTCGCGAAAACCCGTATTCATCGACAGCGCAATCACCAGCGTGGCCACGCCCGCCGTCACGCCAACCGTCGAAAACAGCGTCACCAGCCGCAGCACCGCCGGTCGGTACGGCGACCGCAAATACCGCCGTGCCACAAACCATTCAAATCGCATGAGTTTTTAGAGTCCTCGCGCTGGTCAGCGCATTGTACTTTCTCGGCGACGCCTCGCGGCTACTTCGCGCCGGTCTGCAGCTTTGCCAGTCTGGCTTTGGTCGCAGCGAAATTTTCCTCGCTGAAAGCGTTCTCTATTGCCATAAGTTTAGGCTCTACCAGTTTGGCGAACTGTGACCAGCTCATGATGTAGCTAGGTATGGACGCTGGTTCCGTACTAACCGCACCCAACACCTCCAGCAAATCGTACGAATCACGAGGTGCGAAAGATGGTGACACCCGTATCCAGTAGTTTTCGTCGCGCCATTTCGAAAACTCAAATATAGGATTTCGCGCCGACAGACAAACGTAACTCATATTCGAGTCGCGGCTTCGGGCCTGCGAGACTTTGTGAGCGCAGCCCCATATTCGACAAAGAGAAACAGAGCTGCGGTCTCGATGTCCTTGGCGAACGATCGTTCTGCCCAGCGGCCAAACATGGGACAAAGCTATCACAAGGTATACCTTGTGCATTCAGAGAATCGGAAACCTCTATTTCGGAGACGGCAAATCACTATCCGTTGCCGCTGAAGCCGCCACCGGCCGCAGTTGCGGAAATAGAATCACATCGCGAATAGACTGCGAATCCGTCAGCAACATGGTCAGCCGATCGATCCCAATCCCCTCGCCCGCCGTGGGAGGCATCCCATGTGCCAGCGCGCGGATGTAATCCACATCCAGCTGCTTCGGCATTTCGTCTCCGCCGTGCGCAATCTGCGTCAAAAATCTCCGCTCCTGCTCCGCCGGATCGTTCAACTCGGAAAATCCGTTCGCCACTTCCATCCCCGCGATATAAATTTCAAATCGCTCGGTCAGAGAAGCATCTTCCGGCTTCTGCTTCGAAAGCGGCGAAATGTCCGTCGGGAAATCATACAAAATTGTTGGCTGCACCAGTCTCGATTCCGCGAACGTTTCAAACACCAGGCCCGTCCATTCGCCATCGCTCAGCAAACCTTTCGCCGCCGCATATGGCGCCCCAGCCACCTTGGCCCACGCGTTATAGCGTTGCGCAATCGCCTGCGGACCTCCCGCGGCTCTCAGCTCCTCCATCGAAGGCGCCGTTCCCGCCGCTTCCGGCCAATACTTCACAATCGCTTCCCGCATCGAAAGCCGCTGCATCTTCCCGAAATCCAGCTCATCTCCGCCATATTTCACAATCGTCGAGCCGGTAATATTCTTCGCCAACTCCACAAACAACAGTTCATTCATCTCCATCAAATCGCGATAATTGCTATAGGCCTCATAAAACTCCAGCATCGTGAATTCCGGATTGTGCTGCGTGGAAATCCCTTCGTTGCGAAAATTCCGGTTAATCTCGTACACCCGGTCGAATCCGCCCACCGTCAGGCGCTTCAGATACAGCTCCGGCGCAATCCTCATATAGAGGTCGATATCCAATGTGTTGTGATGGGTCACAAAAGGCCGCGCCGTCGCGCCCCCCGACAGCGGATGCATCATGGGCGTCTCTACCTCTATATATCCGCGCGCATCAAAAAAGCGGCGCAACTCCTGGGTAATCCGCGCACGGGCAACGAAAACTTTCCGCGCCTTCTCGTTGGCGATCAAATCCAGATATCGCTGCCGATAGCGAATCTCCACATCCGCAAGCCCGTGCCATTTTTCCGGCAACGGCAGCAGCGCCTTGGCCAGAAACGTAATCTTCTCTACCCAAATGGATAATTCGCCGGTCTTGGTGCGGAATGGATGCCCGCTGACGCCAATCAAATCGCCTAAATCCAGCAGGTGAAATAACGCAAAACCTTCTTCACCTACGGCATCCTTCCGCACATAAATCTGAATGCGCGTGCCGTTCCCCCGCAGATGCGCGAAGCCCGCTTTGCCCATCAGCCGGTAGGACACCAGCCGTCCCGCAACCCGCACTTCTTGTTTCTTTTCTTCCAGTTCCGCCGCGGAAACCGCACCAAATGCTTCCGCAATCTCCTCGGCCGTATGACTCCAGCGAAATTCCCGCGGGAACGCCTCATGCCCGAGGGCCTGAATCTGCTCGAGTTTTTTCTGCCGTTGCTCAAACTGGTCGCGCGGCTCGAATTGCAAGGATCAAATCCTTTCAAAAAGGGGAAGCACGCGAGTATAGCGGCGCGCGCTGCCTCGGAGCAACCAGCGGCGGCGCCAGACCAGCGCGCCGGGGCGAAGTTATAACTTATCGGTTACCGATAATATTATCGATAATTAGCCTTGACCGGCTCGCGTCCGCCTAGCACCCCGAACGTACCCAAACCGACTCGTCCCGGCATTCTCCCGCTTGCATATGACAAAAGGAGGTCCGCGCCTTGCGCCTACGGCAAGTTGACACACGTTCTCTGCAACCTGCAAGAGTGCGTGCGCGCACAATATAGCCATTGATATGTCCGTCGAAGCAGCGAAACACCTCCGCGCACCCCTTTCGCACCACACTCCGCTTGACATGCGTAATTCACAGATGTTGAACGTCTATGTTATGAAGTTGCTAGAACGTTAGTTTATTTCTTCTCGGCGAACGCGGCGTTAGCACCCCGCTACGAACCGTGTCGCTCGCTCGCACCTCTCTCGCCCAACCGGCCAAAGGAGGGTTATTCATGCGTCTCTCGTTTTTCTCTTCGCAGCCGCAAGTTCCTTCGCCTGCCCGTTTTCGCGAGGAAATTCTCGATTTCCATTGCTTCGTCGAAGCCTGCCTGCGTGAGATTCTCGCGGCCTGCCAGGAAGCTCATGAGGCGCGACGCTCCGTCCCGAAAGCTTCCGAGGAGTGGCATAAACTCACAGGAGAAATTTTAGCCTACGGCAAGATGACACATGTGTTCTACCAACTCCGCCGACGCCGCTGACTTCGCCCGCTTGGCTTCTGCCTATCCAAGTTCGGCAACCTTGTAAATATCTGCCCGTTCCAACCCTTCCGTGATATGCTCCCCGCCTGGTCCCCGGGAGGACTGCGTGAAACACCCCAACCTTCGCGCAAGAGCTATGGCTTCCGTTCAAACGGATTGGTATGGCTGGCTGCCCGACGCCAAGCTGCAGGCTTTTCGCGTGTACGCTGGCGAGGTCGAAGCCAGCTATGGCATGCTGAGCGTTTCGCTGGATGAGGCCATCAGTCTCCGTGATCGCGGATCCCTAACCAAATCATTCCAGGTCGTTTTTGTTACTCCCGCGCTATGTAAGCGCTTGACTGCCGCCTTGGAAGGTATGCTGTGTTCTCTCGAAGAACACGCCAAGCACTACGGCGTCGTACCCAGCGTAGCGCCTCTCGATGCCCATAATTTTAGTGGCGCGCATGCTCACCACTCGGCACTGATGAGCTCTCTCTTGAGCCGCATTCTGTTTTCCCAACGCGCGCAATTTCTCAGCAAAATCGGTACCTTGCGGGAGATGGTCGCCGACCTCGGCAACGAATTTTGCACGGCCGCCGAAGACCTGGCGACGTGTGGTTCGGCGATCGAATCCGCCCCTCTATGGTCCGCCATGGACAGCGGGCACTTCGACTTAAATACCTGTCTTCGCGAATCCATGATCCTGCTGAAATGTTTCTTGCGCGCGCTTCCCGACGACCAATTGCTCCGCTTCCAAAAAACTGTAGCCGACCAGATGACCCCCGCGAAACCCGTGATTCCTCATCAACTGATCCGCCATAGACGTATGACTCCGATCGCGGGACAATAATTCGCTGCCAGTTCTCTGCAGTTCCCGGAACGTTTTCCGGGATGCCCGCTTTTGCCTGTGACTTTTTCGCGTCACCGCGCATCCGCGAGGACAACTCTAAGGAGTAGTCGGTGCATCCGAACCTTTAAATGCGCCGCTATTGGACCGTTGGCCCGATCTCGACCAGCAGCTCCGAGCGGGGTGCCTGCCCGGCAGACACCCAAGACGTTGACTGAAGCGGAAGCCATTCGCCTGGCGCAGGCGGGCGACGCTGCGGCCTTTGAGTTTCTTTATGCTCTTCACGGCCGTCGCGTTTACGCACTTTGTCTTCGGATGGTTCGCGAGCCGTCCGATGCGGAAGACCTGATGCAGGAGGCTTTCCTTCAGCTCTTTCGCAAGATTGGTACGTTCCGGGGGGAGTCCGCGTTTTCTACGTGGTTGCACCGCATGACGGTCAACGTCGTGCTCATGCGCCTGCGCAAGAAGACCCTGCCTGCCACCTCGCTGGACGAGCTGACTGATCCCGAAGACGAGACGGGCGGGCCGCGGAAGGACATTGGCGCCCCAGACTTACGCCTGAGCGGCGCAGTAGACCGGGTCAATCTGCAGCGTTCCATTGACCAGCTGCCTCCCGGTTATCGCACGGTTTTTACGTTGCACGATGTGCAAGGTTATGAGCACAACGAGATTGCGGACATCATGGGCTGCTCGGTAGGCAATTCGAAGTCCCAGCTGCACAAGGCGCGTTCCCGTTTGCGGGAGCTGCTTCAGGAAGATTTGCGCCAGCATGCCAGAGACGAACGCAATGCTGCGAAAGCTGAGACGAGCGAGAGTGATTGAGATAGAATCATGGAAATTTTAGGGTGTGCAACGCCGGATTATCGTTCTTTCAGTTGGGCGGAAATGTCTTCAGCGGACGTTTCTTGCAGGGTGATGAGCTATGCAGTGTAACGACCTGGCAGACCTTTTCGAGCGCGATGGCTTCTCTGCTTTGCCGCCCGCCGCGCAATCGCATCTCGCGGCGTGCCCCCATTGCCGCGAATTTCTCGCTGACCTGAAGGCGATCGTAACCGTCGCTCATGAGTTTCCGGCTGAGGTCGAACCTCCTGCGCGCATCTGGATTTCCCTGCGCTCGCAACTTGTCAGCGAAGGTCTCGTTCGCGAAACAACTCCGCAGCTCTCGCATCAGCGCACCTCTTGGTGGCCCAATTGGTCGCCCGGGTTTGCCGGACTTTTTCAGGGCCGCGCCTTGGCCACTGCCGCTGTCGGCCTGCTGATCGCCGCTGCTGCCATCGTCCAGCTCGAACGCCCGTCAGCTACCTCCCCCTCGGCTGGTCCGGCCGGCTCCGTCGCGGACGTGGCGCCGGACTCCCCTGACGCTCAGGCTGCCCAAGGTTCTGCGCCAAAAGACGATCTGACCGACTCGGTCGCCGCGGTAAACGAACAGGAACACGAACTCCGATCCGCTCAAACCGTTGGCACGCTTGGTTCTTCTCCCGTCGATGATTCTTTGCAAAAAGATCTCGTGACGCTCGATGCCTTTATTGCCGAGTGCGAGCATCATCTGAAAACCCATCCACGAGATCAACTGGCGCGGGAATATCTCGCCCGCGCCTATCAGCAAAAAGCCGAATTGCTATCCGCGATGCTGGACCGCGGCAGGAGCGTAAACTGACATGAGTCTGCGATTGATCGGGCGCACAATCTGGCCGCTGCTGAGCGCGGGAATACTGCTTTCCGTGGCGCCTGTGCAGGCTGCTCCTCTGCACTTCGAAAAACATTTTCCCGTAAAAGGCCGCCCCGTCGTCGTTCTCCAGAACATCGCCAACGGCCGCATTGAAGTAAAGTCCTGGCGCAATCCTGAAGTCGTCATCACCGGAACCCAAGGCTCCAGCAAGATTAATATCGAATCCGAACAGGTCGGCGATCGCGTCGACGTCACCTCCGAACTCGTCGACGCCTCCGCGCAGGCCACGGAAATGGAAGCCAATTTTCAGCTCACCGTTCCCGAAGAGACCGAGCTCCAGCTGAAAACGCAAACCGGATTAATTTACGTCGAGCAAGTTACCGGCGATATGACTCTTGAGAGCGTCGCTGGCGATGTGCACCTCAAAGAGGTCTCCGGCTACATCATCGTCACCACCAAGAGTGGTTCCCTCGTCTGCACGCAATGCGCCGGCAAACTCAATTTCTCTTCTATCAGCGGCGGTGCGCAACTTCTGCAACCCGCTCTCTCCAACGTCAATCTCTTCACTTTCTCTGGCAACATTCTCTTTGACGGCGACTTTGTCCGCACCGGCCTGTACACCATGAAAAGTGGCAAGGGCCTTGTCGAAGTCCGCTTCTCCGGCACCGATTCATTCGATCTGAAAGCCCAGACTTCCACTGGCACCGTCGATAATCAGGCCGCCGATTTTTTGAAGCCGGATTCTCACGGCATGAAGCACCTCGCCAATAAATGGGCCAAGGGCCTCTTCGGAACCGTCGGCCAAGGCCTTGCTAGAGTCGAACTCTCTTCCTACAGTGGTACAATTCGCATCTTGAAGCGCGATTAATTTTTCTGGCGCTTCAAAAATCTTTCCGCCGCATGGCGGATCTTTCTCTATGAACTCGCCTCCTTCACTGCCGCCTCGCGGCACTTCTCCGCGCGCGCAAGTTTTATGCCTCGCCGGATTTATGGGCTCTGGCAAAACCACCGTCGGCACTCTCCTCGCGCGCCAACTCGCTTGGCGCTTCGTTGACCTCGACGAGCGCATCGAATCCGCAGCGCATATCTCCATTCCAGAATTTTTCTCGCGGTTCGGCGAACCCGCCTTTCGCCAACTAGAAGCCGACGAGCTTCGCGCCGCACTCGGCCGGGCCGCCGAAGACAAAGCCGGCACCGTCCTCGCTCTCGGCGGCGGCACCTACGCGCAACCCGGCTGCCCGGAATTCCTCCGCGCGACTGGTGTTCCTGTACTCTGGCTCGACTCTCCCGCCAATCTCCTCCTCTCGCGCTGCATGACCATGACCGGCCGCCCGCTGTTCCGCGACGAGCAAAGTTTCCGCGCCCTCTACGCCCAGCGCCTTCCCTCTTATCAGCTCGCTGACCATCGCGTCGATAGCTCCGGCGACCCCGCCAGCGTGGTCGCGGAAATTCTGCGCCTCGGCATCTTCGCCGGCGGCGACAGCCAAGCCCATTTGGTAGTAGAGAAACCCCCGGCGTGAAACGTTCCCCGCGTTGCGCAAAAAAATGTCATCCTGTCTTTTCGCGCAAGCCTTAGCCAGAAAAATTTTCCGAATCACCGCGTTGCAAACGGGAGAATGTTAATGCGCCAGCCGCAGCAGAAAAAAACTATCGCACTTTGGCTAATCGCTCTCGCGGCCGCTGCACTCATCACAGCTACTCTCACCGCTACCGCCGCGCAAAAAAAATCCGCCACTCCCGCCATTTTCGCCGCAGACAAAGGCAAATTCACCATCCAGCTGGACGGCCAGACAGTAGCCCATGAAGATTTCGAAATCTCGCCCTCCGCCGGCGGATGGACTGCCAGAGGCACCACCGAACTCAAAGTCCCGCAAACCACTCCCAGCACGACTTCCGGCACCCTCACCCTGCAGCCCGACGGCGCTCCCATCAGTTACGAATGGACCACGCAAGCCGACAAAACCAACGGTGCACACATCCTCTTCGCCAACGGCATCGCCAAAGTCACCCTCGAAATGCAAGGCGCGCGCCCCTTCGAACAAGATATGTCCTTTGGCGCCCCGTTAATCGCCATCCTCGACGACAACCTCTACCACCACTACGCCGTTCTCGCGCGCCTCTACGATTGGACCAAACGCGGCCCGCAAACCTTCCCCGTCCTCGTCCCGCAAGAATTAACTCCCGGCAACATCACCGTCGAAGCCACCGGCCCCGCCTCCATCGGCAGCAAGTCCTACGCCGAAGCCATCCGCGCCACCACTTCCGACCTCGAAGTCCAACTCTTCCTCGACAAAGATCATCGCCTCATGCGCATCGAAGTCCCCGCCGCCAAAGCCTCCATCCTCCGCGACTAATTCTCTTCGCTCCCGCCGGTTCGTGTCATCGCGCACAAAAGAAAGCGCTCGACAATCTGCCATCGCAGATCACCGAGCGCCCTTACCCTCAAATTTTTCCGTTGCTCCGAGCTAAACTATCTCGCCACCGGCCGCTGAAACACCACGCCACCCGGCCTCCGTAGCGGATATCCCTGCGGATGACCATGCGCGTGGTGCATCGCATGTCCATTCGAATGGTCATTTTGCCCGACATGGCTCACGTGGCTCAAATGGCCATTGCCGTTGCCCGTCGCGTTGCCATTCGCCGACGTGGTCTGCGGAAGCCGCGCCGGATTACCGATAGGGCGGAGGTTCGTCGCCGCCGCTCCAACGTGGTCGCTGATCGCCTGCAGCCGCTTCAAGATCGACTGCCATTGCTCCCAATCCAGCTGGTGCAAAAATGGCCGCAGTCCCTGGATGAACGGATCCTCCAGCAGCGCTTCCCCGTCGGACTCCGGTATGAAGAACCGGTTCAGCCCCACGCTCAACGCCTCGGAAATCTTCTCGAGCGTTCCCAGCGATGGCGTCATCTGTCCGCTTTCAATGCGCGACAAATAAGACCGCGAGACTTTCGAGCGCGATTGCAGCTGACTCTGCGTCATGCTCCGCGATTCGCGCAACTGGCGAATCCGCTGCCCGATATTCTCGACTGTCTCCTGGTTGGCAAACCTTTCAGCGGTGGGCTCAGCGACTGTTTCCTCCGGGGCTTCCGGGGGAGGAATCAGGAACTCTAAACGCTGAGGCAGGGCCCGCACACATCTCCGGCAATTCCCGGTTCGCGTGCGGTATTGGACCAAACCACAAGTCTTGCAGCGAATTACTTCCCGATCCATCTCTAACGAACTGAGTTCTGCTTTTTCTAGTTGTGCCGACACCAGTGCTCCTCGCTGACTGTCTTGGCGTGCGGATAGGTTAGGAACGTTGGAACGTTCGTGCGGGGGAAGGCAGCAACTGGCGCAACAGGAGTATCGTGTGACCGCCATTTTCTGTCAAGTACATTTTTTAATTTTTTTTTACCCCCACGCCTGCTGACTCCGCAGTTACGCCCACTCTTCGCTGTCCCAACGTACAGCTTGCCGAGAGCGCCGCCGCGTCAGCGTCGCGAAGGGCGACCCTCCGTCCGACGTCGTCACCCCAAGCAGAGCGCCACGCTACTCAAGAACGGATAATGACTAGCCGCCCCCATAAAAAACAACATCGGAAACGACAACCAAAACGACGTCCGCGCCGCCAAATAATTCCATCGCATCAACCGCGCCGCTTCCGCAGGCATCGCCGTTCCCTCCTGCGCGCTTACCCGCGCCCATCGAATCAATTTCTTCTGCACCCGCCACACCACACCCCACGTATTCATCAGCAGCATCCATCCAATTCCGCCGCCCACGCTGATCGCCAGATGCGCGTTCGAAACCTCCGGCCCGCCATTCAACGCCAGCACTAGCCAGGACGCAGCTATCACCACCACCGCAATTCCCACCACCCGCACAATCACGTTGTCCCGAAAGCCCTGAGCAGGTAGCTGAAGAAAATAAACCAATCCATACGCTACCATCCACACCAAAAACCACCACCCAAACCATTTCCCCACCAGCGAGATATCCCCAGCCAACCGCGCATCCGACGCCAAATGAATCGAAAAATATCGCAGCCCCACCAGCACCGTCACCACCGCCGACGACCGGAACCACCCCATCGCCCCCGGCATCACCGCCGACAAAATCTTCACTCGCAACTGTCCATCTCCCTTCTTCATCGCCGGCAGCAACACCAAATTAAAAAAGTACAGCAACCCAATCCAAATAATCCCAAACACCAAATGCAGCCACCGCAACGCCATCATCTCGTTCGCCGCCCCACCCTCCAAAACCGAAAAGTGCGGCCGCCACTCCGGAAACACCAGTACAAACAAATAGAAAAACATCACGCACCTCGCTCATTCCGCACTAGCATGCCAAATCATCGTATCGAACTGGCGGGCATAAGATGGAGTTTTTTGGCGAGCGGGCAGCAGGTGGTCGCTTAGCAGGGCTCGGGATGCCCCATGTAGAACAGCCGGGCGCGGAATCGCTCGTCTACGCGAGCGGAACTGAAAACGCTTTACGGAATTGCCCCTCCATGATTTGCCTCTAGTTACCTCGCGGAGTGCCAACCAACTCCCTTAGAATCATATTGATACACAAAGCACCCTGGGGCAATATTGGTCGTTGTAATCAAATTTTCGATGTCACCGCCCATTTTGACTTGTTAGTCCATTTTTCCTTGTCATCGTCGCTCTGCTATATTTTCAAGTCTATGCCTGACACCGCTCTGCCTTCCCGCGAAGACGCCTGGAAACTCGTCTGCGAATTCACGCAATCCGAATCTCTGCGCAAACACATGCTCGCCGTCGAAACCTGCGTTCGCGCTTACGCCAAAAAATCTGGCGCCGATGAGAACCTTTGGGGACTCACCGCGCTGCTCCACGACTTCGACTACGAGAAATTTCCCAACAACACTCACTCCGCGGACCAGGAACATCCCGCCGAAGGCGCCAGAATTCTTCGCGAACGTGGCTACCCGGAAGAACTTGTCCGCGCCATTGTTTCTCACGCCGACTACTGCAACGTTCCGCGGCAAACTCCGCTCGAGCACACTCTGTTCGCTTGCGATGAACTCGCCGGCTTTCTCGTCGCGTGCACCTACGTTCGCCCTTCCAAAAGCATCCTCGATCTCGAAGTCGACTCCGTCAAAAAACGCCTCAAGGACAAAGCCTTCGCCCGTGGCGTCAATCGCGATGACGTACGCAACGGCGCCACCGAACTCGGCATCCCGCTTGAAGAACACGTCGCCTTCTGCATCACATCATTGCGCGAAAACGCCGACGCCCTGGGCCTCCGGGGCTTGCTATGAATTTACATCTGCGGCAAAGAAAAACAGGACACCAGCGATTTTCGCCGGAGGCTGATTCACGTTAGAATTGAAGAGTATGCTTACGCAAATCGCAGGCTTTGACACCGCCGCCAGCAAGCATCCGCGCCGCAAAACTTACGGCGTGAAAGTCGGACACGTTCGCGTCGGCGGCGGTGCTCCCATCGTCGTGCAGTCCATGACCAACACGGACACCGCCGACGTTGCGGCCACGCTGAAGCAAACTTTGCAACTCGCGGAAGCTGGTTCAGAACTCGTTCGTTGGACAGTCAACGTCCCGGAAGCCGCCGCCGCGGTTCCCATCATCAAAAAACGTTTACTGGACGCCGGCTGCAACGTCCCCATCATCGGCGATTTTCATTACAACGGCCACGTGCTGCTCATCAAATATCCGGACTGCGCCAAAGCGCTCGATAAATATCGTATCAATCCTGGAAATGTTGGCGCTGGGCAGCGCCGCGACGAACAATTCTCGACCATCTGCAAAGTTGCCGTGGACAACGGCAAACCCGTGCGCATCGGCGTGAACGGCGGTTCGCTCAATCAGGAATTAGTGATGAGCAAGATGCAGGAAAACACCGACAAAAATCTCGGCTACGAATCCGAAGACATCATCAATCAGTGCATGGTGCTTTCCGCGCTGCAATCCACGGAACTCGCTCTCGAAAGCGGTTTGCGCCACGACCAGATTATTATTTCCTGCAAAACCTCGCGCCCGCGCGATTTAATTACCGTGTATCGCGATCTTTCCGCGAAAACCGAACAGCCTTTGCATCTTGGACTCACCGAAGCCGGCATGGGCATGAAGGGCCAGATCTGGTCCGCCGCCGCGCTCGGCGTACTGCTCTATGACGGCATCGGCGACACCATCCGCATTTCGCTCACGCCTAAACCGGGCGGAGATCGCCGCGAAGAAGTTTACGCCGCGTGCGAAGTGTTGCAGTCGCTCGCGCTACGCGCGTTTTCTCCCAGCGTCACCGCGTGTCCTGGCTGCGGCCGCACCACCAGTTCCACCTTTCAGGAACTTGCCGAACGCACGCAAGATTACATTCGCGAAATGATGCCCACCTGGAAAACGCAATATGAAGGCGTCGAAAATATGACGCTCGCGGTGATGGGCTGCATCGTCAACGGCCCCGGCGAATCGAAAGCCGCCAGCATCGGTATCAGCTTGCCGGGAACCGGCGAAGCTCCGCGCTGCCCGGTCTACATCGACGGAAAAAAAGACATAACCCTCGAAGGCACCTACGACGAACTCGCCGTCGCGTTCCAGGCGCTCGTCGACAATTACGTCGCCACAAAATACCCCCGCAAAACCGCCGAAGTTTCTTCGGTCGGTTGATCTAGCGGACAAAAACTTTTGTCGCGGGACATCGCGAACGGCAACTGGCGACAGTGAAAAAAGACCGCGGAAAAGTTCGTCAGGTTCACGTTCGACGCGCCACCGACAGCAGCGCAGAAAGCAGCTCCCTCGCTGCGTTTTTTGGTCTAGGTTTTTAGTTTTGGCGCTTCGCGTTGAACGAGGCTTTGGCCGCGCCGGTTGGCGACAGCGGCGGAAGAGGCGGAGCAGACGGAGTCGCGAGGCTCGCGAGCCGCTCGCGAATGTTGTCGCGGGCGCGCGAATACGCGACGGGATCATCGAGCAACTGGTGCGCCCAGTGCGCGCCGAGTCCAATGCCCTGCACTTCATGAGCCAGCAAGGTGGAATTTGTTTTTGCTTCGATGTGGCCCGCTTTTTGCGCTTCAAACACCGCGCGTTCCAGAGCGGCCATCCACTCGCGCATGATTGCGGCAATGCGATCGCGTACCAAGCCGCGGCGATCGTCAAATTCGAAAGATGCCGCGGTAAAAAAGCATCCGCCGGCGTAAATTTTTCCTTCCACGTGACCGAGCCAGCTATCAATTAAATTCCAGAGACGCGGCAAACCCTTCGGCGCTTTCAGCGCCGGCAAAGTAATTTGATCGATAAAAATTTGCCGCGCCGTTTCCACGGTCGCGAGTTGCAATTCTTCTTTGGAGCCGAAATGCGCGAAGAGTCCACTCTTACTCATTTTTAGATCGTCGGCGAGGCGGCCAACGGTGAGGCCTTCCAGCCCTTCCACGGAAGCTAAATTCACGGCGCGACGGAGAATGGCTTCGCGGGTGCGCTGGCCGCGAGGCTGGCGGCGTGGCGGCGGGTGCGGCGGGTGCGGCTTGCGGCGGGAACGTGCGGGGCGCGGCACGGGTGTATTGTAACACAAAATTAATAGTACGAACGTTCGTTTTTATGTGTTATGCTGCGTTTCGAAAAAATTCTATGACCATCCGTCGGATCAGCGCGCAACGAAATTCCGAGATGGCGCAGTTTGCTGGCAGTAGATTGCGCTGCCACAAAGGCATGTTCGGTTGGCGGGTGATAATTTTTCTGACGCGTTCGGTGCGGTGGTTTTGGAGCGCAACGTCGAAGGCCGAAGAGGGCAGAGCCGGTGGCGCTGCGTTTCAGCGCGGGACGCGGTTGAAGCGGGGCCAGCAGGATGCGGTGCGCTGGCGGCGACTGGAGTCAAAGGCGGGAGGGCCCAAATACAGGCGCCCTGCGCTACAGGTGGTTGGCGCGGCGCGGTCGATTTTGTGGGAGATCGGTGCGTTGCGGTTGAGACTTGCAAAACGCCCACCCTCAAAAAACCGCGGGTGGGGCACCCAGGCTTTGCTGGGGCTTGTGGCGGTGAGTGGGATTTTTGGATTGGCGATGACGGCTTCGGCGCAGGAGATTCGGTTAGAGAAGTGTGATGCGCTGCCGGTGGTGGATGTTTTGGTAGCGGGGGAACACACGACGTTGCTGGTGGATACGGCGGCAACGTCGATGTTGAATTTGAAGTCGTTTGCGGCGGGGAAGGCTAAGGATATTCGGGTGACGTCGTGGAGTGGGACGCTGGCGACGAGCGCTAAAGAAATTACTTTGGGCGAAGTGATGATTGGGAATACGAAGTTGGTGGGATTGAAATTGCCGGCTATTGATCTTTCGTCGATTGGGGAGGCTTGCGGGCGGAAGATTGATGGGATTTTGGGGGCGGATTTGATTGCGAAATTGGGCGCGACGATTGATTTGAAGAAGCAGTCAATGCATGTGACGACCGCGGATGAGGAGCGCGCGGCGCGGCTGGCGGCGGAGATGCATCGCGAGATGCATGGGTGTTTGGAAGCGTTTAATCATTCGGATGAAGCGGAGTTTGGGGAGTGCCTCGATCCGAAAATTGTGTTGTTCACGATGAATACGGAATTGTATGGGCGAAAGCAGGTGGTGGGATATTTTCGCGACAAATATTTTCATCAGACACCGGCGGCGAAATTGGAGTTGAGCGAGAGCGCGTTTCATGCGGTGGGCGATGCGGTGTGGTACGAGTACGAATTTACAATTGAGTCAGCGCTGGGATTGTTACGCGGGCGCGGCGTGGCGATGTGTCAGAAGTCGGATGGGCGGTGGAGAATGGCGAGCATGCATCACAGCGCGGAGCGGCTGGAGCCGGCGGTCGCGGCCAGGTAAATTTTTTATCGTGTTGAATTGGTTGAGCGCATGTGTAGTTTCCGGTTGACATCTTACCCGAACGGGCAGAGACTCAGGTTGCATGTCTACCCGAGAAAACAGAGAACGGCTGGAATTGCTGCAAGGCACGCTGGATTTGCTGATCCTGCGCACGCTGATCTTTGGATCGCAGCACGGGCAAGGGATTGCGCGAGCTATACGGGCAACGTCCGAAGAAGAGCTGCTTGTGGAGCACGGCGCGCTGTATCCCGCGCTGCAGCGTCTTGAAGAGCGCCGCTGGATTTCCGCGAAATGGGGAGTGTCTTCTAATAACCGCAAAGCGCGCTTCTACTCACTGACAGCAGCGGGCCGCAAACAACTCATTACCGAAACCAACAAATGGAAACGCCTGACCGGAGCGATTGCGCGGATTCTAGCAGCGGAGGAGGCGAAAAGTTAAAGCCATGTTCGAACACAAGCGGAAATTGCACGACTTCACGAGCGAGATCGAGGCGCACTTACAGCTGGAGACCGAGCGGTTGCAGGAGCAAGGACTGAGTGAGCGAGACGCACGATTTGCCGCGCGGCGCGCTTTCGGCAACCTGCTGCAGGCCGAAGAACAATTCAATGAAGCAAGCCGCTGGCTCTGGTTGGATCATCTGTGGCAAGACGTGCGCTATGGTTTGCGGATGCTGCGCAGAGCGCCAGGGTTCGCGGCCATCGCAGTATCGACGATGGCGCTGGGCATCGGAGCGACTACCGCGATTTTCAGCATCGTGGATGCTGTGCTGCTGCACCCGCTCCCGTACCCGCACGCCGAGCAACTCGTAAGCGTAGTAGATGATCTTCCCGGCGTAGGCGCGCAGGACGTAGGAATCTCGGTACCCGAGTGGCAGGATCTGCAACGCTCCGGCATTTTTGATTACGTTTCGCCGATCGGCGGAGGAGACGTAAACCTCACGGGCGCATCACAGCCTACGCGCATCCGTTTTCTGAACGTGGCGCCGAACTATTTTGCGGTGCTGGGCCTGAAGCCGCAGTTGGGCCACGGGTTCAACCCCGAAGATCACACGCCGGGATTCACGCTGGAAGTGCTCATCAGCGACGGCCTATGGAAACGCGCATTCGGCGCCGACCCAGGAATCCTGGACAAGAATCTGCGCTTGGACAACGACTTGTATCGCGTGATCGGCGTGATGCCCTCCAGTTACCACGACCCGGGCAGATCGGCGCAGGATAGAAACATCGAGATTTGGGCGGCGTCGGGTTTCGCGGCCCCGCCGGCTCCGCCTCCACTGCGGAGCAGCCACTTCCTTCCAGAGACCATCGCTCGCGTCAGAACGGGACTTGCAATTGCGGCGGCGCAGAGCCGGGTGGACGCGCTCGTTGCCGCTTTGCAGAAGCAGTTTCCCGGGGACTATCCGAAGCAAAGCGGATGGCGGGTTCGGCTGGTGCCACTGCAGGAAACGGTGGTGGGCGACGTTCGGCAATCGCTGGTTTTGCTGCTCGGCGCTGTCGGATTGGTCCTGCTGATTGGTTGCGTGAACGTTGCCAATCTGCTGCTGGCTCGCGCCAGTGGCAGAGGACGCGAAATGGCTATCCGGCAGGCACTTGGCGCGGCGAGTGGGCGGCTAATCTCGCAACTCTTAACCGAAGGCTTGCTTCTTTCTCTGCTCGGGGGAATTGCCGGGCTGGGGATTCTTTTCGGCACGAAGGCGATCCTGTTGCGGAGCCTGCCGGAAAGCTTGCCGCTGCTGCATGAAATATCGATCAACTGGGTGGTCTTGGTTTTTGCTCTGGCGGCGACGCTCTTGGCAGGGATCATGTTCGGACTGGCTCCGGCGTTGCAGTCCAGAGCGGTGGATTTGATCGGCATGCTCAAGCGCGAAGGCCGCGGTTCGACCGGAACCGGAGAGCAGGCGCGGATGCGTCGCGCGCTGGTGGTCACGGAATTCGCTCTCTCTGTGGTGCTGATGATTGCGGCGGGTCTGCTCGTGCGCAGTTTTGCGGATTTGCTGAAGGTGCGACCGGGATTCGCCCCCCAGGACGTGATGGCCGTGCGCACATGGCTGCCGGTGCCAAATGATCCCACGACGGATATTTACGGAAGCGTGGCGCAAGAGGCGACGCTGTTGCGCGAAATACTTCGTCGCGGCGCAACCTTGCCAGGCGTGAAAGAAATCGCGATCGGCAATGTCTCGGCAATTCCCTTAGGGCATGGGCGAAAGGATCTGAATCCGAGCCCGCTGATTCTTGAAGGCCGCGATACGCAAGACGACCAGACCCTCTTGGTCGATCGCTCGGTGGTCACCCCGGAATATTTTCATTTGCTGAGCATGACCTTGCTGCGCGGCCGTATATTCGGCGAGTCGGACGACGACAAGAGCCCGGCGGTCGCGGTAATCAACGAAGCGTTTGCACATAAATATTGGCCGAATGAAAATCCGATTGGCAAGCGCCTGAAGTTAAATCCCACAAGTGCGGCATGGACCAGCGTGGCCGGCGTGATTGCGGATGCGCGAACGGAATCGCTGGCGGAAAGCGCCGTTACGCAAATTTACTTGAGCGCGTATCAGCGGCGGGTGAAGGATTTGGGGATATTTCTGCGCGGACGGCTGGAAATGGCGACGATTCCCGAACAACTGCGCGAGCAAGTGCAGTCGATTGACCCGGAGTTGCCCGTTTTTGGCGCGCAGACGCTGAACGAAATGGCTACCAAGTCTCTGGCCGAGAGGCGGTTTTCGATGGAAATGGTGGCTCTGTTCGCGTTGACGGCATTGCTGCTCGCGGGATTGGGAATTTACGGCGTGATTTCTTACATCGTAAGGGAGCGCACACACGAAATCGGCATACGCCTCGCGCTGGGAGCGCGGCCGACGAACATCCTGCAGATGGTTCTGCGGCAGGGATTGCAGCTCGCCATCACTGGCGCCGTGGTTGGGCTGGCGGCCGCGGTAATTGTGGCGCACCTAATGGCGGGCCTCCTGTACGGCGTCAGGCCCACGGACCCAGTTACATTTGCGGCGGTGGCGCTGACCCTGATCGGCGTCGCCCTGCTGGCCTGCTATATTCCCGCAAGGCGCGCGATAAGGGTCCATCCCGTAGCCGCGCTACGATATGAGTGAGCGGGAACGTTAAGAAGCGGAGTTTCGGGCGGCGATGCCGACCATCAGGCGGGAGAGACCGGTCATAAGGAGATTCAGTCGAACGAGGATGCCGATGGCCGAAATGGAGATGAAGCAGAGTTAAAGTTCCGAGGCCAGGCAGCGGGTGGTGAGAAAGTCGTCGAGGACGTAAACGGGAGTCTTGTACAGGGAAAGCGAGAGAATTCCAGGCAGCCACCGAACATCAAGAAGATTTGGCCTTTTTCGCCAACTCCCTCAGCTTCAGCCTGTGACTACTGACGTATTTACTGCTCACCGCGTACCGGTCTTACCTAGCCGTTCCTGCGTTGATCTAAATGCAAACGGGGTTGCTGTTCATTTCAGGGACAGCCAACTTTCAGCACGGATTATTACGCATCAAAATGCGCGCTTAAGGGCCGCGAGCATGCAAACCCTCTGGTGTACTGCTTAGTTGCACAACATAAAACCGAAAAAGAAGTACTTAAGAATTTGAGATACTTGCAAACAGTCCCCATGTGATGGGTGTTGGTTGCCTGGGGCTGAATGGATGCTGATCTCTCTATCGGTAAGCGTTGACGCGCGCGGTCATTCTGTAAGGTCGAGATAAACATTGAGGAGACGGGATGCCTGCTTCTGGAGGTCATAAGGGAACCATCCTTGTGGCAGACGACAACGAAGCCAATCGCGAACTGCTCTCTGCTCTGCTGAACGCAGAGGGCTACCAGGTAGTTTGTGCGGCGGACGGCCAGCAAGCAATAGCCCGGGTAGGTAGCGACGCGATTGATGTCGCGCTGCTCGATGTGGTAATGCCCCGTCCAACCGGTTTCGAAGTTTGCCAAGCAATGAAATCGGATCCGGTGACGCGCTTGATCCCCGTGGTATTACTTACCAGTCTGAACAGCGAATCCGACCGCATCCACGGAATCATGTGCGGTGCTGATGAGTTCCTCAACAAGCCCGTCAACAAGATTGAATTACTGGCTCGCGTACATTCCCTGCTGCGCTTGAAGCAATTTACCGATGAACTGGATAACGCCGAGACGGTCTTGTTTAGCCTTGCGCTGACTATCGAGGCAAAGGATCCCTACACCGAAGGACACTGCGATCGCCTTTCGAAGTATTCGGTTGCGCTGGGGGAAAAACTGGGTTTGTCCCAGGAGCTGCGCGTCGCTCTGCGCCGAGGCGGTCTTATACACGACATCGGCAAGCTGGCCGTGCCGGAGCACATTCTGCTCAAACCCGGACCACTGACTCCGGAAGAGCGAAAAATCATGGAGCAACACACCGTGATAGGAGAAGAAATTTGCGCCCCGCTCCGATCCTTCCATCATGTGCTGCCGATCATTCGCCACCATCATGAAAAGCAGGACGGCTCAGGGTATCCGGACGGGCTGAAAGGCGCACAAGTACCGCTCACGGCGCGGATCCTTCAAATCACCGACATTTATGACGCGCTTACCACGAACCGCCCCTACCGCAAGGCACTTCCCAGGGAAAAAGCCGTGGCCATCATGCGGGAAGAAGTAAAGCGCGGCTGGTGGGATGGGTCTATCTTGGACGAATTCGAGGCCGTCGTTCATGGCTACGAGCCGGTGCAACCGGCGGGGCGTAACTAGTGCCCTCTCGCGAGACTCCGCGGCACCGTGGTGAAAAGATGAAATGGAAAATGGGAAATCGCCTGGTTGTCGCGGGATTCTGTTTAGCAACGGCCATTCTGGTATTTGTCGGATGGCAATCCTACCGGAACACCGCCCGATTCGCTGAAGCTGCTCAATGGCGAGAGCACACGTACGAAGTCCTCAATTCGCTCGATAACGCAATCGGCGGGCTCACCGATGCAGAAACCGGACAGCGAGGCTATCTCCTTTCGGGAGAGGAGGCCTATCTCGAGCCATATCGTGGAGCGATAAAGAACATCAACCAGATGATCGGAGAACTGAAGAGTCTGACTTCCGACAATCCGAATCAGCAGAAACACATCCAGATTCTGGAGCCACTCATAGAAAAAAAATTGGCGGAGCTTCAAATGACGGTCGATCTCCGCAAGAGTGAAGGCTTTGCAGCGGCAAATCGGGCGGTCCTGGAGGGTTCCGGAAAGCAATGGATGGACCAAATCCGCGCCATCATCGCGGAAATGGCAAATGAAGAAAAGGATCTCCTAAGGCTTCGCACGCAAGGGGCTGACGAGAGCGTGGCCAGGTCGGTGCGCAGCATCGTCGCTGGCACCTTAGTGAGCATATCGCTGCTGGTGCTGTGTTTCGGGCTTCTGGTACGGGAGCTGTCCGAACGTAAGAAGGCGCAAGAAGCGCTGACAGAAAGCGAAAAATGGTTCTCGACCACTCTTGCGAGCATCGGTGACGCTGTTATCGCCACGGACATGAACGGTGCCGTGACCTTCATGAATTCCGTCGCCCAGTCCCTCACCGGCTGGAGTCAGGTTGAGGCCTCCGGCAAGTCTCTGGATTTAGTGTTTGACATCGTGAATGCGGAAACGCGCCGCGCAGTTGAGAATCCCGTCAAGAAAGTCTTCCGTGAGGGGAAGGTCGTCGGTCTGGCCGACCATACACTTTTGCTCTCGAAGCAAGGCAAAGAATTTGACATTGAAGACAGCGCGGCGCCCATTCTGACGGATACAGGGGAAGGGTTCGGAGTTGTGCTCGTTTTCCGGGACATCACTGAGAAGAAACTGGCAGACGAGGAGACAAAACGGCAAAAGGAACTTCTGCAATTGATTCTTGGGAGCATGGGCGATGGCGTGGTGGTTGCGGATGAAAGTGGAAAATTTCTCCTTTTCAATCGCGCAGCGGAGCAAATGCTAGGCGTTGGTGCAACGGACACGACCCCTGACCAGTGGACGAATCGATATGGTCTGTTTCAGCCTGACACTATCACCCCCTTTGTGCCAACCGAAGCGCCTTTGGCACGAGCGATCCGAGGCGAAAGTGTTGATTCGATAGAAATCTTTGTGCGCCATCCAAAAAATGCGGACGGCGTGCTGATCAGTGTCACGGGCAGACCTCTGAGAAGTGAGGATGGCGCCCTGCGGGGCGGCGTAATCGTCTTCCACGATATCTCCGTGCAAAAGCACGCTGAGGAAACCCTAGTCGTAGCTAAAGAAGAAGCGGTGCGCGCAAGCAAGTTCAAGGATCAGTTTCTCTCCACCATGAGCCACGAGCTGCGCACGCCGTTGAACGCTGTTCTGGGTTTTTCCGACCTCCTCGCCGATGAGCGTTACGGTCCATTGAACGATCGCCAGCAACGCTACGTCGCTCACATACATACCGGCGGGAAACACCTTCTCAAACTAATCAGCGACATCCTTGACCTTTCCAAAATCGAAGCGGGCGGAATGGAGCTCACCCGCGAAGATGTGACGGTCTCGTCTGCCTTTTCGGAGGTGATTAGCGCTCTTTACCCACTGGCGGAAAAGAAATCGCAAGCCCTACTCCAAAAGGTCGAGTCCAGTCTGCATGTTTACGCCGACGGCATGCGATTTAAGCAGATTCTTCTGAATCTTGCCGGCAACGCCATCAAATTCACACCGGAGGGTGGCCGCATCGAGCTGACTGCCCTTCAGGTGGATGACCAAGTCCGGGTGGAAGTGCGCGACAATGGCGCAGGAATTCCGCCTGAACAGCAACAGCGCATCTTCGAAGCGTTCTTCCGCCTGACAGAGACGGGTAGGGCCACCGAGGGCACGGGATTGGGATTGGCCATCACGGCGCGCCTCGTCGAGCTGCATGGCGGCAAGCTAGGCATCGAAAGCCAGCCCGGAGAGGGCACCTGTTTCTATTTTTTTCTGCCCCTCATTGCCGTCGCTCGGGTTCACCCCGCTCACGCGTCTATACCCATGCCAAGGACTCGCAAGGCCCCGCGGATTCTTATCGTTGAGGATAATGCGGCGACAGGACAACTCATCCAATCGCAACTCACTTCTTCAGGCTATGAGACGCTGCGATGTGACAGGCCGGAACGCGCCGCGGATATGGCCGCTGAACTCCAGCCGGATGCCATCACTTTGGACCTGCTCATGCAACCGGTCCACGGGCTCGAGGTTCTGTTGCGGTTGAAAAATGACCCGCGAACATTAAGCATCCCGGTCATTGTCGTGACCATCGTGGATCAGGCTGGCGTTGGAACTGCTCTCGGCGCCGACGAATATTTGATTAAGCCCGTAGACAAGGCGACATTACTTGCAGCCGTGGAGCGCTGCCTAAGGTCCCGCGGTAGCGCAGCCCCGATCAGGACCATTCTGGTGGTAGAAGATGATGTATCCACCCTTGAAATGATTGTGGAGCTGCTCGGAGGGTACGGCTACGCAGTGAGCACCGCGACGGATGGCGTCGAGGCCCGTGACAGCGTAGCGCAGTCTCTGCCCGAACTGGTCATTCTTGATTTGGTCCTCCCCAAAATGAGCGGGTTTGAATTGCTCGCTGAATGGCGTTCGAATCCTCGCACGGCTGATCTTTCGGTGTTTGTTTTGACCAGCAAGGATCTAACAAAGGAAGAGGAAAAGTACGTCCACGCGCACGCCGAATCGCTTTTCCGGAAGCAGAATTCCTGGCGGGAACCATTGATCAAGCAATTGGAACGCGTGGTGACCTCCCTGTCTTTGGAGAACGCTTGAAACATTGCATCCTCGTCGTCGAAGACAATCAGCTCAACCGCGAACTTCTCCGTGACTGGCTCGAAGTGGAAGGCTACGAAGTCTGGTCTGCCGAGGGCCTGAAGGCCAGTTACGAGGTTTTTGCGAAGCGGCTTCCCGAGGTGGTGTTACTCGATATCAATCTCGGTTCCGAAAATGGCCTCGACCTGCTCGCTTGGATGCGCCAAAAACCGGAGCTGGGGGAAATCCCCGTGATTGCCGTAACGGCGCACGCTCTGCCGACGGAGCAGGAAAAGATACTGCAAGCGGGTTGCATCGCATGCCTCTCGAAACCAATCCAGTTTCAACTGCTTCGAGAAGAACTCGGCCGGTGGCTGCAAGACTCGAAAGCGTCGCAGATAAATTCTTAGGTTTGCTACCATGGCGCGGCGAGTGCGAATGTAGCACAACGAGCTTTACGGCGTACTTCCTGCCGACCCCGCCACTTTCGCCGCCACCGCCATCCCCACGACCGCCGTCACGCTCTTGGGCTGCGAGAAGTGGCGTGACGTAGATCAAACAGCGGTCGCGTGGCCTGCGAAATTTCTGGCGGCCATGCCGACCATCAGGCGGGAAATGCCGGTCATCAGCAGGTTTACGCCGACTAGAGTGCCGATGGCCCAGACGGAACTGGAAGGCCAATGGAACCAGATGAGTCCGCCGACCAATAAGGTGATGAGGGCGTTGAAGAGCAGCCAACTGGAGCCGTGGGTTGCGCGGTGACGGAAATAGAGCACGATTTCGAATACCGCTTCCGCCAAAATGATTCCGGCCAGCAGCAGAGTCAAGGTGCCGAGGCCGAGAAGCGGGTGGCTAAGAAAGTAAACGCCGCCGAGGACGTAAACGATTCCGATCAAGATTTGAACGATCACACGCCATATGCCGCCGCCACCGAAGGCGGCGGCAAAATGCACGGCGCCTCCGATAATCAGCAACCAGCCGACAAGAAAAGCAATCGCCAATCCAGCAATCAACGGTTCGGCGATGGCCGATAATCCAAGGACCACGAATAGCACCCCGATGGCGATCAGCCACCCGCTGGCCTTTTTGATTAGGGAACTCGCGGCATGAAGTCCATGCGTGGGATTTGCCGTAGCCATTCGACACCTCCGCTTTCCTTTGCGCTTCTAGATTTTTGGCTATTCAGATCTGGCAACGTTGAAGGAACACCCAGGGGTGCGCTCGCGGTTATTTTACGCTCATGGGCGTGGCTGGCGGCAAGCGTTTCTTTTGTAAAAAGAGCAAACGCTGTAGCACGCGTGGCAGATTTGGTGACAAGTTACGGATCTACTTCGAAGGGGAAGCAGGGGTCTAATGCGATTTGATTAACCAGTCGAGCTTGATTTTCTGGCGGAGCAAGACGCGCTGGTAGGGGCCGTGGTTATCGTCCATGCGGACGTAGTAGAGATAAGGAGTGTCGGTAATGGTCATGTAGCCTGAGTCAGCGGAGTGCGGATCGATGAGCGAGAAGTATTGATAGGACCAATTTCCTTCGGGCTCGCGCTTGAGAAGCTGATTGAGAGTGATAGCCAGTGCGGGCTTGCTCCAATGGATGAAGTCGCTCGAAGTGGTGAAATACACGCCCGGGGGGCCATAAGCTGTTTCCACCGAACTATACTGCGTGGCGATGAAAAGGTGCGAGGCCTGGTGATAATTAATGCCCGTTGTAAATTCAATGTTCGGCACCGACACGCAAAGATGCGCCGCCGGGTTCGTCACGGGCGAGCGGTAGGGATCCACGAACACTAGCGCAAAGTCCTTCCCATCCCAGCCGCGCCACGAGGAGGGATCGAGAATATTGCCGGTGCGAATCGGACACGTTCCACCGGGATTCAGGCAGGGCCGTTGCCCTTTGCCGCTGCCACAGTTTGGCGGCCAAGGCCAGCCGCTCACGAAGTCGTAATACCAGTCGCCGACCTTAACGATGTTGGCGTCCACGCTGTAGCCTTCCGGCCCCTGATTCACTCGATATTTGTAAGGCAGGCTGAGGAAGTAGTTGTCCGGAGGTTTGGGGCGCACGAAATGATAGCCGCCATCGTCGGATAGATTGAAGGTGTCGACGTTGAACCAGCAGGTGATGCTGTCCGTCTTGAGCCCGCACATGCCATGCTCCCAACCGTGAAACTCCATGTGCCCAAGCGCGACGATGCGTTTGCCGTCAAGGTTGTAGAAGGCGTTTAGCCAGGTGTAGTCGTTGTAATCCGCAATGTTCCCGTCGTGGGCTGATTTGTAAACGATCTGGCAATTGTGCTTGGTCGTTTCTAGTGTGGCGCCCAGACCCGCGCGCGTTATCGAGTGGGAAGCAATCAGATGGACGGTTCCCTTGTAGTCGCGAAAGGCGCGCGCCGCGGCATCGGGAATATCAGTCAGCTCGCAGGAATCTCTCTTGGTGTCAAAGGCCGCAACTCGCGGGCCGTCAAGAAAATTGGGTGTCGGGGGATCGGGCGGCCATGCGGGTTTCGGAAATAGGAAGTGTCCCGAGCCGGCAATCGCGGCATTTTCCACGTTGCCGGCGACGGCGATGCCATGCGCGAAGAGCTTTTTCCCTTGAAAGGTTCTCATGAGTTGGTTGGGCAACGCGATTTTGAAGCGGTGCTTTCCGCCGTTGGCGTCGTGACACTCGTGGTCGACGGCGGGCTCGTTGCCTAAGTTGGCGGTGCCGGCGGTAACGAATGTGCCTGGTGGATTGTCGCTTGCCGAACGATTGGCGTAAAAATGAACATCGATGGCGGCGCGGTTGCCCTCCTGGCATGCCCAACCGAAAACGTAGAATTGGTCGGCGTCAAAGCGCACGGCGTCAATTACGCCGGTGACTGGACCCGCGTGCGAATTCTGACGTGCGGCTGCATATGCGGTCAAACCTAAAAGAACAAAGCTTGTGACGACTACGAGCAAGCCTGACGAGCGCAACTTGCGCAACTTCGGCGCAGGCGAGTTTCGGAACCGCTTGCGGAAATATACGATGACGGCGTCCGTGAAAGAGCTATTCGACATGCACGCCATTCCCTCCAGGACTGCGAACCCGCAACAATTGGAAACGCCAGACGCAAGCTAGATTGTTAGAACACCCGTACCCGGCGAAAGTCGTGGCCGCGCATTAACGCGTGACGGCGCCATCCACTCGCAATTTTGCAGGAATTTTGAAGGTCATTGGCGGCTAAACCGGAAATACGTACTATCTGAAATAACGATGGAGGAGCCAAACTGCGAGGATAAGGGGCAGTGCTGCGGTGGCGAGGACGGAGAAAACCAGGATGACGAGGAAGAGCCAGTCGTGGCGGGTGTGTGTGCCGGGCTCTTCGCGTTCGCGGAGGAACAGACGGTAGTTGCGACGGTTGGCTTTCCATGCGATGTGGAAGAGGTCGCCTACTACAGGAATGGCGCCCACGGATTCTTCTAGAAGAATATTGGCGAGCATGCGCACCAGGGTGATGAATGGGGCGCCGCGTCGCCAGGCGGCGAAGACGATGAAACAGGAGGCGATGCCGGCCAGGGCGTCGCCGATACCGGGGATCCAGCCGATGATGGCGTCGAGCCCGAAGCGGATTTGCGTGCCGGGGATGCGCCACATGTCGTCGAGGAGAGCGGCGACGTAATCGAGTTGTTCGTTGGTGGGGAGTTGGCGCGGCATGGTGGGAGCATGAAGGAAGCTGGCAAAAAAAACTATACAGGGCCTGTCTCGCGGAAGGTAGGAAAGTTGTGTACGGCTCAGGCGCGGTGGCTGGGGTATACTCGGCGCTTGCTGGCGGACGACGGAGGAAATTATGTTTCATTTGATTTGGTACATTTTGATTGGGCTGATTTCGGGAGTGATTGCGAAGTCAATGATGCATGTGCATTTGACGCTTTTCTGGACGATCGTGCTGGGGATTATCGGATCGATTATTGGGGGCGGGATTTCGCATATCCTGTCGCGGCCGAAGAATGAAAAGTTTCACCCCGCGGGACTAATCCTTTCGACGTTGGGCGCGATTTTGCTCCTGTACGTTTGTTACAAACTGAATATTCGTTTGCCGCAGATTTAACTTCCCACTGTTGGGGCGAGAGAACTGCGCGACGCTGGTTGCAGTTGGTGCGCGGTGGCGGCGTCTCGGTTGGTAAAATTCCACGAGTAAATGAGAAGGTGGCGCTGGAGCATGGAAAGCTCCGACGCCAGCTTTATTTTGGGGCTGTTAATTCGCGCAGGCGGCGAGATTCGCTGCACACAGGTCCGCACGAATGAGCAGCGCTTGCCCCTGAAGGATGAGCAAGAAGGCTTGAAACTCGTCGACGCTTTGCCCGTTGAACTCAGCTCCTTCGAGTAAAGACTTGATGTGTGCGGCCAAGGCGTCGCGGTCGGCGCTCCATGCGGTGTTCGAGATCAGAGGGGACATTGGGATTGTCGCGCGTGAAATGAACGTTATCGAAAACGACATATACGACGTGCTTGATTTTCCCGGACGGGGAGTTCAGTTGACACTGGGCGTCGGCCGAATCCGCGATTCCCAGCGCAAGCAGCCCAGAGCCAAGAGCGGCAATGAACAAGCGGGCGAAACAGTTTTCCTCTATGCATTGCGATTCCTCCCACATAAATTTTGACCGCGGGCCGCAAGGCACATGGCTCGTGGACAGAATTTAATAACGCCACGGTGATGACCTAATGGCGAATGAAGGATTAAAATTGAATGTCACGTGAATAAACGGGAGTCTAGAAGCGAGGACCGCGGCAAAATCGGTATCTCGGCAGTCCGAGAGGGCACTGTTCGGGTGTGCTAGAATTTCGGGGATCGGGACACCACACAATACTTGAGGAAAACGTGAAAATTAGCCGGGAAGATGTGGTGCGGGTGGCGGAGCTGGCGTATTTGGAGTTGAGCGAGGCGGAGCTGGAGATGTATCGCGCGCAGATTGATGAGATTTTGGAATATATCGGGAAATTGAACAAGCTGGATACGTCTAACGTCGAGCCTATGGCGCAGGTTTTGGCGGACGATCAAAGCGCGGACGCTACGTTGCGGGAGGATGTGGAGGTGGCTTGCGAAGTCGGGCCGGAGGTTTTGCGCGGGGCGCCGGATACGGATGGGATTTATTTTCGCGTGCCGAAAGTGATTGAGAGATAGCGCACGTCAAGCGAGCAGCCCGGGTTCGTTTAACTGGTTTGATGGCGAATGGAATTTGTAGTGATTGGGTTGACGCCGGTGGCGGTTGAAGCCGGACCCCTCCATCGGCAGGAAATTATGACTCAGTGGACGATTGATGGAGTGCGAGAGGCTTTGGCGGCGCGGAAGATTTCTGCCCGGGAACTGGCTGGGGAGTTTTATGCGCGGATTGCGGAGCGCAATCCGGCGCTGAATGCTTATTTGACGCTTTCACAAGAGCGGGCGTTTGCCAAGGCGGATGAAATTGATGCGGCGGTGGCGGATGAAGAGATGTTGCCGGCGCTGGCTGGAGTGCCCATCGCGATTAAGGATGTGATCAGCACACGAGGTGTGCGAACGACTTGCGGATCGAAAATTCTGGAAAATTACGTCCCGCCATTTGATGCTACGGCGGTAGCGCGGTTGGAGGCGGCCGGCGCGGTGATTTTGGGGAAGACGAACTGCGATGAATTCGCGATGGGTAGTTCGAACGAGAATTCGGCGTATGGTCCGGTTAAGAATCCGGCTTCATGCGACCGAGTGCCGGGTGGGTCTAGCGGAGGATCGGCAGCGGCGGTAGCTGCAGGGTTGGCGGTGGCGTCGTTGGGGACGGATACAGGGGGATCGATACGGCAGCCGGGATCATTTTGCGGGATACCGGCGATGATGGGGAGTTACGGGCGGGTTTCGAGGTATGGTCTGATCGCATTTGCATCGTCGCTCGACCGGATTGGGCCGTTTGCAACGAGCGTCAAGGATGTGGCTATTGTGCTGGAGGTAATCGCCGGGCGGGATCCGCTCGATGCGACTTCGGCGACGGCGGCGGTGCCGCATTATGCTGAACAGGCCGCGAAGTCCGTAAGAGGGTTGCGGGTCGGGATTCCTCGTGAATATTTCGGCGCGGGAATGGACGCGGAAGTTCGCAAGAAGATCGAAGCGGGAATTGAGATTTTTCGTGGGCTAGGGTGCGAGTTGGTGGATGTGCGAATGCCGCATACGGACTACGCGATTGCGACTTACTACATTATCGCCACCGCGGAGGCCAGCTCGAACCTGGCGCGTTATGACGGTGTGCGGTATGGGTTGCGGGCCAAAGGTGATTCCCTGTTGGCGATGTATAAGAACACCCGAGGGGCAGGGTTTGGAGCGGAGGTTAAGCGACGGATCGTGCTGGGGACTTATGTGCTGTCGGCTGGGTATTACGATGCGTACTACATAAAGGGGCAGAAGGTCAGGGCGCTGATTGCTAAGGACTTCCGGGACGCGTTTTTGAAGGTGGATGCGCTCCTGACGCCGACTTCACCGGTGCCGCCGTTTAAGTTGGGGGAGCGAACAGCAGACCCCTTGCAAATGTATCTAGCTGATATATATACGGTTACTGGATCCCTGGCGGGGGTGCCGGGAATTTCCGTGCCTTGCGGGAAGGTCGACGGCAGGCTGCCGGTGGGGCTGCAAATATTTGGGCCGGCGTTTGGCGAGGGGCCGGTGTTGCAGTTGGCGCATGCGTTTGAGCAGGCCGGCGGGGCCAGCTTATAGGGCTAGCGATCGCGACCGTTGGCGTTGTGGGCGAGGATCCCGGCGTGCCAGCACTTGTACCAATCACAAAGAAACTCGAGCTTGCGCAGTCTGCGTTGCTGCGAGCGGCGGATGCGATTAGCGCGGAACAATGGCAATCGCGGCCGGCAGTGAACGCTTGGTCGGCGGGAGAACTCATCGGGCACTTGATGTGTGTGGAACGAGCGGTGATCGGGAGTGCGGATCGCTACACGCAGAAGCCCCCCAAGCATTTCCCTGTGCTAAAACGCTGGCACTTGCCGATGATGCTGGTGGAGGCGCGAGTGATCCGGCGAAAATCGCCGATACCGCTGGACCCGGCGATGCTCGGAGAAAAGGAAGAGATGCTGGCGGAATTACGCGAGGTACGCGAGCGCACGCTGGCATTCATCGAGGAAACTCGCGGACGGGATTTGAGCGTGTATCGGTGGCCACATCCGTTTTTGGGATGTTTGAACGCGTATGAATGGATGGTAATGATCGCGGCTCATGAAATCCGGCACACGAAACAAATGAAGGAGATAGCCGGGAAACTACCGAAAGTCATAGCAATTTTACAAAAGTAGAAATATTTTCCACTTTACAGCTACACGATATGCGGTAAGTACTATCAGCGGTAGGCAGGGAAAATCCAGCAAAAAAGCGCGAATTTAGCGGGAATTCATCGAAAAGTACTAGCCCGGTGGTTTCGCGTTCACAGAACGGTACGACTATTGCTCTAGATACGTGCAGCTTTTAAGATGGTTGCAGCATCGTAGAAGTGTTGGGAATGAAAGAGCGCGCCATCCAGGAGCCACGGCCATGGTCACCGTTAAGTCCAGCCAGAAGATATTCACCGATTCCGAAGTCGCAAGCTTGACGGGAATTTGCGTCGAGCACTTGCATAATTTCGCGAAGAAGCGGCATTTGGGCTTTATCGCGCGGGCAGCGGAAGCTGCAGGACGGCAGGCGGACCAGTGGCTGTTTACGCTCTCTGATCTGATGGTGTTGACCACGTTGTTTGAGAAGTGCTCGCACTGACAATTGGTTGACGACTGGATGGCGGAAAAATTTGTAGGTTTTGTAGGTTAATGAGGCTCTCCTTGCGGAGGGCCTTTTGCTTTTACACAGAAGGAAAAACGCGTTCCTTGCCCCTGCGGGCAAAGACGGCGCTCGGCGGACACGCACCATGATCGGCATGACCTACCGTGGCGTGGATTGCGGCGGCAAAACGCGAGCGGTCGGGTTGCAGACGCGGAATGTGGGAGAGTATTCTGCGAAGGAAGGGCGCGTTGGACGATTTGGCGCCTGCCGTTTAGGTTTGGAACATTCAATGAAGGATCTGATTCTGATTTTTATCAGCTTCGTTATGGGAACGGCAGCATTGAGCGCAGCCGGCAGCGGCACATGGTCGCGCCGGTCGGCAGAACCCAGCAGTCAACAGAGCAGCGGCACCGTGGACGGGATGGCTTCGTCGACTGCAGAGCAAGAGACTGGGACGGCGGCTAGCGTTCCCCCAGCGACGCGCGGGAAGAAACTGATTCTAAAGGATGGGAACTTTCAATTGGTGCGGAGTTACGAGCGGCACGGGGAAAAAGTGCGCTATTTGAGCGCGGAGCGCGGGGACTGGGAGGAGGTTCCAGCAGCGCTGGTGGATTGGGAGGCGACGGCGCAGGCTGAAGCTGCGGACGAAAAAGCCGAGTCGGAACTGGTAAAGAACGTACATCGGCAGGAGGTAGAGCGGCAGGCGCAGGTGCCGCTGGATGTGGACGCGAGCTTGCGCGTGGGCGGCGGGGTGTTCTTGCCGAGTGGCGAAGGTATGTTTGCAGTGCAGGGAAAAGCGGTATCCGCCATGGAGCAGGTGGGGGCGCAAACAAAAACGGACAAAAAGCGGGCGATCGAGCAAGTGATTTCTCCCGTAAAGGTTGTTCCCAGCAAGAAAAATGTGATGATCGCGGGAGCCAAGGCGAAGCTGCGGCTTTCGAACCAGAGTGAGCCGCTGGAATTTTTCCTGCGGGAAGCGGCGCTCGACCCGGAGCAGCGATCGCCGATTATTTTGACAGGGAATGCGGGTGACTCGGGGCCAGACGTGCAATTGATGCGGGTAACGGTGAAAGGCGACAAACGGCAAATGGAATCGATCACCGCTATGTTTGGGCAGAAAATCGGCGAGAAAAGCACGATCGTAGCGTTGCAGCGGTGGGATGTGGCGCCTTCGGTGTATCGATTTACGCTGGGCGAATCGCTGTCGCCTGGTGAGTATGTGCTGGCACAGATTTTGCCGGATGGCTTGAATATGTTTGTCTGGGATTTTGGCGTCGATGCGGAGACTGCGAAGTCGCCATCAAATCACGGTCCGTAGGTGCCTGGGACAAAAGAGGTTACCGACCGCTGTTACGACTGGCGAGGAATGCTTTCTTCGGCCTGCCAGGGGACTTCGCGCAGCAGGGCTAGCACATCGGAAATGCGGAAAGGTTTTTGCAAACGATACGTGGCGGGCCTAACGGCGGCGGCTTCGCCATTCGCGGAGCCATCCATATTCTCCACGAGATCGCCGGTCATAAAAATGACCACGGGCTTACGTTCACCGGAAGCGGCGAGGACGAGGTCTGCCGTGCCGACACCGTTAATAACGGAACCGCTCGTGGAAAGATTGACGTCGCAAAGTACAACATCGTAGCTGCGGCGGCGCGCCAAGGCAATGGCAGCTTCTGGCGTGCCGGCGCAATCCACCTGAAAACCGTGAGCGGAGAGTCCCTCGTCGAGGAGCATGCGGATGCTTTCCTCATCGTCGAGGACGAGAATGGCACGATCTTTCATGGCGTCCCTGGAAGGGGCAACAGCTTCGAGCGAAACCGTGCCGGAATCGAAGCCCGCAGACTCCGGCGGAACGCCGGCTACCGGGAGATAAACGGTGAAGGCTGAGCCGCCCGCGGGAAGGGCTTCCGCTTCAATGGTGCCGCCGTGTTCCTTGATGATAGAAAGACAGATACTGAGACCAAGACCGGTGCCGCCGCCGGGACGTTTGGTGGTATAGAAAGGATCAAAGAGACGCGGGAGGGCTTCGGGGCGAATGCCGACGCCATCGTCCTGAACGGTGATCAGGAGTTTGCCGGCGTGCTGCGAGAGGCGAATCTGGATGCGGCCGGTTTCGCGAACTTCGCGGATAGCTTGTTCGGCATTGGTGACGAGATTCAGAAAAATTTGGATCAGCTGGTTGCCGTCACCAATCACGCCGGGCAAGTTGTGCTGCGGGGTGAAATCCACCTCGATATTGTTACGACGGAGCGAGTGTTCGTGCAGTTGTAGCGTGCGCTCAATAAGGCTGTTGACGTCGAGAGATTTCTTTTGCGGCGAGGCGGGACGCGCGAATTCGAGAAGATTCTGGACGATGCGCGCGGCGCGGCGGGCTTGGCGGTGCGTGAGGTCCAGCTGGCGTTTGGCGGGATCGTCGAAGTCCTTGCGCTCGCGAAGCAGCTCGGTGACGCCGAGGATGGCGGTAAGCGGATTGTTGAGTTCATGAGCCACGCCGGCGAGCATTTGACCCATGGCGGCAAGTTTTTCCGCCTGGATGAGTTGATCCTCGAGGCGCTTCAACTCAGTGACGTCGCGGCAGGACATGACCACGCCCTCGATTTTGCCTTGTTCATCACAAAGCGGGCTGAAGTGGCAACGCAGGCGGCGCCAGTCGCCGTCTTTGTGGCGCACGCGCACTTCCAGAGAAGCGAACACTCGCGTACCGGCCAAGACTTGCTGGAAGACAGTGTCCAACGCCAGGCGGTCTTCGGTATGCGTGCGGCCGCCAAGAACCATCTCTTGCGTCTCGCTGGGTTCGTAGCCGAGCACCTCGCGGACGCGCGGGCTGATGAAGGTGTACTGGCCGGCGGCATTCGCCACGAGGATGAGATCGGGAAAACTGTCGATTAACCGTCCGGCAAACTCTTGCTGCTGATGCAGGCGGCGCTCCATAACGCGGCGTTCCGTAATATCGGTAAGCGAACCCTGGTAGCGGATCACTTCACCCGCAGAGTTGCGGACGGCGGTGGCAGTGTTGAGACAAACGAGGGTCGAGCCATCCTTGCGCAACAGATTCAGCTCACGCGGCTGCAACAAGGCGTCGCGTTCAATCTCATTCTTGACGGCTTTGCGTTCGGCGCGATCGACGATTATTTCCGGCACTTCGACCGCCAATAGTGCTTGCTTCGAGGAATAGCCAAGCATGCGCACCAAGGCCGGATTGACATCGAGAATGGCGCCGGCGGGGGTGGTGACGTAGATGCCTTCCTGCAAGGTTTCGAAGAGTTCGGTGAAGCGCGCTTCATTGGTGCGCTGAGCGGTAACGTCGCGTGCGATCACGGTAATGCCGTGCACTTTGTCTCCGCGGGTCATAGCGTGCGCGGTGCAATCGAAGTAATAGATATTATTGTGATTTTTGAAGCGGATCTGGACGACGCCATTCCAATTGCGGCGTTCCAGAAAGCGCGGGAGTCCCCGCTGCACCATGGAAGTAGCGGCTTCGCAGTTGGGATCCTGGATAAAATCGGTGAGAGGCTTACCAATGATTTTCTGGAAAGGCTGACCGACCAAGTCCGAAAAACTGCGGTTCACGGAACGAATTTCGCCATCAAGATTGAGAGCGACAAGAACATCGTCAAAGGAATCGATGAGATCGCGATAACCTTGTTGCGACCTGGCGATGACGTCGAATAACTGATCAAGCTGTTTGTCGCTGGGGGGTACGGAATCGCGCTGTTCAATCCCGCGAACTAAACCTCGCAATTCGGAGATTTCCTGGGTGCGCTTCCAAATGTAAAAACCGAAGAGCCCCACGAGGACCACGAGACCGATCGGCAACGCTTCCAAATGGGCAAAGGCGCGCAGACTGGGCCAGGAAATGGCGGCGAAAACCACGGTCAGAACCAGCAATAGAAAGAACGTCAACCGCCACAGTTCGCTCTGGCGTTTTTCGAATTGTTGGAGGCGCGAGGATACGCTCTGGCGGCCGCCGGACGCTCCGGAGGCCTCTGTGCGGGGCGAATTTTTCTCGTTACTTTCGGACATAGTACGAACGCAGCCCTTCACCGGGCTACTGGCGAGCCACCAATACAAACCTGTACATCGATTGTAGGAATGAGCGCAGTGCTCAGCAATGAAAGAAGCGAGGAAGAGTGCCCGAAGGATACCTGTACAGATGGAAACATAAGAAGAACGGCGTCCCGTGATGACCGGGACGCCGGAGGTTTTCGCAATGTAGCAGACGGAAGGTCCGCCAGTTAATCGATTCAGTCGCCTTCGGAAACGGCGTCCGCTTCGCTGTCCTTGTTAAGGAAGTCGAGCGCGGCAGCTTCTTCCGCGGTGAGCTCCGCGGCTTCGGGAATTTCCTCTTGTGGAACCGGCGCAGGCATTTCCGTCAGCAACTGAATGCTGCGGTAGTGCTCGAGTCCTGTGCCCGCCGGGATGAGGCGGCCCATGATGACGTTTTCCTTGAGGCCGCGCAGATAGTCGACCTTTCCAGCAACGGCCGCTTCGGTAAGGACGCGGGTGGTCTCCTGGAAGCTCGCGGCGGAGATGAACGAGTCGGTCGAGAGCGAGGCCTTGGTGATACCAAGGAGCAGCGGACGTCCGGTTGCGGGGCGGCCACCCTCGGCGATGATGCGGTCGTTCTCTTCGCGGAAGCGGAACTTGTCCACTTGCTCCTCGAGAAGGAACGGCGTATCGCCAACGTCTTCGACCTTGACCCAGCGCATCATTTGCCGGGAAATGGTTTCGATGTGCTTGTCGTTGATATTCACGCCCTGCAGGCGGTAAACCTCTTGAATGGCGTTTACGAGGTAAGCCTGGGTGAACTTTTCTCCAAGCACGGCCAGCAAATCGTGCAAGTTGAGCGGGCCGTCGATCAAAGCTTCGCCGGCTTTGACGTGGTCGCCTTCCTGTACGTTGATGTGGATACCGCGTGGGATGGAGTATTCCTTGGTGGTCTTGCCGTCTTCGCTTTCGACGTAAATCTTGCGCATACCTTTAGCGATGTCGCCGTAGCGGACGCTGCCATCGATTTCGCTGATGACCGCGGGATCCTTGGGCTTGCGGGTCTCGAAGAGTTCGACGACGCGCGGAAGACCGCCGGTAATGTCCTTGGTCTTGGTGGTTTCGCGCGGGATTTTGGCCAGCACATCACCCGCCTGGACTTCGTCGCCGTCCTTGACCATCAAGTGAGCGCGCGAAGGCATGAGGTACTTTTTGCGAACCTTACCGCTCGAATCGCGGACGAGGATCGCGGGCTGATGTTTTTCGTCGCCCGGCGGCAGGGTGACCACGTCCTGCGAGAGGCCGGTGACTTCGTCGACTTGTTCCTCGATAGTGATGCCAGTCTTCAGATCGTCAAACCGGATCGAGCCGGCGGTTTCCGTGAGGATCGAGAAGGTGAACGGATCCCACTCGGCCAAAATTTGGCCGTGCGTGACGTGTTCGCCGTCAACAACGCGGAGACGCGCGCCGTAAACCACGTGATAGCGCTCTTTTTCGCGGCCCTTTTCGTCCACGATGGCGATCAAGCCGGAGCGGTTCATGGCGATGGAGGTTCCGCCGCGGCCTTCAACGAATTTGAGCTCGACGAATTTCACGACGCCGTTGTTGCGAGCCTCGAGAGTGGAACGCTCGGAAACGCGGGTGGCTGTTCCGCCGATGTGGAAGGTGCGCATGGTGAGCTGCGTGCCGGGTTCGCCGATGGACTGCGCGGCGATGACGCCAACCGCTTCACCGAGTTCGACCATGCGGCCCGAAGCGAGATTGCGGCCGTAGCATAGTGCGCAAACTCCCCGGCGGGATTCGCATGTCAGAACCGAACGGATGCGCACGCGTTCAATACCCGCGCCCTGCACCTGGTTGGCGAGCTCTTCCGTGATTTCCTGATTGACGTCGACGATGACCGTGCCTTCGAAATCCTTAATCTTATCGAGAGAAACGCGGCCGACGATGCGGTCGCGCAACGGTTCGACTTCGACGCCGGCTTCGACGATGGGTTCAACGAAGATGCCGTCCGAAGTGCCGCAATCGCGCTCGTTGATGATCACGTCTTGCGCGACGTCTACGAGACGGCGCGTGAGGTAGCCAGAATCGGCGGTCTTCAAGGCCGTGTCAGCGAGACCCTTACGCGCACCGTGCGTGGAAATAAAGTACTGCAGCACGGTGAGGCCTTCGCGGAAGTTGGAAGTGATGGGGGTCTCGATGACTTCGCCGGAGGGCTTGGCCATCAGTCCGCGCATGCCGGAGAGCTGACGGATCTGCTGTTTCGAACCGCGGGCGCCAGAATCGGCCATGACGTAGACGGGGTTGATGACGCCTTCCTTGTCCTGGTTTTCTAGGGCTTTGAACATTTCGTCGGCGACGCGTTCGGTGATATCGCCCCAAATGGCGATGACTTTGTTGTAGCGCTCGCCGTTGGTGATGGCGCCGTCGAGATATTGCTGCTGGACCTTAACGACTTCCTTTTCGGCATTTTCCACCAGCTTGTATTTGTCGCTGGGGATGAGCATGTCGTCGATGCCAATGGAGATGCCGGACTTCGTCGAGTACATGAAGCCGAGCTCTTTCAATTGATCGAGCAGCACGACGGTTTTTTCGAGACCGAAGCGCAAGTAGGCGTAGTACACGAGCTGCTGCACGCCCTTTTTCTTGAGCAACCCGTTGATGAATGGAAAATCTTCCGGAAGGCTGGAGTTCAAAATGACGCGGCCAACCGTGGTCTGAATAAACTGGCGCTCCATTTTGACGGGCTCGGTGTGCGGCACGTCCTGGTTATCGTAGGCGGTGGTCAGATCGATCACTTCGCCGCTGTAACGGAGGCGGATGGGAGTGAGTAGCTCGACTTCGCCGGCCTCAAGCGCGAGGACAACATCTTCTGCGCTGCCGAATACGCGGCCTTCGCCCTTGGCGCCGGGACGGGACTTGGTGAGGTAATAGATACCGAGCACCATGTCTTGCGATGGAACGGCGAGAGGCAAGCCGTGCGCGGGGCTCAAAATGTTGCGCGAGCTGAGCATCAGCACGGAGGCTTCCACCTGCGATTCCGGCGAAAGCGGAATGTGTACGGCCATCTGGTCGCCGTCAAAGTCCGCGTTGAACGCGGTGCACACGAGCGGGTGAATGCGGATGGCTTTGCCTTCCACAAGGACGGGTTCAAAAGCTTGAATGCCCAGGCGGTGCAGCGTGGGCGCGCGGTTGAGTAGCACGGGATGTTCGCGAATGACGTCTTCGAGAATGTCCCAGACTACCGGCTCTTGCTGCTCGACCATCTCCTTGGCTTGCTTGATGGTCGTGCAGTGGCCCTGCGCCTCAAGCTTGTGATAGATAAAGGGCTTGAAGAGTTCGAGGGCCATCTTCTTCGGCAAGCCGCACTGGTGCAACTTCAGTTCGGGGCCGACAACGATGACGGAGCGGCCGGAATAGTCGACGCGCTTGCCGAGCAAGTTTTGACGGAAGCGGCCCTGCTTGCCCTTGAGCGTATCGCTGAGAGACTTGAGCGGGCGGTTGTTGGTGCCGCGCAGGACGCGGCCGCGGCGGCCGTTGTCAAAGAGCGCGTCGACGGCTTCCTGGAGCATGCGCTTTTCGTTGCGGACGATGACGTCCGGAGCGCGCAATTCCATCAGCTTCTTGAGGCGGTTGTTGCGGTTGATCACGCGGCGATAAAGATCGTTCAAGTCGGATGTCGCGAAGCGCCCGCCATCGAGTGGCACCAGGGGGCGCAACTCGGGAGGAAGAACCGGGATCACGTCCAGAATCATCCACTCGGGCTTGTTGCCGCTCTTGCGGAAGGCTTCCAGAACTTTGAGGCGCTTGGCGAACTTAATGCGCTTCTGGAGAGAAGCGTCGTTCTTCATCTTTTCGCGTAGTTCTTCAGAAAGCTTGTCGACTTCGACGCGGCGCAGCAATTCCTTGATGGCTTCGGCGCCCATCTTGGCGACGAACTGGCCGGGATATTCTTTCTGGAGTTCGCGATATTTATCTTCGAGCAAGACTTCGCGTTCTTTGAGGATGGCGACTTCCCCGACATCGACCACGACGAAGGCTTCGAAGTACAGAATGCGCTCGAGGTCGCGCATGGAAATGTCCAAGAGATAGCCGATGCGGCTGGGCAAACCCTTGAAGAACCACACGTGCGAACAGGGCGAAGCCAGTTCGATGTGGCCGAGGCGTCCCCGGCGGACTTTGCTGAGCGTGACTTCCACGCCGCACTTGTCGCAGATCACGCCGCGGTGCTTCATGCGCTTGTACTTGCCGCAGAGGCATT
>Ga0182024_10000838_pt1 | contig 80341 bp, 76 predicted proteins | sample P32metaG_FD_120480 | JGI IMG/M metagenome (GOLD analysis project Ga0182024, IMG submission 120480) | Permafrost microbial communities from Stordalen Mire, Sweden - P3-2 metaG (Illumina Assembly) | ecosystem: Environmental > Terrestrial > Soil > Wetlands > Permafrost | place: Sweden: Stordalen...
CCGGTCAGCGCCGCGAATGTAATCCATACTATTTATTTGACATAATGTCTGTCCAAATATTCAAATCCAAACGAGTTTTCACACAGTCTGTAACGGTGAATATAGGTAAAAAAAGTTTTTTTCTGAATCGTTTTGCGCCCAGTCACGCGCAAAATCGCAAATCAGGTTGACTCTGCCCAAGCTTCTGCAAGATTTAGCCCGCTCGATATGGCCAAAATGCAACGCGCTTTGCTTTCTGTCTTTGATAAGACCGGCTTGATTCCTTTCGCCCAGGCCCTCGCCTCTGCCGAGGTGGAAATTATTTCCACTGGCGGCACCGCCAAGGTGCTGCGCGAGCACGGCGTCATGGTCAGCGATCTTAGCGCCTATACGGAGTTTCCCGAGATGTTGGACGGGCGCGTCAAAACGCTGCATCCCAAAATCCACGGCGGCTTGCTCTATTTGCGCGGCAATGCCGCCCATGAGGCGGCCACGCGCAAGCATGGCATCAAGCCGATTGACCTGGTCGTGGTCAATCTCTATCCCTTTGCCCAGACCGTCGCGCGACCGGAAGTCACGCTCGACGAAGCCATTGAGAATATCGATATCGGCGGGCCATCCATGCTGCGCAGCGGGGCCAAAAACCATCAGAGCGTCACGGTCGTCATGGACCCGGCGGATTATGCTGAGGTTGCCGGCCAAATTCTGGCATCGGGCGAGACCACGCCGGAATTGCGGTGTCGCCTGGCGGCGAAAGTTTTCGCAAACACCGCCGCTTACGACGCACAAATTGCCGGCTATCTTGCCAAGGCCTTTGAATTGCGCCCGGATGCGACCGGCGAGGCCATGCCCGCGCCCCCCGCCCAAGACCAGTCCTGGCCGGCTACCTTGCGCCTCAATCTGCCTTTGGCCCAGGAACTGCGCTATGGCGAAAATCCGCACCAACGGGCGGCTCTCTACGGAAAGTTTAGCGAGGAATTCCAGCAACTGCACGGCAAAGAGCTTTCCTACAACAACATTCTCGATTTGACAGCAGCAGCGACGTTGGCGGCTGATTTCGCCGGCGGACCGCCAACGCTGGCCATTTTTAAGCACACCAATCCGTGCGGCGCGGGCCAGGGGGCAACATTGCGGGAGGCGTGGGAAAAGGCGCTGGCCACCGACCGGCAGGCGCCTTTTGGCGGCATTATCGTCGTTAATCAGCCGCTGGATTTGGCTTGCGCCGAGGCCGTGGCGGACATTTTCAGCGAAGTGGTGGTCGCGCCTGATTTCACGCCGGAAGCGCTGGCACTGCTGAAAAAGAAAAAGAATTTGCGATTGATCAAGGCGCTCCATCGTCGCGGCGGCGCCATGTTGGAATTGCGCAGCGCCGGGGCGGGCTCGCTCCTGGTCCAGGAGCCTGACGCCGAAACAAACGATTCCGCGGGATGGCGTGTCGTTTCCAAACGGCCCCCGACGGAAACGGAGCAGCAAGCCATGAGGTTCGGCTGGCGGATTGCGAAGTGTGTCAAGTCGAATGCCATCGTGTTTGCCGCGGCGGACCGCACCCTGGGCGTTGGCGCGGGGCAGATGAGCCGGTTGGACGCCTGCCGCTTGGCCGTGGATAAGGCGCGCGAGGCCGGTCTTTCGCTGGCGGGCAGCGCCGTCTGCAGCGATGCTTTTTTTCCGTTTGCGGACGGTCTCATCGCCGCCGCCAAGGCCGGAGCAACCGCTGCCATTCAACCGGGAGGATCGGTGCGGGACGCGGAAGTCATCGCCGCGGCAGATGAGCATGGCATGGCCATGGTCTTCACCGGCACGCGCCATTTCCGGCATTAATCTACCGGATCAACAAATAAACCAGCGCGACTTGTCCCAGGCAAAGAAGAGCGAGAGCGATCCAGGTCAGACATTCTCGCGGGGCTAGCGAGGCTTGTCGGACGGGACTTAAGCTGAAGCGGATTTTCAATCCGCCCAAAGTGATAATGTCGCCGTTGCGCAAAACGGCCCGCTGTGTCGGTGAATCGTTCACGCTGAGGAGTGCTTCCGGCTCCGCTTCGATGACTAGACCTTCGTCCCGCCAATCAATGAGAAAATGCCGCTGCCAGATGCCGGGATCATCCAAGGTCAAATCCAAGCCGGCCTCGCGTCCGGCCCGAATTGGAAAACGGCTGGATCGAAAGATGGTTCCGCTTCGATTTCCGGAAAGGAGTTGAAGCTGGACCACAGCGTCAAAAGCGGCGACCGACCCAGATTCTGTCACCGGGATAAACCGGCAGATCGAGTTCCGGGTGAGTGATGGCCTTGATACAATTAACGCGTTCTATTGTTCCGTTGACGCGCGTTACTTGAACGTGCCTCCTGTCGGCAAAGGGTGTGAAGTCGCCAGCCGCCTGAATGGCGCCCATGACAGTGATCGGCCCGGAATATAATTGCCGGCCACCCGAGCCCGTGTTATTGACTTGCCCTCCGACATAGAAGAAACGAGCCGTAGGCGTGACAGTAACGGCAATATGAGGGTAAAAGCGCGGCACATAAACAGCCGTAATATCCTGCTCCAGTTGGCTCGGCGTCTTGCCCGCTGCCCGGATGCTGCCGATATGAGGTAGCATAATAGAGCCGTCTTCGTGAATTTGCCGCTCCATAGGCTCGATTGTATCGGCAATGCCCGAAAGCTCTACTCTAAGCATATCCCCAGCTCGCAAAGGAGCCTTGCCAGGATCATACCGCGGCGGAGGAACCTTGGATTGTGATTCAGTGGCGCATCCTGCCAAGATGGCCGCCAATACGAACGGGCATAAGGCAGACACATATCGAAGCATGGCTTGACGCAACAATCTCATAAGCAGACCCGTAACAACCGATGATCAGTATTTCGGTTTGATTTCCTCGCTGGGCGTTTTCTTGGTGCCACTGGCGGGAACGACCGGCTCCGACTCCTCCCGGTGTTTGTACTGATATTCGTAATACCCACTGTAGTAGTAATAGTTTTCGTCCTGACTCATGTTGATGTTGTTGAGCACGATGCCCACCAGGTTGCCACCCACCTTGAGAATCATTTGCTTGGCCCGCAACGTCATTGGCTGCGGATACCGCCGGTACTGGATGACTTGAAGCACCATGTCCATCTCGCTGGCCAGAATTGAGGCGTCGCTGACACCCAAAAGCGGCGGAGAATCAAAGAAAATGAACTCGTAGCGGCGCTTAAGCTCCTGGATAGTTTCCTTCATCTGGGCCGAACCGAGAATGCTCATGGAACTACTAGGCAGCTTGCCGCTGGCCAGAAAGTCCAGCGTCGGCACCTTGGTCTTTTGAATCACTTCATCCAAGGACCGTTGCTTGAGCAAAAAGTCTGTTAGCCCGACTGTATTGGACACGTGCAGGATCTTGTGCAGCGTGGGACGGCGCAAGTCCGAATCAACCACCAGGATGCGCTGGCCATTTTGGGCGAAAATAGTGGCCAAGTTGAACAGCGTCGTGGACTTGCCTTCGCCAGCGCCGCCGCTCAGGACGGAAACGGTGTTCCAACTCTCATTCTTCCGGGAGAAAAGAATGTTGGTGCGCAGCACGCGGTAAGCTTCGGCATGAGGGCTTTCGGGCCCTTCATCCAGAATGACCCCGACGTTTTGCGGAATGACACCTAAAACAGGCGCCTGCAAGGATCGCTCCACATCGTCAATCGTCTTAACGCTGGTATCCAAGTACTCGATGAAGAACGCCAAGCCGACGCCGACTAGCAAACCGACGATAACCCCTAACGGAATTATGATAATACTTTTCGGGCTTACAGGCTTGCTGTCAGGCCGGGCTGGATTACAAACAATGACGACATTTTCGTTGGGCTGGCCGGTTTCGACAACTTCGCGCAGCATGAGACGCCCCAATTCCACAACATTTTGTCGGATGATTTCGACGTCGGCTTTGGCAACGTAATAAGGCCGGTTTTTCTGAGCTTCTTCGTTTTTAGCCTGGGTGATTTCTTGCTCCTTCTGCTTGATCATATCCAGAAACCCTTCATCCATTCTAACGCGAGTCTGGATACCGGCCATCACTGCGTTGACCTTGTTTTGGTATGCAGTTTGAGCATCCTCGAGGTGTTTCTTGGCCGTTTGAAAAACCGGCATTTCAACGCCGTAATTGTTGGCAGCAGTCACCATTTCTGCCGTGGCAATTTGCAGATGATCTGCCAAATCAACCAGTTCTGAATCCAACTGATGGGCATAAGCAGTCCCCAGGGCGCCGCCCAATTCATCCTTGGACATCTTGTTCAGGTTAAACAGAATGTTGCTATATTCCAAATAATCGGATTCCGCCGCGACCCGCTGACGGGCCCAATCTTCGAGTTGATGGGACAAAATGTCTTGTGACATGACACTTTGGTCGTAAATGTCCGCAATCTTCAGCTCGTTGCGTAAAGAGTCCAAATTGATCCGCGCCAATTGCAGTTCGTTTGTTTCCTTTTCATACCTCTCTTCCAGTTTGGCGAGACCGCGACCTTTACTTTGCTTCCACGAGTCAAGGCGAAATTCTTTGTAGGACTCGGCCACTTCGTTGGCAATCTTGGCAGCCAAATCCGAATCAGTATTTCTCATGGAAATCTCGATCAAACTGGTCATGCGCGTTTGCTCGACCGTAAGTCTGTTCTTCAGGTAGAGGTAAGTCACGTCGAGAGGCCAGCGGGCGGCGCCGTTTTGCAGGGCGAGCTTCTCATCCAAATGCAGCTTGGCGATGACATTGGTGAGAATACGGAAAGACTCAATTATCTTAAATTGGGTCGTGAGGAAGTATGGATCCGCGCTGATGTAAGTTTGATGCGAGTCCGAAAAGGAAATCTCCGGGTCGTCCTTCTGCACTTCAATTTGCACCGTGCTTGAGTATTGCTTGGGCAGCCAGATGGTCAAAAGGGTGCTGGTTACAAGGCACAAAAAGAAGACCATCAGAATCAAGCTTCGGCGCAGACGGATGACGCGCCAATAATCCAAAAAATGCAGTTTGATTTCCGGCGATTCGTTTGTCGTTGCGGCGTCCATATCTATAAAAAAAGAAAGCTAGATCGTTTGGCGGACACGTTCCAGCTTTCTCTCCTAAAGGTCAAATTTATTTTCGATTTTTTATCAATATGTCGCTCTCAAGCCAATATACATAAAGTCGCGGGTGTATGAGCGCTCAGACAGGTCGGATTTCAACCGGCTGTAATCATAACCGGCTTCCGTGGAGAACCACGGATTGAAATGGTAGGCGAAAGCAACCTGCAGAATGAAGAATTGATCTTCTTTGCCATCGAGGCCCGAGCCGCCGCCGACAAATGTGGATAATTGCGCCTGGCCCATCAGGCTGAGGGTCAATCGATCCGTCAGCTTATGAGTGTCGGAAATATAAATAGCAGTCGTTTCTTCATCAAGCACCGGCGTGGTCCCCTGGAGGCCGACGACATCAGTCGAATTGTGGACGTGCTTCACTCCCAATTGGGCCGAACAACCCGGCTGATACTGGTCGGTTATGCTGGCGTCCACGTATGGAGACAAACGTGAGGTGTGGAAATTGTAATAATCCAGATATTCTCCTCCCACCCGTATCGAGCCGTTCAAGTCAGGAGTGAAACTCTGATCCGCTCCGACAAAGACAAAATGCGAATCCTCGTTGCGAATGTTGCTATTATAGCCTGTATTGACTCCTGTGGGACTTGTGGTGTTATACGGCGGACTTGGGAAAATAATCGGCTCAGGAGCGGTGTAATCCGTATGCCCAAACTGATAACCCAACACGCCCGTTGTGTCAGGTGTGGCTTTCCACCGCAAATCCAGCGTTGCCAATTGTTCCATCCGATCCAAGAGAGCCGAACGGCTCGCGATAGGAATATAGGCACCTGTGCCAGGTGTGTTCAAGCCGTAACCAATGACCGAGCGCGCCGTTTGTTGGTAAGCATAGACGGTGTTGCCATATCCGAAGTGCAGGTCGAGATTCCTGGTCAGGGAATCTGTAAAATCAAGTTGACCGGTATTGCGCACGTTATTGCCTTCGACTCGAAGTGGCTCAGAAATGATCGAGGGATCAATGACGGTCGGTTCCTGGGCGACCACGAAGGAATCGTTGACTTTAAGGTTGTATCGCTCGCTGAAGCCATGTTCCAAATGGCCGTTCAACTGGTGACTTTGGTCCAGATCGCTTCGGTTCTCATACCATCTCATGTCGTACACGTAGCTGCCCGTTGCGAGAGTGTTTTCAGCAGCATGGTTTACGGCTACAGAGGGCGAAATTTCAGTGCCCCAACTGGCAATAGGATGCGAGATGCCTGTACCTGTGGCCGAAGGAAAGGATTTGGGAAGTGTCAAATAGTTGTCGTCGTAAAATCCACGCAATGATGCCGAGAGTGACCAGGGCTTGGCAGTCTCCAAAGGAGTCAAACCGGGTGCATACTGGGCTTGCATAGAGGCCGCGCTCAAGGCGACCATTCCTACAGAGGCAATGATTTTCTTCATAGTTAAAGTTAATTCGTGTCCCTTTTACCCCGCAATTTAGGACGGAGTGCCGTTAATCTTTCACGATTTCTACGGGTTAGTCGCAGTTTTGTCAAAAGAAAATTTTACCTTTTTTTTGAACGTTTTTCCAAAGGGCCTTCAGGGAGGCATTCGCCAGCGTGGCTTGTCGCTCACCAGCAATTGGTCGGGCAGGAACCCTGCGGGCGCTTTTGTGAGCGGAAAACCTGTAGGGATTTCCCCGTGGCCTTCGCATTCGACCACAAAATGGCCCCAACTTTTTGGATCCACCATCATTTGGGACAAAAACCGTGAATTCGTCGTTCGCTGCGTCAGATAAACCGCCTTGATCGGCTTCAGACGGTCAAGATGATAGAATTCCTGGTCATCATCCAGCGTCAACCAACCGCATTGGCGATCTCCATACCAAGCCACCGCGCTGGGTATGTCGCTGATCATCAGTTCCTCCGAGCGCATAAAGCGCGCGACCCGCCCTATATGCAGCGGCGAATAGGGTGTATACGGCAGCGGCCTGTGGCCCACCAAAAAGGACATCAATAACGGGGCACACATGACCAAAATGAAACAACCCACCACCGCGCCCCTGACGTCCGCCGTGACCAAATTTAACTGGTCCAGCAAAGTATAAAAAAGCGCCGCGCCATAGACGAAGACCAAAGGCGCCAGAATCGCGAGGAGATTTTCCGAGTTGATCTCCGGGAAATCGCTGGAAATATAAGTTTGGCCCGCAGCCTGCGCAATAAAGAGCATGATGATCGAACCCACCAGGAAAATACGCATTCGCCCTAGAGCCGGATTGCGGAAAGGAATCAATAAACCGACCAGAAAAAAGGCCGAGGCCCAATTGCCACCCAACCGTGGCAAATCATTGCGCCACATCTCTCTCGCATTGATAAAGATTTTGTCCACCACATCCAATGGCGCTACCCGGCGAAAGCCATTTTCCGGATCGAAGGAGCGCTCCAAAGTGTCCTCCGGAAAGGGCGGCGTCTGCTGGAGCAACGCATATTGGGCTGTCCCATAACAATTTCCGCTCACTTCAATATTCCGCGCAATCCAGGGACCAACAACGGCCAAAAATCCGGCGGTGGCCACGGCGCAGCAAAGCTTGCCTCGCCCGCGTGGAGCGATCCAACCCATGTAAATCAACCCAGGAATGATCATCCAACCGAAACCGTAACGTGTCAACGCGCCAACGCCCATTAGTATCCCTGCACATAGGGCCAGGACGACCGGGCCGATTCCACGACGTCCTGCCTGTCCCCGTTCCTGTAAATGAACTAAACTAAGCACAGCCGACAGAAAGACCACTAACAGCCATGACGTGGACAACCCGGATACCGTGAACTTCCAATATAAATTCGACCCGACAAAGATGACGGCAGAAAGCCAGGCCACCCTCGAATCAAATAACCGACGGGCAATGCGAAACAACAGAAACACCGCGGCAAAGAATAGCGCCTGATTGAAGACAGCGATCCATCTTTCCGGCGCGAACTCCCAATATTGAGTGGCGATAAAATCGAACGGCAAAACTGCCATCAAACCGGCCAATAAAGCCGGATACACCGGGGGGGTGGACAAATCTGGAATGGGACGGTCCAAAATGCCCGCTGCCTGGCTTGCTGGCGCTTGCTTGCGTAGTAACCAAATCGACAGCGGCCGAATACTTTGCGTGGTATAACCGTTGCCGCGCGCAATATTCCGGGCTAGTTGCGCCGTCTCCATCGCTTCTTCGCTGGAAAAACTTTGATAGGCCAAGGCATCGAACAATGCCGCCAAAGCCACAAATCCCATCACGGCCACCGCAAGTTTGATGACTTTAGCGCCGATCCCTTCCTCTAAATGGTAAATCCAATCCTGCAGCGGCACTTAAACGCCCTCCAAAGCGTAGAGGTGCAATTTGCGATGCAACGTGCGGCGACTCATGCCCAATTTCCGGGCCGCCTCCGTCCGATTGCGCCCGCAATCCTTGAGCGCTCGAACAATCAATTGTTTTTCTGCCTGGGCCACGGTCAAGTCCGGTTGCGCCAGAAAGCGGGCTGGACCGCCGCCCGGTGAGGCCGCGCGCATGGCTGGAGGCAAATCACGGAGGCCAATTTTTTCCCCGCGTGTCAAGACGACTGCATGTTCAACGGCTGTGCGCAACTCGCGCACATTACCCGGCCAGGCGTAATTCATCAACGCTTCGAGTGCTTCGGGGGTAAAATCGTTCACATTTTTGTCATTCTCGGTTGCGAATTCCTTTAAAAATGACTGGGCCAGCAAGGGAATATCTCCAACCCGCTCGCGCAAGGGCGGCAGCACAATTTGCACCACCGCCAGCCGGAAAAAAAGGTCTTCTCGAAATTTCCCAGCTTTAATTTGGTCTTCGAGGCTCTTATTTGTTGCCGCTATCAAACGCACATCCGCAGTCAACGTCTTGTTGGAACCGACCCGTTCGAACGTGCGCTCGCCCAAAAAGCGCAGCAACTTGACTTGCACGGTGGCGTCAATCTCCCCGATCTCATCCAGAAAAAGTGTTCCGCCTTGGGCTTGCTCAAAACGGCCGATCCTTCTTTCGTGCGCCCCGGTGAACGCGCCTTTTTCGTGCCCAAACAATTCGCTCTCCAACAAAGTTGGCGAAAGCGCCGCGCAATGCACAGTCACCATGGGGGCGTGCGCGCGCGGGCTTAATTGATGGATGGCCTTGGCTATAAGTTCCTTTCCAGTGCCGCTTTCCCCTAGCAGTAACACCGTCGTGCGTGCCGGTGCTACTTGGCGCACAATGTCAAAGACCTCCCGCATGGACGGTGATTCGCCTATGATGTTGTCCAGGCCGAATTTGTTCTGCAACTGCTGGCGGAGCGAAACATTCTCCACCTCCAAGTGCTGCTGCCGCAAAGCGCGAGAGATGCGCAACTCCAATTCATCAATCTGCAGCCTTCCCTTGGCAATATAATCGTCGGCCCCTTGCTTCATGGCTTCCACGGCCAATTCCTCCGAACCATAGGCTGTCATCAATATGCAAATCGGCGGCTTGGGGAGCGTTTTGGCCCGGGCAATAAGCTTCATCCCGTCCTCTTGAGGCAGCCGAAAGTCTGTCAATAATACTGCAAAGTGCTGCTCTTCCAGCAGCGCTGTCGCAGCCTTGGCGTCTTCGGCCACCCACACGTCATAATGGTCCTCCAGCGCCGCCCGCAAACCATCCCGCGTCGGTTTCTCGTCATCGACGATCAGAAGCATCGGTTTGGATATCGTTCCGGAATTCATTGGCCTCAGTCTCGCTCTTGGCGCCTTCCAACAATTTCGGATGGCGCTCGTGCATTGGCAATCGGACGCGGAAGGTCGTCCCTTGCCCAACCCGGCTCTCCAATTCGATGTATCCGCCGTGCTGATGCACGATGCGTTGCACGATCATCAAGCCGAGACCGGTTCCTTTCTTTTTAGTCGTGTAAAATGGCTCGAAAATATGATTGATCCTGTCCTGCTCGATGCCGCCCCCCGTGTCCGCGACGCTGACCCACACCCAATCGGCCGAGCTGCCGGTTTGCAACGTCAGCACGCCGCCGCGAGTCATGGCTTGCATGGCGTTTTTAATTAAATTGACCAGCACCTGTTTCATCTGACCGGCATCCAGCGGGGCCAGCGCCAAGCGACGATCGAGCTTCTCTTTCAACTGCAACCCGCGATTGTTTAGTTCCGGCGTAAGCAACTCCAGTGTTTCGCGCACGACGTCATTAAGCGAGCCAGGCGCCACTTGCGGTTTCGAAGGCCGGATGGCTTGCAAAAACTGCGTAACGATGTAGTCCAGCCGCCTGATTTCTCCCGTCGCCACGTCCAGATAGTGTTCCAGCTTGTGCGCAATTTCCGTGACCTCCGGATCAGCCTTCGCAGCGCGCGTTCCGAATCTCCCCCTGTCGGCATCTTGGACGGGCCGGCTCAGTTTTTTGACCTCCTTAGTCAATAATTGCAAATGAATGCTAAGCGCATTAAGCGGGTTGCCGATCTCGTGTGCAACGCTGGCCGCCAGCAACGTCAATGAATGAAGTCGTTCGCTTTCGATGGCTTCAAACGTCTTTTGCCGCGCTTCGGTGGCGTCATGCAAAATCAGGGCCATGCCCGCGCTGCCCCGCCTCTCTCCATCCAGCGGCGCCGCATAAACACGGAGAAAGCGCGGTCGTGGATAGTCGACTTCAAATTCAATATGCGTAGCTTTCAACCGGCCATCCGCGCCGGGAGCGTTGAGGCTTTCCCAGTCCAGCTCGGACAGCAATTCTGTAATCGGCCGTCCCTCCACCCGCTCCGGGTCCCAATTCAGCAGCCGGATCACCGCCTGATTGAAATAAATAATCCGGCCATCTTCATCCACCACTAAAACCCCATCCTCAATCGAATTGAAGAGGGTTTCCATGAATTGACGTTCCCGCGCCAGGCGCTGGACTACCGTTTGCAATCCTTCCGCATGCAAACTCCCGATCCGACCAAGAACGCGATCTACAAAACTGGATTTAGCTGCCGCCATAACTTCTGACTAATTGACAATCATTTGAGCGTCATTTTGTCACACTATTAAACAACGCTGTTGGCGAGGCAACCTTCTTTTGCTCTTTCTCTCAAACGAGTTTACGGAAGTTGGATTTGAATGCGGTAAAAACGCTGAAATGGGGAGGGTTCCGGGTCGAAAATGACAAATTGGCTGCCATTTGTTTGCGTCGAAATCGGGCTCGCCAACGCTTGCCACGCGCTGCTGGAAAGATCGTCGATGAATTGTGGGGTAACGGCCCGTTCCGCTGCAACAGGGCCAAAGACAAGAGTGGGCGATCCGGCATTTGTGATTGTCAGTGAGAAATTGGCACCGTTCGTCGGATTGAGTCCGACGACATACTTGAACAGGTTATTCTGCCCGGTGGAGTCGGCGTCGCATGTGGCGCAGGACTGGTTGTTGGTGATAGATCCATCTCCGCCGAAATAGAGTTGACGCCACCAATCCGGAATGCCATCGCCGACGCTGTCTGGCAGCGAAATCTGGAAGGACGCGCTGGCAATGCTGGAAGTGGCGAAAATGTTCGCGCCGCCAAGAATCGTAACTGCGCCGTAGTAAACGCCGGGGACTGCCACAGCGGCGAGATTGATGCCGAAAACAGCGTCCGTATAGGTTTCGCCAGGCAAGAGTATTCCAGGCACGTTTGCAAAAAAGGCGTTTGTATCAGCAACCAAGGCCGTCAGTTCAGGCGGGTACAAAACAGACCGAATATCATTCAAATAGAGGTTGGTCGAACCTGTGTTTGTTAACGACCCAGTAAAAAACATTTCATTAGTAGCGGTACCAATTTGCCCCGCAGGGGTCAGGACGAATGAAAGCTGCGATCGGGCCATGCTTCCTGTCAATAGGACCGCAGCAAAAATGGAGATGGCAACTCTCATAGTCACTTGCCCACCGCGAACAAATTGCCGCGGTTGATGGCATAAACAATCCCGTCCACACCAATAACCGTCGGCGTGTAAGCTTCGCCGGTCTGGATGCTTGTCAAAGCAATCTGTTGGGTCAATTGGTTGCTCGTTAAATCCCATCGATAGAGCCAGCCGTTTTCGTTATTGATTAAGACGGATTTGGTAAAAGGATCAACCGCAGCCGAGTTGACGCACCATTCCAACTTGCTCGGACTTGGCATGCTAAGGACTGGTGCCATTACCGTGACACCGCTCTGCGAATCGAGGATGCCTCGCTGTGGGTCGAGGATCGCCATGCTGTACTGCCCGGCGTCGTAATTGTTGTACTTGGTTGCCAGCAGATAGGTGGAGTTTCCCTGATAAGATGGCACGAGCGACGCATTCACTATGGAATCAGTCACATCCCAACCGAACAAGCCGGGAGTTTTGAGAACAGACAGAGAGCTATCGAAGTGCAGCAACCAGCCGCGATCATCGTTATCGCCGGAAACTCCAAAATAAACGTCGCCGTCGGGGCCGACCGTTGGTGAAGCCGTCGAACCGTCTGACGCCCCAGCGACATTTTTCGTTTCAGGATCTTTGAGATGCACCGACGCCAACGGCGCCAATGTGCGGCTGTCCATCGCCGCTAGGCAGGCTTGGCCTCCGTTACCTGCGCCGAAGGCCATGTAAACTGTTTTTTCGTCCAGGCTCAATGCCGGGGCACAGTTGAAAATTGGCTCGTTGACAGTGCTTGATCCGATTGCGTTGGAAGCGCCGATCCATGACCCGCTTCCGTCAAAATCGATCCGTGCTAGTCCGCCTTGTGCTCCGATTGGCAAACGGGCCTCAGACTGGTAGCCGAAGAAAATGTTGCCGTAACGATCCGATGTGATCGGCGTGCAAATGAAAATGTTGGAATTAAGCGCATTGGTGTTGGTCAGGTATTGGCTCAGGCCATAGAAAGCGGCACGCGTGAATAAAGGAGACGCCGTCGCGTCAGGAGAGTCGCAATAAAAAACGGTTCCACCAGAGGCCGCAAAATAAAGGCGATTCTTGGGGGTTAGCACCAGAGGGCAGAGGCTTACGAGTCGCGTCCCCGGAGTGAAATCGGTGGGTTGCTCCCAGTTGGTTTGACCAGTATCCCCTACCAATGCCTCAATCCTAAAATTATAACCGCTATTCGTCAGGTTCATCGGAAAAATGACGGTATTTGATCGAGTGACCACTGGCGGGCTGAAATGGGTGGTATAATAACCACCCTGACCCACTGTCATCGTCCACAGAACCCGATTTAACGGCTGGGAAGGCACCATGGAAACGCCGCTGTGCTGGGAAGTGTGCGCAAACCCGCTCCAGGGCAATTGAATGCTTTGCCCGACCAGGGTCTGCACGGCTGCGAGACAAATCGCCGCCGCGAGCGTCCCTCTCGTGAGTCCGGTTTTCATTGCGGCAAGCGTGTCTGTGGCCACAAATCGGTTAGCCTATCAAGGTGTGTCACAATGGTCAATTAGTTTAAATGATTGACTGGTTCAACAGTGGCCCGGTCCATGCTCATGGTCTGACGGTTTTTTAGACCAATCGTTTGTTTTCGCTGCGGATTGACAGGTCGTATCCTGCCGCCTACTCTTGGCTGGTCAAATGGCGCGTTCGTCTATCAGTTAGGACACGGCCCTCTCAAGGCTGAAAGACGGGTGCGATTCCCGTACGCGCTACCAATTTTGGAATTTGTTAAGTTTGTTTTGGTTTGATTTCACCGCTCATCAGCTAGGTCTTTCGAGTTCTCGAGCCAGTTCAATTCGCCGCCGAAGCAGTCGTTCGACTTCATCCGCGTCGGCCTCCGGGTGTTGCCGGCGAATTCCCCCGCGGGCGACATCGCAAGACAACTCGTGCAAATCCAGCGCCACAGCCAGCCGTTGTTCACCAGTCATGCGGCGGTAAATGAGAATTTGCCTTTCAAGTGCGGCGGCCGCAGTCATGGCTTTTATATAATTCGAGATGATGCCCGTTGCAACTTCATCTCCGCATTTGCATCTGACGCTTGCTCTCCTGCCTGCCTTGGGATACATCAATCCGCGTTTTAAGTCTGAACATTAAAACTATGGATGATTTACAAAGCGAACTGAAAGAACTCAAGCAATTCATCGTGGATTTAAAGGCCGACCGCGCCGCGACCAAGGAAAAGGAACGCCGCGAGGCCTGGACAAAATATGTCTCGTTAACCATTGTTTTTTTCGCGGTCATCGCTTCCGTTGCTTCGCAGTGGAGCGGCAAATACAGCAGCATGACGCAAATGTCGCAGGCCCAGGCTTCCGACCAGTGGAACTTTTATCAGGCCACATCGATAAAACAGCATATGTTCGAACTCACTCGGAAGCAGGTGGCTCGGAACGCCACGGATGCCGAGGCCGCCAAGGCCCAGAAGGAGTTTGACGATAAAATCGCCGAGTACAATGCTCGCAAACTCCAGATCAAACTGGACGCCGAGCGGCTTGAGGCCAGGCGCGACATCGCCAGCCAGATCGGCGGCAGGCTCGGTCTGGCCATTTCATGTCTGTCCGTCGGCATCGCCACGGCTTCGCTCTGTCTTCTCACCAAAAAGAAACCGCTTTGGTTCTGCTCCATGATCTTCGCCGCCATCGGCATTATCGAAATGATCGCGGCGAAACTGATCATGATTCCCTAGAGAGCCATCGCTATTCCGGCGGTTTAGGCGGTTGGGCATTTTGCCCCGTTTGGCTCGGCGGCGCGGTTTGGGCCGCTTTCTTGACAGGTCCAGTGCCGGGCTTCGCTTCGTCGCTCGAGACCAGTTTCAAGCGCGCGCCGGTGGAAAAAGTGCCGGTGAAGGCCACGTTTTCTCCGAGGGGCGTATAATTAAAGGAGCCGTGATAAGAGAAGCCGACCAAATCGCCAGCCTTATTATAAATGTGTTCCTGAACGCCAAAGATGCCACCAATATTCCCTAAGTCGCCGGCCAGATTCGTTTCAGTGGTGAGCATCGATTGGATGTACGAGACGGTGTTAGCAAGATTCGTAATGTCCGTGTAAGTGGTCTCCATCTGATAGATGTCAGCCACGAACTGCCCGGTGCTCTTGAGAGCGACAACAGTATCGAGATTTTCCACACGATAGACGAAGGCCAGATCTGCCGGATTAAGGCCGTTGTCGGCCGCGACTTTTTTGATAAACGTCTCGGCGTTTTCATTGGTCGCAACCAATTGGCCTTTCGCGTTGTAAGTATAGCCAACCGCGTTCCAAGAAAGGTAGAACTGGTCCTGGGCGCAGGCTGTCATGACGGAACCAATGCCCAGCACCATTGCCAGGGCCATTTGCCAATGCATTTTCGAATTAATTTTCATTTTTTTCCTCATTGTGGTGCGCTCTTTGCAGGCGCGCCGCCTCCATATCGACGGCAACTATGCAGGCGAACGCCCCGAACCCCAATAGGGGGGATGCCCCGTAAAAGGCCAGAGAACACCCGCCCTAACGTTCCTTCGCAACACAAACTGCCACCGTCCCAACTCCCAGGACTTGGGGACGCCGTGCTCGCCCAGCAGTTCCGTGCCGCGCAAGACAATTTCTCCGAAAGCACCGTGGTTATTGCAACCACTCCGAAGGCCGGTAATGGCGAAAATATCATAAAACAATATTCAATACTCCGATCGCCGCCTGTGCCCAGGTAGATTTTGGCGCGCGAAAAAAACTTTTTTTACCGATATTCACCGTTATCCACCTTTATTCACCGATATTGACCGTTATTGGCTCGAACGATTTTTGGGCCAATTCGAGGTAGCGACGCCTCGCCGAAGCGTCCGCAAACGGCCCCACGGGCCGTCTCATCTGCTACCATTTGCGATTTACCCATAAGGGAGCAGATCCCAAGGTTTAGGCCGCGCCTGGCTTGATGTCTTTTTTGCCACCTTATATGCTAACGCCTATCGCACAACAAGTTAGCGAAGATAACGAAGGATTTTGTGAAATTATCTTTCCGGGCAATTTTCCTAACTGCCTATCTTCGTGACTCTTAGGCATACGAACACAATATTGAATAGTCCGATTTACTCCGATTTGCTCCGATTTACTCCGATTTGGCCCGATTTACTCCGATTTGCTCCGATTTTCAAGAGTTGCAATAGAGCGGAAATGGCCGGTTTTTTGGGCTGCCAAGTCCCAAGGCGGAAATTAATTGTCCCCAACGCGAAACTCTGTCGAGCTGTGACTTTTTTCGGAAATCGGGTCAGGGCCGGATGGAATCTCGCCCTCCCGATCCTCATGTCTAATTCGAGCCATTGCTTGCCTTGTGTGTCGTTACACATGGCCATATAATACCACACAGCATTGGGACTACAAGTGAAAAAATTGTTTTTTGAAAGCGTCCTGGATGCGCGCCAGCAATTGCGCATTGGCTTTTTGGCGGCGGCCCGGAACCGCTTTGCGCCATTGATAATAGCCGCTGCGTGGGACCTGGAACATCCGGCACAGGAGTTGGACGGGGTGTTGCGCCGCAAATTGCTCTATCATGGCATACCTTTCTGCGGCGGTTCCTGGGAAAGTATGCCGAGGGATTTTTTTAGGATTTCCCTTTCGTGGCGGGCAATGGCCAGTTCCTTTTTGAGCCGGAGATTTTCCTCCTCCAGCACAGAGTAGGCCAGACGCACTCCCTTGGGTTTGGCCTGGGCCGGGTGATCGCCGTTGCGCAAGGCCTGGCGTTTCCAGTTCAGGAGGGAAACATCCGAAACGCCCAGTTCCTCTCCCAAGTCTTGGCCGATTTGTCGCTGGTCACCAGCAGCCGCACGGCCTCCGCTCTGAACTCTGGTGTATAGGTCTTTCTTCTCATGTCATTTACTTTCCAACTGCTTCGACCGTCTGTCCATCAAATCGGGGGAACCGCAGATGGATTGCGGGAGCTTCAGACCTTTTTTTAAGACTGATTGACAGAATGGGCGGCTTTTTAATGGGCGACCCAAAAATGTGCGATTATGTGGGATTAACCCCCTTCCGCCGCGCTCTTAGAGTGAGATGATGCGGAAGTAGTGGCCCGCGCTGTTCGTTTGAAATGGTTCGCTAAAAAAGAACGAATTGCTCGTTAGCGTATTGGTCTGAAGCGGAATCCAAGAAGCATTTGCCAAATTTGAGCAGGCTTCAACCACGATCACCTGCCCGCTGGTCCAGTTGATGTTGAACCCAAATTGATTGTTGCTCAGGCCAAAACTGCCGTCGCCGGTTTGAATAACCGGTTTCCACAGTACGGCCGGAAGGCCAGTGTCGGCGGAAAAAGCACTCCACCCGGTGGTGCCGGGCAAATAATAGACCGTTGCGTTGTTGTCAGACTGGAAAACGGATGAATCCGCGCTGGGAGAGTTGCCCAAGCAATACACGTTAGTCAGTCCGTAACACTCGTAGAAGGCAAATTCTCCGATGTTGATGAAGCCCGCTGGAATGGTGACGCTAGTCAGGTTGGTGCAGCTATAGAAGGCATTGGGGCTGATGCTGGTGACGCCATTGCCAATCGTGACGTTGGTCAGGCTAATGCAGCCAAAGAACGCCCCAGTTCCAATGTTAGTAACGCTTTCGGGAATCGTGACGCTGGTTAGGCTGGGGCAGTAATTGAAAGCATTGTCCTCGATGGTGGCAACGCCGTTACCAATTGAAATATTGGTTAACGCGGTGCAATCGGAAAATGCACTGGCCCCGATGCTCGTGATGCTTCCTGGAGTCGTCAGGTTGGTGAGGGCGGCGCAAGCATTGAATGCATTATCCGCGATAGTTGCGACCCCGTTGGAAACCGTCAGACTGGTGAAGCTGGCGCAATCCCCGAACTCAAATCCCTCGATGTTGCCAATACACGAATCAAACTGACCGGCAGTAATCCAGTGTGACGCAAGTTGGCTTCTAAAGCCAAATTCGTCACCGAGAAAGTTTATCCCGGAAGTGCTGAGATGAATGCCGCTGCCGTCATCAAGATAAAAGCCCAGATTCACGATGTTTGACCAAGAGGAAAGCGTTCCGCTGAAACAGTCAATAAAAGCCCAGTCGTTGGAAAGGGCGATCAGCCTCGTAAAAAGTGTCAGTTGATAGGTGTTATTCGTTGGGTAATTCAGTGCCTCATCCGCCGGGGTGGTAATCTCTCCGGCGATGAGACAGTTGTCGGAATTAGGGGCGTAGTTCGTCATGAACCACGCATAATTCGTGTAATTGTTGTACGTGTCCAACGGCTGATGTTGCTGATAAAAGGTTACGGTTGGATTGATGTTTGACAGTATCATGCCGATGTTAGTCCGTCCCATGTTTGTCCAACCTCGCAAATTGGTGCCGGGCGCGGTCAGCACGGATAAAATAGGCGAAGCGGTATTGGTTTGTGTCACGCCGACGTTACTAAACCAACGGAATGTGCCCGAAGTGCAGGCCAGCTTAACCGCGTAACTACCCAGCTCCACCGCAAAATTGGTGCATAGGATTGTCCCTTCCGGCCCGGCAGTTGGTTCCGTTAGGGTTCCGAGAACGAACCATGTTGAGAAATTGGTGCTGATGTAAAGGTTAGCTACTCCGTTCGAGGAACTGCACTCAAGCCAGATTTGAACTTGGTTTCCATAAGCGTATGGCACCGCAAAAGACGGGCCGCCCCAAATGGCGTTCGACCCCGCGTTCATGGCATAACAAGAGTTTGGAACCCAATAGTACTTCGGTTGCGACTCAAAGGAAGTCCAGTTGGCGCCGTTTATAAGTGAGTACCATTGCGAGCCTCCGATGAAGGCGCTGGCCAACTGAATTCCGTTAGTGGTGTATTTCGTCAGTAAAGTTGTGAGCCAGGGTACGGTGTAAGCTCCCGTAGAATCACCCCACCACAGAAAACTAGGCCTGCCATTGGCGACGAGAACTTTATCTAGATTCTTGAAATTACTTATGTTGACGCTTAAATCGCCCTCGATCTGAGCGATTGCAGCGGTCGCGACGGAAAGCAGCAAGATCGAAAGGACTGGCCATGCTCTTTTCATTGCTGGTATTCATTTCCCGCGGACCGGGGCATCACAACAGAAGCAGTCACGGGAAACAAGGAGAATCGCTAGCGCTATATTGCCACCGTCTCAATCCTTCTGTGCTTCGCTTTAAGGGGTCATTTCCGCATATTCGCATATTTCATCGTTCCTTGTCTTTAGTCAGCAATCACGGAAGCCCATCTTCGACCCCTTCCTAACCGCGAACCACCCGAAAGACGTGAACAAATTTCAAAAATTCCCTTTCGCGTATTTGGCGTATTTGGCGGTCAAGAATTCTGGTTTTTGTATTCGTAGCGTCCTCGTCCAGCCACGATACGCTTCGCTTGCGGTTTTGGGCCGATTGACAGTCTCTGATCCCTGGCCTACCGTGCCCGAAATGTCGTTGCGCGGCAAAAAATTGGGGCTGCTTCTGTGCTGCCCTGTCAGCCAGCCAAATTTCCAACGCTGCTTGCATCTGGCGGAAACTGCGCTGGAAGAAGGAGTCGATGTTTATCTATATTGCATCGATGAGGCTATTGGCGGCGTCGGCGAACCGCTCCTGCAATCGCTGGCGGCCCGCGGGCTCAAGTTCTACGCCTGCGCGTATGCGGCACAGCGACGCGGGATGGAGCGGAATCCAGCCGCCATTTATGCCGGCCTGGGGCTGTTGAGCGATTTGATGGCTTCGACGGATCGTTTCGTGAGTTTCAATTGATTCCATGCCGTGAAGACCAGCGCACTTTTTGTCATCGACAGTGACCCGCGCCTGAGCGGGCGGCCGGCTGAGGCGGTGCGCATTGCCGCGGGGGTGGGTGTTTGGAAAAAGGTCGATGTTGCCATTTATCTGCGCAATACGGCGGTGCTGGTTTTGGGCGAAGACGCAGACAGCTTCGTGGACGGAGAGAATTATACGCGGTACTTGCCGGTCTTGCGTGAATTAGGCCGGCCCATTTACGTGCAAAAAGGAGCGTCGGTGGCGGAGAGTCTCGCGCAAAAAACGTACTTGATTGAAGAAATTTCCGACGACCAACTAGGCGAGATGGCGGCGGCCCACAGTTGCGTGCTTCATTTCTGAATATGACTCGCGTCCTGCATATTCTCACTCAACCAAAAGATGCACTGCCGCATGAAGTGATTGCCCGGCAAAAAAATGTCGCTGAGAATAAAGTCGAGACGGTAGATCTGGCGCTGTCTAGCCCAGATTATAAGGATTTGCTGGAAAAAATCTTCGCGGCGGATTCTGTCGAATGCTGGTGAGCCTGCGTGGCCAATGGTTGTTGCATACGTGGCGTGACCCTGCGAGCACTGTGATCGAACGATTTTTTCATTTCCTTTTGCCGCGCGACTTGGTAAAAACGTGATATGACCGCGCGCACCCTACACGGCCAGGAAAAGGCGAAAGTTTTCCTTGTTGACGATCACCCCTTGGTGCGGGAGTGGCTCTCCCAGTTAATTCAACGTGAAGACGATCTGGCTGTGTGCGGTGAAGCGGAAGACACGCAAGACGCGCTGGAAAAAATTGAGCAAACCAAGCCGGACATCGTCGTCGCTGACATTTCCCTCAAAAACACCCACGGACTGGAGCTGGTCAAGGATTTGCAGGCCCGTCTGCCTTCCTTGCCGGTGCTGGTTCTCTCCATGCACGACGAATCGCTTTACGCCGAGCGTGTCCTCCGCGCCGGCGCCAAGGGCTACATTACCAAGCAGGAAGCGACCAAGAAAATTCTCCAGGCCGTCCGGCAGGTTCTCAGCGGCCAAATTTACATCAGCGAGAAAATGGCCTCGCGCATGGTTCACAAAATGGTTCTGGGCCGCACTGACAACCAGAAATCTTCCATTGAACGTTTGACCGACCGCGAATTGGAAGTGTTTCAATTGATTGGCCGCGGACAGGGCACACGGCGCATTGCCGCTGATCTGCATCTGGGAATCAAGACGGTCGAATCCTACCGCGCTCGCATCAAGGAAAAACTCAAGCTGGAGGACGGCACACAATTGTTGCAGCAAGCCATTCAATGGGTCCACAGTTTGCAAGACCGGTAACGCCCGGCGCGCCTGCTTTTTCCGCCAGAACGCTTCGCGCGGCCAATGCGATTGTTTGCAATTTTCGCCGCGGTACTCCACCTTGCTGTCCATGAGCAAGCCTTTGGCGCTCCTCTATTACTCAAATTTGATGCCGGGCAGTCAGTTGGGCGGGCGACTGCAGGACTTGGGCTATCGCGTCCAGACCGTGAGCACGGCATCGCAGTTGGCCACAGCCTGCGATAGCGAAATGCCGCTGGTCGTGATCGCCGAATTGGCGCCCGTAACCGCCGCGTGCGCTGCCATTTCCCAATTGAGAACGAATCCCGCCACCCAACACATTCCCGTGCTCGGTTTCGCGCGCGCGCACGATGCGGCGGTCCAATCCCAGGCGCGGGAGGCGGGCGTGACCCTTTTGGCAGCCGATGCCGGCATCGCGGAGCAATTGGCGCGGCTGCTCGATCAAATCCTGCAAGTTGAATGAGCCCATGCAAAATCTTCCTCTCATCAAATTGGACCGCGGCCTTCATGTGATGCACCTGTTCTATTGGGTGGACCGAAAGAACTGGGCGGCTTTGGCGCCTGGGGAATCGGAACGCTGCCGCCAGCGTTTGGAGCTGCTGTGCACGGCCAACGCCAACCCGTCCCATCCTCGCTTGACCACTTATGCGAACGTTGGCGCCAAGGCGGACCTCGCTTTTTTTCTCCTTGCCGCGGGCCTGGCCGAATTGAGCCAGATGCATCGCGATCTTGAGGCTTGTTTTCCGCCGGGCGCGCTTTCCAAAGTTTTTTCCTATTTGAGCGTGACCGAATTGAGTGAATACATGCCTACGGAAGAAGACGACCGCCGCCTGCTGGAACAGGAACAGCTCGCGCCGGAAAGCGAAGCCTTTCAAAAGCGCATGACCGAATTGCGCGAACGGCGGCGTCAATATGAACATTATCGGCTTTATCCAGAATTGCCGGACTGGGAAGTCATGGCCTTTTATCCGATGAGCAAGCGGCGCGCCGGCACGGACAACTGGTACTCGCTTGATTTCGCCTCCCGGCGGAAGTTGATGGGCGGCCACGCCCGGGTTGGACGAAAATACGCCGGGCGCATTTCCCAACTCATTTCCGGCTCGACTGGCCTGGACGATTGGGAATGGGGCGTGACGCTGATGGCCCATCAACTCGACGCGCTCAAAGACATCGTCTATGAAATGCGGTTCGACGAAGTGAGCGCGCGCTACGGAGAATTTGGCCCTTTCTTTGTCAATATGAGACTCGCTCCGCCAGCTTTGTGGTCGCATTTGCGGTTATGAGGACGGCTTGTCCTTGGCGGCCGCTTCAGGAGTTGGTTTTACCTCCAATCCGGCGAAAAGTCCTTCCAGACTGTTGAGCGGGGCATCTTTCTTTGGGGAGGCCTCAAGCAGGTAGCGCAGGTAATCCACCGCATCGGGAATATTCTTGACGGAGCGCGGCAACGTGGCGCCGCAAGCGTTGGCATGACCGCCGCCCTGCAGTTTCTCCGCCACCTTCAGCGCCTCGCCATTGCGACTGCGCAAACTTACCACCACTGCGTTGTTGGCCTTGCGGAAAAGAGTCATCAGCACGGGATACTTTGTCGCCTGTTTCTCCAACAACTGATGCACAATCAAGTTGGTATTGCCGACAACCGTATCCACATAGCCGACGGTTGCGCTGATTTCCTGGACATTGGCCTTGCTCCACTCAAGCCCCATCGGGTCCTCAATGCGGCGCTTGACGGCCATGACCTCGAGCAACGGATGGTCCAGCAGCCGTTCCAGTTGCCCGTCAATGAGCGAGTGCAGGTTCCAGAAATTATAAGTCTTGACTAGATTGGCGTAATCATTGGCCAGGACGAAATCCGGGTCGTCCTCCAGGAATAAATCCGCGACGTTGCTCAAATTCACCAGCCGGTCCAATTCCGGCGAACGTATCCCGTGCTCGTTGCACAATTCGTAGCACAGCAATCCGGCGGATTTGCCCAGGTTGTGGATCAAGAGGGCGTTCTTGGGATGGGCTTCAGTCGCGTGATGGTCGATGACCACCCAGTCCGGCTTGTCCAGGCGCGCCTCAAAGCTTAAGTCGGAGACCCAGCCGGACTTTTCGCGCGGCTCGCGCATGCGCCAGTTGTTGTAATGGAAGGCCTCCATCGGCACGTCGTTGCCGAAAAGCTGACGGGCCAAACGTTGCAGGAGCAAACCGGAGACCAATCCATCCAGGTCGCTCTCATGCGTCAGGATCACTTCTGGACGAGGCAAAACTTTCACTTCACCAATTTTATGGCCGATGTCCGTTTCTGGCCAGCACAAAGGCAGGCAATTCTTCACTCGGACGGTCATTGCGACCGCTGCCGACGCCGGTAATGGCGAAAATATCATAAAACGATATTCACTACTCCGATTGCCGCCGTCGCCCATGGAGATTTTGGCGGGCGAAAAAAAAACTTTTTTTACCGATATTCACCGTTATCCACCTTTATTCACCGATATTCATCGTTATTGGCTTGAAGGATCTTTGGGCCGGTTCGACGTGGGGACGCCTCGCCGAGGAGTCCGCAAACGGCCCGGCGGGCCGTCTCATCTGCTACCATCTGCGATTTACCGATAAGGGAGCATATCCCAAGTTTTAGACCTCGCCCGGCTCGATGTCTTTTTTGCCACTTTATGCTAACGCCTCTCGCACAATAAGTTAACGAAGATAACGAAGGGTTTTGTGAAATTATCTTTCCGTGCAATTTTCCTAACTGCCTGTCGTCGTGACTTTTAGCGATACGAACACAATATTGAATAGCCCGATTCAGTCCGATTGAGTCCGATTTACTCCGATCCACTCCGATTTTCGGGGGTCGTAAAACAGCGGAAATGGCCGTTTTTTTCCGGTTTTGGGAGGGCCGAATGGAAGCGGAACTTCCGCCTCTGTGGAGCCGTGACCTTGCCCCCTGAAATCGAGTCGGGGTTCGATGGCATCTCGCCCTCCCGATCCTCAGGTCTAATTCGAGCCATCGCTTGCCTTTTGCGTCAGGACACATGGCCATATAATACCACACATAATTGGGACTGCAAGCACAAAAGATTTGAATGAGACTCACCGCGAAGTTCACGAAGCACACGAAGCCGGAGGAAGAACTTCTTGAACTCTTTTTTCCTTCGCGCTCTTCGTGCTTCGTGGTAATAAATCCGGCCAGAACCTTATTTTAGACAGGATTCACAGGATGGGCGGCTTTTCAATAGCGTCCCAAAAAATGTGCGATTGTGTGGGACCGACCCGTCCACGTTCACGCTATTCATTTAAAATGAATGGCCTCGCCGCGATACACTGCATCCTGCGACGGGTTAGTAAACCCAAAAGCCCCATTTTTCGCAGCGACAGCCATTCCTTCTTGCCCACCCACGACATCTCCTCGATAGAGGATGAGAGCATCTGCTCCAAGGTCGGCTGCTCGATAAAGGAAGGCTTTAATGAATGCTGCTTCTTCGCCTGCGTGCCCCTCGACCGTCATTAGGGCCATGACATCATACTTGGCCTCGACTTCATTCTGAACAGAGCCGTAAGGGGTTTGACTTTGGATCAACTTCACCGTTCCGTATGGCTTTTTTGGAAGTTGCTTTTCAAAAGCGAGAACCTTAGTCCGGTTGTAGTGCGGCGTGGGTTCGGCACAACCGAGGAGAACCGATAGGACACCCAAAAATGGGATGATAGTTTTTCTCATGGGCTTGTCTTGTAATAGTTGAACATAGTTGTCAATGGCCTTTTTCCCTCTCATTCCAACGAAAAAGCCGAAAAAGTTTCGAAAAACAACCAAAGTATAGGAAGCCCATGACGGTGATTGGGGGTAAAACTGCCCCTAAGGGCTAACTGGAAATCTACCATAATCTGCACGACGAAATAACCAAAGTGTCACTTTTCTAGGACTGCCCCTTTCATGACCCTTTCACTTTTATGGTGTTTCGAAATTTGACAAACCCAACGGCGCACGGAAATTGCCTTGTCATGCAGCATAAAATCACCTGGTGTTATCTTTGTGGGAGCCCGGATGGTACCACTAGCGACCACGTGCCGCCACAGAATTTATTTCCCGAACCACGTCCGACAAACCTAATCACGGTGCCATGCTGTAGACCGTGCAATAAAAAGCTCAGCAATTTGGATGAGCAATTTCGAGCCTTTATAGCCAGCGCTGTTAATGCATCAGAAAGAGGCAACGGTATTATGCGAAATAAAGTCTTCGCCCGTTCTTTCAAGCGATCACCCGCGTTGAAGAAACAGATGGCCAAGGGCGTGTTGTTGGGCACCATCATGACACAACAGGGCTCCACAATGGTACCCTTGATCACAGTGGATCGTGAAGTTTTCAACCCTTTCTTCATACGCGTCACCAAAGGGTTTTTGGCGACTTTTTACCACGAAATCAACTATTTTGGGCATACGTTTGTCGTAAGCCAACCGAGCCAGTTTAGCGCAGAGCATCTATTGTTCAAAACAGCAACCTCACAATTGACAGCCAACGAACGCGGTGATGGAGTTTTCCGCTTTTGGCATCGGGTCGAACAAAAGGACGGGTGCGCTGGGTTGTGGATTTACCAGTTCTATGATGCTGCGACGTTTATTGTCAGACACGGGACCGGGAAAGCCTCGGAGTCATTGTTTAGGGATTCTGCCCCAGAAGGTGGAGGGATCTAATGTAAACCTTGCGGGGCATTTCAGATCAACCTAAACTATTCCCTCGAAGTTGTAACCTCATTTTCATTCGACATTCCGCAAAGTTCATTCGACAGTGAACGCCATGCGTTGGCCCGCGGATTATCATATGCACACCCCGCTCTGTCGGCACGCCTCGGGCGAGCCGTCGGAATATGCGGCCCGCGCAGTGGCGTTGGGTTTGGATGAAATCGGATTTTCCGATCATTCGCCGATGCGAAGGGATGATTTCGACACCTGGCGCATGCATCTCAATGAGTTGGACGAATATGTCGAAAAGGTCCGGCGGGCCCAGCGAGATTTTCCCAACTTGACCATTAGGCTGGCGCTGGAAGCGGATTATCTGCCGGGCCATCAAGATTGGATTCGCGACCTGGCGGCGCGGTATCCGTGGGATTATTTCATCGGCTCGGTCCATTATGTGGCGGATTCATTGACGGTGGATGATCCACATGACATCCCAAAATGGAAGGACCGCGATGCCTTTGAAGTTTGGTCGATTTATTTCGAGCGCCTGGCGGAAGCGGCGGAATCGGGATTGTTCGAGATCATCGGACACGCGGATTTGCCTAAAAAATTCAAAATTTACCCCAAACAAGATTGCACGCCATTGTTCGAACGATTCCTTGATCGGGCGGCCAAAACTAATGTGGCGGTGGAACTTAACACGGCGGGCCTGCGCAAAGATTGCCGGGAAATCTATCCAAGCCGCGCTTTCCTGGAATTGGCCGCGCGCCGGAAGATTCCCATCACCTTCGGATCTGATGCGCACGCGCCAGCGGAGGTGGGGAGCGATTTCGCAGCCGCTCTCGATTTGGCGCGCGCTGTCGGCTACAGGCAGTACCGCCGGTTTGCAGCCCGAAAATTTACAGAAACGCCTCTTTGAAATATTCGCGACCTTTTGTAAATTAAAGAATGGAACAAAGTCAATTCCCGCCGTTTAGTCTTACACGGTTGCTCAAAACCGTCTTTGCGCCCAAGAAAGGCGAACGCGTCGCCATACTCATCGACCTGCCCAATCCGCCGGACGTCAAACATTTTGCCTTCCTAGCCGACGAAAATCTGAGCATCCAACGTTACGCGCATGACATTTTTTATGAAGGGTTGAGAAACGGCGGATTCGCTGAGCTGGGCTTGACCGGTGGCGATTTTTTCGCGTACCAGATCACAGGCGGCAGCAACCTCGATCTGCCGGCCACGGCCGTCGCATCTTCGGGCCGCGAAGTTAATTTGGAGAAGGAAATTTATCCGAACTACAATATCATTCTGTGCATCTCGACTTTTTCCGCGACTGCGCCGCTGACGGCGTTCGCGCGAAAGTATGGTTTTCGCGGCGCAACGCTGCACGGTTTGAATGAAATCATTCTGCGCACTGGGCTTTCGGTTGATTATGACGAAGTCAGCCGCAATGCCGAAAAACTTCGCCTTGGTTTGACTCGTGCGGACCGATTCGAAATCGATTTCGACGTTCTGGGCGAGAAGCACCGGCTTACATTGCTATGCAACGGCCAGGAGGCGCAGAAAAGCCATGGCCTGTGCCGCGGCGAAAAACCCGATGTCGCGAATTTGCCGGCAGGCGAAGTTTATTTTGTGCCGAATGGAGCAGAAGGCACTTTTCCATTGCGCTTTGACGATGGCACCATCGGCATCATGGAAGTGGCGGGCGGGCGCGTGCAAAAGGGAACATTGCTGCGCGGGCAAAAGGATATAATTGACGCTCACAATCGGAAGATCCAGTCCGACCCGGCCACGGGCGAGATTGGGGAACTTGGATTTGGCACGCAGGAACTGCCGCCTTCGGGCCGCGATATCCAGGATGAAAAAATTCTTGGCACGCTTCATGTCGCCACGGGCCGCAGCGACCATTTGGGCGGCCACTTGACGCCCGACAAATTTACCAATGCCAAAAACGCGACGCACGATGACATTCTGTTTTCGCCGACAAAAACTCCCGAAATTCGCGTGACACAAGCGCGCATGTACCGCGGCAACCAGCAGGAAACGATAATCGAGAATTATCAGCCCTCGGCTTATTTGCGGCGGTTGCTGGCCTCGTGAGAAATGGCGCGGCAGCATGGCGGGAAATTATTACGACAGCGACCGCGGCCTCTCAGAGTATCTCCTGTTCCATTACGGTCCCGTAAAACCGTTGCTGGCGAACTGGACAGAAACCGGAGCGCTGGATTTTCCCGCGCGTTGCGTGAGCGAATGTTTGGACACGGCCCTGCTGCCGGAAAAGGCGCGCGCATTGGACTTGGGTTGCGCGGTGGGACGCAGCTCGTTCGAATTGGCGCGGTCGTGCCCGGAAGTCATCGGCATCGATTTTTCAAAACGCTTTATCGACGTTGCCAATCACCTCCGCGAACGCGGCTCGGTTCGATTCAAATCATTCGAAGAGGGCGAGCTGACATCGCCGAGAAAAGCAATCGTGCCGAACGACATGGATCGCCGACGCGCTAAATTTGAAGTTGGCGACGCGACGAAATTACGCCCAGATTTAGGAAAATTCGACGTTGTGCTGGCGGCCAATTTAATTGACCGGTTGGACGCGCCTTTAAAATTTTTGGAGCGATTGCCGGAGCTGCTTCATTCCGGCGGCCAGCTTATCATCGTTTCACCATATACATGGCTGGCCTCTTACACGCCGCGGAAGAATTGGCTTGGGGGATTCGTTCGCGGTGGACGTTCCGTGAGGACTTATGACGCTTTGCGGCGGATTCTCTTGCCGGATTTCAAATTCGTCCGCCGCCTCGATCTTCCGTTTTTGCTACGCGAGCATGCGCGCAAATACCAGTTGGGCATTGCCGAGGCCAGCGTCTGGGTGCGACGATAAGCCTTGAATCGATCCAGCCGATTCCACAATTATCGCCCGCGTGCTGCCTTCTTTCTTAACGACCCTGCTCTTCGCGACCTCCGTTGTATGCGCGACGCAATCGGCCAAGCTGCTCGGCGGCACCGAGGCCAATTTCTGGCGGCTGGCGTTTGCGACAACGTTGCTGGCGATCTGGGCGCACACCTTTGGCCAAGGCGAATCGGGCGTTTCTTTTGGGCTATTTGTGCTAAGCGGTATCATTGGAGTAGGCGCTGACGTTTTTCTATTTCAAGCGCTGCCGCGGCTTGGGTCCCGGTTATCTCTGTTGATCATTCAATGTTTTTCGGCCTTGTCCGCGGCGGCGTTGGAATGGGTGTGGCTCGGCACAAAGCTGTCCGGCCGGCAGATGGCGGCGTGTGTCATTATTCTGGCCGGCGTGGCGCTGGCACTTGCGCCCGGCAAACATTTGGATGCAAAGAAAGCAGCATTGGCGGCGGGAATCTCCTTCGGTCTGCTGGCCGCTTTTGGCAATGGCTTTGGCGCCGTCATCAGCCGCAAAGCCTACGCGGTCGCAGGCCAAGCTCATCAAGATATTGATGGCGCGACTTCGGCCTATCAACGGCTCATTGGGGGGCTGTTTGTGGCAGCGGTCTGTCTGCTCGTGGTCAAACGCCGCCAGATCGTGATGCAACTGACTGAAGCTTCGCCGCCGCGAATTCCAGAAGCCGAAAAATGGCGGCGCGTCTGGCCGTGGGTTCTGGCAAACGGTTTTGCCGGCCAAACCTTGGGCGTGACCTGCTATCAATGGGCGCTCAAGACCACGCCAACCGGCTTGGTCCTGGCTATTGTCGCCACGACGCCTTTAGTTGTGATTCCGTTTTCGAGCATGTTGGAAGGCGACAAAATCGAACTGCGCTCAGTGATGGGCGGCTTGGTAGCAGTCATCGGCGCGATTTTGTTGGTGATTGCTGGAGCCTGAGGAACGTTTGCGATCGGTTCCAAGCCAGTACTAGATTGGAATCAAATATGTTGATTTTTTTCGCCCTAGCGGCCTAAATCCTCGTCGCATCAAACGGATAAAACTTTAAACTTTATGGCCGAAACTTGTTATCACCCCAGCATCGAAGGAGCGCAGCACGGCGCGAAATCTCTCACCGCATTTCTTGACTACGCAAAAGCTTCCGGAGCTTCGGGCGCGCAGCCCTCCAACTATATGCTCCAGGAGGGCGCGAAATTCAAAAAGGCCGCCGAAATAAAAGAAGCGTTCGCTTCGCGCCGCATGACGTTCGACGGCATTTCAGCCCATTGCCCGTTCTGGGTGCATACGACCGCCTGGACCGAAAGCCCGACCGTTCGCCCTTTCCTTCCAGCCGACGTTGCGAAGAAATCAGCCGCGCAAATCGAGAGGTGGAGCGAATCCTATTTGTTGCGCCTGCTCGACTTGGCTGCGGAGCTGGGAATTAAGATCATCCCCATGTTTTGGGGGGTGGCCTTTGGCTGGGAAATGGCCACCGGCTATCCATGGGGCTTTTGGAAGGGCGGCGACTATGACCTGCTAAAAGAGGGCCAGGAGCGGTTTGTCAAAAAAACGGCGAAACTTCGCGCCCATGCCAGGAAGCTTGGCATTTTCCTCGCCCATGAAATCCATCCCGGCACAGCGGCCTCGTGTGCGGACGATTTCAACATGTTGGTGGAGTCATGCGACGGCGACAAATGCCTGGCGGTCAATGCAGATCCGTCCCATTGCTGGGAAGGCGAAAGCTGGGAAACCCGTTTTCTCAAAGTCGCCTCGCGCGTCTATGCCTGCCACGTCAAGAACTACGTCATTCGTCCCGGCCTGCCTTTGCGCATGATGGAAGGCGGCTGGCAGAAGCGCGCGATGCAATTCGTCGATATTCCTTCGGGCGACCTGAACATGACCCGCTATGTGGAGTTGCTCATCCACATCGGTTATCCCCAACGCTATTGCGCGACGACCAAGGCCAAGACCGCCCCGCTGGTTGTCGAAGCGGAAAGCGCTTATCGAGACCTTGACCACACCAGCGCCAACGGCATTGCTTATGTGCGGAATAACCTCTGTTTCCCCATTGCCGCCGGGTCGTTTGAGGAGGGGATGGGGGCGTAGGCTTTTGTAAGGTTTCCCCTTACAAATATAAAAGTTGCCAACTTTGCTCCCGCATATATAGTGGCTTGAATGAGAGTCGGTTCTAAGGCGAAGTGTTTGCTGTTGGCGATGGTCATTCCTCTGATTTGCGGCGGATGCGCCGGTATTTCGGCCACCCCGGCCATTTCTCCTCTGATGTTCCTGCTCCCGGGTCTCGGGCAGGTTAAACCGACTCCGTCCCAGAATGCACCTTCGACGCAATTGGCGTCGAATGCGGACCTGTCAAAAAACTAATAAACTATGCGATTGCCATTCGCGTGGACGGCAAAAATTGCCGCACACGTTGTCAAACAAAAGCTTTTGCGCACCCAGAAGTTTGCGTTGGTGTTGCAACTGGAACCACTGCACACGTGCAATTTGACTTGCACCGGTTGCGGACGTATCCGCGAGTACTCCACCAACCTCAAGGACATGATGCCGTTGGAGGATTGCCTGGACGCGGCCAAGGAATGCGCCGCCCCGATGGTATCGATCTGCGGCGGTGAACCGTTGATCTATCCGCTCATTGAAGAATTGATCGATGGCCTTATCAAGCAAGGCCGCTGCGTTTACGTCTGCACCAATGGCATGTTCATGCGCAAAAAGATGAGGGATTACCTCGCCAGAATTTACAGCGCGAAGACTGAGCCGGTCCTGGGAAAATTACTCGAAGAAAAACTTATAACGGAAAAGGACGTGCTAGCCATCCGCAAAGGAAAATCCGATGATCGTCCTGTCATTGGGCCAAGCAAATGGATGTATTGGAACGTTCATATTGACGGCTTGGAATACACGCATGATTTGATCGTGGAACGCGAAGGGGTTTTCAAGGAATGCGTGGAGGCCATCAAAATGGCAAAAATTCTTGGCTATCAAGTCGCGACCAATACGACCGTCTATAAGGAAACCCAGATCAAGGAAATCGAGCAAATGTTCGAGTATTTCTCGTCTCTCGAAGTGGACGCCCACACGATTTCTCCTGGATACGAGTATGATGCGGCCAAGAAGGACATGGTCAAGCGCCTTGGCAAACAGCCTGAGGATTTCTTCCTGACGCGCAAGATGACGCGGGAAAAATTCAAAGACATGGAAAAATGGGGCGACCGATTTACGATCATTGGCACGCGGGTTTACCAGGAATTTCTCGCGGGTAAACGCGAATTAACCTGCACGGCCTGGGCCATTCCGACTCGGAATGTCCGTGGTTGGAAAGCTCCGTGTTACCTCATGACCGACGGCCATTATCCGCGATACCAGGAGATGTTGGAGAAGGTCGATTGGGAGAAATATGGCGTGGTCGATGGCGTCGCGCGCGACACCCGTTGCGAGAATTGCATGGTGCATTGCGGTTATGATCCCAGCGGCGCCCTCAGCCCCAAACTGAGCGATACCTGGAAGAACATGTCTTATATTTTTGGGGCCAAGCCCCAGCCTTATTACGAAGGCCGTTCCGTGAACGCCTTTAACGGCTTCTCCATTGGCAAAGGCCATTTGGCCGAAGCCAAGGCAGCCATCAATTCCAATCCTGCCAGCGGCGGTTGCGCCTCGGGCGACACCTCTCAACGCGACGAACTGCTGGCCAAGATCGCAACTTCAAAGAAGACAAGTTGAAAACGTTATTTCTTTCTCCACCCAGTTTCGACGGCTTTGACGGTGGGGCCGGCTCCCGTTATCAGGCGCGGCGCGAAGTCACCTCTTTCTGGTATCCAACGTGGCTGGCTCAGCCCGCTGCTTTGGTGCCCGAGAGCAAGTTGCTCGATTGTCCGCCGCACGACATCGGCATCCAGCAGTGCCTGGAAATTGCGCGCGACTACGACCACGTCATCATCAACACCTCCACGCCTTCGCTGAAGAATGACTGCAAAGTCGCCGAAGCGATCAAGCAGCAGAAGCCCGGCGTCAAAGTGGGTTTTATCGGCGCTCATGCCGCGGTCCTTCCGGCGGAGACGCTCAAGGCGTCCAAGGCGATTGATTGGGTTGGCCGCAAGGAGTTTGATTTTACGTGCAAAGAAGTGGCCGAAGACAGGCCGCTGGCGCAAATTGACGGCCTTTCCTATCGCAACTCCGAGGGCAAAATCATTCATAATCGCGAGCGCGAAATTATCTCCAACATGGATGTGCTTCCCTGGGTGGTGGACACTTACAAGCGCGATTTGCAGATTGAGAAGTATTTCATCGGCTATTTGCTGCATCCTTACCTGAGCCTTTACACGGGCCGCGGTTGCCCTGCCCAGTGCACTTTCTGTCTCTGGCCCCAGACCATTGGCGGCCATAAATACCGCGTGCGTTCGCCGGAAAATGTCGCCGGAGAAATGGCTTACGCCAAAAAGCTGTTCCCGCAAGTGCGCGAATTTTTCTTCGACGACGACACTTTCACGGCCAACTTGCCTCGGGCTCGTGAGATTGCCAAGAAGCTGGCGCCATTGGGCCTGACATGGTCGTGCAACAGCCGGGCGAATCTCGATTACGACACGATCAAATCGTTCAAGGATTCCGGCCTGCGCCTTTTCCTGGTCGGCTATGAAAGTGGCAATCAAGAGATTTTGGACCGCATCAAGAAGGGCATCCAATTGGACGAAGCCATGCGATTCACCAGGGCCTGTCGCAAGGCTGACGTCGTCATTCACGGCACTTTTATTCTCGGTTTGCCCGTCGAAACGCGCGAAACCATCGAGCAAACGATTCGCTACGCGATGGATCTGGATGTCTTCAGCATACAGGTTTCACTGGCGGCGCCGTATCCCGGCACGGAGCTGTTCGACATGGCCCGCCAAAACGGCTGGTTCGCCCAAAAGGACAAGACTGATATTGTGCATGACGACGGGTTCCAGCAAAGTTCGCTGGAATATCCCGGCCTGAGTAAAGATGAAATTTTCGAGGCGGTGGACCGCTTTTACCGCGCGTATTATCTGCGTCCCAAGCCGATTCTTCGCATTATCAAGACCATGCTGGAGGACAAGGACGTGTGTGTGCGCCGCTGCCGCGAGGGTTACGAATTTTTTAAGAGCCTGCGCCAACGTAAGGTTGACCTGGCCGCTTCCCGCGCCCTGCATAGCGCAGCAGCGGCCTGACCGCGCCAGTCGGCTAGGCGCGGGATGGACTTGGAAGCAACGCCCCGGAAGCTCCCAGCGTTTGGAATTGTCAAAAACCATCTCGCAAAAGCCACGTGGTACTGGTATGCTTGACCACATGAACAGTGTTCTGGAAATTGAGATGGCGCTACGGGAGTTGCCTCCCCATGAGCGGTGGGAAATCGCCCGATGGCTTCTGGAAGACTTGCAAGAAAGCCATCTCAGTCACCCCGGAAGCATAGGCTCAACGGATAACGGCGGACAGACTCCGCCGCTGCCTGACTATTCCGCCCGCCGCCGCCGAATATTCGGCAGCAAGGTTCTGCCAAACATGGTCTTGGCCGCTCGCGCGGAAGAACGCTGGTGAAGACCTACGCGGATACCAGTTTCAGAACACCCGAGAACTCCGACGCTCAAACCACCCAGCCCTTGCGGTCTTCGCGTTTGATCCAGCGATTAAGCTCGGGGATGTTTGTCACACGCATACCGGGGCCGTCCCATATTACTTTGTTTCCCTGGCCGGCGTGCTGCGCCAGATTTCCCAGAAGGCAGAATTCCGTCAGCCGCGCTCCATATTCGAATGGTGTCGCCGTGTCCGTGCGTCCGGCCCGGCAAGCTTTGACAAAGTCAACAAAAGGATTGGGGTTGGGCCGGGGAAGTGTTTTTGGCGGCCCTTTGGTCAGTTCCATTTTCTCCATAGGCACGATGTGCATCGGATGCGTCTGGTCGCCTCCGTAAGTGTGCGTATAAATGACACCCTTTTCTCCGACGTAGAGCGTGCCGCTATCGGGCTTGAGCAGTTCTTCGTCCGGATATTCCTTGTCCAACTTGAGGGCCAACTCAGGAAAATAACGCGCTTTGCCTCGCGCCGCATGCAACCCGCCAAATTTCACGTCGGCCTCGGCCACCGTCGGGTTCAAGCCTTCATACCAGTAGGCCTTGACGGCCGGCATGTTGCCGCGCGCGGGAATGTCCCACCTCACGCGGCTGCCGAGCGGATACCGCTCATCGCTGCCGCCACGGACGTATTCCATCTCTACGCTCGTCGGATGCTCGACTTTGAGGGCCCAGAAAACTCCCTCCAGGACGTGGCAGCCCATGTTGCCGATGGATCCATTGCCGAAATCGTACCAGCCATGCCATTCGTGGGGATGGAGGTCGGCATGATAATCGCGATAAGGCGCGGGGCCAATCCAGTAATCCCAATTTAGTCCCTCAGGAACAGGCAGGGTCGGCGGGCGCGGTCCCACACCGCCGTTGGCGCGGTCGGTCCAGCTATGGGTCTCGGTGATCGGGCCAATCATGTCGGCCCAGACGTATTCGCAGAGGCGGCGATAGCCTTCCCCGCAATGTCCTTGGTTGCCCATTTGGGTGGCCACTTTTGGGTGGCGCGCGGCCGACTCGCGCAATTTCCGAGCTTCGGCGATGTCATGGGTCAACGGCTTTTCGCAATAGACGTTTTTGCCGGCTTCCAAGGCCATCATGGCCGCGGCGCAATGATGATGGTTGGGAGCCGTAATGAAAACGGCGTCAATCTGGTTGGCGATCTTGTCAAACATCTGCCGGTAATCGCTAAAGGCCTGCACCTTCTCGACGTCAATGGGCTTGTTCTGGTCGGCGCTTTGCTTGGCCAGCCATTTCTTCTTTCCGGCGATTTGCCGTGGATCCGGATCGACCATGGCGACGAGGTTTTGTTGCTGATCAAGGATCACTGCTTTCAAATGGTCACCGCCCCGTCCGCCGCAACCAATTTGCACACAGTTGAGCATATCGCTGGGCTGGCGCGCGGAAAGAATACTGGGAAATGCGAGGTAATGAGCGGCGGAAACTGCGCCGCCTGCAAGGGCGGTCCGCTTAATAAACGAGCGGCGAGTTAGTTTGGATTTCATAGTTGCTTCTTATAAGAGGCCGGGGGCAAAACCTCAATCATTTAGTCTGGCGGATTTAAACCCTGAAAATTAGACTGCGGTTATGTGCCATTCATTCAAAATCCGCGTGCGCGCGGCCATCATCGTTGCCTCGCTGTGTCTTCAACCGATGTGGCTCCTAGCTGCCGACGATGTCAGCGCCACTGCTGAGGACCCCAACCTTTGGCTCGAAGATGTCACAGGCGGGAAGGCCCTCGATTGGGTGCGCGCCCAAAATGCCATCAGCACAGCCGAATTGGAGTCCACCCCCGGCTTTGAAAAGCTGCAGAGCCGTATTTTAGACATTTTGAATTCTCACGAGCGGATTCCACAGGTCGTCAAACTTGGCCGGTTTTATTACAATTTCTGGCGTGACGACAAGCACACGCGCGGACTGTGGCGCCGCACGACGCTGGAGGAATTTGAGAAACCCGCTCCCGCTTGGGAAACCGTCCTGGATATGGATCAACTGGCGGCAACGGAAAAGGAGAACTGGGTTTGGCACGGTTATAACGTCCTGAGGCCGTCCTATGACCGCTGCCTGATCGAACTTTCCCGAGGCGGAGCCGACGCCGATGTCATTCGCGAATTCGATCTGAATTCCAAACAGTTCGTGCCCGGCGGCTTCACTCTTCCCGAGGCGAAAACCGAGATAGCCTGGCGCAATCGCGACGCATTATACGTCGGCACCGATTTCGGTCCCGATTCGTTAACGACCAGCGGCTACCCGCGCATCATCAAAGAATGGCGTCGTGGCACTCCCTTGAGCGAGGCCCATACTGTTTTTGAGGCCAAGCCGACCGACGAATCAGCCAGTGTCTCGGTCGATCACGATCACGGTGAAGTTTATGAATTCGTCGGACGCGCGCCGACATTTTTCACCGACGAAATTTCCCTCCGGCGCGGCGACCAATGGGTTCGAATTGAGAAGCCTGCCGACGCCATCGTTCGCACATTTGGAAAACTTCTCCTGCTGCGGCTGCGCTCTGACTGGACGGTCAACGATCACATCTTTCCGGCTGGTTCGCTCTTAGCGGCTAATTTCGAGACCTACATGCAAGGGCGGCGCGAATTTTCGGTTCTCTTCCAACCTTCCGCGCGTATTTTTCTCTCCTCCATTAGCGCGACCAAACATTATCTCGTCTTGGACGAACTGGACAACGTTCATAGCCGGCCCTGGTTGCTGCGCGCGTCCGGTGAAACATGGGTCCGGTCGCCCATCGCAGTGCCTCCTTTTGGATCGGTTGGAATCGAAGGCATCGATCCCGATGATTCGGATGATTACTTTATGACCGAGACCGATTTTCTCACGCCATCGAGCTTGTTGCTTGGCGCTGCGGGAAAGCCGGGCGCGGAGAAACTCAAAAGTTTGCCCGCCTTCTTCGACACCGCTGGGCTGGAAATTCACCAATTCGAGGCGACATCCAAGGATGGAACAAAGGTTCCTTATTTTCAAGTGAGCCGCAAAGAACTCAAGCTTGACGGCAACAACATAACATTGTTGACGGGCTACGGCGGATTCGAGATTCCGATGCTGCCCGCGTATAATCCTGGCATGGGAGCGGCATGGCTCGAACGCGGCGGAGTCTATGTTCTGGCCAATATCCGCGGCGGCGGAGAATTCGGACCGCAATGGCATGAAGCCGCGCGCAAGGCCCATCGTCAGCGCGCCTACGATGATTTCATCGCCGTGGCCGAAGATCTTATTTCGCGCGGCGTCACTTCGCCTAAGCATCTCGGCATTGAGGGCCGGTCGAACGGGGGCCTGCTCATGGGCGTCATGCTGACGGAGCGGCCTGACCTGTTCGGCGCCATCCATTGCGGCTCACCTTTGCTGGACATGCGCCGTTACAATAAGCTGCTCGCCGGAGCAAGCTGGATGGACGAATACGGCGACCCGGACAAACCCGAGGATTGGGAGTATATTCAAAAATTTTCGCCCTATCAAAATACCAGCGCAGACAAGCATTACCCGCCGATTCTTATCACCACTTCTACGCGCGACGATCGCGTGCATCCCGGTCATGCTCGCAAGATGGCCGCGCTTTTGGAAAAGGAAGGGCACCAGGTTTTGTATTACGAGAACATCGAGGGCGGTCACGGCGCCGCTGCCAATAACCGGCAGTCCGCTTTCATGAGCGCGTTGGCCTACACGTTTCTGTGGTCTGAACTTTCACGCTGAACGGGCGCTCACGGGTTCCCGGCCCAATTACTTTCCCCAGGCTTTTTGCGCCCAAGTTTGCATGGCGCCGTATTTATCTTCCCAAGTCGTGTACATGGCGCCGACAATACCTGGAACGTCCTTCGTATTCGCCAGCCATTCGGATATGCCTGAGCCATCTTCGTCCCCGTCGTAATAGCCCGAGAGAATTTGCCGCAAGCCGAGGTTCGCGAAGAAGGGGCAGTTTTTCCCCTTGAGGCCGCCGTTCCAATTAACAATGCCGATGTCTTTGTCCAAGCCCTTCCACGACCCGGCCAGCGTGCCGTTGACCGCGTAATAATGGTCCACGGCGTTGTGCATCGGGTCAAACATATCGCTCCAAACCCAGATTTCCGCGTCGGGCCGGATTTTGCGGATAATTTCAGCGGCCTTGCGCACGTTCCAAGCCAGAAGTTCACCCGCAGTCATGTGTTTGCTTTGGCAAAGCGCGCATTGGTTCGCAACCCGTATTTCATCGTGCGACATAAAGTAAGCGGCCGGATGAAACAGCTCCTCGGCGCGCTTGACTTCGGCCTCCCAATCTTCGAAGACCTTCGGCTCGCTCAAGCAATAGTTGATTCGATCTTCATAAACGATAATCGGGTGGTAGTAGCTCACGCGCAAGCGCGCGCCTTCCCGGATGCGAGAGGAAGGCGTAAGCTTGACGATGGGAGGATCATGATATGGCGCCCAAGGGTGGAGCATGGGGTCAACAATATGGTCATAGTCGCGCCCTTCTTCGTAAGCCGTGCCGTCTTCTCCGCGCACGACAACAGGGCAGCCCGCCCGCCGCAAAACATTGACCAGCCCGATCTCTTCAATGCGCAAATCATCCCACCACAATTTGCCGCCTTTGCCTTCCCAGCAACCGATGTAGAACAAACCTCTATCGTTGCCCATGCTATTGAAGGCCAGGTCGTAATGTTTCCAGTCCTGTGTCTGGTCCGCATGGAAAGACTCGAAACTGATCGAGCGTTGCGCATCGGAAGTCAGAACTTTTATCTCGGGTTCGGCGGGTGAAAGCTTTTCAGTCTTCACCCAAAAGGAAATTCGATATTGCCGATAGGGCTGCAATTTGATCGGCTGCGCCAGGCGGCAGTGTTGGTGCTCATTCTTTCCGATTTCTTCCATGCGCAGGGAGCTTTTTCCGCCATGCACCACGTCGTGATCCACGAATGTGGTGACGCCGTCGTCATCCTGCATGGTCCAGCCCTTGAAATGGTTGCCGTTGGCTTCTTCGAAATCGCCATTGAGCAATTGCGCCGTGGTATCAGGCTCGAGCGCGGCTCGTCCGTCATGCGCGACGAAAACCGCGTCCTTGACCGGCACGCCTTCGACATAGTTACGGTCGCGCGCGCCACCCATGACAATGGCGATAAGGTCCAGACCGTTTGCTTGGGCAGCCGTTTTGAGTTCACCGGCCTTTTCCGGCGCGACGTTGCAGGAGAATGCGACGCCGTTATAGCCATCGGCCTTCGCCTCGGGAAAACGAGCAATCATGCGCTCGACTTCCTTGGGATCGCTCATATCTCTCCAGATAAAGAGCCAGCGTTTTTGCATTCGCGAAGCCGATTGGTCCGTATTCGCACTGACTTCCGAGCCATGCGCCGGCCAGACCGAGCCGATCAGGAAAAGGACAGCGCCGAGATAGATAGGAATGCCAATGAAGGGATAAAATTCGACCTCGCGGACCTGCTTTCCATAGGAACCAGAATTTCGTGAAATTCTGGAGGAAGAGGCATGCGATAAAATTTGCATCTCGTCAAAAACCTTAGCACTGCGGCAGCTATGAGCACCAGATGAAATCGTGTGTCATGCGATGGCCAGTCGGAAACTCCCAGTGAAATGCGATGTATTCATAATCCCCCTGTTCCAGAATGACCAGCGTCATCGTCCAAGCTGATGGTCGATGTCGCGCACCACGTCAGCAAACGGGCGGCCCTTCGCCATTCCCCCGTCCACCAGTTTGATCCGTCGTTCGATTTCTTCCTCCCATGCCGCATCAACACCCACGTCTCCGATAGCCTCGGACTGTTCCAAGAGCGTGCGGGCCACGCGCAACTGCTCATGCTCAGGCAGACGCAACGCTTCATTTGTAATCTCGGCAAGATTTCGGCTCACGATGGAATATTTTCTGAAAACGAGGATTTGTCGAGGTTTTGGTGGCGGTACACTTTGAAATTATGTGAAGGTTGCTCTCACGGCGGCCAACACCCACTCTGGCGCAATCTGCTCATAGCCATAAAACGTTTTGGAGGTAAAAGCCACTATCCCCTCCTCAGTCTTGTGAACCGTGCCTACCCAAGCACCCTCAGGCAGTACGCCCGTCTGCCGCTTCACGAACTCCGCGTGTGACAGTAAAAGATTCCCGGAATAATGAATCACCTTGCCATCTCTTACGATGATCAACAGCATCGCTCCGTCGCTTAATTCTATAGGTCCGGCAGGCTTCATGGTCTTATTTTATCAGGTTCACAATTTCTTCCAAGCTTCAAACTCTGAAAGCCCGGCTTCCATTGCCGGAGTCACGCGCAATGCGGGCGAAATTATAGCCCCTAAGAGTGTAACCACTGCTTCGTGACCGCCGCTTGTCTAAACGTGTCAAGCTGCGTAGCATCCGAGCCATGCGCAAATTGCGATACATCTTCAACGTGACTGTTTTCTTCCTTTGCGTCGCTCATGCTTTTTCGCAGACGGCCCATGTTTTTTCCGTTCGCGATTATGGCGCGAAGGGCGATGGCATAACCGATGATACAGCGGCGTTTCAAAAGGCCCTTGATGCGGTTGGAGAAGCGGGCGGCGGGACCGTCATGGCGGACCGCGGTAATTATTTTTTTGCCGGTCATCTGAATGTCCCACATGCCGTGACGCTGCAAGGATTGTGGAAGTCCGTTCCATCCCATCTCGGCATTCGGGACAGCCGCCGCGACAAACCGACGGCCGACGGCACAACTTTTCTGATTACGGAAAACGAAGGCAACGAAAACGGGGCGCCGTTCATCAGGCTAAATGACAATAGCACTTTGAGCGGCGTCGTTCTTTATTATCCATTGCAAAAACCGGGCGAAACACCGAAGCCGTATCCCTATGCTATAGCCACCAGCGGCAAGAATCCCGCCGTGCTGGATGTGGAAATGCTCAATCCGTTTAACGGCATTGACACCAGCGGCAGCGAGCGCCATTTGCTGCGCAATATTTCCGGCCAACCGTTGCGGCGCGGGATTTATGTCGATAATATTTTAGATATTGGACGCATTGAAAACGTCCATTTCAATCCTTGGTGGAGCGGAGCCGGGAACAGTCCCGCCTACAAATGGCAGATGGAGAATGGGGAAGCGTTCATCTTCGGGCGAAGCGATTGGGAATATGTTCTGAACACTTTCTGTTTCGGCTACAACGTGGGCTACAAATTCATTCATACTGCGCGCGGCGAGTGCAACGGAAATTTTCTTGGCATCGGAGCCGACGATTGTTACACGGCAGTCCTGGTCGAGCAATCCGCGCCCTTCGGTCTATTGATTGGCAATGGCGAGTTCACTTCATTCCACGGGCCGGACCCCACCATGGTGGATGTCAGCGCAAGTCATCGCGGCGCCGTGCGCTTTTCCAACTGCGCCTTTTGGGGCCCATGCAATCAAATCGCCAAAATCGGCGGCACTGGTACAGTCGGATTTTCTGATTGCACGTTCTGTGACTGGGACCACAAGAATGAAGGACGCGCGGCCCTGCAAGCCAATGGCGGCAACCTGCTGGTGCGAGGCTGCGAATTTCAGAAGGACAAACCGCAAGTGGAATTGGGCGCCGATGTTCGGCGGGCCGTCATTTCCGACAACATCATCCGCGGCCAATTGCGCGTGACCAATCATGGCACTCGCAAATTCCAAATCCATGACAATGCGGCAGATCAGCCTTAGCTCTCGACATATTCTAGTATGAATCCGCTTCAGGTCGTCGTGGATACCAACGTGATCCTCAGCGCGCTTAGGTCAAAGCGGGGAGCATCGTATCGTCTCTTACAGTTGATAAGTGATCCGCGCTGGCGGATGCAGTTGTCCGTCGCCTTACTGTTGCAGTATGAAGCTGTCGCGCGACGTGAAGCTGTTCCGCTGCATGCGACCCAGAAGGAAGTGGACGAATTCATTAACTATCTTTGCGCGGCGTCCGAACACCGCGTGATTCATTTTAGCTGGCGCCCTCAACTTAGAGACCCGAATGATGAATTTGTTCTTGAATTGGCAGTAGCGGCTGGGGCCAGCCACATTGTTACATTCAACAAGATCGATTTTCACGGTGCTGAACGATTCGGTATTAACATAGTTGAACCAGGCCAACTTTTGCGTATAATAGGTGTCAAAATATGACTGCCCTGACTGTTGAAATACCGGAGGCAATTCGCGCCGCTTTGGACGCGACGGCTCGGCGTGAGAAAAAGTCCACCGAACAGGTCGCCAGCGAATCTCTGACCCGCGCAGTTCAGGCCCAGCAGCAAATCGATTATCTGTCCGAACGTGCCAGCCGAGGGCGCCGGGAAGATTTCGACAAATTTCTTGCCAAAGTTCCAGATGTTCCAGCATCCACGGACGACCAGCTTTAGTGCAAGTTTTGGAAGCAAAGCTTCGGCAACGTCTGCAACCGAAATAGCTCTTTCCTTCGACGTCCAATTTTGCCCGCCTACGGCAGAGTAACTACAAAATTGTTAAGGAAGAGTTAATTTTGCGGCTTTTTTCCCGGGGCGCGTTATTTTGACGCGAGCAGCCATGCCAGCGACAAATATAAATTCGCCCGACGCCGCCAGTAACAGCGGCTCGCGCCTCTTGATCATCGACGATGACCGCGCTCTCTGCCGATTGATCCGGGATTATCTTCAACCGTTGGGCTACGAGGTTGTTGCGGCGCACAATGGTTCCGACGGCCTGGAACGCGGCCTCAATGAAACCTGGAGCGCTATTATCCTCGACGTCATGCTTCCCGGCATGAATGGCTTCGAGGTGCTCAAGCATCTGCGCGCCAAGACCAATGTTCCCGTGCTCATGCTCACCGCGCGCGGCGACGAATCCGACCGCATCGCCGGTTTGGAGGTTGGGGCGGACGATTATTTGCCCAAGACATTTTCCACGCGCGAATTGCTGGCCCGGTTGCGGGCGGTGACGCGCCGCACTGTTTCCGCGCCTGCCAAGTCGGATGAGAAGACCAGCGCGGAAATTGTGGTCGGACCGTTGCGCCTCAATCCCGGCACGCGACGCGCCGTCGTGGGTGACAAGCCCCTTGACTTGACAGCTTTGGAATTTGACCTGTTGGCCTGCCTGGCCCGCTCGCGCGGAAGAGTGAAATCTCGCGAAGAATTGGTCGAGGCCGTGGCAGAACGAAATTACGACGTCTTTGACCGTTCGGTCGATGTCCATGTGTGGTCCTTGCGCAAAAAGCTTGGCGACGATCCAAAGAACCCGCGCTTCATCCGCACCTTTCGTTCCGTCGGTTACATGCTGATCAATCCCGATTTCGAATGAGGTCCCATGCCGCGACGCTTTCCACTCTACGCCAAAATCCTGCTGCTGTTCCTTGTGAACCTGGCGCTGCTCGCGGCCATGTTTTGGATGCTTTTCCGCGCGCAATTTCGGACCGGGCCGGATTGGGTGGTGCCCAGCGATGCCGGCGATAGAATCGAGACGGTAAGTGAAATCATTCTCGGAGAGCTTAGTCAAAAACCGGTCAGCGAATGGAATGCGACACTGCAACGGTTCGACAGCGGTTATCATGACAAGGTGCGGTTCGTGGCTTTTAACGGCCGTGGCCAGCAGATGGCGGGAGTGCCGACTGAATTGCCCGATGAAATCCGCCAGCGTCTAAATGGTCCACCCGGTCCGCGACACGGTCCTGAACCGCGTCTCGACCACCCTCCCGGCGAAGGTCTGGACGGTCCTCCGCCGCTCGGCCCGCCGCACGATCCGAGGCCGAAATTTATGATTCACACGAAAGGCCCGTCGCGTTATTGGGTCATTGTGCGTTCGATGTCGGGACGGCCAGAGGAAGGTCGGGCCGAGCCGATGAATCTCGTTCTGGTTTCCGACACGCTCGGCGCGGGTGGCCTGTTTTTTGACGTCAGGCCATGGATTACCATTGGCTTGGCGGCTTTTGCCTTGTCAGCGTTACTATGGTTTCCGCTCGTGCGCGGCATTAATCGCTCCATCGCGCACATCACACACGCCACGCGTCAAATTGCCGAAGGTCGATTTGAGACGCGCGTCGATGAAGGCCGGCGCGACGAACTTGGCGACCTGGGCCGAGCGGTCAATCAAATGGCGGCGCGCCTGGCTGGATTGGTTGCCGGGCAGAAGCGGTTTTTGGGAGATGTCGCGCACGAACTTTGTTCGCCTCTGGCCAAATTGCGGGTTTCCCTCGGCATTCTCGATCAACGGGCCGGTGAAGAGCACAAAACTTACCTGGCCAGCGCCGAAGATGAGGCGGCCCACATTGCCGGTTTGGTTAACGAATTGCTCTACTTTTCCAAGGCCTCGTTGACTGCTCCCGCCGCGCCTTTGCGGCCGGTTAGCGTTCGCGAGGCGGTTGAAAAAGCCCTCCGACGCGAGGCAACGGACGGAGCACAAGTGCATGTTGAGGTCCCTGACGATTTGACAGTGAAGGGAGACACGGAATTGTTGGCCCGCGCCCTTTCAAACTTGTTGCGCAACGCCGTGCGTTACGCTGGAAACGCCGGCCCTATCACTGTCTCTGCGGGACGCGATGAGAATGAGGTTAAAATCACCGTGGCCGACAGCGGGCCGGGCGTGCCTGCGGCTGATTTGCCCCGCATTTTCGATCCGTTCTATCGCGCCGACGCTTCACGCGACCGCGAAACCGGCGGCGTTGGGCTGGGCTTGGCCATTGTGAAAACGTGCATCGAATCCTGCGGTGGCAGCGTGAGTTGCCGCAACATTGAACCGACGGGCCTGGAAGTTGCAATACGATTGCAGTTTGACCCGGTCAAAGTTCAGGGATAATTTTGACTCCATTGCGGGAACGTTGAAAAAGGCCACGCCTTGGACTTTGTCTTAGCCATCGATCAGGGGACGACCAGTTCGCGCGCCATTATATTTGACGCCAGCGGCGCGATTAAGGCATCCGCCCAGCGCGAGTTTAAGCAATACTACCCGCGGCCAGGCTGGGTGGAGCACGACCCCACTGAAATTTGGTCCACCCAGGCCGGCGTCGTGACGGAAGCTCTCGCGCGAGCTTCTGTTCATGCCTCGGATATTGCAGCCATTGGCATTACTAATCAGCGCGAGACCACCCTGGTTTGGGACCGCGTTTCAGGCGAGCCGATCTGCCCGGCCATCGTCTGGCAGGATCGCCGGACGGCGGATCTGTGCGATGAGCTTAAGCGGCGCGGCCTGGCGGAATTGATTCAACGCAAGACAGGGCTGATTCCCGACGCATATTTTTCGGCCACGAAATTAAAATGGATCCTGGACCATGTCCCCGATGCTCGTCGGCGGGCGCGAGAGGGGCAATTGGCCTTCGGCACGGTGGATGCCTGGCTGGCCTGGAAATTGACCGGCGGCGATATCCACGTCACTGATGCCAGCAACGCCAGTCGCACGATGCTGTTTAACATTCATACCTTGGAATGGGACAAGGAATTGCTCGAGTTGTTTGAGATACCAAAAGAAGTCCTGCCGCAGGTGAAAAGTTCCAGCGAAATTTTCGGTCACACGGCGGCCGATCTCTTTGCCGCGCGCATTCCGGTGGCGGGGATTGCGGGAGACCAGCAGGCTGCGCTTTTCGGGCAGATGTGCCTGCGTCCCGGGATGCTTAAGCATACATACGGCACGGGCGGATTTATGGTGCTCAATACGGGAAAAGACGCCATTACCTCGAGACATAATTTATTGACAACAATCGCCTGGCAGCTCGGCGGCGAAGTGACCTACGCGCTGGAAGGAAGCATTTTCATTGCGGGCGCGGTCGTGCAGTGGCTGCGGGACGGTTTGGGCTTGATCAAATCGTCCTCGGAAATTGAGGCTCTGGCGCAAACTGTGCCGGACAATGGCGGCGTGTATTTGGTGCCGGCCTTCACAGGCTTGGGCGCTCCGCATTGGGATCCTTACGCCCGAGGCACTATCACAGGACTGACGCGCGGCACAACCGCCGGCCACTTGGCGCGCGCCGCACTGGAAAGCATCGCCTACCAAACAGCGGACGTGCTGGCGGCCATGGAAGCCGATTCCGGCCTGTCCATTGCCGAATTGCGGGTGGATGGAGGAGCAACGGTGGACGACACGTTGATGCAATTTCAGGCCGATATTTTGAACGTCCCACTGGTACGGCCCAAAGTCTGGGAAACAACGGCGCTGGGAGCGGCGTATTTATCCGGCCTAGCCGTAGGCTTTTGGAAGGACACGGATGAATTGCAATCGCAGTGGCAACGCCAGCGAACGTTTCAGCCGGGTATGGACAGGCAGAGAGTGGCTGAATTGCAGCGCGGCTGGCGCAAGGCTGTGGATCGGGCCAAGGGCTGGCTCAAAGATTAAGCGCGAGGATCGTTTCAGGCCGCCGTGCCGCCCAGAAGTTCTTCTGCGTAACCCGTAAGCTCGGGGAAGGAATGCCGCGAGGCGTATTCGATAAGCCTATGCGCGCGCTTGTCGGCTTCGAGTTGAAAATCGGTCTGGCGCGCCAGGCGGGACATGACGGCCTCAATCAATTCGTCCGTCGTGAAGGGTTTCACGAGGTAATCATCGGCTCCACAAACCATGCCGCGGCGAAAACCATCGCGGCTAACCAGGCCGGTCATGAGAATGAAAGGAACGGGAGCAGTCGCCGAGGTTTCGCGGACGGCGCTTAGAGTTTCGTAACCATCCATGCCGGGCATGTTCACGTCGCAGATGACGAGGTCGGGCGATTGCTCGCGCAACATCTGCACGCCTAATTGGCCGCTGCCGGCTTCAAGGACGCTGAATCCGAAGTTGCCCAAAACGGCTTTAATCAACGTTCGGATTTCTTCCTTATCGTCGATTACCAGTATGTTCTTCATCTGAGGGAATAGCGTATCAGGAACCGTGCCAACACCATTGCGGCCACGAATTTGGACCTTTGGGGAGCAGAGGCGGCTAATTTTGCCCTTTTGGAGGGTTAAATTGGCAAACTCTGCCCAGTCTGGCTAGGAGCCGTTCAACGAATTGAAGACCATTTCGGCCAATTTACGCGCATGAAACGGTTTTTGCACCAGTTTGACGGGCGTGCCGGAGGGAAACTCCTTGGCCAGACGGTCGGCGTCATAACCGCTCGCGAAAAGCACTTTCAATGAGGGCTTGGATGCTTGAAGGATGCGCGCCAGCTCTGTCCCGGCCATGCCGTCGGGCAAAATCATGTCTGTCAATAGTAAATCGATGCGTTCCCGATGCTCTCGCCATGTGTCCAAGGCCTGGCGGCCGTTGGTGCAGCCCAGCACCTTATAGCCGTAGCTCTCCAAAATATACTGCATGAGCCTGAGCAAAGGTGTTTCGTCTTCGACGACCAAAAGAGTTTCCGTTCCTCCGATGACCGGCTTTTCTGTGGGCGTCATTTGCAGCGTCCCGCCGTGAGCGTCGCAAGCAGGCAGAAAAATCTGGAAAGTCGCCCCTTGGCCGAGGGCGCTTTGGACCGTGATCCAGCCTCGGTGTTGCTTCACAATGCCATAAACTGTCGCCAAGCCCAACCCAGTTCCGCGGTCGAGCTCCTTGGTGGTGAAGAACGGTTCGAAAATCCGGCCCAAATTCTCCGGCGCAATGCCGCAGCCGTCATCGGTGAAAGTAAGACAAACAAAGCGGCCCGGCGCCGCTTCCGGATTTTGCTGGGCGGCGGCGAAGTCCAGCGTGACAACGGATGTTTGGATTCGCAATTGCCCGCCTCTGGGCATGGCGTCCCGTGAATTGACGGCGAGATTGAGCAACACTTGTTCCATCATTCCCAAATCCGCCTTGATGGACGGCAAGCCGGGCGAAAAATCGATATTCAAATTAATGTCCTCACCCAATATGCGGCGCAGCATCTTCGTAATATGATTGACGACTTCGTTCAGATCCACCACCTGAGGGTGGAATTCCTGCTTGCGGCTGAAGGTCGTCAATTGGCGGGTGAGGGCGCTGGCGCGTTTGCCGGCTTCCACGATCTCTTTGAGCGATTCGGCCCCTTGGGAGGTTGTTTTTTCGCTGGCGACGAGCAGGCTGGCATGGCCGTTGATCACGGTCAGAAGATTGTTGAAATCGTGCGCAATCCCCCCGGCTAGCTGTCCTACGGATTCCATTTTCTGCGATTGACGCAATTGCGCTTCCAAGTTCAGCCGCTCTGTCACGTCCACAGCCAGTGACAAGAATAGTTTCTGCGGCAGAAGATGGTGCGAGGAAATCTCCATTTGCGTCAATTTTCCGCTCTTGGTGCGATGGCGCCAAACGCCTGGTTGTTCGGCGCCGGCGGTGGTTTTGGAAAGCTTATCCAGAAAAACCGGCAAATCCTCGGGCAGAGCCAGGTCGCGCAAGGTCAAGTTTAGGAATTCCTCTTTGGAGTAGCCGTAATGCCGGACGGCGGCCTCGTTGACGCTGACAAATGCCAGGGTGGTATCGTCATAGGTAAGAATGGGCGAGGGACTGCAATCAAACAGAAGACGGTAGCGGTTTTCGGAAGCCTGGATAAGAGACATGGAATGTTCCAATTCAGCCGTGCGCACTTTGACCAGGGCCTCCAGGTTGTCCAGATAGGATTCCGCTTTGTGCGCCAGCCGCCATTTTTCCGAAAGGGCTATCGCCAGTTGCCGTACTTCGATGACGTCGAAAGGTTTTTTGAGCACCAGCAATTGGTCTGTCCTGGCCAGTTGCTTCAAGCCTTCTTGCACGAAACGATCGACAAAACCGGTGCAAAGCACTACCTCCAGCGCGGGGTCTGCTTTCCAAAGGTGCCCTATGGTTTCGATGCCAGTCCAGCCCGGTGGCATACGAACATCGACAAATGCAATCGAGAAGGGCCTCCCGATCTGCCGCGCTTGGGTCACTTTCGCTAAACCTTCTTCACCCTGGTTACTGCCATCCACTTCGAAACGCGGTCGCCGACGCCTGGACGGGGCCGGGTCTGGGGAGCCTGTCGCATGGCCGTCGTCTGCTAGAATTCTTTGGATTCCTTCGAGGATTTCCGGACTGTCGTCGATTACCAGGATGCGATAGGTATCTTGGCTTTGCATGGAGCGCGCTGAGGCAATGATGCCAGGGAAAAGGAGTGTTTTACAAGGTAAATCCGTGGAAAAGGGCGCTAAAGTTTTCCGCGCCCAAGCCGATAGCTGGATTGTCGTAAGACAATGGCGGTTGGCGGCCAGAAAGGGCCAACCGGGAAAAGCGGCGGATGCCCGATGAAATTTCCGCCACGCGACAAGGATGTTGCGCAGAAACTCCCCGAAAGGGGTGACTCAAGGAAAGAGTTTAAAGATTATGGTAATCAACACTAACATGGCGGCCATTACGTCCGCCAACAACCTCGATAAATCCACCAACGAACTGAATAACGCGTTAGCCGAGCTCTCATCCGGCTCGAAAATTGTGAATCCATCCGATGAGCCGGCCGGTTTGGCCGAATCCATCGGTTTAATGGCGGAAATCGGCCAGACCAATGCCGCCAACTCCAACGTTAGCAACGCCATTTCGTTCAGCCAGACCCAGGACGGGTACCTGCAACAAGTGGGTTCGGCGCTGGATCAAATGAGCACGCTGGCGGTCGAAGCACAAGACCCGACCAAGAGCGCTTCTCAGTTGAGCGATTATAACCAGGAATTCCAAGCCCTGGCCAACTACATTACCAGCACAGCCAGCGCCACGTTCAATGGCGTGAGCTTGTTCTCGGGCACCGATGACACCACCACCGGCGGCCTTAACGTGACGATTGATGGCGGTGGCGACACCTTCACGATGGTGGCGGTCAATTTGACTGCGGCGGCTTACACAGGCGCGACCGGAGCCGACATTTCGACCTCAACCGGCGCGGTGGCGGCTTTGACATCGGTCACTGCGGCCATTGCCACTCTGGCCACGGATCGCGCCAATGTCGGCGCAAACGAAGAGCGATTGAACTATACGAGCGACGAGCTCGGAGTGCTCTCGGACAACTTGACCGCTGCCAACAGCACCCTGACGGATGTTGATGTGGCGACAGAGAGCACCAAGTACGCCGAATACCAGATCCTCGTGCAATCGGGCACGTCGATGCTGGCCCAGGCGAACGCAAACCCTCAGTCCGTGCTCAAACTGCTATCTTAAGCGACGGTCTATATCGGCTTAAACACACACGAATCGGGCGGCGTCAAAGTCGCCCGATTTCTTTTTGACCCACTAAAGTTTAACCCCTCATTTGCCGATAATTCCGTTGAGTAAGCATTGGCGATTGGCAGCCATAAAGGGCCAATCGGGAAACCGGCAGAAGCCCGTATCAAATTCTGCCACACGACAGGGATGTCGCGCAAAAAAAATGCCCCAAAAGGGGTGACTCAAGGAAAGAGTTAATTATGGTAATCAATACAAACATGGCGGCCATTACGTCCGCCAACAACCTCGATAAGTCAACCAACGAACTGAATAACGCGTTGGCGCAGCTCTCATCCGGCTCGAAAATTGTGAATCCATCCGATGACCCGGCCGGTTTGGCTGAGTCCATCGCTCTGAATGCGCAAATCGGCCAGACCAATGCCGCCAACTCCAACGTCAGCAACGCCATTTCGTTCAGCCAGACCCAGGACGGGTACCTGCAACAAGTGGGTTCGGCGCTGGATCAAATGAGCACGCTAGCGGTCGAAGCACAAGATCCGACCAAGAGCGCTTCTCAGTTGAGCGATTATAACCAGGAGTTCCAAGCCCTGGCCAACTACATCACCAGCACGGCCGGCGCCACGTTCAATGGCGTGAGCTTGTTCTCTGGCACCGATGGCACCACTACCGGCGGCCTTCAGGTGACGACTGATGGCAGCGGCCAGACGTTCACGATGACGGCGGTGAATTTGACTGCGGCAGCCTACACAGGCGCGACCGGAGGCAATATCTCGACCTCGACCGGTGCGGTGGCGGCCTTGACATCAGTCACGGCAGCCATTAGCGCGCTGGCGACAGATCGTGCCAATGTTGGCGCGAACGAAGAACGGTTGAACTATACGAGCCAAGAGCTGGGAGTGCTCTCGGACAACCTGACTGCCGCCAACAGCAACCTGACGGATGTTGATGTGGCGACAGAAAGCACCAAGTACGCCGAATACCAAATCCTCGTGCAATCAGGCACGTCGATGCTGGCCCAGGCGAACGCAAACCCTCAGTCCGTGCTCAAACTCCTGTCTTAAGGAGATTGTGCACTGATTCAGGATAGAATCACTCGGGCGGCCTTCGGGCCGCCCGAGCTAACTTATTGACTGAAAGGAAAAAAAGAAGAATATGGCAGCAGTAAACGCCAGCAACAGCAGCCTCGCTCTTTCCGGTTTGGCCTCGGGCATCAATTGGACCAACATTATCAATGACATGGTCCAAGCGGAGTCGGCTCCCATTACGACCATGCAAGCCCAGCAGACTACTATCAATAACAAGAATTCCGCTTATGAAACCATTGGCACCGATTTGGCCGCTCTGCAGAGCGATATTACCACGCTTTCCACTCCCGGCTTCTTTCAAAGCGCCACCACTTCCAGCTCCGACTCCACTGTGGCGACAGCGAGTGCCCAAGCCGGCACACCTTTAGGGAATTATACTTTTTCCGTTTTGCAAATGGCCACTGCGGCCGCTCAGGAAGGTTCTACCGTCTCTGCCCAGCCCATTAGTTCCACCAGCAATGTGTCGGGAGTAGATTTGAATAGCGGCGCATTTGCAACCCCCATTACTGCCGGGACTTTTTCCGTCGATGGCCACACCATCACAGTCGCCGCCACCGACTCTCTGCAATCCGTTTTTACCCAGATCAATACTGCCACAGGCGGTGCGGTCACGGCCAGTTACGACCCGACGACCGACGAAATCACGCTTTCCAGTACTTCCGCCATAACTTTGGGCAGTGGCGCGGATACCAGTAATTTTCTCGAATCGACCCAGCTTTTCGCCAATGGCCTCGGCACTGTAACCAGCCTTGGCGCCCTCGCCGGCATAAACCTCGACGCCACCGCTGGCGAGGCCAATCTGGCCACAGCCATTTCCGACGGCGGCAGCGGTGCGGGAGCGTTCGAGATCAACGGTGTCACAATAAATTTTGATGCTTCCACGGACAGTGTTAACGACATTTTGCAGTCCATCAATAGTTCCGCCGCGGGCGTGACGGCCACCTACGACGGAGCCAACAACCGATTTGTTCTTACGAACAACAACGCCGGCAATGTTGGCATGACGATGAATGACATCACCGGCAATTTCCTGGCTTCTACCGGACTTTCCAGCGGCACACTTCAAGCCGGAGCCAATTTGCAATACAGCATCAACGGCAGCAAAATGATGACCAGCGAAAGCAACACTGTTGATGCTTCGTCCATCGGTTTGACGGGTTTATCCATCACCGCGTTGAATACAGGCTCCACAGACATCAACGTCAGCGCCGATACCACCACCATTGGCAGCGCCATAACGAAATTCGTCAACGATTACAATTCTGTCCAGAACTACATTTCCTCTCAAACGACCGTTTCGACCTCCACTTCAAGCACCACCGGCGCAACGGATTCGACCACGACAGCGACCGGCACTCCAGGCCTGTTGATGGGTGACATGGACGTGGAAGGAATTGCGACCGACTTGCGTCAGCTTGTCGATGCGTCGCCCTTATCCGGAGCCGTCGAGAATTTGAACGACATCGGCATCGCTTCCAACGGCACCGATAATACCCTGTCCACCAGCTCGCTGGTGTTGAACGACGCCCTGACCAATAATCTGAGCCAGATCGCCAAACTATTCACGGATCCAACTTCCGGCCTTGCCACGACAGTCGCCAGTTACCTTAGTGACGCATTGGGCAGCAATGGCGTCATCAAGACCCAGGAACAGAGTTTTTCCAGCCAATCCGCAGCCATTACTACCAGTATCACGACTCTTCAACAAAAGATCACAAATGACGAGACGGAGATGCAGAACCAATTTGTTGAAATGGAAGACGCTATTTCTTCCATCAATATCTCCAAGGAATACTTGAACGCTTATTTTAGCGCTGGCTCGACTGCCTCCAACAACGCTGCTCCTCAGGCGGCCGGGACCAGCTCCGGTTCAAGCTCGAGCCTGGGATAGGCGGAAGCAACTGATCCAATTTCGTCCGGTGCTTGTTCGCGAGACGCTGGCATCCCATCATCGGCAGGCTGAGTCAACAAGATATGAGCCGGTAAGGACAGGATCGGCGTCAATGACCGCGACCAAACGAAGGAATTCCCGCCTATCTTAAATCCGTTTCGACTGTAAAACTGGCGGCAGGCGGTATTGGCCTCAGTCGCTTGCAGACGGCCAATCACCATTGTTGCCTTTTCGTCGGCCAGGCGCTTGGCGATATAGGCCAGGAAAGCGTCTTCAAGCCCCAGGCCAAGGGCGCGACAGCTCATGACCATGTGATCGATGCGGTTTTGATGGACCCAGGCCGCGCCGATGAGGCCGTATTGCGTGAAGCGGTCTTCGGCATGGATAATGTAGAGACGGCGGCCCGAAACGAAGTTCTGATGGCATTGTTCCAGCGAATAGCGTTCACCCGTGGTGTTGAATTGGTTCGTCTTGTTCAAAAGCTCGAGCGCGCGGCCCATGTTGAGGTCTTTTGTATCGTCGATGATGGAAATTGAGATGCGAAGGTTAAGCGTTTGAAGAAACTCCTCATGGGAAAGCGTCTGGCGCACGGATTCGCGCTTCAATTGTGCATGAACCATCTCCGTTTTGCGGCTTGATTCCGTCGTCATGACAGCCTGCTGGGTTTCCGCCGACCAAAGCAGAATGCGTTTCAAATAGTAGAGATGACTGCCCAGGACCCGCACGCCAGGAAGCCCTGCCTGGACCGCAGCGCGTTCGACAGGATTATCATCAATCATGACCGTGTTTTGAGGGCGCAGATTCAATTCTTGGAGGATTTCCGTTAGGTTTTCGACTTTACTGCGGAAATTGATTTTGCGAACGGCGAAATCCGTCAAGGCAAGGTGGCCTTGGACAATGTTATTCCAATTGGACAGAATGAACTGTTCATCATTCTTGCTGATAATGGCAAGCAGGATACCGCGCTTTTTCAAATAGAGAAGCGCCTCCATTAGACCCATGGGCCAACCCTCGAGAATTCCCAGACTTCCCTCGGCCGCGACCCCGCGCCACAACGTGTCGTCAAGGTCCACGGCTACAAGCTTCACAGTGTCTTGTTGCTTTAGCGTGCGATACATTGCCAAGACCTCGTGCAAGACCGCCTCGAAAAATTCCGTCCACCGCGCCGTGTAGTGATGCTGCATGGACATCGGCGGCTGAATTCGGATCAGGTCGTGGTCGTGGTCGCCATCGCTCAGGGTTGTTCCGTGAGTAAACGACCAGACCATGTCATCCTGGCAAGCCTTCTTGCCGATGCCGCTGGATATTTGATCGACGTCAATGAAATGGACGTTTTCCAGCTTCGAGACCTCCGCCGCCAGGAACATGTTGAGCCGCTCCATAAAGTGCATGATGTTGCGAATATCGTAGCGCGGTTGAAAACGTCCGAGAGGATTTTGTTGCGGCACCATGAAACCCAAGACAAACGTGGGCAGTTTCTTGGCGGCATTCAACGTCAGGGCGTTGGATAAATAGCGAGAGAGATAATCCTGGGTTTGCTGCAAAAATTCCTCATGCCTCGCTTTATCATCTGGAAGACGAAAATAGGCGTTGCCAAGAATCGTCCTCAGAGGAATGTGAATCAGTTGGAAATCGTATGGTGATGCCGCAGGCTCCTGTGGCGTATCCGGGAACGAATCAAAATTATTCAGCAGGATGAAGTCGCCTTGGAAGGCTTTGTTGATTCTTGCGGCGATTTCAGGAAAAGGTTGAGCAAGACAGCCTCCGATCACGAGAAAGCGCAAAGGGGAATCGGGATTTACTTGGAGGTCAATGGGAGTCCGGTAGCGGGATCCGTTATGCCGTGCGAAAAGAACAGGATCGACGCCTATCAGGCGAGGTGCCTTTGCGGGTTCCGATCGCCGAATGCCAGGCATGCGTGTCCCAAAGGCCGGCGTCTTTTCAGGAGTAACGGTGTCTTGTGTTTTCACCGAGCAATTGCTCTTATCCTTATATATCGGCTGAAATGGATCGGAGATTAAGATTTTTTCAGGAACGCCCGGCTAAAAAATGCCGCTGGCGATGCGAATGGCCAAAATTCTCCCAGTTCAATGCATTAGAACGGGTTAAGATATGATTTACATTAACTTTGGACTGAAGTCACTGGCGTAAGATGCTTGCGCCTCGGATGCATTCGAGTAATTTGCTGGGAATCTTACGAGTACGATTTACTATGAAATACCTGAGAAACTATTTGTCTCTATTGTGCGGGCTGACGCTCGCTTCGTTCAGTAACCAGCCTTCAGCTTTTGCGGCGGATCCCGGCAGTTCAACTGCCTCCGCCACGGCCAAAGCGGACGATCCCGAGGTTGCGGTCATCCACACTACCGAAGGCGACATGGTGGTGCAGTTCTGGACGGATGCGGCCCCGAATACGATTGCGAACTTCAAGAAATTGGCCAAGTCAGGCTTTTATGACGGCACTTGTTTTCATCGCGTCATCAAGGGGTTTATGATTCAAGGCGGTGACCCGAAAACCAAGGACCCGGCAAAAGAGGACGAGTGGGGAAGCGGCGACCCGGGTTACAAGATCAACGCCGAATTTAATGACCACTCGCACCAGCGCGGCGTCCTTTCCATGGCTCGCTCAAATGATCCCAATTCCGCTGGCTGCCAATTTTTCATCTGCCACGGTAACCCGACATTTCTTGATCACCAATACACCACGTTTGGAAAATTGATCAAAGGGGACGACGTCCTGGACAAAATCGCCAACACCTCAACTCATCCTCAGGATCGGCCAGACAAGCGCATGGGCATCATCAGCATCAAAATTGTTCCGGCAAGTTCAGTCAAATAAGGAAAAGGAAACACTATGGCAGATAAAGAAATTGCGACTATCAAAACTACCGAAGGCGACATGGTCGTCGAATTTTGGTCCGACGTCGCGCCAAAGACGGTGGAAAACTTCAAGACGCTGGCGCGCAAGGGATTTTATGACGGCACATGTTTTCATCGCGTCATCAAGGGATTCATGATTCAGGGCGGAGACCCCCAAACCAAGGACGAGGCCAAGGAATCGGTCTGGGGTACCGGCGGGCCCGGTTATTCCGTCAAGGCCGAGTTCAACAATCGCTCGCACGAGCGCGGCGTCCTTTCCATGGCTCGCTCCAATGATCCCGATTCTGCCGGCAGCCAGTTTTTTATTTGCCATGGCAATGCCAACTTTCTTGACGGCAAATACACCGCTTTTGGGAAATTGATCAAAGGAGATGATGTGTTGGAAAAGATTGCCACCGCTCCGACGCATCAGCCCGACCGCCCCAACAAGCGCATGGGCGTCCTCAGCGTGACGATCCAGCCGGCGTCGTAGAATGATTCGCCCCTGGCGCCAGATTTCCTCCCGGCCGCTGGGGGATTTCCGTGTCTTTTCAGTTCGGGAAGAACGGATGTTGTCGCCGCGGACGGAGCAGGAGCGGGATTTTTTTGTAATTGACTGTGCCAATTGGGTCAACGTCATTGCGTTGACGCCGCAAAACGAAATGGTCCTGGTGGAACAATTCCGCCACGGCACCAGGACTGTGGAATTGGAAATACCGGGCGGCATCATTGATCCGTCCGATCATTCGCCGGAGTCCGCCGCCTGCCGGGAATTGGTTGAGGAAACCGGTTACGAAGGAGAAAAGCCCACGCAGGTCGGCCATGTCCTGCCCAATCCGGCGATCATGAGCAATCACTGTTACACGGTGTTGGTGCGAAATTGCCGATTCGTTCGAGCAGTGCAGTTCGATGAAGGCGAAGACCTCGCCACCAAACTGGTGCCCATGGCCCAAATCGCAGATCTGGTGGCGTCGGGGCAGATACGGCATTCGTTGGTCGTGGCAGCGCTATATCAGTTCGATCTGTGGCGGAAAAATGTCGGGCCATCCAGGTGAATCACTCTTAAAAACTTGTCAAGAAAACTTAGAGTGAGAAAATGCGATTATTGTAAAATAATTGTTGCAATCTCTCCGAGGTAGGTTCACAACTTGGGCATGGCAAAGAATTCCAAATCCAAGAGAAAACCCAGTGCAGCCTTCATGAAACCGGTCCAACCGGATGACTTGCTGGCAAAAGTTGTTGGCGGGACACCGCTTCCGCGAACTGAGTTAACCAAGAAACTTTGGGCATATATTCGCAAGCATGGATTACAGGACAAAAAGCAAAGAACCCTGATCAATGCTGACGAAAACATGAACGCTGTCTTCAACGGCAAGAAGCAGGTCAGTATGTTCGAGATGACCAAGCTCGTCTCGGGCCATCTTAAGTAGAATCTCGCAGCCATTTCGTCGTCCCGCGCCGACTTTCCTGGGGAGGTCTGGCCATTGGGTCGTCGTCCCTTGGAAAAGGGGTGCCAAAAGGGAGACAAGGGTTGCCGCCACTATGGTTTTGCATTGTGCAAGGCGGGTTGGGGTCTTGCACCATCAGAACAAGCCTGGGTAAAGAGGCGAAATGCTCTGGCTAAAAAGAAACGGAGCCCAGATGTTGAGCTCATCCGGGCTCCGCCCAAACCGCACACGCGGGTTGGTGAGACACGCACTTGAGACTAATGCAGGAACCATGCCGAGTTCATTCTTGCGAGCCTAAGGGTTAAAAGGGTCGTGAGCGGTCTCGTTTAGGCCAAAAGGAACTGCAAATTGAAATCGGAAACCTGCCTTTGGTGAGCATTTCATACGCAAATTCCTTACTTACAACGGCTTGTCTATAACGAGCTTGCTTTACAAGGTTGAGAAATAAGCACGAATGGGCTTCGTGCCGGGAACACGCTTAGTTAAGCTTCCGCTGGAATAATGAAGCACCCTTTGCCCAAATCCGAGGCCAGTGACCCGGCGTGGGTTTCGCGGATCTGCTTTCTCCTGGCGTTAATCACTCTCCTCCTCTATTGGCCTGCCCGAAACTACGAATTTAACAATTTCGACGACGCCCAATACATTACCAAAAATCCTCGGGTTCAGAACGGCCTGACGCTTCAATCTATCGGCTGGGCCTTTACGAGCGGCTATGGGGGCAACTGGCACCCGTTGACCTGGATTTCGCATTTGCTTGATATTCAGTTGTTTGGTCTAAACGCGGGCGGCCACCATGTCACTAATCTGCTTTTCCACATGGCTAATACGCTCCTTCTCTTTCTTCTGCTGCAAGCCTGGACTGGTTCAGTATGGCGATCCGCCTTCGTGGCCGGCCTATTCGCCTGGCATCCAATGCATGTTGAATCCGTTGCCTGGATTGCAGAACGCAAAGACGTTCTAAGCGCCTTTTTCTGGCTTTTGACCATGTTCGCTTACGGCAGATACGTCGAGGCGCGACACCCATCAGTCGGGTTGGAGTCCCCAAAACCAGTAAGAGTCTGGTCGCGTTACCTGCTCACGCTTGCGTTTTTCGGGGCCGGGCTTCTGAGCAAACCGATGCTCGTCAGCCTTCCTCTTATTCTCCTGCTGATGGACTACTGGCCCTTACAAAGGGTTAAGCTACCCTTTTCAGCCAGGAACGTCCTGCCGTTGCTTTGGGAAAAAATACCCTTTTTCGTTCTCGCGGCCGCGTCCTGCGTCATTACCTTCCTGGTCCAAAAGAAAGGCGGCGCGGTTCAGCCATTGACGAACCTGTCGCTGGTGGACCGCTTTTCCAACGCACTGGTGTCCTACCCGCGTTACTTGGGCAAACTTTCTTGGCCGGCCGATCTGGCCGTTCTTTATCCAATTACCCGTCACCTTCCGCTTATCGAAGCGTTGTCGGTCGCCGTGCTGTTATTGGTCATCTTGGCCTTGGCAGCGCGCTTTGCCAAAACCGATCCTCCATTGATTGTCGGCTGGCTCTGGTTTGTCGTCACGCTGGTTCCCGTGATCGGCCTGGTGCAAGTAGGCGAGCAGTCGATGGCAGATCGGTACACCTATATTCCGTCCATTGGCTTGTTCATCTTGCTGGCCTGGGAAGTGCCGCGCCTGTTCAGCGCCTGCTGGCCCAAGCTCAACATGATTCTCAAATTCTCGGCCGTCTTGATATTGGCCGCCTGTCTCGTGGCGGCTCGCTGCCAACTTCGCTATTGGCAAAACAGCATTACGCTCTTCACCCGCGCCATCGAGGTGACCAAAGACAATGTCATGGCCGAGTGCAACCTGGGCCTTGCCTATGCCGATAAGGGCCAGCTCGACGAGGGCATCCTGCACGAACGCAAGGCCATCCAGATCGATCCCGACCATGTTGAGTCTCTGAACAATCTCGGCACTCTTCTGGAGCAAAAGGGACAATGGGACGAGGCCGTTGTTTCTTTAGACGCAGCCCTCAAAATCAATCCCGAGTATGACGAAGCCTATTACAATCTCGGCTTGATCTCCCTGCATCAGGGCAACCTTGACGACGCGATCGCCCAATTCCGAAAAGCGATAAGCCTTAATCCCCAATACGACAAAGCCGTGGCCAATCTCGGAATCGCACTGGCGCAACAAGGACACTTGGACGAAGCCATAACCGAATATCGCAGGGCGCTCGAACTTGCTCCTGGCAATGCGTATGCCCATAACGCGTTGGGCCGCGCTTTGGAGGGCCGAAACCAATTGGAGGAAGCCGCCAGCCAATATGCCGCCGCCATCGCATTGAAGCCCGACCTTGCCGCTGCCCATGAGAATCTGGGCGTTGTTCTTGGTTTGCTCGCTCGCTTCGAGGAGTCGGAGGCGCAGTTCGCGGAAGCTCTCCAATTGGAACCTGGCAGCCCTTCGATCCATTTCGACTTTGGCAATACCCTCCTACGCCAGAATAAGCTGCAGGCTGCCGCCGACCAATACTCCGCCGTCCTGCGCCTCCAGCCCGATTACCGCGAGGCGAAAACCAATCTCGCCCTCGTCCATAAGCGCCTCGGCAAGCGTTAACTCGCCAGGCGCTTGGCCCTGAAATGGGTCAGAATTGTCCCAAACTATCGTGGAAATCAAGCACTTGCGTAAGTTCTCATGCAGTTGGGCTCATCCGAACGGTTTGACTGACTTGGACTCAGTCCGACCGGATCGGACGCGCCATCGGCCAGAACGGCTCGAAATTATCTAAAACTATCTTGGAAATCAACAACTTACGCGGTGTCTATGCGGGAGGAACGACATCCAACGAGAAAGTTAGACAGGATTGACAGGATGATGCAGGATGAATCCGCAAGAGTACGAACAGTCACCGGACAGTGAAACATCATCCGACGCCGTCTTCCCATCCTGTCGATCTTGTTCATCCTGTCCAAATTCGATTCTTAACCGCATGGATACGTTTGAGCGTTATCCGCCGTTCCGGCCTGATTGTTTCCGCCATACAAAGCCGGTTGCCCTGGTTTTGCCCCCATACCCGGCATCTGCGATCAACAGCCATTCTTTCAAAGAACGAGGCGACAAGCGCCATTACAGTTTGCACGATACCATATTTAAGTGGGAGCGCAAGTATATTCTAATGTCAAATGCAAGAAGAAAGATGGGCAGAGGAATGGAGAAAAGACTTTTGTCAATGGATTGATAGGCACGGTTAAGGTTTGGGGGCTGAATCTTGCAAGCTAATGGTGACTTCGACGGGAAGATCAGCCGGGGGAAGGTTGGTGGAATTTGGCTCCCAAATCATGTCATTGTCGTGGCCCGGACCAGTGTTGTTGATGAGCGCGACAGGATCGGTCACCAGGGAAATAATGGAACCATCCATTTGCGCAAGGAACTTATTGTTTACCATGAGCGAACCGTTGTAAACCCACGAGCCGCGCTGCAGGGCGGATTGGGCGTCGCTTTTGTAGATAAGCTCTTCGGCAGAATGTTCGACCGCGCCGCCGGGCGCAACCCATTTCACCGTGATCGCCACTTTGTTGCCGGGAATGATGTCCTTGGAGGGATTAATCACTGGGCCGGGAACGCCATTGGTTGGACTCCCCGGAAATTCGGGATTGCCGGCACCGTTCGCGCCGAGCAACAGCATCGCGAGATGGATATGATACGGTTCCGCCGCCGTCTTCAAAATGCTTTCATGAGTTTTGCCGTAAGTCGTGACAAGGAAATACTCCATGAAGCCCTTCTCCTTGTCCAACACAGCGGGCAACGTGATGCTGCGCTTACGCTGGTCCAGTCTCACTTTGCCAATTTCCAAAACATCCGCTGAAATCCTTCGGACCTGCGCATTGCTCAGTGCGTTGGTGGGGCCTTCGTTAGGCAGAGTAAAATTGGTTGCAGAAGGCGGACTTTGGCGGGCGCTGACGATCCACGTTGTCAAGTAAAAGAACAAGCATAGAGCGACCCTTGTCGTGCGCGGAACTTGTTCCATTTCCAGACTTTGCCGTTATCCGCGCAGTCCGTCAAGCTGCGGACTGGCTTTGAAGGCTCACAGCTTATTTTCAACGATCTCCAACGCCACAATAGCGTCGGCGCTGTCGAGTATAGGATCCTTTTCCCACCAGCGGCCATTGTCGTTGGCCCACGAACCGTCGGCTTTCTGAAGGTTGATCAGCTTGAGAGCCAGGTCTTCGCGCCAATTGGCTTTGCGGCCATCCTTCATTTCCAACGTGTCCACTCCCGCAAAGGTCAGCGCCTTGGCCATCATTTGGTAATAGTAATAGATTCCTTGCGGACCCATCCCCGGATTCTCATCGACCGTGTAATTGCCGCGCAACCAGTCCAACGCAGAAGTGACGCGCGGATCGTCAGATTTCAAATCGGCATAGATGTAACTCAATAAACCGGCATAAGTCATGGAGCCATACGAACGATAAGCAATGCGGCCCGAAGGCAGATTGGTTTGCCCGGCATTGCTGCGGTCTGGCCGATAGATAAATCCGCCTTTGTCCGGCGGATCGTCCGTGGCCGAGTTCTGGCAATTCTGCACGAAGCGGATGGCGGCGGCCCAGTTCAAGTCGGGCAACGTCACTCCGGATGTGTCCTGAGTGAACGACCTGCTATCGTAAATCGCCTCGAGCGCGAGGGTGGTATTGGAAAGATCGGGCAGCCTGTTCGTGCCGCCATAGCCGATGCCGCCGACGAACGCGCTGTTGGTGGACGCGACCTGGGCGTCACCGACTTGCAGGCTGATCAGATATTTCCGCGCATTCTGGATCACGATTCTGTCCTGCGACCGATTCCGCAACACGAGCGCGCTCAGCACGACCGATGTGTTGTAAGATTGCACTTCTTTGCCATAAATGCCGCCGTCGGGCTTGGCGCAGCTCACAAGATAATCATAACCCTTTTCGATGGCGGACGAGGTCGCGGTCTGCGGCGACGGCCCGATCAGCGCTGTCAAGACGAGAGCGGTCAGGGCCGGATGTTCCGGCGAAGACCAATAATTGCCGGGCTTCTGCTGGCTCTCCAGCCATGCGCAACCTTTCTCGATCGCGTGCCGGACTTCATGGCGAACGGAAATGTTGCTCGTGGCGAGAGAGCCGGGCTGAGTGGCCTGCTGGGCGGTCGCGGCCAAAACGGCAGCAAAAAAGGCAGCAGGCAAAAGCCCGCAATTTTTCCGATAAAGCCCTTCCTTCATAAAATCAAGTTAGCAGGGATTCTTTTTCTGGACACGCGGCTTCCTCTTTTGGCCGGATGATTGCAACGACCGCGCTCGACGGCTTCAAGTATTTTGCGGCCACAGCCTTGATTTGCTCCAGCGTCACTGCTTCGTAATGGGCGTCTTCGGTATCGATCTGTCCGTAGCCCAAACCGTAAAGTTCATCCAGCGCCATGGTCAGGGCCAGTCCGCCGAGATCTTGCCGCGCGATTTTTCTCTGGCCGATGACTTTCGCCTTGCAGCGCGCCAATTCTTCGGCGGTCAATCCTTCCGTGCGCAGCAATTCGGCTTCCTGCATGAGTTCGCGCTCCACTTCGTCCAGTTTCTCGGGCGCGGTGCCGACGTAAAACGCGAAGTAGCCGGGAACCAATCCAAGAAAATTCTGCGCGCCCACATAGTAAGCCAGTCCCAGTTTTTCCCTGACCCGCAAGAAAAGGCGCGATCCAAGGTCGCTGCATCCTTCCTGCAAAAGCTCCAGCGCGTAACGGTCCGGGTCTTTGATCGTCAGCCCCGGAAAACCCACCAGCATGACCGCTTGCTTCTTGTCGCGAGCTTCCGTGACTCGTTTGATTTCCGTGGGCTTGGGAGCGGAAACGTGCGGCGGCAGAATGGATTGGCCTTTTTTCCAACGCCCAAAGGCTTGTTGAATGGCTTTCTTGACTTCGACCAGGGAAACGTCGCCAAAAACCGCCAGGACGCAGTTGTCCGGTGCGGCCAGACGATGATAAAATTCCACCGCATCAGCGGTCCGCAACGATCCAACGCTGCTTTCACTGCCAATCGGATCCAATCCGTAACCAGTTGCGCCGAAAAGCGCCTTGCGCATGGCCTGATTGCAACTTTGCAGCAAATGGTCCCGTTGCGCGCGGATCAATTCCAACTGGATGGCTTGCTCCCGCGCAAAAGCATCGGCGGGAAACGACGGATTGAGCAGCACGTCGGCAAAAACGTCGAAGCCTGTTTTGAGGTCGCTGCTCAGCACTTCTGCTGTCAAACCAAAACTATTGTTGCCTCCAAAGCTGTCGATGCTGCCGCCAACGGACTCGATAATGGTGGCGATCTGTTCGGCGCTGCGAGTGCGAGTTCCTTGCATCAACATCTTGGACGTGAGTTGTGTCAGGCCGTTGTTGCGCCCAGTTTCGACCAGCACTCCCGCTTGAAAAACAGCGCGCATTTCAACGAAAGGCAGCCGATGGTCTTCCTTAACGAGCAGCCGAAGACCGTTGGGAAAAACGATTTTTTGCGTCGCAGATTCGACGGAGACTTTGGCGGTTTCCTGTTCCTTGGGCGCTGCGCCTGGCGGCAGCAACGCGTAGAGAGTGCGGTTGGCTGGAACCAGGTATTGGCGGGCGACACGCTGCACCACAGCCGGCGTCACCTTGCGCGCGGCCGCCAGATAACGTTCGGAAAAATTGAGATCGTTCGCCGCCATCCAATTGGAGCCAAGGTCCTGCGCCTGGCCTTGCATCGTTTTGCGCGTGGCCAAGGTCGAGGCGGCAAACTGTTTGATGACTTTGGCCAACTCCGCTTTGGGCGCGCGCACCTTCTGCACGCGGGCTACTTCTTCGAGCATGGCATCGCGCGCGGCGGTGAATTTGTCCGCCGGCATGACTGCGCTCATGCCGAAAAGCCCTTGTTCGCCGGGGTTATAAGTCCAGGCATCGGCGGATGTGACTAGTCCCTTCTTTTCACGCACTTGCCGGAACAATCGCGAGCTGCGCCCGCTGCCAAGCAGTGAAGCTAAAATATCCAGCGCCGGTGTGTCCGGATGGCGCACGTCCGGAATATGCCAGGCAAAATGGCAATAGCCGAGTTCAATGGGCGCCTCTTCGATAATGTCGCGCGGCGCAGTCTGACGCGGTTCGCGCGGCAGAACCAACTGGGACAGCGCTCGGGCCTTGGTTTTGGAGTAAGCCTGGCGGATTTGCGCCGTCACTTCTTCCGAACGGATGTCTCCCGTGACCACGAAAAAGACGTTATTCGGGACGTACTGTTCGCGGTAATAGTTAAGAATGTCCTCGGATTTAAGTGTGTTGAAAATATCCGGATAACCAATAATGGTGAAACGATACGGGCTTTTGGTGTAGGCCGATTCGAATAAGCGCCGGCCCGCGCGCCGGCCAGGATCGTCCTGGTTCATGTCCATTTCACGGCGAATGACATCCAACTCCTTGTGCAATTCGTCCGCCGGCAAGGACGCGTTCTGCATGATGTCGCAAAGGATATCGATGGCTATCCTGGCGCCGGTATTGGGGACATTGATATGATAAACGGTGCGGTCGAACGACGTGAACGCATTCATGTAACCGCCGGCGGATTGCACTTCCTGGTCGATGCGGCTGCCGGGCCGCGTCGTGGTCCCTTTGAACAGCATGTGTTCCAGGACATGGGACAAACCCGCGCCCAGCCATTTGCCCTCGGTAATGCTGCCGGCATGGCACCAGGCCTGGGCCGAGACCACGGGCGCGCTATGATCTTCGCGGGTGATCACGACCAGTCCGTTGTCCAGCGTGGTAAGTTTCGTGCCCGGCGGCATGGACGGAATAATTGTCGCAGTAGAACCGTTTTGGCGGTTGAGGCGTGGCCCCCTTTTCGTTTCACCATTTCTCATTAGTATCCGGCAAGGTAACCAATCGCGGCGAGAGACGCAAGAATTGCCCCAAGCCCACGTCTTTTGCGTTAACCGCCAAAGTGTAAATACCTCAAAACGCGCACCCTTTGCCGGGGTTGCTCGGCGGTTATTTGCAACCAGGCCGAGCTTCACTCCTTCACAAACCAAACAGGCGGACCAGCACCTCATCAATGGCGCTCAGACTATTCGTTGGCAAGGAGCCGAGCATCCTCTGGATCCTGGCGTTGTCCACTCCCACAAGCCCGATGAGGTTGATCACGGATTCTTCGGCCAGCCATCATGGCTTGGGGAAGGGAACTTCACATTCCCCTCCTCGGATTTCCGTGGTCAAAGGCGCAACGACCGACATGTTGCGCCGACTATCAGCTTTGGAAATGGAGACAACCACGCAGGGACGCACCTTGGCCGCGTAGCCCAAATCCACGAGGACTACGTCGCCACGCTAAAGCTGATCATAAAGGACGCTTGGAGCGGGTCCAAGCTTATCCCAAGTTTCCGCCGCAGCCTCGGCCAGGTCGGACTCCTTGGATGCCCCTTCGCGAACCTGCGGCAGACCGAATTTAATGGCCCGACGCATGGCGTCGTCTGTCGAAAGATGAGTGTCCGCCGTCGTCCGCCTAACTTCTTCCATGAGCTCGTCTGGTATTCCCAGTGGATAAGTTGTCATGCTGATCAGGGAACAATACCTGCTGACGGCGATATATCAAGCCCGCTCCCAACCAGGAATTTTGATGCGGCTGCCCAAGAATTGGCACTTCCGGCGCGGATTTAAGGTTTTAGCGCGCGCGGGCCAGCAAGACCAGGCCGGTGCCGCCGCAGATGACATTCGGCAGCCACGCGGCCACAACTGGAGGCAAATATCGACCGACTCCAAGCGCGAATGAGATGCGTTGCAAGATGAAATAGGCAAAACAAATGAAAATGCTGCTCGCCACGCCTACAAAAACATTATGCCGCCCGGCCCGCGCGCCGAAAGGCAGGGCAATCAAAACCACCGCCAAACAGGTGAACGGCGCGGCCAATTGCTTTTGCCATTGCGTCAAAAGCCTCGCTTTTCTGTCGGCGTCGATCTGTGGATGCAGGCGCAGATATTCCATGATCTGGCGTATGGAAAGCTGGGGGCCTTTGGCCGCGTCCGCCGTGCGCAATGAATTGAATTTGATTTCGCTCCGAAACCATGCCGGCGTTTCGGACACAGTCAATGGCAAGACGGCGTTGGTGCCGACGAGAAGGGGTGCGCGCTGGTCGGGCGCCTGGGCCCATGTTACGGCATTGTTTAAGAACCATTTGCCATTTCGATACTCAGCGCGGTCGGCTTGGATCCTGCTAATTGAGCCGTCAGGAAACTTGGTCGTCAAGACGAGGCGAGACATTTCAGAATTCCGGAGATTGAACTGGCCTATGTCCCATTGGCGATGTGTGGCTTCATTTAGCAAATCCAATTTAACTGCCTGGTCGCGGCCGTTTGATTCAGCCTGGTGGCGCTCAAGGATTAATCTGGCTTCGTCATCCGCCGAGGGCAGCCAAAATTGGCTGATAAGAAAGACGACCGCGCCAAAAACCACGCCGGTCGCAAAGTAAGGAGCCGCCAGCCGCCCCAGGCTGATTCCCGCCGCGCGTATGGCGGTCAATTCATTGTAACGGCTGTGGTGGGTCGTGGCATAAAGCAACGCCAGCAGCAACGATACGGGCAGCACTTGTTCCACCAACAATTCCGGCAGTGTGACCACGTAGTATTCCACGATGTCCACAAATGCCAGGTGCGCATCGAGGAAGCGGTTAATCTGAAACACCAAATCGAATGCGACGTAAAAAATCAGAAATCCGCCCAGACAATATCCCAGTGGCACGAGCAATTCGCGCAGTAAGTAGCGGTCCAGCAAACGCACAGGGGAGTTTGCGCCGGAGGCGGGAGGTTTGACGAGAGTAATTCCTCGCCGCCGCCTGGGCGAAGGCGGCTCTGACCCTGGATGAATTAAAAGGGCGCAAGCAAGGGGATGACCCCTCTGCCTTTGCGGCGATAAATCAAGAAATCCTTGTCCGTGGTGAATATCTGGCAACGTTCATGCAGTTCCGCCATGCGCACCAGACACGCGTCGGCAAGGCTCATCGGCCGGTCTGCGTATTTGCGCAACAACCGCCAAAGGTCGGACCGCTGACGTGAAACAGAGAAATCAATTTTCACCAGACCGCGCTCAAATAATGCCAGCAAGGGGCTGACTGAAACTTCGACCGATTGCAAAAGAAAAATCGCCTCCGACAAAACGGCTTCGCATGTCCACAAGGGTTCGTAAAGATTGTTCCAGACTTCCAGCGACCAACGGTGGTGCTGATCCGTCCCGCTTAGAAATCCGACCAGCGGCCCCGAATCCAGAAGAACTCTAATCGCGGCCATAGCCGGTCAACGGTCTGGTGGACAAATCTTTTGGGCCGCGGAGGCTGCCGCAAAGATCTTTGGCGCGTTCATACAGTGACCGGCGTTTTTTTGGGGCAAGATGCTGGTTAATCAAATCGCGCACGATCGCGGCTTGGGAACGCCCAAGCGCCTTCGCCTGTTCTCTCAAGAGCGCGATATGTTTCCGGTCCATTTTCAACGTGACTGTTCCCATAAAAGAAAAGTATTCCTTTTGTGCCGGCAGGTCAACTTCGACAAAAAACCGTCACATTCCTGGCCACCCTCAATTTTAGGAGAACCCGGACTTGAAAGACGGCAACGCGAAGCTGGATGGCGACAACGTCGTGGAGTTTTCTCAAACTGCCCGAAATGCAGCGGGATTCCTTTTATAGTCGGCCTCAACTTGATCCAGAAATGCGGAAAGCTCGGGGCGCGTTCGTGTGTCGCCTATAATTTGATTCCAGGCCATGTCGCCATCCAACTCGGGCAGAAGGACTGGCAAATCTTTGATCAATTTCTCACGCTCAACAGGAGAAAGGGACCGAATCGCAGCTTCGATTTCCTGGGCGGTTATCATCTCGGAACAGTGGCATGGCGCGATGGCCAACGCAATAGATGAGCTTCGAGATTATTTGGCGGGCACAGATGAAGTAATGAACCGCGCCAGATCCGCCTTCAAGGCAATCCGCGAAGGCGTGTTCAGATACATCATGTGTCCGGCTTCGTAATAACCCATGCTGACGTTGCTCCGCAAATCCGGCGGCAGGCCAATATGATCAAAGGTGTAACGCGTGGCCAGATAGGGTGTGGCCAGATCGTAATGGCCGTTGGCAACGAAGACCTTGAGATATGGATTATGCGTCATGGCCTGGCGCAGGTTCTCCGCGATGTCCAAAAAGCGATTGCGCGCCTGGCTGAAATCCCACGGTTGCACTTTGCTGGTCAGCACCTCGTAGGGCAGGTCACTTTCAAATTTCAATTCACGCCGGACATAATCGTTGAACGTGGCTGCAAACGGTCCCAGGGCGGTCGTGTAACTCGGATCATAGTCGGGCGTCTCTCCCACCGAATTGCGGTCTTTCCCGGTAATGCGGCTATCGTAACGGCCCACCGTTAGGCGCTCCTTGCGCAGCAGTTCCTTGAAAAACTGCGAGGCATGCACGCGCAAATCGGCGCGATCAATATAATCCTCGGACAACCCGGTTAGGCGCGCCAATTCTTTGACAACGGAGGCGCGTTCATCCGCCGATAAGGCCGCTCCCTTCGTTAGCGCCAGCGTGTACGGACCAAGGGCAAACGTCTCAGCTTCGTTCAAGGCCTTCTGTCGATCAGCCTGAAGGTCTGGAGCCAGCTTCTTGTGATACCATGCGGTAGCTGTCTCAGTGGGCAGAAAGAAAATGTAGGGCAAGTCGTTACCCGGACTGAAGCTGAGGGTGGAGAAGTCCAGCACGGCGGAAATCAGCGCGATGCCGTTGAGGTACATCCCGTAACGGTCTTCCAAATAATCGGCCAAACCGGCTGCGCGCGTCGTGCCGTAGCTTTCGCCAATGAGAAACTTCGGCGACAGCCAACGATCATTGCGCGTGGTGTAGAGCCGGATGAAGTCGCCCACCGATTGCAGGTCCTGCTCGACGCCGTGATATTTGCCGGGGTCTTCGCCGGGAAGCGGCCGGCTGAACCCGGTGCTGACTGGATCTATGAAAACCAAGTCGGTTTTGTCCAGCAACGACTCGTTATTATTGACTAGCTGGAATGGCGGCGGAGGCAAATTGCCATCCTCCTTAAGATAAACCCGCCGCGGTCCCAAGACGCCCAGGTGCAGCCAGACGGAGGCCGAACCAGGACCGCCGTTGAAGGAGAAAGTAAGCGGACGCTCGCTCGCGTTGGTATGGTCCAGGCTCGTATAGGCGATGAAGAAGAATGAAACGTGCGGCTTGCCCTCTTCGTCCTTGATGACAATCGTCCCCGCCGTCGCTTTATATTTTACGTCAACGCCTTTAATCGAGATGGTATTCGTCGTTTCCGAAAGCTCATCCTTGGGCTCTTTGTCCTTGCCGCTGGCAGGCCCTGTTTCCTTTTCCTTCTCCTTGTCTTTTTTCGAGTCGTCCGCTTTTTGCTCGGTGCCTCCTCTGCGCCCCTGGCGGCTGGAATTGGTGGAAGTGTCGGGAGGATCATCAGCACGCAACACGAGCGTTGCCGCGAGGAAAACGCCGGGAATGAATCTGTATTTCATTTTGATTTTCTTTCTTTTTCCAATTTGCGATCCAACGCGACCACATCGTCGTAACGCACTAATGAGCCGCCAAAAATATCGAGCGCGGATCCAATTGTCAGGTTAATTTTGCCCCCTCCAGCACGGGCGACGTCTTCCAAATCGCGCAATGAATTGGCCCCGCCGGCGTAGGTCGTGGGATGCGGTGACCACCGGCCCAGGCGCTCCACCAGTTCCAAATCGATACCGTGGCATAAGCCTTCGACATCAGCTGCGTGGACCAAAAACTCGTCGCACCATTCCCCAAGCCAGCCCAAAAGGCCGGGGGCTATTTTCATGTCGGTGAATTTTTGCCAGCGGTCGGTGACGACGAAATAATCCTCTCCCTTTTTTCGGCAACTCAGATCGAGCACGAGCCGGTTACGGCCAATAGCGCCTGCCAGCGCTTTGAGCCGTTCCCAATCCAATTGCCCCTCACGGAAAATCCAGGAAGTGACGATGACGTGGGAAGCGCCCGCCTCAAGCCAACCACTGGCATTGTCCAGCCGGATGCCGCCGCCTATTTGCAAGCCGTCGGGATAAGCTGTTATGGCCTCGCGGGCCGCCTTGACATTGCCCCTGCCGAGCATGATGACGTGGCCGCCGCGGAGGCCGTCGCGCCGGTAAAGTTCGGCAAACCATTTGCTCGGCCGCTCGGAGACGAAATTGGTGCGCAAATCGCCGGCCTGGCCGGTGAGACTTCCCCCGACAATTTGTTTGACTTTGCCTTCATGCAGATCGATGCACGGACGAAACATGGAATCACCCTTGGCCCAGTTTTCGCGATTTTTCGGTTGCGGCGCGAACGGCGTTGATCAAAACGCCGCGCACTTTTCCCTTTTCCAACTCGTGCAGGCCCTCGATGGTCGTGCCTCCGGGACTGGTGACCATGTCCTTGAGCGCGCCGGGATGAAGTCCCGTTTCCAGGACCATCTTGGCGCTGCCCAACATGGTCTGGGCCGCGAGCTTGGTCGCCACATCGCGCGGCAAACCCGCGGCCACGCCGCCATCGCTCAGCGCTTCAATCATCAAGTACATGTATGCCGGTCCGCTGCCGCTTAAGCCGGTGACGGCGTCCAGCAGAGATTCCTTTAGTTGGAAGGCGACGCCGACCGCGGAAAATATCCTTTGCGCCAAAGCTGCGTCTGCGGCTGTGGCCATCTTGCCCAACGCATAGGCCGAGGCTGACGCTCCCACGAGCGCAGGTGTATTGGGCATGACTCGGATAACCCGCGCGCCCTGGCCCAAGCCGGCCTCCAATTTGCCAATGGGGACGCCCGCCGCAATGGAAATAAGCAAATGTTGAGGTGTAATATAGGAACGAATTTCCTGGAGCAGCTCTCCCACTTGGCCCGGTTTGACGGCCAGGACGAGAACGCGCGCGCTTTGCACGACTTCGACATTGGAAGCAGTTGCCTTGGCACCGGTCTGTTGAGTAAAAGCGGAACGGGCGTCCGGCAAGGGGTCGCTGGCGCGAATGTTCGCCGCCTTGACCAAGCCCGCGGAGACAACGCCTTTTGCCAGCGCGGCGGCCATTTTGCCCCCGCCCAGGAAACCGAGAGTCAGCTTGTCAGCCATGCCAGCTTTCTAACAGGTTGCCCCGCTCGGCGGAAGGATATTATCGGTCCGGCGGACGGGCCGTTATTGGGTGTCGCTGGCTGGACGGCCATCCAGAAAGATCAACTGCTGGTGACCCGGCTTTCCCACCAGCGCCATGGCGCGATTCGGAAACAATGCAAACAATTGTTCGGTTGTTATGTATTCAACCTTGGATTCCGGTTTGGAGGAAAGCGCCATCGCGGTTGGCGCAACCGTGGGAGGAGATGACTGAAACCGCGGAGAAAAAACGACGAAGGCCAGCATCAACGCGGGCAACAACATCAGGCCTGCGCGCCCGGCCAAAGCACGGCGCCGCCGCCCGCGCATTTCCCGGAGACCGCGCAACAAACTGGCCTCACGAAGCTGTTCCAATTCCTCGTCGCCGAGAAGCTCTTCCAATAAGTGGTTCTTGTCTTGATCTGTCATGGCGTCTTCAACTTTTTCAAAATGCCTTCGCGAAGCTGCCGCCGCAAGCGGAACAACTTCGATTCGACCGCCTTTTCCGTCAAGCCCATCTCGGCGGCAAGTTCCTTGACCGTCTGGCCGTCGAGATATTTGCCTTCGATCAAAAGACGGTCGCACGATTCCAGTTCGCCGACACTCTCCTCCAGTGCCGCAGCCAGGGAATCTTCCTGCTTGACCGATGGCGCCGCTGATTGGCCGCTTTGCGTGAATCGTTCCAGGAGAAAAGAATAACGGCGCTGTTTTCGCCCCGCGTCGCGCGCGGCGTTGCGGCCAATAGCTTTGAGCCAATTCCACAATGCGTTTTCATCATCGAAATTCCTGATGTAGCGGGCAACGCGCAACATGGTTTCCTGAAGGGCTTCGCGGGCCTGGGTTTCATCGCCGTGTGTGACGACTAGGAGAAAGCGATAAAGCCGGTCGAAATACTGCGACTGAAATTCGCGGAAGGCGTCCTCTTCGCCCGCAGCCAGGCGGCGAGTCAACAACACGACTGCGCTCGCCGTCGCAATGCTGGCCTTGCTCTCTGCCACAGTGGATAGTTCCGGCAGGTGCAATGAAATCAAATTATTGGCGACGGGTTGCGGCAATTAAGGCTCCTTCTTGCCAGGGGCGGCAGCGGGCAAAGAGCTGATGGCCGGCGCCATCGTAGTCCCATTTCTGATATTGTTCGGCGGTATGAGTTGCAGCAACTCTGGATCGCCTGGGTTTCTGCGAAAGTAATTGTTGCCATTGACCCATTGCTGTCCGGGCAAAGCATGGATGACTTTGCCGGCAATTTCAATCGCCTGGCTAGACCCCGTGACGATGAGCAATTGAGCTTGGGCGTAGAATTGAAAATGCGGCTGTTTTATAGTGTTGTCGAAATCAGTGATCGTGCTTTCGATTATATCCTGTAATTGATCAACCTCTTCCCTGGCAATCTGATATTTAATCTCATCTTTTTTGTCGGTCTGATTTTGATCAACCGCTCCAACAGTGCGTTCAATAACTTTGTGTTCAATATAACCGGTCAAATTAAAGCATTCGATGGTCCGATCTTCAGTCTTGGGGTCAGCCTCTGTGGAACTGTTGGCTTGAAGTGTGTAAAGTGAACCAGGTGTGTAAAGGGAACCAGGATTGTTGCCTTGCCCGCGCTCAAAGTCCACATTAAATCTGCCTCCGCTGGCCGTGCGCAACGCTTGCATATCAGTCATTGGATCATTGGCTCGAATGATAACATCCGTTAACTCCACTTTTGCGACACGTGGATCGACGGCAATTGTGACATCGGGATAAACGGTTTGCAGCGCCTTGACCGCGTGGCCGACGGTGGCTTCTTCCTTAGTGTTGACCATGGCTTGTCCCGGCTGCCTTACCCAAATGCAGCCGTTCTCAACTTTCAAATGTTCGACAATCGGATTGTTTTCCATCGGCACGGCCGACTGGCCGTCAGCAAGCGCCGGGGCCAGCGCGAGAGCGGCGATGAAGGCTGTTGTGCAAAGACCTCTGAGCATGTTGAATGTTTTCATAATCATAATCGAATTCCCTGTCCTCTTACAACACGCTTCTCACTGGCCAAATCCCGCAAAGAATGCGAAAAATGGCGATCTCACAGTGGTTTTGACTAAACAAGCAAAGGTGGATTTGCAGTGACTTGATTCGAAGCAGAAGTGTCCCAAGAAAACGCAGGGGTAGGCCTATCATTTCCAAACGCACACCGAAGCGTAAATCGGATGGCGAATGTAGCGGCAGGGACCGCTCGTGACCAAACCGCCTTCGGTCGGATTGCCGGCCAAATGAAAACTGCGCCGGCCAAAGGTGACCCGCGCCCAAAACAGCAGCAGGACGGCCACCAAATGCAATGCGATGATAAGCGGAGAAGGAAAAAAGAGATGCCGCATCGCGAGCAAGCCAAGCAAGCCGCCAACCATCATCACGTAGCCAAGGATTGTTACCGCCAGATCATCGGCTGGCCCAACCGTCGAGACAAGACCATAGGAGCACACACAAAAGCCGCTCCAGTTTCGCCGCTTTAGCCGACGGACTTAATTCTATTTCGGCACGCGAACGGGATAGGGCGGGCGTTGTGGCTGGACCGGTGGCTGCGCCGCCAACTGCGCCTTAATGATTTCGATGGCCTTCTCCAACTGGGGATCGTGCCCGGCGATGACATCCGCCGGGGTCTGTTCCACCTCAACATCAGGCGGAACACCTTCATTCTCCACTACCCAGCCGCCCTCCGGCGTCCAAATGGCCAGATTGGGCGCAGTAATAGTCCCTCCATCCATTAACACCGGAAAACCAAGGATCCCTACCAGTCCGCCCCAAGTCCGCTTGCCGACCAATTTGCCAATGCCAAACTTTTTAAACATCCATGGCAACAGATCGCCTCCAGAACCGGCCGTTTCATCGGCCAACATCACCTTCGGACCTTGAATAAAAGTCATGGGCGTTTTCAGGTCTGGGCCATAGCGCATGGCCCAATAACTGATAAACGGCCGCCGCAATATATCGATGTAATAATCGGCAATATCTCCGCCGCCGTTGTGGCGTTCGTCGAGAATGAGCGCCTGCCGATTCGCTTGCGGAAAAAAGTAACGCTTGAAGTATTCATGGCCGATATCCGACGTGTTGGGAACATAGACGTAAGCCACCTTGCCGTCGGTCGCTTCCGTCACTTTCTTCAGGTTCCCCTCCACCCAATCGCGATTGCGAAGAGCGGATTCGTCCTTGATCGGCACCACCTTGACCGTCCGCGAGCCAGTGAGGTCGGGATTTGGTCCCACCGTGATCTCGACGATTCTCCCTGCTGTCCGTTCGAACCGGCTGTAAAGATTCTCGGGTGGCTTTAAATCCTTCCCATCCACGGCCAGCAAATACTCCCCCGCCTTCACATCCACGCCGGGTTCCGTCAGCGGCGACGTTAAGCCCGGATTCCAATTCAAACCGCCGAACACTTTTGCAAACCGATACCGGTTATTCTCCACTTTGTAGTCGGCGCCGAGCAATCCGCCGGGAATGACCTCCGGCTCATTGGGAAAATCTCCGCCACCGAAGCGGGAATGGCCCACCACCAATTCGCTGCACATCCACTGCAAAAGCTGGTTCAGGTCCTGGCGGTCCGCCAAATCGGGAAGAAATACTTCGTACTTGGACTTGATTGCCTTCCAATCCGCTCCGTGCATCCCCGGATCATAAAAATAATCTCGATTGATTCGCCACGCATCGAGAAACATCTCTTTCCATTCCGCTCGCGGATCGATTTTCACTTCCACCTTGTCGATGGCCAATTCGTTCTTGGACAAGTCAACCTTGTCACCCAAATCGCAAATCGACCAGTGATCTTTCACCGCGACGAGCACTTGTTTATGGTCGGATGAAATGAAGTATTGATCGACTTTGTCCAGGACATTGCTGGCCTTGCGTTTCTCCAGATCGAAGCGTTGAAGGGATCGAATTCGTTGCTCTGGATCAATTGCGCCGTTCGCCTTTAGATAATAGACTTGACCGGTTTTGCCCACTTGCAAGCTGGAATACTCACCGGCCGCCACGGGCAAAGACTGGATTCGTTGGGCCAAGTCGTCCATGTCAATAACGGTGGGAGCATTGGTGTCCTTGTCCTTGTCCTTGTCCTTGTCTTTGTCAGCGTCCTTCTCTGCGCCTTCCTTTCCGGAATCGGCCGGCTTGGGCTTTTCTTCATCGCTTTCCGGGGCCAGCGGGGAGATTATACCCTTTGGAAGCACAGCGAAATAAATACCCTGCGAGTTCCTGACATCCGCGCTCCACATTGAAAACCAGTCGTTTTGAGGCCCGGAGTCGGTGGACGCAAAAAAGTAGAGGTATTTCCCGTTTGGATCAAACACCGGATTGCTCGCATCGCCTAGACCATCCGTAATTTCAAATGCGCGCTTTTGCTCCAACGAGTAAAGAGCCAGACGGCGCGCGTAGGTGGGTGTATTTTGGGTGTAAACCAACCACTTCGAATCCGGCGACCATGCGTGTTCCAGGTCCTGGTTCGGGCCATAGACGGCCTGGGACGCGACCCTGGCAGTCTCGCCCGAGGCCAGGTCCAAAATGTAAAGCACGCGCGCATTGTCGATGAAACTAATTTTGCGGTTATCGGGCGACCATTTCGGGTCCTCATAAAAGCCGGCCCCATGGAGGGCAATTTTGCGGGTCTCTCCATGACCGTCTTGGGGCGCAATATGCAACGCGTACTCACCAGATTCATCTGAGAACCATGCGATGGAACTTCCGTCTGGCGACCAAACCGGCGAACGGTCATTGGCCCCCGGCGACGAACTCAGATTGCGGTCATCGCCCTTTTCCTTCGGGACGGTGACAATTTCACCCCTGAATTCGAATACAGCCCGGGCGCCGGTCGGTGAAATTGCAGCATGACGAATCCACTTGGCGCCTTTGGCAAAACGCGGCCGTGTCTCGACCAGATCACTAGGCACTCCGATCTTAAGCCGTTTGGTGTTGCGAGACTTGACATCATAAAGATGCAGGTAACCGGCCTGTTCATAGACGATCCGGTCATTTGCGCCGCTGATCGACATAATTGGAAAGTCTGTATGCTGGGTCAGTTGCTCGATTTTTCGCGTCGCGGGATCAAACGAGAAAAGATTGAATTCTCCATTCCGATCGGAACAGAAATAGATCTTGTCACCCATCCACACCGGGTCCGCGTCGTTGCATCGTCCGTCCGGCTGCGGAATGTGCTCGATTGAATAATCTTTGTTATTGAAGATAACCAGTTCAGAAGCCGTCCCGCCCCGGTAATGCTTCCACTGCTTGAACCTTTCCGACAGCGGTGAATAAACCATCCTGGAGCCGTCTGGTGAATAGGCCCCTTTCCAGGCATGTGGGATCGGCAGACGCGTTGGTTCGCCTCCTTCCCGCGGAACCGTAAACAGTTGCGTGTATCGACGCGTGTAAACCTGGGCTGGCGACGAATACAGAACCGAGCCGCCGTCCGGCGTAAAGCCCAGCGCGATGTCATCGAGCGGGTGCCAGGTCAGCCGTTTGGGTTCACCGCCTTCCGTAGAAACGACATAAACGTCTGTGTTCCCATCATACTGTCCGGTAAATGCGATCCATGCCCCGTCGGGCGAAAAATGGGGGCCCGATTCGACGCCTGGGTGCGAAGTCAATCGACGAACACAACTGCCATCGATGTTCGCCACCCAAAGATCATTGGCATAAGCGAACGCAATGTGGTCACGGCTCACGGCCGGATCGGAAAGCATTCGAGTATCGTGGATATCAATACTCCAGGCGTTGGATGCGAGCTTTCCCAGTAAGAGAGCGGGGAAAACTGTCTGAAAAATCCCGGTCAAAAAGAGTTTGCGAGTTTGCATATGAAGTGAAGCGACCAGCCGCGACATTGAATCCGTCACCGATGGTTGTCAACTCAATTGCCTCAGGACTTGAAAATGGACCCAGTGTGATGTAACACAAAGTCCTGTATGACAACGACGCTTACCATCCGTTTGCCTTCGACACTGGCGCGTGAGCTTAGGGCACGAACCAAGGCGGCCAAAACCAATCCCAGCGCGGTGTTGCGCCGCGCCGCTGCCTATTACATTCGCCAGAAGAAGCGGGGAAAAGGGCTGAATGCGATTCAGGAACACATTGACGCTTACGCCGGCGCCTGGGACGGTTATTGTTGCGGAGAAGAATTGCTCAAGCGGACGCGGCCATGATTTTGGTGGACACATCGGTCATGGTGACTTGGGCGGACGTGGACTTTCTTTTCCCTCCAGTGAAGGTCCGGTGATGCCGGCCCTTGACTCGGCTCGGGCGTCAGTCAAGGTCAGTATGATGAATCATATGACAAACAACACTTGATGACTGCGTCCGTAGGCTGTATATACAAATCTGTATGCAAACGACATATCCTATCCGTCTTGATTCAGGAGACAAGCGGATCTTCAAACAAGCCGCCCGTGCGGCGGGGCTTTCACTGGCTGAATTCATGCGCCGAGCGGCGCGAGAAAAAGCAAGACCTGCGAGAAAAAAGGCGGCATGCCTTAATTATCCCGAAATCGAAGTTGATCCTGCCGCAGAAGTCGATCCCAAAGTGTTCATCCGCAGGCAAATCGCGCGCAAAAATGGACGCCATAGCTGATTCTGGATTCATCGTCGCCATTTGGTCCAAAACCCCCGCTCGCCGTCAATGGGCTCGAGCCTGGCTTGACAAGGCGACACTTCCGCTCCTTACGTCTGTCGCTAATCTCCAAGAGGCCGGTTGGCTTCTAAAAAACCACGTTTATCCGTTACAAATGATATTGGATGGGGATTTGAAAATCGCCCTGGATGCACAAGAGGAGGCAAATTTTTTACACGGATTGATTTCCAAATACCGTGATCGAATGGATTTGGCGGATGCCTCCATTGTGCGCCTATCGGAAATTCATCCACGCGCCAAAGTACTGACTGTGGACAAAGCCGATTTCAAGATTTACCGACGATTTGGTCACGAGCAAATTCCCTGCGATTTTCCTCCGATTTAGTCTTGGAGCCGTTGGACGAATTCAGGTGTGTCGGGGCGGATGTCGCCTTCAATCCTCATTTCCCATTCGCGTCTTCCTTTTCGGCCGCTTTTCCGCGGCCTCGGCGTAAACAAAGATAACCCAAAACACCCACAATCACGCAAAGAGGAATGGACGCTAGATATAGGAAACCAATTAGACGAGCATGGTCTCCGTAAGACCTGTTGATACCTAACCATCCTGAATTGGTGGCCGTGCCTATTTGACTTACGCCAGCTATGCAGATAATCCACCACAAAAATCCGAAGACAAAGCTTCCAATAATGGCTCCCGGCTTTTCAAACAGGGACATGCGCTGGTCATCTCGCATACTTCTTCATAAGGAGTACGCACTGATTGTCAATTCGATACTGTAAATTCACTGAACCGACGTCAATTCAGTCCATGGCACTCTCGACAATCTGCGCGTGAAGCGGCATGGTTGCTACGGACATGATCGGTGCTGGGCGGAAGTTTGTTTTGGTCTGTTGCTGCTTTGTTGCAGCAGGCGCGATCTTTGCCCAAGCTCCCGACTACGAGTACCGCGTTGAGCATGACCCCGACGGCATCGGCAAATTTTACGCCGGGCGCGAGATTGCGCAAGTCATGGGGCATCAGGCTGCCGATTGGCTCGAACGTCCCGAACGTCAACAGGAGGAGCGGCCCGACCTTTTATTGCAGTTCCTGCCTTTGCGGCCCGGACAAGTCGCCGCCGATATCGGAGCCGGCACCGGCTATTTGAGCTGGCGGATGGCCGGCATGGTCGGTGATAAGGGCAAGGTCTATTGCGTCGATATTCAACAGGAGATGCTCGATCTGCTGGCCAAAAAAATGGCGGAACATCACACGACCAATTTCCAGGCAATTCTCGGGGCAGCGGACGATACGCATCTGCCCGCTAATTCCGTCGATCTCGTGCTGATGGTCGATGTCTATCACGAATTCGATCATCCTTACGAAATGATGCAATCCATTTTGCGCGCTTTGAAACCCCGCGGCCAAATCATCTGGGTGGAATATCGCGCCGAAGATCCCGACGTCCCCATCAAGCCGTTGCACAAAATGTCAGAAGCCCAGGTGCGAAAGGAAGCCGCGCTGCTGCCACTGCAATGGGTGGAAACAATCGAAAAACTTCCGCGCCAGCACATCATCATCTTCCGGAAAAAATGAATATTACATACTACGGACATGCTTGTTTTGCCGTCGAAACAGCCAAACACACACTGCTATTCGATCCCTTTATCACCGGCAATCCGCTGGCCAAGGACATCGATCCGCAAAGTATCAAGGCCGACTACATCCTCATTTCACACGGCCACCAGGACCATCTTGCCGACGCCGCTGCCATCGCCAATCGCACCGGCGCGACGGTCATTGCCCCATACGAAGTTGCCCAATGGCTGGGCAAACAATCGGTGCGCAAAACGCATCCCATCAATCACGGCAGCACGAGATTTGATTTTGGAAAATTGCGCTTCGTCAACGCCATCCATTCCAGCAGCCTGCCCGATGGCAGTTACGGCGGCAATCCGGGCGGTTTTGTCGTCGAGACCGGGGAGGGCAGCTTTTATTATTCGGGCGACACTGCGCTAACTAAGGACATGGAATTGATTGGCGACTCGGTGCAATTGACCTTTGCCGTCTTGTGCATCGGCGGCAACTATACCATGGACGCGGCGGACGCGGTGGTGGCCGCGGAATACGCGCAATGCGACCAAATCGTCGGTGTTCATTACGACACGTTTCCGCCAATCAAAATTGATCATGCACAAGCGGTGCGAAAATTTCAGGAAGCCGGCAAAACGCTGCACCTGCTGAAAATCGGCGAAAGCAAAAAATTCTAGAGCAATTTAGAAAATACCTTAGCCTTTTTCGCCAGCCCCCTCTTGGCGCTTCGCGTCCGTTCTCCCCCCGCCAAGCGCATGGGCGTCAAGTTAAGCCTCCTACCAACTCGGTTAAATGTTGACAGAAGTTTTTGCGGTCGGTCCGGCGCTCGTAGAAG